>Ga0207767_1000016_pt1 | contig 142318 bp, 122 predicted proteins | sample HigsolmetaGSP17D_FD_184845 | JGI IMG/M metagenome (GOLD analysis project Ga0207767, IMG submission 184845) | High solid enriched microbial communities from the Joint BioEnergy Institute, USA - SP1-7-D (SPAdes) | ecosystem: Engineered > Bioreactor > SSF (Solid state fermentation) > Aerobic >... | reverse complement strand
ACAGTTCAGCGCCCTGTACGAGCGCCACCAAGATGCAGTGATTGTCATGTTATAGGACATAAAAGGTTGCAATGTCCTAATCGCAGTAGTAATTAGTTTTTATATAGAAATACATTTTTTTGCGTTAAAAAAAGGGCCTACTTTCAGTCATGGCTAGAATCGCGTAGGAGGTGCGCGGCTCGCTTGGGTGCGCGGCTCGCTTGTGGATTACGTTAGAGGAAGTTGAGAAGATACAGGCAATACCTAATATCTAATGTGGAGTGCCGTCTATATCCGTTGGAAAGTTCCCTGTGAAGGAAAAGTTATCTTTACACATTCCATCTGGATTGAGGAGAAATGTGGAGGAATGATTTCCAGCAGACTCTGCCACATGAATTATTCCCTGGATCTGTATGAATTCCCAAAACCATCTTTGTCAGCGGCCACTGGGAATCGCTGCAAGGCCAAAGTCAATAAATCATAAAGTCAAGAGCACATTGCCACATTTGTACGGTATATTTGAAGTACACGGTTCCTCCTTGCAGACTTACAGTAGCTGTATCATATAAGGTGTGACCAAAATGAGCATTGCAATGTCCACTATATCCCTTGCTCATCTCTCACTTTTTGCTACTACTCTATACTACAGTTACTGAATACCTAGGTAGGTAGGTAGGTAATTCGTTCTCGCTTCAATTTTTATGTACACAATTGAGCACCTACCATAGATAGGAATTCCCCTTCCTGCGCGGTGCGAACCGATACGCAATAGTTTTGACCTAACTTTAATTCAGCCTGTTGGTTGCTTGTGTCTACCGAGCAAGGACCACAGATCTGATCTAATCCTGTCTGCCAAAAGCAATAATATTCTTACTGCCCAGGTATACCTAAGTATACCTAGTCGGTAGGCATTACAGGCCCACGTGTCTCAAGGTGTCTGACAAAAAGATCTCAAAAGAGACTTACGCTGACCTAAGTGCTAACTAGATTTAGCTGCTCCCTGCCACGTACATAGAGGCGGTGAAAAACTCGAAGAGAAACAAGTCGGACTGATCATCAAACAGCCTCTCTGAAACAAGTAAGTGGACTACCTACTAAACTAAACCAGACTGCAGATCCAGATCCATCATGATACTGATCATCCTGTCCCCGCAGTTCACCACGCCCATGAATGATCAATGGTGAATCAGATCGATCATCGGGGATTCGGCCATCGGGCACCCGGAAGAGCGGACTGATCAATCGTCTACTCCGTGACGCAGAGTTCTGATTTCCTGATTTCCAGAACAATAATAGATATAGAAAGTCATGTTGAGCACCGTCTCGGGGTTCCAAGGACACCTCAGAATTGATCTACATCTGAGCTGAATTCACAAGTCCCGTTGCTAACTTGCTATGCAGCACTATGTGCTCTGCACAGTTTGCAACTTGGTCCAATAGACACCAGGACTCCACAACTCCCGAGATCCACCGGACCAGCACATACGTTGCTCAATAGTCTATCCTTGGCCCTCTTGATTGGATCATTAGAATGCCAGGAACGCGTCTACAGAGTCTATCTTTTCTTCCCCCATTTGGACTGAGAGATGTGGACATTGTGGAGTCGACTGAATTGATCGTCTGCAAGCTCAGCTCAGTTCAGTTCAGCTGAGATCTCAAATTTTAGGCTTTCTTTTCCTGCTAAAAAAAGGGTTAATTAGTTTTGCTGTAGTATAATTCACGTGTTACCATGTATATATGCATATGTAGACACATTGCCCAAGCATGTTTTGTCGGTGGTTTTAGTTTAGAAGGACATATGTACATACATATCTGCAGAAACCTGGGTTGAAGAACGGGGGTCCCATACCTAAAGGCAAGACGATGCATCCCCCTTCGGGCCTTCGTTATATTCTCTTCATAGTCAGCGTGCTGCTGCTGCTCCCGCGGTCGGCCTTCGCGCTGCCGCAGCGGCTTCAAGAGGTAAACTAAACATTCGCAACTTCTCCTCTCCAAAAACAACAACAACAACATCCTCCCGCTACAGTGAAAGTAAACCCAGATAAGATACTGATTAGAAGGATTTTCTCCAGCGCAACTACACCCTCCCCACCCGGCGCTGCCCAACGCCCTGCGCGGGCACCACCTTCCAGAGCGAATCCTACGTCTGCGGCGACCCGCGCCTGGGCCCCGTCGAGCTGCCCAAGAAATTCCCCCTGTCAACCGAGCTCGCCACGTACGCGCGCTTCGGGACGCTGTGCCCGGACGAGTTCCTCCGGAAATGGGCGCCCCCCGGCGACGCCGGCGCACGGTACACCTACCCGCCATCCAACGGCTTCGTGCTGGACACGGACGGGAGGCCGATCATGGGCAACGCGACGCTGCCTGTCGGGGCGAAGCTGGACCGGTTCGGGTCCGAGTACGGCAGCTTCCTGAGTCCGCTGGGGGCGCCGTACATCCAGCGGGCGCTGCCGCCGAGTAATCTCAATGCGGCGCCCGGGTCGGATTATCCGTATAACTACCATGTGTATCAGGTGACGAAGGAGTTTGTGGTTGGAATGGGCCCCATTGCGCCTTGGTTCGAGCAGCCCGGGATGGGGACGCAGTATGTGGCGTATAGTCGGGTCATTGATCTGGTTAATGGGGGGTATCTGAGGAGGTTGGATGAGAGTGAGTATGATGAGATACATGAGTATTCTAATAATTATACGCCTGGTCCGGGAGGCGCTAGAGGGCAGGTAGGGTAGATAGATGGGTCTTGGGAACGAGATGTTCATATTATAGACAATGATTGTATGTTGGAAAAGAAAAGAGGGAAATCCCGAGCATATCGTATATGAGAGACCATGGCAGAATACCGTGAGCAGTGACGTATCACACTAATAGGTAGATGTTTAGTGGGTAGGATTTGAGATTTGAGAGTCCCCTGTGAACAGTGGGACTGGACATGTTGGAAAGGAGAAGCACTGAATGTCCATTGCAAATCACATATTTCTATCGGAAATTAGCTTTATTTTCTTCTAGAGCACAGGAAGGACGCACTAGCGCTTATGAACTCATAGCAGTGCCAGCTAGATGTGGATGTTGTGTTGGATTCATTGATCCGGACGTGACACGCCCAACGGTCATGGAGAAGATTGGGATGGAGGATAGAGAATGAGTGAAGAAAGAAAGAATGAATGAAAGAATGAATGAATGAATGAATGACAAGCGAAACAGGAAAACAGCCAAGGTCGGATTTGAGCGGAATGTGATTTTGAGTAGACAGTTCTAATCAGGAGGATAAACTGATACAGCGACAAGGAAAGAAATGCCTACGTCGAGGATCAACGTTCTATCAAGTACAGATGCTAGTCAATGTGTTGACACGATGGTAGATAGACAACGTCCGCTTGTGATCAATGCTTACCAGATCTTGACTGCCTGCGTCAAGCTCCTTAACTTTTCGCAGTGTTTTCAATTCTGATAATGACACGGGTAGTAATAACATGAAATTACCAATGCAACAAAAGAAATATGTAGCACGGGTGTCTCAGTCATTTACAAACACAACGATGAAAAAGACTAAAAAGAAACGGCTATCAGGTAAGCGCTGCGGCTCGGGACCGGGGAGGTGGGTAGAACAAAAGAAATATGTAGTTACAACATAAAGACATTATCTGTGACGAATAGGGGGAATCCATAGAACTATTTGAGCAAAAATGAAACCATGCTAAGGAACTGCGAGATGGGGTATAAGAGAAAAAGCCACTTTTAGGCACACAAAACGAAGTAATCACAAATCTATCACCCAGCCGACGTTGCATTATTCACGTCACGGAAACTCTTTCAGTTGGTGTCTTTGGATCCTTGGATGTGTCTTCTCCCGCTTCCGTTGAAATTGCAAAACCAGGTTCCCCGTCTAATTCGTGATCTCGCTGGGACGAAGACCGTGGGGGACGAATAGGGCTCGAGCCCAGCTCGGGGGCAGGTGCAAGCACGGGTTTGTGATCTTTCTGGGGCCCCTTTCCTTTATCGTCCCCGTCATCCTCACTCTTCCCAGCCCCTTCAATGACAGTCCCTTCGACCACTGACGGACTATCCACATCTTCATATTCATCCTCAACATCCTCTTCCTCCTCGATGATCTGACTCTTTCTGGTCCGAGGGCGGGTTTTAGCATTGCCGGGTCCCTCAGAACCCGGAAAAGTCGGAGTGCCCATTCCACCAGAGGCCATAAGATTAGCCGTATGGATCATAGGACCTTTAAACGCGGTCCGTTTCCGTCGAGCAAAAACAAGACCGGAAGCCGGAGAAGATATCAATGGTGCTGGGACTGCTTCGTTGAATATCGAACGTATTGGAGCAGCCGTCTCGTTCCCATCACGGGAGCCGTTGAAAGGACCGCGGACTAACCGTATATTACTGGGGAAGCGGGCGGAAGCATTAGGTGTCGTAGGGAGAACTTTGACGGATGAATGCGGGGATTTGGAGAGCTTCGCTGATGCCGTAGGTGTGGACACGGTATCCAGGCTATTAGACGAAGCAGATGAGGCTTTGGAATGGGTGTGAACGTGGTGAATGCTGCGGATTGACGAAACGGATGAGGAGGTCGACTTGCGGCCATGTAGACCCGCCGAAGAACGGCGGTACGAGCTTCGCGGTGTAATAGGAGAGGGTGATAGCGAATTACGGTGATGAGAGGTATTGACATTCAAAGGCCGCGGCTGACGAGGAAATGAATTACGATGTGTGGGGAACGAGGCGCTGCTCGGAGCGAGGCTGCTGGCATTGGACGCGCGCTTCTGGGTCGGCGTCGGCAAGTTGTCAAAGTTGCCAGTCGTTGGAGTTGTTACCGTCTGTTTCTTGCCTGAATCCTGACTCTTAGGAGGACTGCTCTTCTCCGAGAGGAATTTGAGCGGCATTCCGCCGCTTCCAGGACTCTTTGAATGAGGAGACCGCGCCCGCTTTGCAGATTCAACGAACCAATGCTTGAGCGATGCCAGTTGGCTAATTATCGAGTGATGATGACGACGGTTGGCACGTCGTCTGAAAATGCCATTGTGGTGATGCCCCAATTCCGGCTGGGAAGTGCTGACATGGAGCATGCTCGGTCGCGACCTGCGGTTGTCTTTGGGTGGAGGAATTGGACGTCTGGACGGGCTGACGGAGCGGATCGAACTCGAATCTTTTTCAATCGGTGGAGGAGCGACGGAGTCCGGAGTTTTCAGAGCGGACTCTGGGATCTTGGGAACCTCCGGGACGTCCGGGACAATAAGGTGGGCTAATGCAGAGTTAGATGCTGATCATTTTTGAAAGCAACGTTATACTCACGGGTTGGCAAGCTTCGTCTATGCTCCCTGGGGCGATTTTGTGTGTTATCCCCCGACGTGGCATTCCCTTCTTCCTCAACATCGACAAGAGCAGAAGATCTCCGCTGCGAACGGCCGCTGGCAGCACTGAGACGGCGCAGATTCTTCGCCTCGGCTTCCCTTTCGCGCCTTTTCTGTTCCCTCCGTTTTTCCTTGCGCTGCTCTTTTTCGATCAGCAGTGCCCACCACCCTGCGAGAGCGTCGCATCTCTGAGCTAGTACATTCTCAATCACTTGGTCAATATTGACACCGGCACTCTTCATCCGCTGCAGCGTTGTCTTTTCCAGCGGGGTCGAGAAGGGCGACGGCCGGGGTAATTTCAAAATCGCAATCTGTTCCGCGGCATACTCTCCGAGGAACGGATGCGCAAGAATGTCATCAAGGGTGGGCCGGAGAAGCGGACGTTTTGAGAGCAAGGCGCTGATTAGTGACTTTGCATCATCAGGGAACCTCTCATTGAACTTGGGCTCCTCTGTGAGGATCTTTTGCTTCGTCACTTGCTCATCGTCTTCATCCCACGGCAGTTCGCCAGCCAATAGGGCATACAGGATGATACCCAGACTCCAGACGTCTACCTTCTCGCCCGCGTATTTTTCACCCTTCAGCATTTCCGGGGCACTGTAGCAAATTGTGCCGCAGAATGTCTGAAGATAGTTCGCCTTCCCCTCATACTCCCGTGTAAATCCAAAGTCGCACAGCTTGACATTCTCATGCTTGTCAAGCAGGATGTTCTCCAGTTTCAGATCCCGATGGACACATGATTTGCTGTGAACATATGCAACGGCTCCGACGAGCTGCGCGAAAATCCGCCTCACCTTCTCGACGGGAAGCGGGCCATGGCGAAGGAGATAGTTGTACAATTCATCACCTGGTCGAAGACATCAGCGTCTGGGGTGCTCATCTACAAAAAAAGTGGCTGGCTATGGTCGTACCTGGACAATACTCCAAGACCAGCCAGACCAATTTCTCCGTCACAATAACCTCGTAGAGCCGAGCAATGTGGGGGTGGAGGAACTGGCGGTGGTGATGAATCTCGCGTGCGAGGTTGGCGTCGTCTTTGCTTGACGACTTGAGCACGACCTATCCGCAATGTAAGCATCCGCAAGCTGCCTTCCCTGCTTGCCCAATCCGGTCGTACCTTGGAGCCATTTGTAAGCTTGTGGGTCGCAAGGTACACCTTGCCAAAGGAGCCTTTCCCGATCAGCCGTCCAAGAGTGTAGTTCCCTACACTCCGGAGCTCTTTCGACGAGAACTCTCTGTGGAAAGAAGCAAGATGCTGTAAGTAGCCGTCCACGACGATTATTGGGGAAGGGATGGACGCAGGACTTACTCCAGTAACTCATTGTAGGAGTTGGCAAGCTGTTGCAGCGCAGAGCCAAGCGGGCCCTCAAGTCAGCCAAGTGTCCATTGTATGTACATTCCATTTGCATATCGACATATGGGAGCGCGGTGACCGTGTCAGGCAGCCGCGAGGACGACAAAAAGTCCTTTGCCGTCGAAACCAACGAACGGGGCGGACAAGAAACCCCCGCGACGCAGCGATGACTGACTGACCTTTTCCTTTTCCCTCTGAGACCGGACGTCAGCTCTTGATCGTGCCGGCGGCATGTGTCACTCTCGAGTTCCGTATATCTTGATAAACTTCCCGGCGGGACCCTGTCGTATTTTTTTTGGATCTATCGGAGAAATCGTAACGCTAAAGCTGTCGACCGTATGCGACAGCCATCCAACGGAGGGGCTGGTACGATGTGGTTCGGCGGAAAAACAGAGAAACACAGTACCGCAAGATCTGGTCTGCGGGTTTCACGCATCTGCTACCCGGAAGGCGGGTCGAAGGGAGAAACCGACATCCGATGGAGCTTCGAGGGTTCGAGGGGTTGACGATTCAGGGAGGAATGACTTCCTCAGCTTAGCAGCGAGATCCTTGTCGATAAGTAGCTAGCGAGGGGGGACAGGGGCCCAGCACTCCGGGCTTGCTTGGCAGAACGTGATGATCGGCAGGGAGATGTCAACGCACGCATGCAGCACGCGAAGGGGAGGGTAAAGATACGATGAACCAGCAGAGCTCCTGGGTCGACGGGAGATGAGCACGGAGGCCCTTGGCGGAGGTCGGGGAGCGGTGCCAGGCAGCGCCAACCGCGGCCAACCCGTCGCTTGGGTCCCGCGGTCCACCGTCAGGGACCGCCGGGCGTCTCGCCAGCCTCGCCTCTGTCCGCGCCGTCTTACGCGGCGGTTCCAGCCTGTCCGCCGGTGGCCTCTCCAGCGCGCTCCGCTCGGCGGCCATGTCTGCCCCAACCGCCCCGTGCACGGTATATCGATTGGGTGGTCCATACAGGATCAGAGGGGAGCTACCTGGAACAGCCGGGCTTGTGCCATGGTGATGCAGATGAGGGTCTGGAAGCGATGCTCCACGGATGCACACAAGCATTATTCATTCTTATTCCAACAGGTGATACGGGATATCCCCTCGTGAAGCTGCTTCTACATCGGTACGGAGCTTTTGTGAGGTTTACGCCGCTCAGGAGATGCGAGATTAGTTCACGGATTACTATCAATTGGCTCATGACGGACCAGCTCTCACTCTCGGGTTGTGAGACCGGAGGATTTAATTGCTTACTGTACGGCACTTGCTCTTAACGCAACCATAGACTACCAACTCTGTCATCCCGGATGTTGGGGAGATGCTCCCTATTATATTATATGGAAAGGAAGGTACTCTATGGCTATACATCGGCCGCCCCTCTCCGCCGCTTGAGGCATGTCGCGATGCCACAACCGAACCATGGAGTCCTGAGGTCTGTCAGTATGCATGCTAGTCGCGACGTTTCATGAATACGATGAACGCGGGGAGGAGCTTGTTAGTCTACGATCATCCAGATAATCTATCACCCCGCAGATGCCTGTCGGGCCGCTTTCCGTGGAGGCGTACACGGCCACGGATGGGCTGATATACCGCGCATTCCAGGAACCTTAACTGGCCCTGGCTAGCCACCGCTGATCATCACAGAACGCTTCGCTTCCTCTGACAACATCTCGCTCAACTGTGCTCGAGTTGTTATTCCCGCCACCACGGAAGCGATTCGAGATGCTGGATCGTGCGTCTGCTGGTGCAGAGTGTCGGGTCCACGGGCTCGAGACCAGGCTCGCCCAGCAGCGCCAGGTTTACCAGTCCCAGGTACGAGTGTAGAAGATCTGGAAGCCGGTTAGACCTCGTTCGGTCTGCAGAAGAGCTCCCTAAGCTTACCTGGTGACTCTCCGACACCTTTCCCAAAGCCCCCAACCAGATGCTGGGTCTTCTCGATGAGATATCGCCGGTCGCTGGCGGGTTCTATCAGATGCAGCCTGTCCATCATCTTTGACCCAAGTCAGTATACGAAAAGGGTGAATTCTCGGAGACTCTTACCGCAAGTGTGCCCGTTACCCAGAAGCAATAACACGTATCGGCCAACTTGTTGCACCGCCCATTAAAACCAGCCCACCTTAGCAAGTCTTCTGTCGGAGTTGGGGTATAGGGCAAGGCAGCTATTTTGTCATCCAAAGAAAGCCCTTCGAGGCCTTTGCTGATTTCCTGCGTCTCATCAGCTTTCCCAGCGTCTTCTTCTTCTCCCTCCTCCTCTTCTTCCTCTTCCTCGAGCTCTGTCGTCTGCCTTGATACAAGCCATTTTACCAGGGATTCAAATTCCTCTGTCCCTGGCGACATGAGCTTAACTTCTTTTAGGCTATTCGGTACTCGGCCAAGGAAGGACAGTGCGCCAATGGCACAATAGCTCAGGCCAGCTATAATGTCATGGTGAGCACAGAGAATTCAACATCAAGATATAGAAAACAATAAACATACCATGAGCTTCACAGGACGAAGCCTGCGACATGCCTCCATCATACGTCTTCAAGACAATTGTCAGTCAAAGAGCGGAGAGAAGGGACTCTAACAGCTCTCACCTGGCAAGCCTCGATAAACGACACCAACTTGTCGACATTGATGTCCTCGACATCCTCGAGTCCCTTTCCACTCCGCCCTCGGAGTATATAGCGTATACCAGCGGCGCAGCAGCAGTATCTCAAATCGCGGCCCCCTGCAATCTGTCCATCGACACTGAGGAGCTCCCCAAAACTGCCATCTTCGCGCTGCACGCGCGGCAGCCAGCGCAGGCACTCCTTCCTCTTCACCCTCGACAGGTCGTCACCCAGGATCAGCAGAGTCGCGAGCGCAAAGAACGTGGCCGGCACATTGGCCGGATCCCAGACCTCATTCTCCGGCGTGCGCCTGTCGAGCCCAAAGTTCGTCCCCGTGAAACCGCGGAAGCCGCCCGAGGGGACCTGGCAGTGATAGAGCCAGTCAATGTACCCTTGCCTCTCCTCGGGAGTGGTATTCGTCGGCAAGACGCCCAGCAGATCGAGCCCCGCGACCGTGAAGAAGGCGAGCAGCACGCGGTTGGAGTCGCTGGAAGTGTACTGGTGGGGCAGGAAGCTCTTGAGACAGCGCAGGAAGTACTTGATGTGGCGGTCTTTTCGGAACGTCGTTTCTGCCATTGTGGATTTTGGGATCTGTTTCTGGCAAATAAAGTAAGCCGTGCACTGGATTTCATAACGCAAATTGTGGAGATACCTGCTGCTGCTGTGCTTATCGGAGTCGGTCTCCTGATCCGGAGGTTTCGCCATCACATCAAGCTTCCCTGTCGCGGGTCGGATATTCGACGCGGACGCACGGTCCACCCCCACGTCTGCTTCCGAAGGCGGCGGCAGCGGCGGCGGCGTTTCCAGGTACCAGAAGAAGGGAACAAAGAGGACGCGACTTGGAGTTCCTTTCTTCCCTACTACTACAAGTTCGCGACGTCTCTCTGATTTATTATTTGTCCCGAATATAATATCTTGGGAAGGAGAAAGAGACAGTGTCCAAAAATGGGTCTCTTATCCTCCAAGACGCTGATCCGGGCGCACGCGCTCTTCCTGTTCATACTGGCCGTGTACCTGACCAGGTCCCCTGAGGTCATCACGGACTCGGACGTGGTTTACATGATCGGGGAGGCGATGAGGATCGTATGTCTCTTTCTTTTTTTAACCTCTTCTCTTCCAGTCCAATATCTATAAATAATCCCTTAGCAACAAATATATCTACTTTGTATGGACATACATAGAGTACAAAGCTCTAACGATCCGAAACGAAAAAAGGACATCTCCCCGACCTTCTCCCGCCCGCAATCGCCCTTCGCCCTCTGCGGCGTCCTCCTCGTCGCCGACGCCCTCGTCGACCTGATCTTCGTGACCAAGGTACCGCAGATCAACGAGCTCCTGGCCCGCGCCGACGCCGCCGCCGCCGTCGCCAGTGCCAGTGCCAGTATATCGTCACGATCAAGTAATAACAATAATAACAACGGAAACGGACTAGTAGTCCCAGAGGAGACAGGAGCAACAACGGCAGCCGTCGTGCGCGCGAACCCGTTCACGGCGCGCATCGCCGCGCTCTACTCGGAGATCTGGACGCTACTGGCCGCGTCGCGGTTCTGTCTGTTTTTCGCCGTGTCCCTGTTCATCTACCAGAGCAAGCCCGGGGCGTGGGGGGTCCGGACGGAAGGCTCTTCCGGGCTTGATCAGTTGAAGAATCGGGTAGTATTTACGTATGGGTTCATGGAGATGACGTTTTGGCTTTGGGTATGTTCTCCGTGTCGTTTATTGATGTGTCTGCTTTTGCTTGCCCGGTTTAAGGGGTGGAAAGTTGGACAGCTAGAATTTGACTTCCACTCGACTGTGCTAAATCGGCCTCCACGTTTGTTCTCTACTAACACTATTCTTCTGCAGATTCTTATCACGCTTCGTGAAGAGCGGCAAGAGACGGCAGCACGCCTCGCAGCCGCGTCCGCTCAAGAGGTCAGCTAGCGCGCCACCTGTTGAATATGTACATGTGTCTCAAGAAAGAGTATATACCGATAGCCACATTAACTCAAGAAGACCAGTTACATGTCGGAGAATATGTGGAAATCCAGATCGGACATCTCGTTAATTTCAGTACATGGACACTAACAATATATATAGAGGTATTAATGATTAGAAGAGAAAAAAAATGAGCCGACATTGGACGATTAAATATTAGCGGGCCAGAATGGGTTCCTATCCAACATCCCTCCTTGGATTACGTCCAACCAGGGTTCTCATTATATTTTTTTTCCAGAAATGTGGTTCGTTACTCGAGATTTCTAGCTCATCATCATCGCCATTGCGACATTGCAACGATCTTCAGACATATCCTGAGAAACCATTCGTTCGGTGCTCGTGGGATTTCTTTTCACATGAGGCGCATGGCGACGAGCGCAGCAGCAGCGCCCACTCCGGCAATGAACCCGCTGTGCTGGTTCTGTGCAACAAGCGCAGCGCCCCCAGTGCTGCTAGCCGAAGCAGCTGCCCCTGAAGAGGTCGCAGTCGCACTACCAGCAGCGGTGCTCGAAGAGCCGGCGGTGCTGGAAGAAGTGGTGCTGGCGGCAGTGGTGGTGGCTCCTGCACCTGACACCGTGGAAGTCGCTCCGGTGGAGGAAGAAGAAGAAGCAGCAGTGGGAGTGCTAGCAGTGCCGGTGGCAGAGCCGGAGGCGCAGACCGCGGACTGCGGCAAGTCGGTCACACCGGCGCTGCCGCAGATCTGATTTGCGAACTTGATCGTCGCTATGTATCGTGGAGGTAAGGGTTAGCGGAACTGCCATATGTTTACTTGAAGGAGAGAGAGAGGAAGGGGCGTACCCTCCTGGTCCGCCTTGGAGCAGGCGCCGGCAACGCAGCAGGTGATGCCCTGGATGAAGGACTTGGCGCTGCAGATGCACTTGACGTCGATCTGGTTGCACTCCTTTGGGATCGATCCCGCCGCGCAGCTTCGCTGTTATGGTTAGCAGCCATGGTTCGCGGGACATCCAGCGGCGCGCTGGCCCAGCAGTGCTGGGATCGAAAGACGTACAGCGCACTCGGGAAGGTCGTCAATGCCCAGGGCAGCGGCGGTGGCCAGCACGGCCGAGAGGGCAAGGGAGATGGTAGAGAGCTTCATCTTTGAACCGTCGAGACTGGATATACACTCGACCGATACGTGGTCTCTGTCCAAGTAGACTGTGGTGCAACAAAGAGAGCTTCTGGTTTGCGGAACGCAGCGTATGGGAGTCACTCTACAGGAACGGGTGAAGCTGGGAGATCAATAAATGGCGGACAGCGAAGGGAGTTAGCCAGGGGCGTCCTACGGAGGAGAGATGAGCCGGACAGGAGTGCTGCGGTCTCTTTCCGGCCTCCTGCGGTGTTTCCTGACTCCTCTGGCGCGCTCCTCGCCCTGCGACTGGTCGGTCTGCGGCCGTCCCTGCTCTGCCCACTCGGAGACCCTCGCAAGCGCGGGGAAACTCGTCCGCGATCACCTTCCTCGCTCCCCCCACGCCAGGGCTCGTTCCTTCGTGAGGCGTGTGGGAGCGATCTGGCACTGCTGTCTCATCCTCTCATAGTCCACGGTTTACCTGGTCCTTGGTCCTACTGCTACTTGGATGCAGCTATGTACAGAGTACTCCATACCGTAGAGTCACTGCGATGGTCTGCTCTGCCAACTTCCCCACAGCGCCCGGAGCCTCTTAGCGTCCCTGCAGGTCGGTGCGCTACTGTGCCGCCCGTGCGGAGGCATGGATACCACGGGCTTGTATCTTACATGTTGCTATGTCTCTGCCTACTCCTACTGCAGACATCTTGCTCCTATAGCCAAGTCCTGAGACTTCCTGTCGTTTGAATGGATCGACCGTGTCACAACTGCTGCTGTTGCGTTTCGCGTTTCTAGACCCCGTCAACTTAACCTAGGTAGATCGCGGGCGGGTCCGTACCCACCCGATCTCGGGTTTGTTCTGGCAGAGTGGTATCACCGAGTATGGAGTTCCCGATGCTGGGTGCCATCGCTCAGCTGAGGCCCTTCCACCACAGAGTTAGAGACATGTCCATCTGCCGTGTCTCCCTCTATGCTGTCAAGTTTCAGTTGGCTTGTCGGACGGCCCTTGCTTCTCCGTGTTGATCGCACCAGCAGTCGGTGTACATACATGCTACACAGTAACAGTCAACAGATGTTCAAATTTCTCATCAGATATAATCACGGTTGTCTTTGGTCCGAAGGGGGGCAACCTCCTCCGTACAGGGGACACGGAATATCTCACGCCCGGATAAAGTTCGATGGTTGGCGTCGACATTTAGCCTGTCCGCGCAGACGGCAAATTGACCGTCGGAACGCACTCACCAGCCAAGCCATCGCTCGGTAACGCGCACGATCGAGAGGTTGGATGCGACTCCTCTCTGCACGGGCGTGTGTAGCCTGGATCGGCACTGAAAATGTATCTCCATCGAAGATGCATCGCTCCCGAGGTCTGGTTTCTCTGCAGATCCATCCCCCAGCAGGCTGCCCGCTGCATCCTCCCCTCGCGGCACTCTTCAGCTGCTGTGCTATGCCATTGGACTGTAACATTTCGCCCCTGGCCTGAAGCCTTCCTCGAGGGGCATGAGTCGCAGGTGGTGAGACCCCGCAGCCCGAATTGATTTAGCATCACCCCTGTCGACCTCGACGAATAATGGCTGGGCCATGACGACGCCTGTCCGTCGTTCTCGGCTGTACATGACCGCGTAATCGACAGCTATCAACAACTGCATCTTCAGAAAATCTTCTGGGAAGGCGTTTCATGACCCTTTTCGTTGTTTTCCATCTCACGGAGTGACAATTGCAGAGATGCCACTCGGTATCTTGGAGGATACAAAGCTCGAACACGTTCCTGGTGAGAATTTTTTGCACTGTCCTTGAACAGAGGTTATTGTCTCTACGAGTTTTTTTTGCTTATGGCCAGCCAACAGGGACTTCATATATCCTCGATGATGATCGGAGTTCCACCGACGATGTCCCTGTTAACCCGTCCATCAAGTACGACCGTTCGGGTCCGGTGCCCATCATTCTCGTGCCTCAGCCAAGTGACGACCCTAATGACCCCTTGGTATGCAATTTCATCACGCATGGGAAATCGGAAGTTTCTCTGACAGTTTGCGATAGAATTGGCCTCTGTGGAAACGCGACGTCATCCTCGCAATCTTGTCTTTTGTTTCGGTCCTCTGCGCCACAACCAGCCCCATAATGGCAGCGAATACTTTTTCGGTCTCAGTCTCCTTCCACACGACCTTCACCCGGATAGCACTTCTAACCGGCTATCACCTATGCGGTGTAGGTGTCGCTGGCATCCTGATCGTTCCCACGGCCCGAGTATGGGGCAAACGACATCTGTTCCTCCTAGGGAACCTCCTGATGGTCGTCAGCTGCGCGTGGGCAGGAGGGAGCAATCTTAACTACAATAGTCTTCTGTGGGCTCGCATATTCCAAGGAGTGGCTCTGGCACCGTTCGAGGCTCTGGTAAATGCCACCGTCGGTGATCTGTACTTTGTCCATGTACGTTTGTGCGTTCGAGTGAGTCCGGAAACAGATGCTAAAAGACAAGCAGGAACGAGGGAAGAGAATGGCTCTCTCCAATGTTGCTCTCTTCGGGGGTGCTTTTCTCACACCTGTCGTGGCCGGCAAGATTTCACATTCCATGGGCTGGCAGTGGACGTTCTATTTCGTTGCCATCTTCACAGCGGCTGCCTTCCCGCTGATGTTTTTCTTTGTGCCCGAGACTGCATTTCGGCGGGCGCATCACCTGAATACCGACTTTGAAGGCGACGCGGACCGGAGTCACTGTCAGCATGGTCCGCATGCTGGTGACAGGAACATGTCGGAATCACAAAGACAACTTAGCGATGCAGTCGCCGAAAACGGGGCCGCGAGGAATGATGAAGAAGCAGCGTTGTCGGCCCTCGAGGAGAAAGGGATACCTTCATCGCGTGATGGGGAGGTTCCTCAGGGCACCGTACCGGCGAAAGCATCATTCGTCCAGAGTCTGAAGTTGTTCAACGGACGAAAGACAGACGAGGATTTCCTCAAGCTCCTTCTGCGGCCGTTCCCTCTCTTTCTGCACCCGGGGATCCTATGGGTAAGTCTCCTGGCGCATGATGCATGAGCATGTGAGACGACGGTTTTAACGAGCGAACACAGGCCTGCCTCACCCAAGGTGCTCTCATCGGCTGGACTGTTTTCATAGGCGTCGTTGTCGGGGCTATCTTTGTGTTCCCGCCGCTGTGGTTCGACGAAGTCAAAACGGGGTACCTTTATACGGGTGCTTTCATCGGATCCGTCCTGGGTCTGGTGCTCTCGGGCGTACTCTCCGACTCGATCAACAAAGTCATGATCAAGCTCAACAAGGGCAAATACGAGCCCGAATTTCGCATACTCCTTGTCGTATTCCAGCTCATATTCAGCGGTATTGGGCTCTACGGATTCGGCATCACTTCAACCGACACTCAGAGGTACGGGTGGCTGATCCCGGACGTGTTTTTCATGTTCGTGATTATGGGGATGGTCATGGGTGCAGTTGCCAGTGCTCTGTACATCGTCGATGCGCATCGTACGTTCCCTACTGGTTGTCTAGATTGCGTTGACAAACGTAAGAAAGGATCAATTGCCAACACGTGGACCAGGAAAAATCGCGGTGGAAGCGTTCACGTGCTTGCTCATCTTCAAGAACATGTTCAGCTTTGTCCTGACGTTCTTCGCTTATGACTGGCTCCTCAAGGGGATCACACCGACGTTCATGGCGATAGCTAGCATCCAAGTGGGCATTTGCCTCTTGAGTATTCCAATGTGTACGGACCTGTTTCCACTTCTCTTCATCCCAAGTCTCTTAAGATCTTTGATATGCTATTACGGTGCTGCTAACTTCTCCGCCTGCAGATATCTTCGGGAAGCGGAACCGCTCGTACTTCGCGCGGAATGATATTCTGAAACGACTGCATCTGTGGTAATCACGAAGTTTTTTTTTTTTTTTTCTGCTTTAAAGGTTGTCGACTTGGAGATGTTTCGCAAGGCGGGCAAGTTGAAATAGAGATGACATATTTGGCATCTACGGATTTCCTTCGATGTATGCTGTCTCGAACTGTGCTTTATTCACATTGAGCGGATGCTGTGACTCATCTGTCTTGTCTTGGGAAGTATCGTCTACGTCCAGATCCTGGAAAACCAGTGTACGAACTTAATGGCTAATTAAACAGGTAGCTGATGAATTAATATTAAGCTTTCTGTGCATGCATCGGTTCAATGAAGATTGTGATCATAAGAAGAAAAGTCTAGCTGGCGAGAGCGCCTGGCGTAGAAACCCCGCGAAAGACGTTCTAGAACCCCGCATTGAAAAGGTGGCCACGATTCTTCGTGACGGCAGGCTGCGCCACGATCGTCCATCTAAGGCTGCGGGGCGCAGCCCACCCCAGACCCACCGATCCACGGATGTGTTAGGGCTGAGCAGATCACCTGCCCAGTCGTCCGTGGGAGTTCGTAGGGATCCATGGGACGGCGACCAGATGACGCCTACGTCACCGACGACGCTGACCGCGGGCATCCAGAGTCTCCAGCTGTCCAGTTCCCTTCGCTGCCCTCGCGCTCGTTGGCACTTCCGCCGCGTCCCGTTCCTTTCCTTCTCCTCTCTTTCTCTCCCTCTTTTCCACTGGCCATGTCGATTGTCGCAACTGCAGACCGCCGTCGACCATGTCAGCAAGCGTACTGCCAGGCGCTATCTCCGGCTCTGACCGTTCTCCCCGGCTAGCAGACCACGGTAATACCTGCTCTCTTATGCCAGCTACTCTTTTTTTTCTCAATGGGACGTTCTGAGCTGACAATCAGCAACTTCAGCCGCCACTGCTGCCGTCTACGTGACCAAGCTCGAAGAACGAAAGCGCGACGTGCGTGAACCATCGCCGGATCTCCAGCGTGACGGTAAGCAGTCAGATTCTCTTCTCCTCGACAATGTTTGATGTATGAGATGTGTTTCGTCTGACAGCGTCCACGATCAGGGACCCCGCCTCCAGGTCTCTCGTTCGCGTCCGCAGGCGCTGCCGCAAGCGCCGCGCACGCGAGACAGAAGCCCCTGGAGTTTTGGCAGCCCAGGAGGGAGCCGGCCGCTGAAAGAGCCGCATATCATGCCAAGGACTACCTGCCCGAGACCGAGCCGCCGCAGCCAACCCAGCTGCACAGCGCGGAATGCTTCAGAGCTGCCTCTGTGGCGGTGAAAGACCACAGACCGGTTCCAGCTGCCCCAGACCAGGCTGACGATCGCACCGCAGCCGAGCAGGTCAGGCTGAGCGGCGGGCGTGTCGTCCAGGGCGATGTGGCCGCCGGTCGGCAGAGAGGGGCGTATCATGCCGCCAGCGGCGCCTTCACGAGCAGCAGGAGAAGAGCGGAATCTGCTCCCATCACGCCTGTTCAGCGCCCGGAAGCCACAGAGGCTCGCCATGCCGCTAGCGTCTCCCATCGTACTCGTCCGACCAGCGAAGTAATGCTGGACGGTCTCGACCGGTCAGTGGAGGCTAGCCGGATACACAACATTGCCAAGGCCAATGTCCAGCTGTACACGTCAAAGCCACCGGTCGAAATTGAAGCGGAAGAGCAGCAACGGAAGGACACGCTACGAGCCGCGGCCGTCTCGATGGCGAGGGGCATGTACGCCCTTTCCAGGAACAAAGATGAGCAGGGCTTGGCCGGCCAAGCGGTCTACGCAGCTCAGAGAGGCCATTACCGTCTACACCAGGAGTCACTGGCGGCAATCGGTGAAACCATGGCTTTCCAGCGGCCGGAGCATCTGCAGGAGGCCGCGCAGAAGCTCGCCTCCGAGAAGCTGGCTAGGTTGCAGCAAGAGCATGAGACTTATAGGGCCCTCTATGGGACCACGGCGTCTCCAACCCGTCGGTTGTCCATGACTGCCAGGCTCAGAAGGATAACGTCAAGTGAAGGCGATGCTTCGAATATCGATATGCAGAGATCCAAGGCGATAAGGGACCAGATGTCAACGTTGCAGGAACAGCTCCAAAGGGTGGACGAAAAGAGACGCGGAGACCACGATAAATTGATGGAAGTCGCTAGAAGGAACGTCGATGCTGCGTTACACGACATGGACGAAAAAGTGTACGCGGATACTGGCAGGGCTTCCCTCGCCATGCTACGGGAATGGGAAGAGAGGGCCCACGAGCGTGCAAGACTCGAGAGCGAGGGCCGGCTAGCGCTCTTCGGAAAGCTTGACGTTGGCGGCGCAAAGTACGTGGATCCTGTCGATGTGGAAGCCGTGGCCCGGTCAAGGATCCAGCCGACCCTTGATGAGATTGCCGATCGAGCCGAGGAGCACAGAGCCAGAGAAATCGAACGACATCTGGATGAGGAAGAGAGGAAGAGACGGGAGTATATAGAACGAGAAAGGGAGGCTGATACGAGAGCAGCGCAGAAGCAGGCGAAAGGTATTCATCCCGTTATTAGTTATCAACGTGTCTGAGCAGAGTGGCTGACAAGCAACCAGAGGAGGAGAGACGGGAAGCAAAAGAGCAGAGGGCAGCGTTGGCTGAGAAGAGGCGTCAGGAGAAGCAGGAGCAGGGGCTATGGAGGAGGATGTCGAGACGAGCCAGACGCAAGGAGCCGGCTCCAGAAAGAGAGGAGACTCCCGAGGCCGCCAGCAGATATCAGAGCGCCCAGGAGGGCATGCCCACTGAGGAGGCTGAGGATGCTGATGCCGTTGCATCTGTTCAGGCCGAAGCTGTTGTTCCCCCGGCTACTACGCAAGCAGAGGTTACTCAGGTAGAAGCTGCCTCGCAAGCGGAAGCTATCTCGCAACGAGAGACTAGTCAACCAGAAGCTACTCAGCCGGACGCTCACGAAGATGTGATTCCTGGTGGAGGTGAGGCTGCTGCGAACGCTGTCGCAAGTGCGGCTGTTGCCACAGGCGCAGCAGTAGAAGTCAGCCCGACAACATCTCCGACAGGGGAATCAAAAATCAGAGCTTGGTTCAGAGAGAGGATGGGTCGTCGACCGAGCAAACCATCACCACCAAGTCCGGAAGCCGTGGAAAACGGTCCGGAGATAGCGCAGAGAACTTCAAGCCTCGTGGGAGGAGCGGTTTTGACCGGCGGCGGCGAGGCTTCGAGGAACAAGGACAGGGACAGGGACAAGGACAAGGACAGCGCGCGTGCAGCAGCGCTCAGCTCCCATCCCGTTACAGAGAGCGACCTTGCGCCGCTCCGGTCGGATGAAGATGAAGCCTCACGCCACGATTCCCACGGCGCAGAACCAACGACGCCGTCGATACGGCGGCGGAGCGCGTCGACGGCCTCGGCTCGTGAGACCCGTGAGGGTCAGGAGAAGTCTCAAAAAGAGAAAGATCAATCTCCAACTCAGAACAATGGCACGAGTAAACGCGCTCGCCTGAAAAAGAGCTTCATGAACCTGATCACCGGGAAATCCGCTGAGGGGCGCAACGGCGGTGGCCAGTCCGTGTCTCCAACGAGCCCGGCAGAGCAGCAGGGAAGGGATTCTGGAGCTGCTGGGCAAACTGGCCGACCGGAGATCCGCCGCCTCACGACCGCTGAGCGCGAACAGCTGGGGTTGGACAACGACGTTGTAGAACCGCTGCCGCAGCCCCAGAGGCCTAGTCACCTGGCGGGTCAAGTGAGCGGCGGCCAGGCGCGGGATTCGAGGTTCTCGGAGGCTCTGTGATGGATGTTTGTCACATCTTGACATTTTTTTCGAGTTTCTACTTGCTTCTAATCTACGGATTTGAGATCTGTGTCAATGTTTCTCGCAGGGTCTTTTGATTCCCACTTGTACTCTCGAAGACGCTGTCCTGTTCAGATTCTATTCTTTTATGCCTCGCTTATCTTTCGTGTTTGTATGTGTACTTTACTTGCTTATGAAACCTCTTTGCTATATGTGACAATCTACAGACGCAGAATGCATGTACTGTGCTGTACATTACGTAACAGTTTCGTCTTTTTTGCGACCTTAGTAAACCCCCGCATCCCTAAACCACCGCAAGATCTGTATGCTTGAATGCCTGATTGCTGAATTTTTGTGACGCTTACGTGAAGGACAGGGGAGGAATACTGGTAATGTTACATCATCCGGCTAGCTGTGTTGATCGATGGGTTGGATTTTGGTTATTATCCCTGATGAGAAAACCACAACGAGTGCCCCTTTTGGCTCCACAATGTATACTGTAATGGAGTACGGAATGCGCTGTTCGTGCCAGGAACCTAATCTGTCAGAATTGTTTAAACTAAACTTTTTCTTTCAAGGGCTGGAGGGCGTGATAATGTGACATTGCCTGTATACCGGTGTGGTGATAATCCTGTCTGTGAATTCGATCTTTATACTCTGATTCTTAGGTGTATTAAAAAAAATATACAATCCTTTATTCTGTAGAGGAGCAAAGACAGTTCTATCAGTCCGGTAAGCTCATCAATGGCAATGATCAGCCTGAGGCCAGGTCTGGTGACGTCATCCGGCGGTCATAATAAACAGTGCCTACGAGACATGCACATATTTTCAATATCATAATCATACCAACGGCAAAATAAAACCAAGTCAATCAAATTCAAGACCCCCTCCTGTGCTTGATTCTTAAATCAAATCAAATCAATTGACTAATCAGCCAACCCGCCCGACTCCGTCTCAAAAAGACCCCCCCCCCCCCCCCCAAAAAAAAAGAGCAACGAAAGACTTTCTTCAAAAAGACAGGAAAACGGGGGGGAAAAAAAAGAGACGAGACATAGACATCAGACATAAAGGATGGCCACCGACGGCGCCGCGGCCGTCACCGCCGTACGCAGCTACCACAACTACTCGCTGCACGCCATCGTCGCCGCGTACGGCCTCGCCCTGGTGCCGCATGGATACTACACGTACAGGATGACGCGGGTCGCCCCGAAAGGGAAGACGAGTAATCTGATGTGCGTGCTGCCCCCGACCCGACAACCAGAACCAGACAACAACCCCCACATGCGAAGCATACATATATATGTATATATATGTATATAAATACTCCGTATAGAGAGAGATAATTAATGAAGGGATAGAACAGTCCCCGCACCAACCTCTCCTCCCTGCAAAACCACATTCCCGAGCACGACTGGTCGTTACTGGCCCGCGCCCGCGGCGCGCACCTCAACGCGCTCGAGACGGCCCCGCTCTTCGCGGCCGCCATGCTGGCGGGGACCCAGGCGGGCCTGGAGCCCGGCGAGATGAACGCCGTCGCGGGGCAGTATCTGGTCGCGCGAACGGTGTATACGGCGCTGTATCTGGGGCTGAGGAGCGAGGGGTTGGGGTTCGTGCGGACGGGGGTGCGGGCGTGGAGCGTGGGCGTGCCGGTGTGGGTGCTGGTCAGGGCGGGGGGGAGGTTGAATTCGTCTTCCTAGGGAGGGAGGGAGGTGGATCGGGATGGAGGAGGAAGGATGGATTGTATGCTTTTTCGGTTTCTGTGGTGGATTGCTCTCCTAGTCTAGGTAGTAGATACAGGTATCAGCTGGAGTGATACTATGTAACATGTCAATTTGACTATAATATCATATTCATACCGTTTCAGCGGGTTTCTATGAAGAAACTTCATCGATTGATTATGGCTACGCCAGTAACCGACTCCGGATCCTCTCCTGCTTCTCCCGACTGATCCCCACCGACAGCAGATACCTCTCCACCCCTCCGTACCTCTCGTCGAGATACCTCTTGACCTCCTCCGTCCACCCCGGCGGACACTTGGTGTACTCCTCTGTCAGCCCGATGGCGCGCACCTCCTGCACCCGCTCCTCCAGCTCGGGCACCAGTTCCGCCTCCGACTTGACGTAGTCGGCGCCGATCACGTCCACCGGCACGACCTTCGTCAGGAGCAGCAGCAGCAGGACGACCAGCCCGGTCCGGTCCTTGCCCTGCGTGCAGTGGATGACGGTCGGGTAGGTCTCATCGCGGGCGAGCACGTCGAAGAGCTCGCGCATCTCGTCGACGCTGCAGTCGAGCGTATCCTGCGCGAGGCCGATCAGGCCGCGCGGCTGCATGACCTGGCGGCCGACGACGCTGACGGCGTCTTGACGGTAACCCGCTGCGGTAAGGGCTATGACCTTTCTGTACTTCCGGAAGAAGACGAGTTTCCTTCTGGTCAGCTGCGGGTTTTGTGATTATCTGATGGATAGTAATGGTTGACGACAGGAAGAAAGAAAAGAGAAGAAAAAGGAGCGGTGGTGGCCTGCGAACATGAAACTAAACCAGTCCAAGCGCCACAGGAGTGCCTTTTCAAACGCCCGCCCCGTCAGGCTGATCATGAAGCGTCGCACGCCGGGGAGCTCCAGCAGATGCTCGTCCGGGTCGGCCAGGACCGCGACGGCTTCGGCGTCGGTGTCCAGCGACATGGCCGCTCGCCGTTTCTCGGTGGCCATGATGTGCTCCGTGCTGCACGCGTTAGCTAGATGTTTCGCTAGAAGATAAAAGAAAAGAGGGGGCCGTCATACTGGGATCGAAGATCGATAATGGTAGCAATGCCCAGCTCATCGACCAGGCGCTTCTTGTCCCTCTCGGAGGCGTCATCCGGCTAAGATAGAAGAGCAATTGACCGTCAGCGAGAGATCAGGGTAGTCAAAAAGAGTCTATATGAAAGAAGTGCTCCGTTTATACCCGTGCACTCCGGAAGAGCACGCCTTCCTTGAGGATTCTACAGAAAACGGTCCAAATCAGCTATGCCACCATCATCGGACTTGAATTCTAGATGCTTAAGTAGCACAGAGAGAGAGACAGAGAGAGAGAGAAGATCTAGCTCTCGACCATGAGATATATACTTCAACTGAACTGAAAACTCGCCTACCGAGAACCGTAGATCTTGTTAACGGAGCTCCCCACGTCTCGAAAGTTGAGGATGTTATCGAACGGCCGGTCTGCAGATCCTAGGTCGAAGCTGGCCACGCTGGTTGGGCTGCTGGCTTGGCTTGCAGGCCCCGGATTCGATTTCCTTCTGGCCATGGTCCTTCCTCTAAACAAATAGTAAACCAGAGTGTTTTTTTTAAAAAAAAAGCAGAAGAAATGCGAGACAAGACAGGACAAGAGAAAAAAAAGTTCGTAGCATGGAAAAGTGTCTTGACAGCAAGGGCGAAAGTTGGTTACGAGGATCGTGATCTGGCCCGGCGATCAAAAAGGACAACACAGATGACGAAAAGCAAAAAAGCAAACCAACTCCGCCGGAGCCCACCGCGGCAACGACCACTCAGCGGGACGACAAGAGGAACGGGGCCATGAGCAAAACAGCAAGCGGAGCTCAGCTGGAGAGAGCAAAGCGCTTAGAGACGGACTTGGATTGCTTGCACGCGGTCCCTGGCAGGATACGTTGGAGCTCTCTCCAAAGTCCAGGCGAGTCGGTAAGCTCGGTGGGGCGGAGGCGAGGGAGATCCGCTCCGCCAGCAACTACATATTGCACTGGCTTATGATGCATTCTACACATGCATGGAGACTGGGATATACCGTCAGAGATTCACTGTGGAAATGAGGAGAGCCGTGTAACTCACGGTGACAGGCTGTTAGAGATATATACTGCACAAATGTTTATATAAAAAGTAGCCAGGACATCTAGTACTTCATCAAGTAAATCCATCCATAGGCTCAAAACGCTCTTAAAACGGCTCATCTATATAGACCAAAAAACCGAAAGTAATCAATCACACAGCGAGATGACAAAAGAAATAGAGGTATCTCTCGTCACGAATGTACAGCATAAATAAATGGGCCCCGCCCCAACTGCGAGACAGAAACAGGACCAAAATATCTGTAATGAATAGAACCAAGAAAATGGCGCAGATTGTGGCTAATATAGACAAGAGATTCGTAACACGGGAGGTTAATACCGCTGGGGAGCTGGATCACCGTATCACTGTTCATGGAGAAGCTGGCATCAACGGACGACCTGCCCGCGGTAGGTGTTGGCATTTGGCCCCATGGAGTTGGTCGTAAGTGGCTCTTCGTAGACGACATCCTGCCGGCCTCGGGCCCGAGGCGCGTTGGGGCCGGTCTCGGCCATCTCGAGCGTCTTCTCGCCCCGCGGCACATGGTGGCGCGTGCGGACGGAGGGCAGCAGGTCGATGATGAAGGACAGGATGTAGAAGGTGAAAACGAGGGCAATGACTGGAGACCGTTAGGACTACCCCCTTTAGCGTTGGGAGGAATAGGCAAACATACCCCACTCCAGTATTGCAGAGGCGTTCTTCGTATGGCGGTGATGACCGCAGACACCAAAGCCGATTGAGAGGGCGACCTCGACGACGACAAAACCGAGCTTGATCCAGAAGCTGATGAACAGGATCCGGTGCTGCGAGCGATAGAAAATCCCCAGTCGCAGATACTCGGCGCAGAGAAAGAGCGCGCTGATCAAGTAGCCAACCCTGACAGTGGGAAATCAGCCTACACCCTGCTTCCCCAAAAGGGCCCGTCATCATTTGCAAGCGCTTACATGAACATAATAAGGAATCCGATGTGCTGACGTGGGTGTCTCCAAGTGTCGTAGACGGACAGGAGAATCAGACCAACGGCGCCCCAGATAGAGAAGAAGATGGACATGATCGCGCAGAACTTGTCCAGTCTGCCCTTATTCGGCACCAGCTTGCCAGCATGTCGCAGCCAGCGCTCCGCCAGGAAGGATAGATCCAGGAAAACGACGGTGACGACGCTTCCAGCAATAAAGAGGGGCTTCAGGCCCTGGGCGCCAATGTCGGAGATGTAGCTAGATCATCCGGTTTGCGAACGTCAGCCCGATTGCTGCACAACGCTGCCACGGGGGAAAGCGGTACATCATACGCAACCGTCTGTCCAGCTTCCATGGACGGATATCTGGGGGTACCTCGAACAGCCCAGTTGCCAAGCATCGCAAGAAGCATGGCTGCAGAAGAGCGTCAGCAGGTGTTCCGCATCCGTCTCCAGGAATTCACTCTCCCGAGAGACGTACCAATCCACATGCAGGAGGAAATAACGGGAAAGATCCAGAATGATATGATCCACATCTTTGCGATTAATGATATTAATTGAAAGTCGTTTCCCCTCTATTTCCCAAATATAGTTGCTTGATAATTATTACAGGCGTGATGCTTGATCCGATACTATTTCTTCAACTCTCAATCGGGCGAGAGATGTGAAGAATACCGCTCCGTTCCTCGATAACGACAAACTGACTCCACACGAGAGACGACTGCGGAAGAAGAAGAAAGACAGTCAGAATCTTTTGCGCTGCAAGATAATATAAGGATAGTAAAGGTGATAGCGGAATTCACTTACCCTATCAATGGTTCGACGGCTCCGGGGCATGTCCATACAAGCGATGGATCCGTGTCTATCGAGTTCCATACATGCGGCCGGGGAACAAGCTTCTTTTCTATCTAGCCCCAAACCTGACACAGCCAAGCGATTGACTGCTACACGGAAGGGCCCGTGTTCGTGCCAGCCACGAGGAAGTCGGCCGAAAGAAACGAGCGCCTTGTGGTACGTAGTGGGGGGGGGCAGAACAACGTTCACTTGAAGTCTTTCCGCGGCGTGTTTGTTTCACAAGCTGTCATGAAAGACGGAGAACAAACAAAAAAATGTGTACCCCGGGGAAACGAGTATCTGCGGAGAACAAATAGGAAGGGTCCGGACGGGTGTCGGGTATTATTTGATTTCTTTAAGCGCTGTGCCCAAAAACACCCCCGGGTCGGGGAGGGTCCCCGATGACTTCACCGATGCATCCGACCCGCCCGGCACGCGGCCGACGTCATCGGGGAGGGCATCGCTTATACAGCTTATGCATAAGCGGCGGCTGTGCTCTTCAGAGCCTGCCAAGAGCTTGGAGGAACATCCGGCTCGATCGAGCCCTTCCAAGGTTCATTTGCTATTATTTTTAACCACTAGTCCCGATGTACCTAGCTAACTTCACGGTGGATCGGGGCTTCCTCTGCCCCGTGGCTTAAGCCACCCGGGCCGCTGCCAAAAGAAGGCCCTGCGGGATCATCAGCGATCCCTGGCTAGCCGCGGCCGTGCAGACTTGGCGATCCGGCCCTCACGCGACACCACCGTCAGCAATACTCCAGCCACGTTGGTTGACGTGGAGGTTTACTTGTACGCTCTTCGGTGGAGGATTGCGGTGAGATTGAGTTCTGAAATAGATCTCTTATTGCTCCGATAGATGTCCGCTGGCCACATTTCTGCTGGAGTATCAGCCCTCAGCCGTGATTACGAGTAGGAAATCCTCAACAGGCTAGCGTCATGCGCAGCACTACTATGGAGTATGCATGATGCTCAAACTTCACACATTCTCTCCTTCTAATGGGACTGGCACCGTCTATAAATTTTTATTTTCCTCTTCATCAAACAATGGATACCCGGAAACAGATCCATTCATTCTCCTTGTCGGACGGAGACAACATAGTAATGGCTCCAGTGGAACGCCACGCGGAGCGTTTCTTGCATACTAACTCTCACAACCTGAAAAGAGCCCTACAGTTCTACATCCATATCCAGTAGACTCATAGAATAGCGCAACAATGGGCAGGGAGAATAAGACCATTCATTAAACCGCGCTGTCTTGTCTAGGCAGGTATTCTAAAACAGAGCGGCGACCATGCAGCAACTGATGACCATTCCGGTCTGGAAAACAGAGGCATAAAGGTCAAAGAGGTACAGAGAAAGAAGCGTAATTACAGTCAAGACAAAGACATCTCCATGCCAGTAAGAAAAAAAGGGCACCGTCTACAATGAACTCCGTTACGTTTCTTTTGCCACATAAGCCACGATGGGTTTCGTTGCCGGAAATCAACAGGCGAGAGAAGCAAAAAGAAAAGACCATGAAAAGCGCTCGACTGGGTTCCAAGGGTTACTTGCGACGTCCTCCTTTCCGCCGATGGCTCCCTCGGCTGCCATTCGCGACTGCACTGCTCGCAGCTCGCGTCCGGTGGCCGGTTCGGGTTGGCCGCTGCTCCACCTTTTTAACCTGCACTTCTCTCTCATCAGATTCATCCTCGGTGTAGTCGGCATCGTCGTCTTTGCTGCTGGAGTCCTCTTCTTCAGAAGACTCCGGAGGGGCGCGCTGGGGGCTAAGGGGATCAGAGGATGAGCTGCTGGGCGATTCTTCGTCTGAACCGCGTCGGTAGGCTGGTTGATATGGCGTATCCCCAGGTGCGGTGCTGCGGGTATGAAAGCCATATCGAGCATCTAGCGGGACATAGTGTTCGTATGCAAGCCGTTCGCGCGGATTTGGTACGGCAGTCGATGAAGACCCCTGCAGAGCATCGGGAGGCGGGCGTGAAGATGGTTGGCTCCTTGACGAGGAATACGGACGCATGTCTGAAGTGGCAGAATGACGTTTTTGAGAATGCTGCTGGTGCTGGACACGGGGCGAGGTGTTCGATTGTTGGGGCGGAACCGGGAGCAATGGAGGCGTTCGGGGGCGTTGCGAAGAGTTCGACGGACGGACTCTGGGGGACGAATAGTATCCGGCAGGAGTCTCATTCGTCCTGCTCCGGGAGCCGTAGGCCTCATCGTTGGACTGGGGATGCGGCGTTGCGTGCCGGCCCTTAGAGGAACCAGATGTGCTCCGCCGCTTAGTTTCCTTGTCAGTAGTGCCCTTCGTTGCCTTCTCCGCCCTGCTCTTGCTCTTGCGCTTGCTGTCCAGAGACGGCCGACTTTTTCCATCCTTCTTGCGCAGAGAGTCCTTTGAGGCGTTCGCCCGCAGCCGTTTTCTCTCCAGCGCATCCCGCTCTTCCCGCGAAAGCCGGACGTTCTTCTTCCCCAGCATGTGAGCACGCCGGATCCGCTCGAGAGCTCTCTCGACCAGCCACTCCTCCCTGTCCATCATGGCCAGCTCAACCGCATAGGCCACAGTGCTGTCTGCATCGTCATCAAGGTCGTAGTCCTCACCGTCCGAAGGTTCAGTCTCCTCCTCCTCTTCCTCATATTCGTAGCTTCTTATCTGCGACCCACGCATTCCACCCCGTCCCATCTTGGCAGTTCGTCTCGGGTCGAATGAAGGATCCTCCAGCGGCATATCGTGATCACCGTACTCCTCCCCACTTTGAATCTCCTCTATCCGTCCATAATCGTCCTCCCACGGCGTCGCTCGTCTCCTGGCTTGTCTCCCCAGTCGTGCCCCTGGTGGTCTTCCCCATCGGGGCATATCGTAAGGAGTTCGCGGCCGACCACCTAGACCGCCTCCTCGGAAAAAGCATTCTCGATCGGCTTGTCCATCAGGGCAGCGTGGCCGAACACGGTCACGCCGGTGGCACCGATCAGCCACAGCATCGTCGAGATGGGCGAGGCAAAGATGCCCAGCGGCACGGCGATGACGAGCAGAGCGGTGTAGAGCTGAGAGGTCGTCGCGCGGAAGATACCGATGTCGAGATCGCGGCCGCCAAGCTTACCGATGCCGTACAGACCGCCGGCGACGAGGACGATGACAAAGAGCAGGAGGGGGTTGGAGAGCAGGCTGTAGATGCTGAGCATGACAAAGATGGCCGCATAGTTGCTGGAGAAGTAGGACAGGTTGTAGTTAACGCGGCTCTGGACCTCTGCAAAATTTGCCGGCTTGGACAGGCGCTTCAGGTCGAGGAACTCGGAGATGGGCCTGAGGTTGGCGAAGCGCGAGCTGATCGACTGGGCGCGGACGCTGTTGAAGCGGTCGCTGAAGCGCGAGGTGAGCGCGTCAAACGGTATTTGGATCGGAGCCATTGTGCGATGGACAACGTAATGCAACGGGCACGGAAATAAGCGAATAGAGGGATAGAGATAGAAGACCGACCGACTCGTGGGACAGCGCGAGAGCGCGAGAGGATGAGGAGAGAGGCTGTTAAGAAAAGCTGGCGATGTTTTCAGCTGCGGAGGACCAGGGGCGGTGCCAGGGGAGCCGCGCGGACTAACCGGCGGGCGGGCCCAGAAGCTCGAGATCGGACGAGCACACCAGAGCAGCAGCAGCAGTATAGGATGAGGGCTGCGAAACCCAGGACCGGAGAAGACGGTCACAGAGCCGGAACAGCAGAGGGAGTATAGAGAGCGAACTCCCTCTGGACCAGGCCTGCTGCTTGTTCTGTGTTCTCTTGCGTACGAGCAGCGCAGGCCTGCTCAACAGGGACCCGCGCCCTCGACGGCCATGATGTCTCTCCCTCTTGTACCTATTGTCAATAGAATGGATAGGTCTCTACGCAGAATACAGGATCTTTAAGCATCTTTATCCAAACCGTGCCCATCTGCGCCCGCCAGCCTCATCTGAGGTGTTCTCTTCGTCCCGCCCGTCATTGGTCCACGTCGTGCACCGCGGAGGTTGACCGCCCGCGCCCGCTCGACAGGTCTCTTGGCTTAGCACTCGATCTGTCCTCAACCACGCTCGTCTCGGACTTCTGCTCTCTGCAGTCATCCCGATCGAGCCGTCGTTGGGCACTGCGACGTCAATCCGCACCCCCGCTGGCCCAAGATGAGGCACTCCGCCCTGCGGTTGCTGCTGCTAGCTGTTCTGTTTGTCCTCGTGGCCGCCTGGACAAAGGAGGGTCAGTTCCCCCTTCTCACCAGCTTCCCAGTCCCTTATTGCTCCCAGCCGCGGATCGTGGCTGGTAATGACTAACGCGCTATAGACTATGAGATCTTCCGCCTTCGCGACGAGATCGCAGCCACGGAGGGCCCTGACGTGACATTCTACGGTACCGCATTCCCCTTTATTCCTCTCGTACCTTGACCTCCCATTGACTGAGGGGAAAACATACAGACTTCTTGGGGATTAAGCCCAATGCGAACCTGAACGACATCAACCAGGCCTACCGCAAGAAATCGAGGCTCCTCCACCCGGACAAAGTCAAGCGCGCCTTCATCGCCAACGCCTCCAGGGACAAGAGCAGAGCCAAGACCACGAAACCCGGCGTCCATGTCTCCAAGGGCCCGTCGCAGCGCGAGATCGCCGCCAAGGTCAAGGAGGCGCATGAGCGCTCCGCCCGCCTCAACGCCGTCGCCGACATCCTCCGCAGCCCGGCCCGCGAGCGCTACGACCACTTCCTCAAGAACGGCTTCCCCAAGTGGAAAGGCACGGGCTACTACTACTCGCGGTTCCGCCCCGGGCTGGGCACCGTGCTCATCGGTCTCTTCCTCGTGTTCGGCGGCGTTGCGCATTACGCCGCGCTCGTGCTTGGGTGGAAGCGCCAGCGGGACTTCGTCGACAGATACATCCGCCAGGCGAGGAAGGCCGCGTGGGGCGATGAGCTAGGGATCCGGGGCATTCCCGGCGTGGATTCCGGCGTGACTGCGCACTCTCCCATGTCTGATGGAGCTGCTGACTCTGGCGCCACTGTGACCCTGAACCGCCGCCAGAAGCGTATGATGGAGAGGGAAAGCCGCAAGGAGAGCAAGAGAGGCGGCAAGGGAGGAGCCGCGCGAGGCTCCGGCACGGCTACGCCGACTCACGGGGGCCCGGCCCCAACCGGTGACCGGAAACGCGTCGTCGCGGAGAATGGCAAGGTGCTGATCGTCGACTCGATCGGCAACGTCTTCCTCGAGGAGGAGACCGAGGACGGCCAGTGCCAGGAGTACCTGCTCGACATTAACGAGATCCAGCGCCCGACCATCCGGGACACGATGCTGTTCCGGTTCCCGGCGTGGTGTTTCCGGATGACGGTTGGCCGGGTCCTTGGGTGGCCCAAAGCAGACGACGCGGTCGTCGAAGCTGAAGGGGAAAGCGATGAAGGAAGTCACGAGGAGGCAGCGGCCAAGGAAACGAGCGCTGCCGCTGCGCCGACTGTTGTGACGACAAGAAGAAGGGTGAGGCGGGCGCACAGGTCCTAAAGGGTCGAAGTGAGGCCTAGAAAAAGATAACACATTAAAGCTGTACAGTAATCCTGCATACCCTATTGCCATCTGCCTTTTATATACACATCTAGACGCGCGCAGAAATGGCAAAAGACATATCTAATTTGGTATATACGCTTCTGTGAGATGGGAAAGCCATATAGCCGCTGCGTCTATGGTTCTTTGGACCCACATACGGGACTTCCGCACGGGCACAGTACGTACTGTTGAATAGAAGAACCAATTTTCTACCGCGAACACAAATCGTCAAGCTTAACAATCAAAGACATAATGTGGCAGGGATCAGATAGATACTCCGTAGAATACGGAGTCCTCCATATCCCCTACTCCATCTGTATCCTGTAGCCAGTAAGTAGGAGCCGGCCCCGCCAGTCCTGGAGCTGGAGACACCCAGACAGACACCCACCGCCACTTCTTAAAGACGGACAGGACCCATCACGCTTCAAGGTTCGCAGGCGAGATGATACCAATGTATGCACCCCTAATGTTTCCAAGTACAGAGTCCTCCGTAGCGCTCCACATACGTACCTGGGTACATGCGTGCATATACATACTGTGCATACAAAGTACGGTGTAGGATTTGCCGTGTGGTTAGTACCTACGAGGCGGGCGGGGCGATAGTACTGTACTCTCTATGTGCAGAGTAATCCGTATACACAGTAACATCCACGAATGGGGATTTGCTAGGGTTTTATAAACTCCGTGCTGTAGATACGGTGTGCGAGTTCCGGACATACATACGGAGTGCATACCCTCTACATGGGATGTGTCTGGCTGGCTTGAGTATGATTGATTCAATCAGGTATCTAGGTGCAGACTGTATGTATGTACAGACCGTACTACAGAGGTACTGTACTTGGAGGAGGCGGAGGTTGGAAGTGAAAGTGAGAATGGCTTGGGACAGGTAAGTAGGGCAGTGCAGAGTAGTCAAGGTTGAAGTGGATTTCAGATTTATGAAGTCTCTACACTCTTTTTATTCTTCCTCTTTTCTCAGGAGCCCCTCGTTCTCTGTTCAAACTTTTGTGTTTGTGTCTCTTTATCTGACCTGCTACCAGACGATACGAAGATCATAATTTTACTATGTATCTCTCTCTCTCTCTCTCTCTCTACCCCTCTCACGCCCTTTCCTGAGTTTCTGGTTCCAGACGTCAGGGAGGTCTGGTTCCCGATAATAGATGCAATAATATGGAAAATGTCACTGTCTGAATGAAGGAAATCCAATTGAATTCGCTGAACTGACTGAACTGACTAACTGGGGTATAGGCATGGATATCATTGTGAAAAGTGAAACGGGAATCTGAATCATGAACGTGAGTTCGTCAACGTCATCATGGGGCATTCATCATGCCGGTCATAGACTTCTTTCTTTTGGCCTTGATGCAGTGGTTTTTTCGTTTTCGCTTTTTCTCTTCCAGCCAGAAAGGGAGAGGCACTTCATGGGAAACGATCATGACACATTCCCATTCATTCCTCATGAGGAAAGTTTCATCTCTCTGTACAAAGATGGTGAATTGAAACGGCCGCCTGGTTCAATTCACTTCGTCATATCCATATCGTATCATTTCCTGGCATCACAGAACTTTCGTAGCCAAAATTGGCTCATCTGGGACTGGAGGCCCCACGCAGCATGCCGCTGTCAATTCGATACCCGAAAACAAACAAAAAGATTGCTTGATGTCCAGATCAATACTTGGCGAAAATCTTCGTAACGGTCATCACCCCGTTCAAGCTGTCGCTTAGTCCGCTGCTGGTGAGGCTGCCGCCGCTCGCCCTCCTGCCATATCGAACCGCGTCGTCAACCAGGCGGCCAGGCAAGCGCACCCCGATCATTGCAAGCAGCTTCTGCAGCACGCCACTGGCGATGAGGGGTACAATAAGGAGCAGCAGGACCTTCATGGGGTGCCGACGGGCATAGCGCCAGATGTCCCGCAGCAGCCGCTTGATACGGCGGATCATGCGGATAATGAAGCCGGAGCGCGGTTTCGCGCGGCGTGAGGATGATGAAGAGTAGACTGACGTGCTTGATCGAAGGCTTCTGGTGCCCAGGGGTCCGACACTGAAGCTCGAGGGCACCGAGTGCCGCGCCCGCGCGTGGTGCGTCGAATGGTACGACCGGTGGGATGCGGAGCGGCGGGATGACGATGACACTACTGAGGACTTGCCGTCGAACCAGCCCATGCTGTCTTTTTACTGATGTATGTGTGTGCAATAGATTGAGCGATAGATGATAAGATAAATGCCCCTGCGGTATGTGACAACAAAAAAAAATTGATCTCTTGACTTCAACTGCAAGTCGAAACCCTTCGGGTCTGTCCTCTTCCTTCGACCGTATGCTCAATGCGGCCAAGCAGCGGTGTGGTTGTAGATTGCGGAGTTTGTGGTCTGGAATGTCCCAAGAGGCCGTATGTAATGCGTAGTATGTGGGGGGTACGAACTCGCGGGATGTGGTCCGTCCTAGATGAATAGATACCGCAGAATAAGACGAACCAATCGACTGCACAACGAGAAAATTTGGCAAGTAACATCCAATCTTCGATAGGCACCCAAAAGCACCTAGGAAAGGCGAAGAGGGGCGCTGAAGGCTGGGAGGGCTCCCATCTGTGCCTCAGGAGCTTAAGGCAGGTGGCTGGGAGCTCTGATGACGCTCATTGGCGGTGATGCCAGGGACTGAGAGGTCGCGATAACATCACGTGCAGCGCGCCTGGCTCTCCACATCGACCATCGACGTCATCCATTGGTGCGTGGGCGGGGCAGAGACGCCGGACAGTTGTCGGCGACCACGTCTCTCTGCGTCGTAAGACACCTGTTGTTTCGATTCTGAATCATGCTAATATACTATTGCCCTCCGGGCTGGCTGTCTGGCAGCTGCTCATTCTCTACAGTTTTTTTCTCTTGAGGTCGATTGAAATTGATCCATTGTCGGGAACCCCCTCCAGGTAGATGAAATTGCTTCTCTGATAGCGTACATTCTGTGAATACATTTCCGCACAAATAAGTGAGGGAAAAGAGATCGATTTTCGCCATGACGAGTGAGTGCATTGCAATATCGCTGAGAGGGCGCAAGCTGATTGAATGGTTTTAGATCTCCCGGATTACTGTATGTCATTCACCTTTGTGTTGGACAGTTGTATCGTCAGCTGCATCGGCGCTTGTCACTAACAAGCTCCAATCGCGCAGACAAGATCCTCGGGGTTTCCCCAAACGCAACGCAACAGCAGATTCGCACTGCATATAAGAGGTACGCCCTCTTAATTCCTCAGCCTGTATCCTGCTAACGGTCTGGTCCTCTAGAGCGTCTCTAAAATCCCATCCTGACCGCCTCCCCGCTGACTCCCCCGAACGGCCCGCCCGCACGCGCGAGTTTCAACGGATCAATGATGCTTACTATGTCCTCAAAGATCCTCAGCGCCGTCGCGAGTACGACGAGGCCCGCAGGGCCCACGTCACTGCTGATGATGAGGAGAGTGCGGATGAGCAGGTGCCCCGCGGCGGCGCAGGCGGGTTCCCGTGGTCGACGTTCGGATCCGAGACGTCAGAAGCTGCCCGTGACCGCAGCTACACGGAGCAGTTCGGGGCCATATTCGAAGAGATGTTGCGCGAGCAAGGGCTCGCTAGCGACGAAGAGGACAGTCAGGGCCGGAGACGCGCCGCGCCAACGTCGCGCTTCTGGTCAATTGTCGGCAGTTTGAGCGGTGGTGCGCTCGGATTCATCGTCGCGAATATCCCGGGAGCCCTAGCAGGTGCCGTCGCGGGCAACAGGCTAGGCGCCGTCCGAGATGCCAAGGGGAAAAGCGTCTATGACGTCTTCTTGGAGCTGCCGCAGCAGGAGCGGGCCAGACTGCTGTCTCAATTGGCGGCCAAGGTCTTCCAGTCGGTGGGACAATAGAGGATTCAAAAAAGCCCTCGTTGCCAATTTATGTGTGTCCTTTTTGACAGACGCCTTGGAATTTTGGGTGGCATTTCTTTGATTTTCATGGATGTGGTTTTTTCGCTATAACTTTATGTGTTTGGCATGCAGGTTTGACATGACGACATGACAGTTAGTAAGATTTGAGACCTTTAACAAGGACATGGCCGGCATTTGGGGTTCAAATGATCACGACTGTTAGAAGCGATTCAACCTTCCAATCAATGATATATATCAGGACTGGCGGAAGACGCATGTAGAAGCCATCGAAGTTAAGCCTCTCTGCTCCAAGTGAGACACGAAACGCGCATCAAAAGTTACATGTCAGCAGTGAAAGCCATCTCTTATTATCACTGCTAGAACACCTGGGAGATCTCTGCAGGGACATGTTACAATCATTGCACACCCCGTCTTTTGATGATCATCAGGATGGCGACTCGATGCCTCCCACCGCGTACGCATAGAAATTCCTCTAAGGGCAATGAGTGATGAAGATCCTAATGGTGTATGAAAAGAAATCGGGCCGCCTGCTGTGGGTCAGTGACCATGGCTTCTGGAAGCAGAACACGAAGTGGCGAAGTGATAGATCCCTAGGGATCTGCCACGATACAGTCAGCTGTCAGCAAGGGTCACCATGCCCGGGCCACCGGGCCTACAACGGCGGTAGCGAATAGGAATCGATGCCATTGGCCAAAGGGCACGTTCTAAATGCAAGTGAGCCCTAACCGAGCCGCGTTGCATCGGATGGGATACGGGCCAAGACCAACTGGGAGTCTTCTGACCGGCAAGACTTTTTGCAGGAAGATGTCGGTAGAAAAAGAACCGGAAAGATTGCTTGCATTGACGCGGTCAGAGCCACGTTTCGATGATTCATTCAGCGTTGCGAACTCCGTAGTAGCACTGCTCTGGATTGTGAATCGCTGGCCAGGTGTTTGACTGCGCCTGCGATTTTACCTAGGTGATGAATTGGTCGGTGCGCTGATTCTGGCAGCGGACACTTTTGGCCAGACGTAGTAGGAGTACAGTACACCTGTCCAGCATTCCGCTTTTACCCAATCGAGGCTTGGGGTTTTGAATATCATGATCCCGCTTTGCTACAGACTACAGTGTACGGAGTATCTGAGATTGATACTGGATTAGATAACTGAGATGGCTAGGATCTGCAAGGGAACTACGGAATACTCCGTCCTGCTGCGTGAGGAAGTGACATACTACTAGTAGTCTGTGACTAGGTCCAAGTTTCCTTTACAGCTAGCTTTAGTAGTAGTATTGAAGAAGTAAATTTTAACGGTCACCTTGTACTTCTCATATGCTATCCACGTAGCAACCCTTGGAAGAAGAGCCATTAAAATCCTACAGATGCTGCTAGAAGCCTTGCTTTATCTAAACTTCTAAAGGTATCGAATAAGGACAGGATGGCATAACCTAGTCTGAAATTCGCTGTCAGCTTACCATGGGAAACTGGTGAGGGACCAAAAATAAAATAGGGGTATATCCCGAGTCCAGACGAAATCTCGGTGAATCGGTGGAGCAAAATATTCCTCCGTGTTTTAGGCCGCGAGCGTCTACTGTTCTTTTCTCTGAGTCACGACGGGCGGCAGCTCCCGCAGATCTCCACAGATTCTCCAGAGCTGTTGGTCGATGGGGAGTGTGTGGGGCTGAAAGCGCGGTACGGAGGACGGAGCAAAATCCCTCCGGGCGAGGGTTGACCAAAGTTCCAAACAAGCTCAGCTGTCAGAAGACTGCAAATGATCGGGCTCGGGTGGCAGTTATGACATCAACAAACCGAAAAAGGCATTACGGACGCTCCATCGGAATCCTATTCGAGCTCAGTTTAAGGATCCGAAGCCAGTGGCTGTGTCTATAGGGTTGTATACCGTAGAATCTGAGGCTTTGCGCTCCCGATAGCTAGCAGGATTCCTTATTTGTTTCTTGAATCTCTGGATAACTGTTCATCCTAGATGACCTCCTAGCATGATATTAATATTCAACGTTGTTAATACTAAAAAGAAAATCCCAAGTCACGGACCGTGGATCGGCGTGCCGATGGCAGGATCGGTGATTCCGAACCACTTCCTCATCACACATCGGAATCTATAGGAGTACGCCCTACGGGAAAATAATGTTTGCTATCGAAATCCCTGCCTCTGTTTAGGGTGTCCGCATGACTGTCTTCGTGAATTCCCGGGCGTTGATGAGAGCACCCCCGTCTGGACTCTGGAAGCGAGAATAGGCGTCTCGCCATAGGCGCCACGGGGGACGCCATCAGGATGCGCTATTCTCACCCGGGTCGTCCCCCCCGATTCAGCGGACAAAAATGAGTCTTGGCAGGATGTGAGATTCCGCCTACGGCTGATATAGGGCCTAGGCCCAGGATTTTTTTCTCCTGGTCGACGGAGCTTCGTATGCAACTGCCCCCAGGCTTGGCAGTTGCTGCCTTGCGCGACTCCACTCCACTTCCCATTTGAGCTATCAAAGAAACGTATATCTAATTCGGTTTTTTCTTGTGACATTACTTCATCCGGTCTGCAGAGGACACTGTTTTATTTAACTCTCTTCTCTTCTCTGTTCTGTTGTCCTTCCATTCCTGACAAGGCTTTGTAGAGACAAATTCACCTACGTCTATTTCTGTTGTTTTCCTACTACAATCATTTTCTCAAGGTCCTTTTTTTACGATCATCATAACTGCACGTCCACAGCACTGGTGAACTTGACCAAAACTTTGCAATGAGATCTCTGAGGTCTCTTTTATCCCCCGCGAAGGGGGCCAAGTCTGTGGATCCTGAGTCTCAAGCGACAACCCTCAATTCTAGCGAAACCCCAACTGTCGTGCAGGCGGAAAACGAGAAAACGGATGAGAAAACGGCTCCTTTCGAAGCAACACGGTCTGCTGACGACTCGGGGCACGAGCAGGCTGTGCCTAGCCTTGCAACGAAGAGTGAGAAGGAGAAAGAGCGTGGCAATGGCGATGATGACGAGGACCGCGAGTACCCCAGAGGATTACCTTTGGTCATAGTCTCTGCAGGTCTCTGTCTAGCTGTCCTTCTCGTAGCGCTGGTGAGTCGCAGTTGTATCTCTTCGTCCCCTTTTCTTGACCGACCTGGGACTGATGTTGGAGCTCGGAGTAGGACAACACCATCATCGCCACTGCTACTCCCCGCATCACGGATCAGTTCCAGTCCCTCGATTCTGTCGGATGGTATGCGTCGGCTTATCTTTTGACGGCCTGCTCGTTCCCACTCATCTTCGGGAAGCTCTATACTTTCTTCCCAATCAAATGGGTGTTTTTGATGGCCATCACTATCTTCGAGGTCGGTTCAGCTGTCTGCGGTGCAGCGCCTAGCTCACCAGCCCTTATTGTGGGACGTGCTATTGCCGGCCTTGGAGCGGCCGGGATCTTCTCAGGGGGTCTGATCATTGTAGCTTATTCTGTTCCGCTACACCAACGTCCACTGTGTAAGTCCACCTAATAATCTCCTCACAGGGCCAGTATCCTAACTCGTTCAAGACAATGCTCTTTTCGGATCGATGTATGGTATCGCATCTGTTGTTGGTCCGCTGCTGGGAGGTGCCTTTACCGATCATGTCACCTGGCGATGGTGGTAAGTCAGCGCTGTTCTGAAGACCATTATGCTTCCATTATCAGATGGCTGATGACTCGAAAGCTTCTATATCAACCTTCCGATTGGCGGATTTACGATCTTTGCTATTCTGATCTTTTTGAAACCGCCAAAACAGACCCTTGTTGCATCTTCATGGAAGGAAAAACTGAATCAGTTCGATCCGATCGGAACCGCGGTATTCATCCCAGCTATCGTCTGCCTTCTGCTGGCCCTCCAGTGGGGAGGAACGAAATACGCCTGGTCCAACGGACGTATCATTGCTCTTTTTGTTCTGTTCGGCGTCCTCATCATCGTCTTTATCGGTATCCAAGTATGGAAAGGCGAATATGCCACAGTGCCTCTGCGTATCGTACGGCAGAGAAGCGTCGCATTTGCTGCACTGTTCGCCTTTTCCCTAGGATCTTCATTCTTTGTCATTGTGTACTTTGTGCCTATCTGGTTCCAGGCCATTAAAGGAGTATCAGCCACCAAATCAGGAATCATGTGCATCCCTATGGTTCTTTCCATGGTTGTTTTCTCCCTCATTGGTGGCGGAACGGTCACTGCACTTGGGTACTACGTGCCATTATTCTACCTTTCTGCTGTTCTCGCTTCCATTGGAGTTGGTCTCCTCACCACCTTTACGACGACGAGTGGCCACCCGCAATGGATCGGATATCAGGTCATCTACGGTGCCGGAGTTGGGATCGGTTTTCAGCTACCGATCATCGCTACCCAGGTCGTGCTCAAAACCGAGGATGTGGCAGTGGGCACGGCGATTATAATGTTCTGCCAGTCCTTAGGTGGGGCGCTGTTTGCCTCCGTGGCCCAGAACATCTTCAGCAACCGACTCATGACAGGAGTCGTCAAGGCAGCCCCGGGGGTAGATCCGTCGATTGTGCTGCACGTTGGCGCAACCGAGCTGGCGGATGCAATTCCACGGAAATTCCTTGGCGGAGTGCAAGAGGCATATAACTCTGCTTTGACTCACACGTGGTACGTCTCTGTCGCACTGTCCGCTCTCTCCATCGTGGGTGCGATGGGCATGGAGTGGAAGAGCGTGAAAGGCAAGCAGCTCACAGCCATGGCGGCCTAAGCGATCCTTTTTTGAATCCTGTTCTTCACAGTGTTTGTTTTTGATCATGTACATTTCTTGTTTATGATGTTGTCTTTCTCATCACTTTCGGAGCTATGCAAAACAAAATTCCTCGCATATAGAGACGGTTATGATGCCACTCGACCCTTTCATGGAAGATTCGTCATGTAGTATTAATGATATAATCACACCGCTCCAAAGGAAGAATAAGAAAGATAATACTCATATGACCAGATGGGTATTCAGACCCTTGACCTCAGAACTTAGTAATATGCGGCTTAGGTTATCGATAAGCGTTCACCGCCCGGGCTCGGGGCGCCTAACCACCTCCATGCCACGTGTCTATCAACCCCTGAGCTTGACCGCCTTCGTGCCTCGACGCCGTCACCCCCGCCAGAAACAACAGGCGATCCCACCGCACGCGCCGCATTCAGTTCTTTTCAACATTTCTCAGCTTCAATAGCGCTCTATCGGTTATTTCGTTTGATCTGGTCTGCGGTGCTTCTTCGTCTTTCTCTTCCTTTTCAAACATCGAAACCGTCTTTCTCTTTTCTACATCAGCAAAAGAATACAGCGCAATGGCAGCTGAGGCGGCAAGCGTCTATCCCTCCCTGGAGAACCGTCCCGTGAAGGGCACGATCTGCTTGTTCGATGTCGACGGCACCTTGACGCCTGCGAGACGGGTATGTCGTCTTTCTAAGCTTGCTTCCAAAGGAGCTCTTGTTGTGAGCTTCAAGACCTGGAAATATAGTGCGACAGAAGCTAACGTGTTGCTCTTCTCACTTTCAGACCGTCTCGCCAGAGATGCTGGCGCTTCTTTCGCAACTACGGCACAAATGCGCGATCGGTTTCGTTGGTGTTCCTCCGGTGTTATATGTAATTCCTCGTGTTCTAACATCCTCCAGGTCGGTGGCTCTGATCTCTCCAAGCAGCAAGAGCAGCTCGGCACGGCCTCTATTCCCGTCACCTCCCTCTTCGACTTTTGCTTCGCCGAGAACGGCCTGACCGCGTACCGCATGGGCAAGCCGCTCTCCAGCAACAGCTTCATTCAGTGGCTTGGTGAGGAGAAGTACCAGAACCTGGTCGACTTCTGCCTCAAGTACATTGCAAACTTGAAGCTGCCCAAGAAGCGCGGCACCTTCATCGAGTTCCGCAACGGAATGGTTAACGTCAGCCCCATTGGGAGGAACGCAAGTGTCGAGGAGAGGAATGAGTTCGAAGCGTATGTTCGAGCCTCGTTATACACTCAGGCAAGCTCATCTAAGTGCAACGTGCTGATCGGGATCCAGGTATGACAAGGTGCACAACATCAGAAAGAATATGGTGGAGGCGCTGAAGAAGGAATTCCCGGACTACGGTCTCACGTAAGTTTTCGGCTTGCAGATTCGATAGACAACATCCTGCGATAGCAGCTCTTCCCTAACTGTTAATCCTCCGGATAGATACTCTATCGGCGGCCAGATCTCCTTTGACGTCTTCCCCACTGGCTGGGACAAGACTTACTGCCTGCAGCACATCGAGGCTGAGAAGAACATTTCGGGCATCGAGTACAAGACCATCCATTTCTTCGGTGACAAAACTTTCCCTGGTGGAAACGACTATGAGATTTTCTCTGACCCGAGGACTATTGGGCACTCGGTTAACGGCCCCGAGGATACTATGAAGCTGCTAAAGGAACTTTTCCAGCTATAGACGACATGACATTCTGATCAGCAAGTTTTTGTCTAGTAATCTGCTTGTCCGATTCCCCCACTTGCAGTCAGATTGTGGACATAGAGAGACGCAAGCGTACTACCTAGGTAGATATCAGAAATTCTGAGACCGGATTCAAATCTCATCAGTTACCTAAGGCAGCAATGAGAATGTATCCCGGCTGCTTAGGGCATCCGCTTTCATCTGATTTCGCCGAATCCCCGCGGCGTGGCTGAGTCAGCCTGGTTTCCCGCATCGGGATCGGTCTTGCCCGCCGTCATCGTTCGGAGAAGCTCGACAACAAATCTCTCGCAACTACGGGATGGAATGCTATCCATAACCCTGTTCAACGTTCCCAGCCCATAAAGGATTACTGAAATATACAAAAATGGCACCTCCGAAGCAGGCCGTCGAGGTTCCACGATTCCTCCTCCCTCGCCTGACCTGGAACGGCTCTCCCCGCACTACCCTCTCCCCACACCAGGCCACAGCGACTTCACAGCAGCAGAACAGGATACCAGGCTCGAGTTCACTACGCAGACAGCTGCATAATTCGGCATTCTACCCCTATTTCTCTACGCCCTTTTCATCCCTCTCTCGCTATAGAAGCTCCGCCTTCCCGATCTCCCACCGTCCATCCACCACACCGTCCAAACTCTCCGAGGCCCTCAGCAACCCCATCAGATATAATGGCGTCTACGTCGCAGTCTTCAAGCCTGCACGGCGCGCATTCCATGCCTCCGCCGTCAAACGGCGCGAGCACCACTTCGACACGCTAAAGTTCGTTCAACGGTTGAAAAAGGAAGGCTTCAGCGAGGAGCAGGCAGTTGCAATGATGCGAGTGCTGAATGATGTTATTCAGGAGTCGATTCAGAACCTGACCAGGACTATGGTCTTGAGGGAGGGTTAGTTTAGCCTGTCTCTTTTTTCCCTTCCAGCCCCTGGGTCCTCTCCCTGGCCTCTTCCTCCTTTCTCTTTCTCCCCTTTCTGCCTTTACGCAGCAGTGTCCGTCCTCATACCGTACCAACCAGCCACCATGTTGAAAACTGCGAGAAAAAAATGAACGTCAAGTTTTTAAAAATCTAATGACGTTTTTCTCTCGATAGACTCGGAACGCAGCACCTACACGCAAAAGGTTGACTTTGCCAAACTCCGCTCCGAACTCCTCAACGCCGACTCGACCGAAGCGCAGCTGACGCGCTCCTCGCACGAGCGCATAGCCGCAGACATAGCCAAGCTCAACTCGCGTCTCCGCGACGAGATCGGTCGCACGCAGGCGTCGGTCCGGTTGGACCTGAACCTGGAGAAGGGCCGGATCCGTGAGGAGGCGAATGGCCAGGAGATGCGGATCAAGGAGACGGAGACGAGGATCGAGCAGGAGGTTGCGGGGTTGAGGGAGCGCGTGGAGGCCGTCAAGTTCTCGACGCTGCAGTGGCTGATGTACGTTCCTCCCTTTTTTAACTTTCTCAGCTGAAAGTTTTATCGTATGCTGACGGGCCCTAAACAGGGGCGTCTGCACCGGTACCGCAGCTCTGATTATTGGTGCCTGGCGTCTGTTCATGTGAGAAACGAGAGGTACGCGAAATATATTTCTGCAGAAATGAGAGTATTCAATTACTCTTTTCCTTCCGTCGGATTCGAGAGGGTTCTTTGGAAACTCTTGATGTCCAGTCCTTACTTACTATTTCCTCTGTCTGTCCGGTTTTTGAAAGGCATACATTTATCCGTATCCTAGGAGTTTTAAGGTGGGGGATTTGACAGGAAGCAATACCACGAAACGGTGCACCGCGCAAACTCGTCTTTTCTTTTCTTTTTCTTATACTTTCATCTTTTCTTTTTTCCCCTTTTCTTTCTTTCTTTTTCTTAAATGCAAGAAATACAAAGTCACGATTTCTTTCATTTTCATATATATACATATATATATACATACAGAATCATCGACTTCCTTTTTTCTTTTCGAGGGTCCTTAGCTAGCAATCGCGATAGAACATTGATTTGACCAATAGGCTTGGGACTGTAAATCTGTTAGCGGGAGCCTTTTCTGAGTCGGAGACTGGTCGGCCGCCGCCGGGTAAGTTGCCTTCCGCGTTTCCCAGCCGGTGCGTGCGATTGATGCAACCAGCTCGCGTCGAGGGCAAGTAGATGCTGAGCATAGAATTTCGACTCTTCCTATTGCACATACCTATACTTTCAAGTGATTAGAAGCATATAATTACTGTGAAAGTCCATTATAACGCTGCTCTATCGCAGATCGCTAGGATAACCAAGCCTCGTGGCTGCGTTCCGTCACCGTGATGCAACAAGGTCTCTCAAGAACACGCAAGGGACCATTTTGCCTCACTATGTAGATTAGTCCGCGAGAGAAAGAATTGAATTTCCCCCTGTACAAGACAAGAAGACATAATGAGATGATAAAATCTCCCGCAACCTTTCTGCTTCTCCGTTAGTATTGTTGTCGTTGATGATCATTTGTCGTGCCGAAACCTGTCTACAATTACTACTTGTTCAAAAAATAAGAAAAGCTGTTGAAATATGCAAGCCTTGCTTGGTTCCTTCATCGGGCCGAAGAAGGAACTTCGTGATCTTGAGGGCAGGGTTGCGGTTATTACGGGCGGGTCGCAGGGTATTGGGTTAGCTTGTTCTTGTTCCTTCGAATTCTGCTATTGATGTCGTGTTATGAACAACAGATTGATAAAGTCTGTGGAATATCGCTGATCTCTTGGGATGCTGAATTTTATAGATACGCGGTGGCGCGAGGCTTCGTGGAGGCCAAAGCCAAAGTGATCCTGGTCAACCGAAGTTGGGACATGGGCTCCGATGCTATCAGGGGGATCAAGAAGGATTTCGGCGTCGAGGCCCAGGTCGAGTGGTATCATTGCGACCTGGGAAACTTGAAAGAGACGAGGGAGGTCTTCATGGGTATCCGGGAGAGAGAGAAGCGTCTGGATCTTGTTTGTTGCCGCTGCATACTTATACCCTAGGATGTTCATCATCTGACTTTTCATGAAAGCTGGTCTTGTCCGCGGGAATCAATGCCAACCAATTCGCCCTCGATTACGACGGCATCGACCGCCACTTTGGAGTGAACTGGCTGGGCCAGTTCTACGTGATCAATCTGCTCTATCCACTCATGAGGAGCACGTCCAAGATGCCCTCCACTCCGGCGCCCCGGATCATACTCGAAGCGTCAGAGATGCATCGAGCGGCGCCCTCGTCGACCAAGTTCGAATCCATAGAGGAAATCAACGATTCAAACCTGGGGCCGGTGGAGCTTTACGCGCGGTCGAAGCTTGCGATGATCCTGGGCGTCAAGTATGGTCTGCTGGAGAGAGTGATCAAGCCGAATGGAGACAATATCTATGCGATTGCGGTCCATCCCGGGGCGGTGAGCACCCTGTATCTGGGGAAATTGATATTGCTTGCTGATAATGATGTCCACAGGTCAATACCGCCATGCAGCAGCAGTGGAAAGAAGCCTATCCGGGGCTGATTGGGAAGCTGTTGACAAACGTGAATTTGGCCATGGGACGCAGCCCAGAACAGGGCTCCTTCAGTGCGCTGTGAGTATCATAATACTAGCAATCTGTCTCTCGTCTTTCTGGGATCTCATCTCTGTCGTCCAGGTATGCCGCGACGAGCCCTGAGATCGAAGAGAAAGGTTGGAACGGAGTGTACTTGACGGACCCAGTACGTGATGCAGAACTGGTTGAACATGCAGTGATTGAGAGTTCTAACTTGCCGGTTGTAGGGCAAACTTGGTAAGGAAAGCTCGCAGGCCTGCGATCCACAGCTAGGTGGTGCCCTCTGGCAGCTAAGCGGGAAGTTGGTCAAGGAAAAAGTTGGCGAAGACGCCCTTGAAAGTTGGAATGCTTGAACGTAGGACGTTGCCTATCTGAGTTGGGAGTAAACCGACATTATGGTACTCATCGTGATCTTTATCTCCAGGCCTCAAGTATCATATTAGGTTTTCAAGAGACCGAATATACGCTGTACCAAGACTGCAGAAGAAATAACATTGCCATGCTGTATCATTCATCAATGATTATTATCACGCCCTGGATATATGAAAACTGATACAAGTTATAGGAAACTCTGTTCCGTAGTATGGGGGCTCTGCAGGCCATCCATGGATTCTAGAGGCGGACGGTGTGCAATACCTAGTCAGGGGAAGCCCCGCCGGTCCCAGGCTGCGCAGACGAACGCCATCCCTTGCTGCCGTCCTTCGACGCGAGTCACGCCACGAGGCTACGCGTCGCTGATCTTCTAGCAGACGGGAAACACGAGAATTCAACAGGAGAGCCCTCTTCTTCGTCTTGGGCATATACAACACATCAATAGCACGACGAGGGATCAAGGATTACCTCAGGACGCTAGGATACTACCTAATCTTATCTCTGACTCTTATCAGAACATCAACTATTGCCTGGATTCCTGCGTCCACCAATAACAGTGGCCTAGCGCGTGGTTCTCCTCACCACAGCGGCATCTATGCTACGTCCTGCCTAGAAGGTAATAGTAGCTCCGTTTAGCAGGGCATGGATCGTGCGGGATATCATCATCTAGGGGACATTATCATTGAGCGGCACCACTGAAAATGGAAGAATCCCGCCTGTCCATACGACCCTCACCTTGGGTGAACGTCTCATTCAGCCCCGCGCCTCAGCAGTCAACCGGTGCTCGAACGCTTGCTTTTCACCGTGCGTCCGGCTTAGCAGGAGTTCTGTGGTTAGCACTTGGCTCGTTTACTGTCTTGCTTGCCTTGGCCTGGGCTTTGCTGGGGTCCTGCCGCGGGGACTATCGCCAGGTGCGCCGGCTGCCGTTTACCAGACAATGTGACCTTGATGAAACGGTCGGGCGCGAGCAGAAGGTACTTGGATGCGCAAAAGAGGAGGCCGGCACTCTCAATGGTGCAACTTGTGAGTCGTCCTTCAAAGGGTCAAAAGGCAACAGTCGCTTGCAAGGCAAAAAGCACAGTCTCAGGACAATAATGACTGCGATCATATGGTTTTCTTGTTGTTGTCTCCTTGCCCTGACAGGCTACTTCCCCTTCGTCTCCTCACTAGGGGACACACTGGAGAACTTCCGCCGTCAGTATCAGGTTGCCAATTCTTCTGGAGTCTTAGACGTCTTTCAGGTCTATCAGCCTGTAGCTTTCAAACCAGAGAGCAATGGCTGCAACCAGGAAATCTTGCTGATGGAGCATCAGTTTGCATGGAGTTATGGAAAACCGTTTATAGGTGGGAAGAGAAAATACATCTCTCTTCCAGTAAGATCTGCTAATGGAGCAATATCTGTTAGGGAGTTATGTGCCACCGCAATGCGACTTTGACACTGTTAGAATCAATCTTACAGTTACCTCCCAAGGACGTCAGTTTGACCGGTTGGCTCTCATGTTTCTAGGGGATGTAGAGGTCTTCAGGACGTCAACGGCCGAGCCAACCACCAATGGAATTGTCTGGACCTATATAAAGGAGATGTCACAGTACAATGCACTGTGGAAAGAACCTCAGAAACTAATATTTGACCTTGGAAATCTGATTGACGACACTTACACGGGGCCCTTCAACGTGACGCTCACTGCCTCCTTTTCCCAGCAGAACAACGTCGAAGTGGCGGATGTCATTCTGCCAATTTCGGCGCGGCGGTCAGCCAGCAATTCATCTAGCGCGTTCAATGTTCCCTCCGATAATGCATCAGTAGCTTACCGCATCCCGGCTACAACTTCGCGTGCGATCGTATCGATTTCGGCATGCGGGCAGTCGACAGAGGAGTTTTGGTGGTCTAATGTCTTCTCGTCTGACACCAAGGCGTTCAGCAATACTGTCGGTGACCTTTACGGATACTCACCTTTCCGTGAAATTCAACTCCTCATTGATGGAAACCTCGCTGGGGTTGTCTGGCCCTTCCCCATCATCTTCACTGGAGGAGTAGCCCCTGGATTCTGGCGTCCAATCGTCGGCATCGATGCATTTGACCTGCGGGAGCCAGAGATCGACATCTCTCCGTTTCTCCCTATTCTGACCGATGGCCAAGCACACACGTTTGAAATAAGGGTTGTTGGCCTTGATGTCTCATCGAACGGTACGGCTACACTCTCTGAGTCGGTCGGCTCCTACTGGGTCGTCACTGGGAAGATCTTTCTCTATCTGGACGAAATCGCCACCAGTGCCCCGGCGAGAGCGTCTGATAAAGGGGCCGCCCCCCATGTGGTGGCACCTGAGCCCATGTTCACAATCACACGGAATCTCATCCAGGATCGGCAGAATGGCACGAATGTGTCTCTATCCTACTCCGTCAAAGCTGAGAGGACGCTCACAGTTACATCGTCTCTCTTTTCATGGAATCAGACTCTGTCCTACTCCAACTTCGGTTTGCTCAATCGGCAAGGGATCAGCCAGTTCAACAAGCAGAACACTCTTGGCCAAACTACATCCACGAGATTTAGTAGCGATGGAACCGCAGTAGAAAGCCGTACTAGCTTTGGATATCCACTTGCTGTCAATACGACTTACAGCATTACTAATGACGGCTTTTCTATAGACGCGTTGATGAGTCGTGGCCTTGATATCGACGCCAATGGAGGGGTGGGAATATCCACCTTCACTCTCACTTCAGGGCCTTCTAGCCTGCATACAAGACAGTGGGGAAAAGCACACTATTCCTCCATCACGGGCGGTGGATCTTTCTCCTCGGGAGACACGACAGACGTCTTTGATGGGACTTCTGGAGGTACTCCGTACCACAGATCTGTAAGGGCTATTAATGGGAGCGTGGTCAGTGATACGGAGAAGGAGCCTCAGCCTCCGTCTCGCCTCCTAACGTCCTTAGACCTAGTATTTCCGGGAAGGGTCAGTGTGAGAAGTATGTTGGGACGAGGGCCGGGAATATTGAATTAGTGATTATTATTTTACAGCGAATGCCTATGTTCTCTTCCATTGAATGACGCCCACTTCACGTTGAGTCTACCTTATGTCCTCCCTTTCTATCCCACAGGGAGATCTTGGCTTCACTCCGGCCTCAGATCTGGATACTCTTGGTTTTTAGTAGTCTTTCGTAAAGACGCAGGAAATGACACCTCAGGCTATCAATTAGCTCATTCACGTTCGCCTTCAGCTTAGAACAGGATTGGCGATGAGCTAGAAGCACAATTAAAGATAAATTCAACACTCTTGGTTGCATTGAAAGAAGAGAGTAATTGTGCAGTCTAGTCTCTATCGAAGCGCATGTCTACCCTAGGTTACCTAGGGTAACGAAAGGGTGAAACTGTGTATCTAATTGTATTCCATTTACCAACCTGCGTCACTTCCATCATGGTGAATCACCTTATTTCAGAGATCTTCAATATGGCGTATTATGAATATGGAATTCATCTTGGGCAGACATTGTGCCTGCTATGCCGACAACAGGCAAAGCCTGGGTGTCTCATGCTTGGTATGTTTTGATGTTACAATTTGACACCGCCAGCTGATCTGACTTAGCTCAGACATGTATCAAAGCCAATATACAGTTCCTAAGTGCGAAACCAGGTGTTTCTATTGCTTAAGACATCCAAATCCCCGCATCTGGGTTCACAAGTCATGCTGTAATGTCCTAGCAGAAAGCTATGGATCCACACATAGACCAACCTTTGATGATCTTGAGGAGTTTGCAAAGGCAACAAAGGCGTTGTATAAGCCTTCAGACAAAGACAAAGAAGAGAGAGACATTGCCTCTGTTGCGGAAGGGCTTTTTAGCATTCATACAAGGCACATTATTGAGGATTGTGCCAGACAGGAATTGCTCGGAACATTGCCTGCGGAAATCCTGGGTATTATTTCAACCTTTATTGGACCATGCTGGTACTTAATAGTACTTGGTGAGAGTCGTCGGTTGATTGAAAAGTTGCGGAATAGCCGTGGAGATGAGTGCGAACCACTCAGCTTGTTACAAGACGTCTACATCACCAGGGTTGAATACCAAGGCATCTCCTACCTATCAAGACTCAGCAATACCCCACTACCGTCTCAAGACTTCTTGTCTGAAGAACGTTTACGTCCACCACTCCACGTTCAGAAAATGATACTATCCACAGATCACATTGGAATACGTGGCATACAGCTCTTGGATTGGCAATCAGATCCATCACTAGATAGCTCTCCATGGCACAAAATTGTCGAAGCACGATTAAGGCCAAGAGAAATCGAGATTGTTCACCATGTAAATTCTTTTCTTCTCTCTAGACATAGCAGTACAGTATATTCCTAATCAAACGAAATTCAGGGCCTATTTCTCCGAAGTGTTCGAATTCGATCTATTATCCACGGGACATAATGTCCAGAACTTGGAGCTCCCCAAACCCACCTAAGATTTGGCCCTGGAATATGTCTTTCGTCCGAAAAAGTCGACGACTGCATTATTTCCAACTTAGCGCTGATATTCAGGGTCTTATTGTATGCTGTTCGGACTCATGGAATAGCGGAATTTATCCATTTTCGGGTATTTCAAAGGCCTTCAAAGAGTACATTGTCAAGAAGATGAAGCAGCAAGCCGACGACAGCGATACCAAAATCTATTGGATGTTCTTCCCCATTAATGCTGGGGGATTCATCGAAAAGGCCTGGATTCGTCACTTCAAGAACTCTGCAGGAAAATGCCCTCTGAAGGGCCCTGAAGAAGAGCTTTTCAAGCCTATACTGGTTGTAAGTCTGGGCCAAGTTCCCCTTTTCTTTTCAGTCTAATCCTGTAATTATAGCTTCAAACAACTCGACTTAGAACAGTAACATTCGGACGATACCCATCATCTCGAGTCCGAGATAAGCCATGTTTTCATTCACTCGTCAGAGAAGGCGACGGCGTTATCTCGGGATTATTCCACGATAGGTTGGATCCTTGGTCGAGCTGCATTACAAAGATTGGGGTTACATGCGATCCTCGGCGCTCAGCAAGGGAGACAGACCTAGACCCGGCTCTTGACCACCACGGACTTTCACCCCCTGATCGCGCGGGTGCTTTCTGGTCCATGACAAAGGCTCCATTAGAGGGTCTTGTCGAAGTGCGAATTTGTCGAGACAAAGATCGGTCGCATGAGCCCTGCATCGGACTTCTGTTGTACTATGAAAACCAGTCTGTGGAAAGGATTACATTAAAGATGTTCAAAGCTCAACACCATCAGACTTGGATACGGGAGAAGACGGATGGCAGGAGATACCAGCATGTGGGATTGTCGCTTGGTGGTTCGGTCGAATTGGTGACCGGATTGTGGTGTACAGTAAATAGTTGCGCTGGTGGGAAACAATGTGATTGTTCGTGCTCGCCGCGTTATCGAAAAGAATTCGATGTGGCATCTGTAAGCCAAGTACCTAGACGTTAGGCCAAATTAATCTACCTAGCCAAATTCTTAATTCTATATCATAGCTGTTATCCAATAGTATATAGAATATGGATCGCCACCTCCTGCTTGCGGTCTCCGTATGGAGCATGGAGCACGCCACATTATTGGCCCTGGCTGCAGGGTCGGTGGGACCTCTCCGCGTTATCATCACGTGACAGATGATAAGGTTAGACTTGCCGTTGCCTCCCGCGCTCCTGAGCACTCCTCACCAGCGCCGTCGCATGAAGACACAGATTGAAGCACGGCATGGCGGTGGTGGAAGCTGAGGCCCTTGTGACAGGTATGACTTTTTATGCTCTTTTGGTTCTGCTATGTTTCAGAGATGTCTGCTGACATTTTATCTTTCTAGACGCCGGTGCTCGCCAGTTGGCCACCGTGCTCAGCATGGGTCAGAAGCCTCATGATGAGGGGCCTCCGAATAAGCGTCGCAAGCTTTCAGATGGGAAGTCAAGCGTCGCCCCGATTAATTCTGAACCTGGGTCAAGGAGACCTGATGGCTATGTTACTTTGGCCTGCCTTCTCCTGAATTTTGTAAGTATCAAATACTTATCATACTGTTCCTGAATATCACAGGACTGACCTTTTTCCTTTTGCAGAAATGTGCGCAAGCTGGGCTAGATTTGGCCACTGAAAGTTCTGATGCATCTCACCAATCCTTTCCTGTTTTACTAGAGGCTTTCAAGCATGCCGGACCTCCGAACGGTCTCTACAAGTTAGGGCTTGTAACAGTGCCGACGAAAACACCTATATTCGATGATATAATTTCTCTTCCCGAGTCAACAGACTTTGGCGAACATCTGCAACTTGCGAATGGGCTTGTCTCGGCTGATCACTATCGGGGTCGGGGGTCTCTCCCCGCTGTCTGCTATCAATCCACACTACATTGCTTGTCCCATGGGAACTCGTTCCAACTGGAGACAAATATCATCTGGAAGGATTCTCTGGAAATCCCAAACAAGCTTCCACGCAATGCGCAGCAGATCCTTAGCAGATACGTGCCAGATGGACGGCCGGAATATCAGTCCAGGGCATATGTTGACCGTCGGAAAAAACGATATACCTGGTCGCCTCGGGACTTTTATGACAACGTCCACGTCCCGGAGGTTACAGCTGATGCATCGGCCGAGATAAAGTGTGAGTTTGTGCGTTGCCGACTTTATCCGTTTCAGAACAGAGCGGTCCGATGGCTCCTTCAGAGAGAAGGAATGGAGCATCTTCCAAATGGGAAAGTCATTCCTAGAAAACAAACCTCTTTCGAGAACCTACCGGATTCCTTCCAGGAGTTTACCGACGTAGATGGACAACGCTGCTTTGTCAGCCATCTTTTTATGACCGTGGCAACCGATCTATCCAACTGGTATGACGCAGGACGGCACCTCAAAGGTGGGATCCTGGCCGAAGAGATGGGACTCGGGAAGACCGTCGAGTTGATAAGCTTGATCTGTCTTAATCGACGGCCAATTGGCGCACAATCGGGGATTGATCGCGATGGCCTCAGGGAATCCGGCGCTACTTTGATCATTACTCCACCTGCTATTCTCGAACAGTGGAAGCAGGAAATTGAATCTCACGCTCCTGCTCTCCGCGTCTTTCACTACACCGGACTGCAGCGCCACGAGAAGATGTCGGATGAAGAACTCGTCCAGATGATCGCCGACCATGATATTGTACTCACCACGTACAATGTTCTCGCGCGAGAAATACATCACGCTGGAGATGCCCCGCAGCGCAGTTTGCGCTACGAGAAGAGGTTCGAGCCAAGAAAGACACCTCTCGTCCAGATATCCTGGTGGCGGGTTTGTCTCGATGAGGCTCAGATGATCGAGAGCGGTGTTAGTAGTGCGGCTAGAGTCGCTCGTCTGATTCCTCGCGAGAATGCCTGGGCTGTGACCGGGACTCCGCTCCGCAAAGACATTACAGACCTCTTTGGCCTTCTATTATTTCTTCATTACGAGCCATTTTGCAACTCCCAGGATATTTGGATAAGGTTATACGAGGACTTTAAACCGGTGTTCAAGGCCATCATCGGTAGAATAGCTCTTCGACATAGCAAAGATCGTATTCGCAACGAGCTCCGTCTACCGCCTCAGAAGCGGGTCGTTATCACAATTCCTTTCACAGCAGTTGAAGAACAGCATTACAGCCATCTGTATGAACAGATGTGCGAGGAGTGTGGCCTCGATGCCACAGGCGCGCCTCTTCGTGACGACTGGGATCCGGACTCACCGGCTACAATCGAAAAGATGCGGCACTGGTTGACAAGGCTTCGTCAGACTTGTCTCCATCCGGAAGTAGCGGGAAGCAATCGGCGCGCTTTGGGCACTGGGAACGGTCCATTGCGTTCCGTCGCTGAGGTGCTTGAGGTGATGATCGACCAGAATGATACGCTAATACGCAGTGAAGAACGTGCGCTTCTGCTGTCTCAGATCCGACGTGGTCAGTTAATGGAAAACGCCCATCGCCGCCGTGAGGCTCTTGATATCTGGCAGAAAGCATTGGACCGCTCCAGCGAGATTGTTCAAGAATGTCGAGATCAGCTGCAATCTGAGCGCGAAAAGCAGCGGATCAATCGCGGAACGTCCGTCGAGACTTCAAGCGACAAGGATGACGGCGAAGAAGCAGACAAGAACAGTCGCATTGGCACATATCGTCAGAGGCTTAGGGCTGCGTTGGAGGTTCAGCATATCTGCAAATTCTTTACCGCAAATGCGTACTATCAGATCAAGACAGACCCAAACCTCACTGCGCCTGACTCCGAGGAGTACAAGGCGCTTGAAAAATGCGAAGTGGAAGCATACGAGGCTGCAAAATTGATCCGAAAGGAGATGCTGACTGACATCTCTCGGAAAGTTGAACGACATATGAGTTTGATACGGGAAAAGTCCAAAACAAAGTCGTTCGTCCATATTCCTAAGATGAAGCCTCGGATCTACAGCAGCGGACTCGAGGGCCGCCGTCTTCTCGAGAAATTCGAAGACTATTGCGAGGCTATGAATAAACACGCTGCCCAATACAATGAGTGGCGTGATGCCATGGTCAAACTACTTCTTCAGTCACTCATCGACCAAGAGGAAGGAGAGCTTGAGGGTAATGAATATGAGACGTCAACCAAGCATCAGGAAGAGATGTATGTTTACATGGAAGCGTTGCGTGCTATGTTCGCTGATCGACATGACGCCATCACCGGTCAGAAAAACGTCCTCATCGCGCATGAAGTCAAAAGTGGCATCATCCAAGCGCAAAAAGGCGAGGGTCCTGCCCCCCAGCTTTACCTCACGCTCATGAATACTCGCAGCAAAATCAAGCCGGACCCTCAGCTAAGCTCGCTTCGTGGGATCATCAGCGAGCTGCGCAGCCTTGTTACGTCGCTTGAATGGCAAGAAAGCGGCGGGAGCTCGCGTGCTCGGGCCGAGCTTGAGATCGTTAACGAGGTCCTTAGCAATGCGAGTCAGATGGCCGCCGAACAGATGAAGACAATATCTAGCCTGGAGAAGGAAGTCGAGATGTTCCGTGATACGATGAACCAACGTCTCGAGTATTATCGCCAGCTGCAGCAGATTTCGGATACGGTCGCACCCTATGACGAAGAGAGCGTGGGAAAGCCCCTTAACGAAGAGCTCTATAATGCAAAGCTACAGAACGAGGCCACCATAGATGGAAAGATATCCGCCTTAAAAGCTAAGCGTCGATATTTGATTCATCTAAGAGACGAGTCGGGATCGGAGGAGAGTGCAAGGATATGCGTTATCTGCCAGTCCTCGTTTGAAATTGGCGTCTTGACCGTATGCGGTCACAAATACTGCAAAGATTGCTTGCGCATGTGGTGGCAGCAACATCGGACATGCCCAACTTGCAAAAAGCATTTGAAAGCCAACGACTTTCATCAAATAACGTACAAGCCTCGAGAGCTTCTTGTGCAGGAAGAAAAGACTCCAACGAAACTGGAGTCAGAACGTTCCCTAAAAAACTCCATCTACTCCGATATCAGCTCGGGAGTGCTGAGAGAGATAAAGAACATTGATCTTGATGGCTCTTTCGGTACAAAGATCGACACCTTGGCGCGTCATATCATGTGGCTTCGTCAGCATGACCCCGGGGCAAAGTCAATCGTCTTTTCGCAGTACAAAAACTTTCTAGGGGTTCTTGCCAGCGCCTTCTTGCGCTTCAAGATCGGATATAGCAGCGTCGACAGTAAAGACGGCATTGAAAAATTCAAGAGCGACCCTTCGGTAGGTCATTCTTATATTTCTGTTGGTTGATGTTCCATTACTGACATTTGCGCAGATTGAATGCTTTCTGTTGCATGCCAAGGCGCATTCATCTGGGCTAAACCTGGTGAACGCAACACATGTCTTCCTCTGCGAGCCGCTCATCAACACTGCGATTGAGCTTCAAGCTATTGCGCGTGTGCATCGTATTGGACAGCACCGTCCAACCACAGTCTGGATGTATCTGGTCTCAGACACAGTCGAAGAGTCGATCTACGATATCTCTGTGTCTCGACGTCTGACCCACATTGTACATGTACAAAAGGAGAAGGAAAAGGAGGCCCACTCGCCAAGCCCCGGCGTTTATGACGGGGCAATGGTTGAAAACATCACAGAGACGGCCATCGACTCTGCTAACTCCATGGAGATGCAAGATGCGACCCTCGCCAAGCTGATGGCGGGCGGTCCCGCGGGGGGTGAACTCGTGGGGAAGGATGACCTGTGGCAGTGCCTCTTCGGAAAGGCAAATCAAAATAAGACTCTCAGAAATTCTGCAAACGCTGAACGTGAGGTTGGGCGCTTCCTGAGAGGAGAAGCTGCTGAAGCAAGGAGGAGAGAAGCTGCTGCCATTTCGTGATATCTTATGCAAAGCAGAGTCTGGACTATTTATGTTGTATGCGGATACCATGAGAGGCGTTAAGTGGTCAAGGCCGTTGTGGAGTTATTTGGTTTATTCAAGACAGCAGACGGAGCTGGATGACTAATTGCTATGCTGCCTAACTCCGTACCCCGGATGGGATAGAGGTTTTAAACCGATGGTGCAAATCACCTAACACATATTTGAATCTAGTTAGTGATTTTTATTAATTTCAGTAATTTTTAATACTTCTACAGACTTTAAATTAGTATTTCTTATCCTAGGGCTCTTAACTCCTTTGTGAAGATTGAAGGAGTAGTTGATCGCGATAAGTGTTCCTCTCCACAGATGATGACTAATCAGCGATCCACGCTCCGACTTCCAAAGCTGGTATGGGACCTTGGGACCCTCCGCGTTTCCCCTTCTGATAGAACTGAAGACGTCGTCACCAACCACTGCCTGGAGGTGGCGTAGAAGGGCCCCGCTGCAATATCTACAGTGCAGATCTTTCTTCGTCGATGGGTAGACAGGATCATCTTTACTCCTTGACTTATTTCGCGCCATAATGTCTGCGGACTCAACACCTGCGAGCTCCGAGGCTCGCGAGTTGAGCTTAATTTCCAAGGTTGAGCTTAGAATCGCTCTGGCAGACACGGAGGCGAAGCTTCAATCCCTTCTACAGACATATCTGGCGCCTCTGTTACTGAAGCTCGCATCCGAAAGCCTTGCGGTGCGCAACAAAGTAATTGCGGTTTGCCAGCACATCAACACGAGAATCAAACCACAGTCCATACAGCTTCCTGTTGCGGCTCTATTGAAGCAGTTTAAAGAACAGAAATCTCAGCTCATCAGGCATTTTGATCTGCTGTATATCCAGCAGGGTATCGACCGCATCGATTCCGCAGCGCGGGTTGATCTTTTGCCCGCCTTGCTCCAGGGGATTTCTGAGATTGGAACTTCCCCCCAAGGAGCCAACATCTTTAACCTTGTCCTGAGACTCCTGCCCCTTCTGAAGCTGCCACAAAAGGGAAGCCCGGAGGATGCGGAGCTCAGGACCAAGCTTGGTCTTTCTGCCCAAGATGTGGAATTTCTGTCATCATGGTTCGGCAAGTTGTTGCTCCTATCACCGGGGGACAAAGATGCAAGGACGCGTCCGGGTCTCACACCACAAGAATATACCTTCCTAAACAAAGGGGCCTCCCCGAGCGAGACTTGGAACCCGTCTGCCCCTGGTGGATTAAATCTGACGGAGACGAAGGTTGCAGTTGCAAAGTTCCTGGCCAGCGGGGCCTTCACTGATTCCGAGCGATTTTTACCAGCCGTTATTGCTTCTGCGGATACAAACTCTCGTTTGTCTGACATCGGTGAGGACATTCTGAAACGCTTCAGCCCAGATCTTGAGAATCCCGATGTGGTACAACAACTGTACAAGCTTTACTTCGGGACGGAGGGGATCGACGGCGCACCACCCGCGCGACCTCCGCTCCAAGTAAAGATTCTGGCATTTTTGAGCAAATCAGTGAGAGCCACTGCGGACACGAGCCGGATTATTCAGTTGCTTGACGAGGGTTTATTTTCAGATGCGGCAAAGTCCGCCCAGGGGCTGCAAGCCTCTAAACTGAGGACCCAAATCTTTACGTTTACGACCTGGGTTGCGCGCATGGGCTCTCCATCCGACTTGAAAATTATCGCACCCAAGGCAATACTAGGTCTGAAGGAATTCGTGCAATCTCAGGGGTGGCCGAATCCGGCAGTCAGTGGCCAGAAATTATCACCGGCAGACCTTAGTCTGCGTAGCCTTGCTTACGAGACCATAGGGATCCTGGCTCCCAAAGTCGACAGCAAAGTGCGCGCAGATCCCGACTACAGGTTTGAGATTGACCTAGTAAAATGGTTGTTCACGTCGTTGAGCTCAGATGCCTCCAGCTCTCAAATATTTGTTAGCATTGAACAGGCCCTAGGCAGTATTCTGAACTCCTTTGCAAGTATCGCGGATGAGGAGTTTCAGAAAGAGCTGCGCCCTTTTTTGGTCCATCACATGAGCAACCAGCCAGGCGAGGATGACTCTCTTACCGGTTACAAGGTTGTCAGAAGTACCCGATTCGCTGCCCTGCGGTTTGCCAACAGGTGCCTGCCCTACAGAGATGTCGTAGCGCGTTGGATCGACCTCATGGCTATTGGAGGTGGACAAGATAGGGAACGAGAAATTGTCGAAGAAGGCAAAAAGGGGCTTCATCCATATTGGTACCGGATGCTCAGTCCAAGAAGTCATGGGACCAGGACGGCACCCTCTTCGATGGATCTAGAAGAAGATCCGCGTTACACCTTTCCACGCTTCCAAGACCTAACGTATTTCTTGTTTGGTCAATCGGATGAGGCTGAGGATCCAGGGGTTGGGCAGCTGACGAGTTCGAAACGGTTTTCAGCACCTTTCGTTGGTGTATTAGCAACGTCTATTGCATTTCTTCGCAACATCCTCCTCTGGGAAGCATTCTCAAAGTCTGGGATACCCCTGGGAATCGAACAGGACTGGGAGCACCGACTTGACGCACTGCTGTCATCCAACGAAGCAGCACGGTTTGCACTGAAACAACACATTCAGAACTCTGACCACAAGGCCATTCTTACCTTTCTTGGGTCTTCATTGGACGGCCTTCTCTGGAATAATGGCGAAGGTCTGGACCAATGTGGCGTTCATTTTGTTGAGGTGTGCTCGTTGACATCAAATGATTTGCTCAGCGGACTTGCCGCACGAGCACCGTTATTGAAGAACTCTGTGTTTTCGAACAACCGTGCAACGCAGCGCATGGCCGCGCGAGCTTTCGGGATCCTGGCCTCTCATATTTCACTTTCGGAGAGTAACCTCCGAGAAGTAATGGCTGACCTGACGCATCGCATCATGGCTTGGAAGGATGCCATTGGACAGGTCGCAAATCAGGTTCGAGGAGCGCTTCTCGCAGTGACATACCTCCTAAGTAGGCTTGCATTTCGCAGAAGACTTCACACGATTCCGGAAACACAGATCGAGCAGTTTACGGAGATCGTCTTCGATATACTTCACAATGCACGCGATTCCCAACTTCGGGAAGCTGCACAAATAGCAGTTGGTCAGCTCAGTCTCTCCGGAGTCTTATCCCTAGCAACGCTTCCCGGTGTCGGTAATTGGAAGATCGTCAGGGATAAGCTACTGCAGGATGCAAAGAAAGAGAACGAGACTTCGATATCTACTCTCGGCCGGTTTTCGTTAATATTCCCAAAGGGGAATGATGATGCCACTGCATTCAGTGAACTACTGGACTCTCTCTATGATCTGCATGAGATACGCAGTCCAGAGGTCCAATTCGCTGTTGGCGCGTCATTAAGCATAGCTGCAGCCGGTTGGGAATCAAAATCACTAGTCGGGGAATTTGATGTGGATGAGGAGCCTCCAAAATCCAATGTCTCCACTGTGGTACTCGCAAACATGGCCGATAAGATCATAGCCGGTTGTGGGGCGTCCAAGCCGTCGCTTAGGAAGGCATCAGCGATCTGGCTATTATGCCTAGTTAAGGACTGTGGCCATATGCGGGAAATCCAGGACCGGCTGCGAAAATGCCAGGCAGCATTCACGAGCCTTCTGGCTGACCGTGATGAAGTAGTGCAGGAGTCCGGTGCCAGGGGTCTCAGCCTTGTGTACGAAATTGGGGACCAGGATCTAAAAGATGATCTCGTGCGCGATTTGGTGCGCTCATTTACTGGAGATGGCTCCAACCTGGGAGGTGGGAAAGTTAGCGCTGATACGGAACTCTTCGAGCCTGGAGCGTTGCCCACTGGCGAAGGGTCCTCGATCACCACTTACAAAGATATCATGAACCTTGCTTCAGAGGTTGGAGATCCGAGTTTAGTCTATCGTTTCATGTCATTGGCGTCGAACAACGCCATATGGTCTAGCCGTTCGGCATTCGGCAGGTTTGGCCTCAGCAACGTTCTATCTGACTCCAGCGTCAACGGATATTTGGCGCGAAACCCTAAGATTTACCCGAAATTATACCGCTACCGATTTGACCCAAATCCAAACGTCCAGAGATCGATGAACGATATCTGGCAGGCGCTGGTCAAAGACTCCAATGCGGTGATAGATGCCCACTTTGATGAAATTATGGACGACCTCCTCAAAAGTATCATGGCGGGTAGAGAATGGAGAGTCCGGCAAGCTAGTTGCGCTGCTATCGCGGACCTCATCCAAGGCCGCCCACTGGAGAAGTACGACAAGTACATGAACGAGATACTTACAAAGGCGTTCAAAGTTCTGGACGATATCAAAGAGACTGTCCGAATCGCCGCTTTCAGACTCTGTCAGACAATCATCAATATGGTTATCCGCAACCTAGAGACAGGGGATGCTGGCTCCAAACAAGCAAAGGCAATGCTAGAACATGTCGTTCCCTTCCTACTCGGCCATGGTGGGATGGAGTCTAGCGCACAGGAAGTTCAGACGTACGCGGTCGCAACTCTGATACAGATTGCGAAGAAAAGTCCAGCAGTGATTCTGCGTCCGTTCGTGCCTCAGATACTGGAGAAATTCCTGGGATCTCTTAGTTCTCTGGAGCCGCAGGTCGTAAACTATATCCATCTCAACGCTGACAAGTACGGTCTGACCGGCCAGGACATAGACAAAATGAGACTCTCTAGTATCCGTATGTCCCCCATGATGGAGGTGATCGAGCGGTATCTGCTAGACTGTCTTGATGAACCCAGCATGAAAGACGTTGCGGCAAGGCTCGAAGAAGTGCTTCGTTCTGCCGTCGGACTACCTTCCAAGGTCGGCTGCAGCCGGGTCCTTGTCCTCTTGAGCATGAAAACGATTCTCTTCAAGCCTTATGCGGATCGTTTCATCCAGTTGCTCAAAAAGTACGTCCTTGACCGCAACGATACCGTTAGTGCGTCGTACAGCACATCCATCGGTTACCTCATGCGGCTAGCCACAGATGATCGGGTCCTGGATACCATCGAATTCTCAAAGTCCCTGTACTTCAAGGCGGAAGAGGTTTCTCATCGAGCGATATCAGCAGAGATTCTACATTCCACCTCGAAGTTATCGCATGATCGCTTCTCGGACTTTGCGGCTGCTTCGTTACCATTCATCTTTGTCGCGAAACACGACATTGATGATCAGGTAAAGGAGGTTTTCGAGAAGACGTGGCAAGATAACGTGGGCGGCTCTCGTGCAGTATCATTATACTTGAAAGAGATCCTAAGCCTCATCTCAGAGCATCTGGAGTCCCAGCGCTGGGCCATCAAACACACTTCAGCGCTTGCGATCGCAGACACGATTACGTCTCTAGACAAGGATATTGACCTCGCTTCTGGGGACCTCGTATGGCCTGTATTGGAGAAGGCATTAGCTGGAAAGACCTGGGATGGCAAGGAAATCGTGCTGAAGGCATTCGTAAGATTTACTCGTCATGCCAAGATAGTCTGGCAAGAAAGGAAGCCTATTGGAGAGCAGATGAGGGTAAGATTCTATTCCTACAACACTTCATGTCGTCAGGCTGCTGACCAAGTCTTATCAAGACGATTGCATTGAGAGAAGCAAAGCGGAATAATTCTGCATATCGTCCACACGCTCTCAACGCTCTCGGGGAATTTGCAGAAGTCCGAGAAGACCTTGACCTCATGCCCGACGCCCTGGGTATTGTGCGCGCGGTGGTACAGGGTTTTGCCGAAGACCAGGGAGATAAGATGGACATAGATTCAAGCAACGTCAAGAAAGCAAGGTAAGTCAGCTGGCTGCCCTGAATTGTAGGGAACAAAGGCTAAGAATGCAAATGTAACTTCAGTATCGAAGAAACCCTGGCAGCATGTGTAAACTGTCTTCTGCGGTGCCTGAACCCGGCAGTCCAAGTGTCGACGAGAGGTAAGCCAATCGAGACAGGGATGTATTTGACCATGACGCTCATTCGCGATGTAGCACTGAAGGACTACCTTTCAGAGATGCCTCCTATAATCGAGGATGCGCTGAAGAATGGCGGCAAAACAGCGCAAGATACGCTGTACGAGGGACTAAAGGCACTGTTTGATAAGCTGGATGAGATGTTTTCAAAGATAGACAACAAGGACTTGAACCAAGGTGAGCTGGAAGCCTCCTTTGTGGCTCTGGCGGACAGATTGCTATTCCGAGAAGTCGATCTGCCCCTGGAGGCCGCGCGGACCAAACGCGCACAGGCAACGGTTGGATACATGACAGTCTGCCAGCGGGCCAAATTCAGAGTGCCCGAGGCGCCACGGCAGCGGATCATAGCTTGGCTCGGGCAGGAGAGATCTGGATCCGTGCAACGCATCCTCAGCCAGGCCATCGGGAAGCTTGACGGCTGATCATTTCAGTCTTCCACGTGGGAGATCGGCGGTAAGGGTATGATGCCGATGGCTCGCAGTGTTGTTTGTCCCTGCCTTCTTGTCAGGGCGGCATGATAGCGCGGACATAAGCCGAGTTTCGGGGGGACGGCTTCCTTCATAGGGCTTGGAAGAGCCAGCAGCCAAGAGGACGTTGAATTCCACACCCTATGTCCGACGCAATCGCTTTGCAGAAAGACAGTTAATGGCAAATGCTGGGCGTAGGTCGCCCCGCGCAGACTGCACTGCGGCTTACTGCTCCAGGCCACGTTCCAGACCGTCGGGAGGCGCCCGCCATCCAGATGGCCGAGGCGCATCGCATGCTACCCTCCAAATATGGTGGCTAAATTCGCTAAATACTAGGCATACAGAAATGCTGCTGTTGCTGCCACAGTAGTAGCATGTACTGTACAGTACTGGTAGAAACGGTTCGATAAGGCATGGCAGAGTACGGGCTCCGGAGGTTCCCCGATATGCCCACAAAGCGAGGCTTGCACGATGTGTTTGTCAAGGAAGCTGTACCTGAACGGAGTAGTTGTACATACACATACTGTCCTGCCGGTCTCCGTACCCGTAGATCCCTGGTTGTTGGGCAGAGACCCCGAAGGCTGCATCTTGGGAACTCTCGTCGTGTCCTACACCGCACGGCACACAACACTACTGACTCGTGCGTATTCCGAAAACGATCCTCTGCCAGATGACGTTACAAACGAAGCTCGTGGCCAGCGAAGCTAAGGCCAGAGCCCATGCAACAAGATCCACGCTCGTGGACGGCCCTGGACCCCCTGTCGACCTTGGGCCCGCAACAGAAACGTCCCATCTCCGCACTCTCCTCCGAACTCCATCCGAGATCCGTCGTCTCCCTCCGTTCGGCAGATACTAGTACGCGTTCGATAGACTCCGTTCCGGATGTGACAGCAGCCATGGCTCATCAGGGCTGCGTCGCTGGCCGGTCTTGGCACCTTCGACGGTTATTGCATTATCGGAATGGCAGGTCCCTTAGTGCTGACCTTTCAACATGGTATCTGTTCAAGTTTCCTATCTAATATTTGTTATTGGCTTGCGGGAAGCGGAACCGGCCGTCGACGCGCGAAGAGTGCACGGGGAATGTTCTGATGATGCATCCTGCGCGCACATCTGGCCTCGACTCGGGTTATCCAGAACGGCGGCATCCGCCAGCCATGCCTCGAGCGTCTGTTGAGCCTCATGACGGCGTCCTTCCAGTTCTCAGGCAAGGTTTCAGCCAGGACCAGGACATCCGCGCGCCCAGGTCAAAGACATTCCGGCCGACGGTCCACCCGCTATCATTGGCAGACTCGACCTCTGGGTTTTCTCCTGCAGAAGAAGGAAAGTTTTCCACGATACAGCATGTTCCTCTCTGTGCATCCTCGGGCCTCGAGGGTTGCACCCTAGGTGACTGTGCCATCCCCAGAAATGTGGTTTACCCGCGATGGGCTGTGATGCTCCGGGCGCTGTAGGTCCCCCTGTACGCTCTCATGGGCGTCTCTTCTCAGCAAATGCCCCTTTGAGCCTCCTCCACTCCCCACGACCCCTCTTGATGCTGTGCTGGGACAGGCAGAGACGGGGCTCAGAGCCCCAACCTTGGCGAGTTGCGGCAGCGTAGCCTTGTCTCCGTCACGGACTGCGGGATGGGCTGCTGACAAGTACACCGGGCGTGGTAGAGGCTTTGTGCTCTCCGTGTCCATGGGCCACCTGGAAAGGCTCTGGACTGCCTCCCGTCAGGTACAGCTGTTGATCTATCAGACTGACTACAATGTCATTCGGCCGACCGGCCGTGGTTTTGTCCTGCCCAGGGCTCCGTCCTCGTCTTTGCCTTCGTCAAGCACATGGTTGGCAGACGTGGGTAGATTAGTGCTGGATGATCTCAGGCTGCGATCTTTTTGCTCTTTCACCTCTTTTCATTCAGAGGAACAGTCTGTGAACGCTCACAGAGTCAGATAGCAGCTGCTGCTTCAATCCGACTACATAGCTCTTCTCCCCGAAGTGCCGCCACCCCAGGCAGGCCAGACTTTGAACGATGTCTCAATCACAATATAACTATTCCTCGTGCTCCAAGGACCTTCCGCCCGGGGTATGACTTTACCGGCTAGCATCCACTCACACTGAAAAAAAAAAGGCTTCGATGTCATTGTTGTTTTCTTCGCCCTGTACTCTTTTTTGACTTTATTTTACAATTATTATCTCAAGTCTATCGGGTTCCAAGGAACGTTCAACTTGTCGCGTAAACACCTTCGAGACGTCCCTCTCTCGACGTCACACCTTTCTAAGACCTGTATCACCCTCCGGTCACCTTTCGGGCACTGACTCCAGGTGGCTCTGAAGGTGAAGGCCAACAGTGAACTGCGGGCGTGTGACTGCCTGTGTGTGTCAGAGATCCTGGTAGAGCCTCTTCTCTAGGTTCCCCTGGGGCTGTCGCCGAACCATCTTTTCTACTTTCTGATGTCGACAGGCCAGAGGTAGTCAGATCAGGTCTCATGACGGTGACAAGCCTTGTAATGCCAAACAGGCGGGGTGAAGCGTCGGGAAAGCAGCCACTGCGGTTACCGATCATTGCGCCCAAGGACGACGTCTCTTCCTCGACAAGCTCCAGCCTCAGCGCCAACGTCAACGCACCTAACCTGACTATACCGGCTCGTGTTCGTCTGCCTCCGCGATCCAGGACCGGTTGTTGGTAAGCTGTTATTCTCTATCTCATCTCTCTCTCCTCGAGCATACCATAACCGTCTGTGTAGGACATGTAGAGTGAGCACATATCCATCCGACGGGTCTAGGGATATTGCGGGTGGACTGACTTCTGTCGTCCCCTGATTGTAGAGTCGCAAAGGTGAGTCTTCCAATTCGGCCCACTTGTTCGAAGAATAATCTAATTGACTCCCGTTTAGTAAAATGTGATGAGGAGCGTCCCACGTGCGGGGTATGTCTGCATGCATTATCATATCCCCCCTGGATTTTGTGAGCCATTCCCTGAGAGAGTATGTCTATGCATAGCAATGTGCCCGACTAGGTCATATCTGCGATTACCGTCCCCGCCTGTCTTTCCGGGATGACACTCCTCGAATTATGGAAAGGATGTCGGAGGTTTCGACCGCTGGGAACGTGGTCTGGGATCGTGAGTATTATCTTGTATCGTCTTTCTGCTGTTCTTCATGTGTTGACTCTTATGGTTTGGTGCCGGTAGCTACATCGCCAACTCTTACGGAAAACAGCTGCTCTCCGTCGGCAGTGGGCGACTCGCTTCCCCCTTTTGCATCGTTGACTTCAGACGAAGAGCGGGAGCGAAAAGCAGAGGCGTACAGTCCGGGTACGTACCACGTCATCGTTAACCCAGACAGCTTCTCTGGCCTCCCAGAATATGCCGACGATTCAGTGGAAGGCCCCAGTATCCGAGACCGCACGGGTTCCGTGGCCAATTCCATGGTCAGTGGCAGCAGAGGAGAAGAGCGAGAGAACAGTATAGAAACTGACGATCCCAACGTGGTGATCCTGGCCAAGTTTGAAGATAGCACCCGTCGTCCGTCTTCCAATTGGAGGGCATCAAGGCCGTCTCCGCGTCTGGGCGCGACGGGATCCTCATCTCCTGCTATTCGGCCCCAGTTCCCACCACATGACCGAGTCCAAGAAGACTCCTCTCGCTCGTTAGACCAGGTCATCACGAGAGGTGGCCAAGATGCGAGACTCCTTTCACACTTTCGGGACGTGGTGTGGAAGCAGCTGGTTCAAGTGGAATCGCCTCCGGAAAGTGCATCCACGTCGCATTTCAACTCTCCGGGTGTGGAGATATTTGAGCGGGAAGCGGCAACATTTCGGCCAGTACGTCTCCCTTCACCCCCTGTGCAATGGAAGGAGCGCATTGTTCTAAAAGGTTCATCATTAGCTTTTCCACGCAATGATGGCGGTGTCCGCTCTTAGTCTTGCTCATCAAGATGGCGGCCAGAACATTGATGCACTGCAGCACTATCAACAAGCTTTTCCCTCCCTCCAAACATGCCTCCGCAGCAATCAAGATCTTTCCTCAGACGGGCTCTTTTTGACGCATTTCTTGCTGCTGGTTTATGAGGTAGGAGTTGTGCTGTCCCCGAGCACTCTTCCTTCTGCAGTGGCTTACTTTTGGTCTAGATCGCGGCAGCTGAGCCTGGTGGATCGAATCTCTGGTCACATCATATCTCGCGGCTACTGCACATATCCCTCATGAGGCTTTCTATGTTCGGGAGTGAGCGATACCCCTTTATCATCTGGTGGGTCTGTCACATTGACCTTGACGCCCTGTTCAGCGGGGCTGGGACTGGGGAGTTCGTCGGGGCCATGCTGAAGAACAACATGCTGCCCGGGCCGGGATTCATCCTCTACCCTCTAGGACCTGGGGGTTATAGCGCCATTTACCCGGAGGAGAGTGACAGTCTGCCTCTGATTCTGCAGTTACACCACGATACTTTTGTGCTGGCCGCCAGGCTGGGCTTCCTCGCTGCGGAACTTCGACGGGAAAGCATCCCCCCACCCTTCCTTAACGGTTCTATCAGCACAGGGCCCTTCACGCACCCAGCTGAGCGGCAGAAGAAGCTCTTTGGGATCCGAGAAGCCTTCAAGCTACTGTGGGAGTCGCCGAATGCAACTTTGCTCCGTCAGCACCTGGACAGCTTTCCCCGAAGATCGAGGGAACTCCTGCAGCAGGTGAGTGGTATAGCGTTCCGCGGGTTTTACACTGGTCCTGCCGGACTAACGCGGCAACTCTAGTCGTTGACCCTGTTCCACGCATGCCTGATCTTCTCCTACACGAGCATGTGGCCCGGGCAGCGCCTGGAGTCCGGGGATGCGCCCGACGAGGATATCGGGCACCACGCGTCGGTCATCCTCCAGGTGGCGGAGAGCATCGTGCATGCGGGCCGGTTCGACCTCCGCTTTGTCGTGTTCCCGCTCTTCATGGCGGGCGTAGCCACGTCCTCGGGCGGGCAGAAGATGATGGCGATGGAGCTGATGGCGAGCATGGAGAAGGAAGGGGTGGGGCGGAACGCGACGACGACGCGACAGGTGCTGCAGCTGGTGTACGAGCGGCAGACGCAGCAGCTGATGAGCGTGGGGCACTCGCTGGCTGTGGACTGGATCGACGTGATGATTGAGCATGGGCTTCAGGTGGTCAATTTCGGGCTGTGATTCATGATTTCCTACAGACAAAGCGTTGGTGTCCCGGGCAGAACGGCGTTGAGGGAGAAAGCTTTGTTGTTGTTGTCCTGTTGGGGAAGCTATGTTTTGGAAGATTTGCTGCATATATATCCTTTTCTCCATGTCCTCCCCGGGATTTCTGTCTGTGTCGGACTGCGTCTAGATGCGATCCTACTGTTCCTATCTGCATGAAAGCTCCCATTGGAAGCCTTGCCCCTCATTGACATAAGAACGAGTCGAGTGGAGACGGGCGGGGCGGGGACTCCGTCCCGCCGCCCGGCGCGTAGGGCTGGTCAGTGGTCCGGTACCTGAGCCCTAAACCACCTGTGCTGTACATATCGCGTATCTCGTCTCTTTTCCACGATGATCATCCCAGGACGCTGGCCAACTGCCGTGCAGCCTGGTGCGATCAGCAGATGCAGAGTGCACACGCCATGCGACGAATGGGCGCTGCTAGCCGCAGCCCCTCGTCGCGCCGGCCCTCCCCCGCCGGCCAATGGCTGCAGCGTGTGAGCCTGTCTTCTTGGCCCGGCGGCTATCGCTGCCCAGCAGACGAGAAGTCCATCAGTCATGGAGGTCGACAGCTGCTCATTTCCTTCATCTTCAGATTGCTCTCTTTGTGTTCATCTCCTGAATGTCCATTGTTCGCTGCTGCTGCTGCGTGTTTCGAGTTCTCCATATCCATCCAGGCCGGCAGCCGACGGTTGGCTGGGCCATCAACTTGATACCCCTCATTTACTCTCCTGCATCGTCCAAGCGCCCCAAAAATCGGTTCGTCCAACCTCCCTGGCCTGCCTGCTTTCCTGGTCTAAAAATAACAATTTCTGCATTGATCACCGTTTTTTTTTTGTGATTTTTTTTACACTAACCTAGCCCGGGGTCGACGCAGCTGCTCGCCATGAGCCCAGGTGGGGGCCGTCAAAACAAGCCCGAAGAGGAGATGTTCCTGAACTCCTCCTCTTCGGGACGTGCCTCGCCCGTCATCGAGCCGCTGCGCATTCATAAAAAAGAGACACCCTCTCCGGTGGCTGCTACAGGCCAGCAGAACGCGGCAGCCTCCTCCCACTCGTCTTCGACCTTCCCACACCCTGACAACCGAGCCCGGCCTCAGCAGATGCGCGCCGGCAGCAGTTCAAGTCCACAGCCGGCATATCCGGATGGCGGACGGACAGCGAGTCCCGCCAACGGCGGAAAAGCGAGTCCGCCGCATCAGAGCAATGCCTCCGCACCGCCAGCGGGCTCTGGTGCTGCCCGGCCGTCCGACTACCCTGCCTCTTTGCGACCCCGCAATGGGCGGGAGCCGAAGCCAGCGACGTTGGCGGAGAGAAGAGGAAATGTGCCAAAGCCTCTGCCAGATTCTTCTGGGCCAGAAGCTCCAGACGAAGAAAGCCTGTTTCAGAGGGCACCATACCGGGCGCAGACTGCCCCGATCAGGAGCGCACCACCTCATGTGACCCAATATTCAGATTACCATCGACAGTACTGGCCTCCTCCGGAAAGTTCCACCGTCAATCATTCCTCCTCAGCCGCGCAAGAGCGCCTTCGAGCTTCGAACCCGAGCTCCATCAACCGCATAAACTCTACCGCATCAACTTCCACGACCCGCGCCCAGCGAGGGTCGCCTCCTCCGCCCGAGACACCGGTCGTTGGCCCCGGCCAACAACCTGGATCCGATATCGAGGCCCGATACGCCGCCTCTGGAATTGCTGGCACTTCCACGTTGGCGGGTTTACAGGCTCAAAGCGCAGCGGCACAGAGAAGAGCAGAGCAGTATGTCGGTCAGCAGCCGAGAACGCAGCAGCCCGTTCAGCGGCCATGGACTCCCACTGAACCGCCGGGCTCTCATCCATATGGCCCTCCCACCGTTTACCAAGGTCCTAACCAGATAACTTCTCCGAATCCTGTGTCTCCTCCTATTCAAAGCCCTAAACCAGGCTCTGCAGGTCAGAGTGCCCAGGCAGGACGGCCGAGCCGGATCCCACCAAATGCTTTGGAACAGGACCTTGAGAGGATGCAGATCAACTCTTCTCCGCCTCCCGCTTATTCGAGCGTACCCGGCGCAAACACAACCCAGGAATATCCCAATGAGAAGCATCGCCCAGCAGGAGCAACACAGCAACACCCTGCTACATCAAACGTTGCTTCGCCTGCGCCCACGGCCCAAACGCATCCCGCATTTGCCAATGACCCGAGACAGCAGCAACCTGTGGCCTCCTCCTCCTCCTCCTCCTCCTCCCCACAACCGAATCTCCAGAACGGGCACTCTGTCAATGGCCAACGTCCTCAAGTCAGCGCGTCTCCAGCGCCTTCGTCGATCCCGCCAGCATCCCCTCCTCCGCTACCGGAAGGTTGGATTGCTCATCTTGATCCAAACTCTGGACAGTACTATTACATCCATCTCCCAACACAGTCTACGCAATGGGAGTTCCCAAAGGGACCAACTCCCCTGAACCTCAACGACGCGCCCTTGTCGCCTGTCGGAAGCGCGTATAGCCACCCCCTGTCATCCCCTGGCTTGTCAACGTTCGGTGGCAAGCCACTTGCGTCTCCTGGTCTACCCTTGACTCCAGGATACGATTGCTTGAACTCGCCAGCGGGAGGTTTCACCGGACCACCTCCAACCAGTGGGGTGGACCTGTACAAAGTTGCGCCCATGAATGGCGTATATTTCGGTCCATATCTGAGATATACAAACATGGACTTGGAACGAGGAATCTGGCTGGGATCTATCCTCCTGGTCACCGACGCTCCGCAGCCTCCTACGATACACATCCATCAGAGCATTGACCTTTCGCCGAATCCCCGGCAACTGAAAGCGGTAAAGATCGCTGTTCATCAGCGATGGACTTTCTACAAATACGAAATCGACTTGAAGATGGAGGAGTCCGGTCCGGCGAAGTGGACGTACGCCGTCACGTCTCACCTCGGATGCACTCGCTATGAATTCCTAGTCGCTGGACGATACGAGACGAATTGGCGTTTCGTCGCAACCTCGGGAAATGACTTCTCCATCAATGTTAATGCTAACGAAAGAGCTCGTCTTGGAGGCGTGGGTTTCATGTGGAAGGATATCATGCAGAAGCATGCGGAGATCGGAGGTTTCCATGCACAGCTGTGTCTGGGTGGCCAGATCTACGCTGATCGTATATGGAAGGAGATCCCGTTGCTCAAGCAGTGGCTTGCGATGAGCGGGAAGGAGACGAGGAAGAACGCCCCATGGACTGCGGCACATGAGGAGGATGTGTCTCACGCTTATTTCCACTATTACACGAGTCATTTTGACCAGCCTTATCTGAGGGAGGCGTTCGCTCAGATTCCGTATATTTCGCAGATTGATGACCATGACATGTAGGTACACCCGGATTGCTTTTCCATGCTTGAAAAAAAAACCATTGACCTGTTCGCTAATTTGTCTGAAGATTTGACGGATTCGGTTCGTATCCGGAGCACATGCAATTCTCAAACATGTTCAAGAATATTGGGCGGATTGCCATTGAAATGTATCTCCTCTTCCAGCACCATACTACGCTTGAGATCTTGCGCAACGTCAGCACAGATACGGATCTGTTCACCATCACCGGAACCGGGTGGCACTTCGTCAAGTTCCTTGGTCCGGCTGTTGTGGTCGTGGGTCCCGACTGTCGTTCTGAACGAAATCCGCATCAGGTTATGGCTGGACCAACGTACCAGGGCCTCTTTCCCAAGGTCGCGATGCTGCCGCAGAGCGTTCAGCATTGCATATGGATGATTTCCGTGCCTCTTATTTACCCAAGGTTAGATACTGCAGAGCAAATCGCTAACACTGTTGCCACGGGAAAGAGAGCAGTCACCGGTGCTTACAATATGCTCGGTAAAGTAACCAGCTCCGTGGCAGGAGTTGTTGGTGCGAAGGAGGCTGTAGGCTCTGGCTTTGAGTCGGTGAAGCGTGCTGTAGGGAAATCTGGTCTTATGGGCGGAATATTGAACCCGTTTGGTGACATTGATATTCTTGACGAGCTGAGGGATCAATGGACGCACGAGTCAAAGGTTTGTGTGATCGACCTGGTCGTGTATGTCGTTGTATATGTATCCGTACTAACGCAACCCATCAGGACCTCGAGAGGACTTATCTCATCCGGACACTTCAGGGAATTGCGCGCCAGAAATCAATTCGCATGACCTTTGTCTCCGGTGCCGTCAACGTCTGTGGTGCGGGTCTGGTGCACGACCCAACTCATCCCAATGACCATAAGACCATGTACCAACTCATCTCGTCTTCCGTTGTCAACACTCCTCCTCCTTCATACATCATCAAGCTTCTTCACAACAATAAACCGCTGTACATCCCGGCCAACGGACATCGCTCGACGCCGTCCCAGCCTACCGACACAAAAGAGGATATGTTAGAGATCTTCCAGATCGATGTCACCGGCCAGCCACGCGAACACCGCAAGCTTATGGGCCGCAGGAACTACGTTGCCATTGTGGCATATGACCCGGAGCTCATCTCGGCGACATACGGACACGCAGACGTACCCCGAAGTAGTGGCAAGCTCAATCTTGCAGCAGACTTTATGGTGCAGGGCGAAGGACCATACGGCAATGTAATCAAGTACGGACCAGTCATTGTGCCGAGCTTGGAGTATGGCAGATAAGGGAAGCTGCGAAAACCTCTTTTTTATATCACAGGAGGTGAATGGTGTTTTGGTACGATTTTGGAGATCTGTCTCATTGTTGTTTCTATTTGACGCATCTGTCCAGTGAGAATGTCTTTTTGGTTTTTGAGGTGCCGTTATATACCTGTTTCGGGATTCATTTTTGAGCCAGGAAGCTATCTACCCGTTTCGATTCGCGCATATATTTGAGAACGTTTTAGGTTTTTTTTGAATATAAGTATATTTCGACTGGATTATTTTTGCTCCATAGCGTAGTCTCGTTCCAGGATATCAAAATCTTTTGGATGTGTGATAACTTCTCATTTTATCAGGGGGAATATCTACGGTATATGCTATGTATTTATCTTGCTTAGGTTTCATAGCTATCTGTTTGGCCTATTTAGTAATCATGAAAAGAATGCTTTATATCCATTTAGCAATCACAATCTTGGGAGCAGGTTGTCTAGTCATTTCATCAGATGACCTGGTCTACATTTACAGAACTCGTCCAGCTTTATGGAGCAGTTCGAGAATCTCGTATGCTTCTTATCTACCTACTCCTATCTACTATTGGTGTTAGCAGGATTATCTAGCCCTATCTACCTACTCATTATGCATGTTCCTGGTCCTGTTCGACGAGGATGAATATCTTGTATGCTATCCATCATGCAGTAGACAACGACTACTGGTCCTCTCTGGGTTCTCCATTTCTTGTTGTCTGTCTCGTCAACAACAGTTGAACCGTTGACAATTAGTTGTTTGTCTCTAATGTTTCTCTCCTTTTTACTTCGTTCAGGCTTTCCGTCAGTTTCTTTCTTCCACAACGACATCTCCTATCCTTCCACTGCTTACTCTCGATCGAAAGTAGACCATTGCGGATTGGCACATGGAGCAGGTGCATCCATGGACAGTCCATGCCGGACCTTCACATCACAGGTCGATAGAATTAGGCTTTAACTTTGCACTGCTTAATCATCTGTCTGCTCCTGCTTCCCGAACTTACTTCATCTTTTGCTTCGACACGGATAGCTGCTCCTCATGATCTGCGCGCAACCTTGTACATCTCGAAGCATTGCAGGCTAACTCAGATACACGGCTGGCCTCACAACGGCTGTCTTTACTCAATCCGAGAAGCCATATAAGCTTCCTGGAACAGCATACGGCATAACTCAGCAATGTCAGAGGTTCAGAGCACAACTTCGCCCAAGTGCGCTTTCTGCCAGCGGTCAGATCGCCACCTTCTGAGCTGCGAGCGTTGCCGATTGGGTCTCTACTGCAGTATTGCTCCCATTGATTGACTCCTAGGACCTAATGCAGCGGCAGGGAGGTGGCTAATCATTATTATTATTTATTATTGCTGCTAGGCCGGAACTGTCAGAGAAGTGACTGGCCGCGACACAAATCCGAATGTCGACGCCAGAACTATATCCTGAAGGTCGACCTCCTCCCCCGGTTCATCCAGAATCCGCGCATCTACCGCACTCTTTCCTGCCCCGCTACGTCGACATTCGCCGCGCTCCACAAGGCCCTCCAGATCGCATTCGGCTGGGCAAGCGCGCATCTTTACGAGTTCGAGGTCCAGGACCACGCGGACACCAGAGGCCGCGAGAACCTCCGCTCGGGACGCGAGCCCGTCCTCAGGCTGACCAACACGAGCGACGCGGCCCCCGACGCTTACCTGCCGAACTGCAAGGAGAGCTCCCAGTACCGCCTGCATCAGGTCCTGGAGGACGATCCGGCCACGGAGGGCAAGACCATCCACTACCTGTACGACTTCAAGGACGGCTGGGAGCACGTCGTCGTCTGCGCCGGACGAACACCCGGGACCGAGCACTTCCAGTGTCTCGACGGCGAGGGCCACGCATGCGCGGAGGAAGTGGGCGGATACGGTGGATGGCGGCGCCTGCTCGAGACGTTTGACCGGGCTGCTGCTGAGCGCGAAGACGAACTCGACGAGGACCAGAGGGAGCTGATGACCTGGTACAAGGAGGTGTGCAGGAACGGGCAGAAAGCGGGTCTGGGAGGGGAGAAGAACTGGATGTGGGACCGGGACCAGATCAATGAGAGGCTCAAGTCGGTGGTGGTGAGCTGAAGAGTACGTGCTATTATGTATCAATATTAACTATTCGGAGAGTAGAGCCACGAAGGGATTTTTTTTTCTACGAGATTAATTAAGAATTTCATGGAGAAGGTAGTATTCTTGACGGCACCGATGTTGTGTGATGGATCTTATTTCTTTCTGCTGGACTATCTCACCACTGGTTTTACAGCAGAGTCTGATATGATACTACACTCGTTCTCCGACGCAATTTGAAAATCTAGTAGTTAGATTTTGTTTCCATAGAAAGAGGTTACTTCAAGCTGGTATCTTGATCACGCCTTGTTTTTGGGCCTGCCATTCACCATACCTGTGTGATGTACGTACTATCCTATCCTATCCTATCCCAGTCAGCCCTAAACAGTCCCGTCAGTATTACCGTGATAGGTAGTACCCTAGCTACTTACGTAGGTAGGCAGGCACAGCACAGTGCATGATTTCCCCGCAAATCAGGGTGTGTTCCCCACAATGTCAATGTCGAGGCCAGGTGACATCACACGTGTAACCCGAAGGACTTGACTCAGACGTACTCAGTATCTGTACTTGTTCGGACAATTGCCAGCTGCACTGACTGGATCTGTTTCGCTCTGGACTCGTCTGGTCAGAGGTGTGGATTTTTTTCAATACTATAGATACTGATTTATGGCACAGCAATAACACACTAGTTAATTAAGTGATTAATTGATGGATTTTATAAACTAGGAAAGCCTGACTTGGCTGCTGTTAGTTGGGCAATTCCAGGTTACTAGATTTGGCAGGTGTATCATGCTATGTACCTACTTATAACGCCTCCAGTATGTACAGTACATACAGCTGGTGATACCTTATCCAATCGATTAAGATTTCTATCTATTGACATCTCGGGCCCCTCCTACTATGCAGTAGTATATACTCTCTGTACAGTATGTATAAAGGAAGAGGGGAGGGAAGGGCCCCGACATCTGTAACCTTGATTGATTGATTCATGCATCTTGAGAATCATCAGAGTTGGGGCAGCTGTTGTTGTAGCTAAGCAACTGCCGGAGAAGAGTTCTCTGTACAGAGTACAGAAGTCAGTAATGGTAGTAGTAATGATGATGATGATGATGATGATGATGATGATGATAGAATTTAATTATTATGTCGTATAATTAGCTAACTGATATTGTGAAACTTGGGTATATAATAAAGTATATTATATTATAAGTGGAAAGGTTTCTAATGCAGAATCGGCAACCCATTTATTTATCTTTATTTAGCCAAGGGCCTAGTGAACTCTGTAAGGTCGCTATATGACGTGGACTATAGCACACCTACTCCGTACTCCCTAGTGTATATTGTATGCAGAGCCAACTGTCCAGTGTGATGCATCCAGCGCCTCGGGTTGTGTCGTCTCAGCACACGGGGCCCACCCGCCGTCTCTCGACCTGATCTGATCGCGCGAGCTTAGGCTGATGTTGCTCATCTGTGAAGTGAAAAGGGCGGCCAACGAGGAGACCGCATGTCTTCGCCCAGCGGCTTTAAGAGGAATTAGTATAATATAATGTAGGGTATGGTATAGTATGTACCCTGTGGATCTTTGTCTAATATAGATAACATTGCCAAACAATGATGTCCAGCAATATCATGCTCTTGCTCCTGAATCATCAGGAATAATAAGGATTATAAGAGTTTCCAGAAAACGTGGTCAGATCTCGTGAAGCAGAATACGGCACGTATATCCATGGACTGCGGGTAGTATTGATCACTTGGATTATAAATTAGGATTAGGATTAACTATTAATCCCTGTCATAGTGAGACTCTGGCGGAGAAGAGACGAACGGGAAACACTCATCAAGACAATAATATATCTCGCGAGTCATGTGCAATTCAGGACTATGCCGTCGATCCACTATGCAACAGACGAGTGCGATCTCCGCCCGGCACACAAAGCCCTAATCGCCAGAAGTAATCGCGGTGTGCGAAGAAAAGCTCCCACAGTCGGTACCTCGGGGAGATGATGGGCCACTGCGCATGTATGCCCCTATCCCCTTCCTCTTCCTGAGAGGCGAACCTCTTTTTTCCTTCTTGTATCATGAGCAAATCTCTTTCCGCTCCCGGATCCATATTCCGTATAGCTGACTGTAGGTACGGGTCTCGCAATGCCAATGCGAGAGATGCCGACTCGGATTCAGCAGATCCTGCGATACATCTGGGATCCTGGTCGCCGTCACAGTACTCCAGATCAGAAACGGACGGTGGAAGGCTTGGTTTGGAGATGTATATTTCCCCAGCGTGCATCTTGTAGCCCCACTCTTCGAGCGGGAGCAAAGGGACAGGGTCGTTTATGTGCGTCACCCGGCGGTATGTGCTCCTTTGTCCCGTCTGTTGGTCTTTGTCCCCCATGGCCCAAGGCCCCGTGAGATTAAATGTCTCGTCAATAAACTGCATGAGTGCGTCATTTCCGATCCGCGGCTCCCCAAACGTGGTCACCTGTGGCTTCCAGCCCCGCAGCTGCATCTCCAGGCCAGCCAGAGCAGCCACGGCTCCACCGAGCGAGTGTCCCACCAGCACGACCTCGTAGTCCGGATGCTGCTGCAATGCTGCCGACACGTGTAAGAGAACGGTGGGGCGGGCGGTCTGCCACGATGTCATGAAGCCTGCGTGTACGGTGCAGTTGGCGCATCTGTTCCGTTCGCCATTGCCATCGGCTGGGTAAGGGACGTAGGCCTGTGGGAGCACAGAGAGGTCAATGATCGTGTTGGTGATAGAATAGGTGCCCCGGAAGGCGACGATTATGCGCCGGGGGAATGGCGGGTGGGAGAGGGCAATGTAGCCGCAGGAGTCAGAGAGAAGGGGGCCGGTGTTCCATGTCTGGAAAGAACACCGTCATATCAGCTCCAATGCTCATGTTCTAGAGAAGAAGCAATAGTGTGCTTACCGTGACGAGTTCAAACCCGTTGAACTCGCTACATCGACTGAGGCACTGGAACGGTTTCTGAATCCCCGTCGAGCCCACACAGTATGAGATGTCGACTAACCTCGCAAGCTCCTCGAGGGACTCAAAGACTTCCGGGAAGACTTTGCGTGTGTCGTTCCCTGCTCCAGCAGTCTCATTGGGTTGTAGGAGGACGCTGGCCTTCGAGGGGCGGAAAAGCGATGCGACGAGGGCAGCGAGGAGAACTAGGAAGGTTCTCATGCTTCATTGAGAGGCCGTTTAGGTCTTGACCGTATCATCCTTTGATATCGCCAAGGGGGCACCAGGAGAGGAGAGACAAGGAGGGCTGGCAGGCGTCGAGAGAGCAAAGGAATCGTTCATAGTCGTCCACCTGATATGTCACATGTGGGCTGGGCTGGGCTGTCAAGAGCGCGTGACAGGAATGACGACGCCACTGCGGAATCCGGGGTAACAAGGCGGAGACGCCCCCAGATCCGACGAACGGCAGAGCACCGAGGGACTTAATACAACAGATGTCAACCCCGGCACCTAAACCTCTACGAGACTACTGTAGCTGGTTTTCCTTTGTGGTGTTTTGCACATGCTCTGTCGAAGTCTGTCTCTTTAGCTAATATGCCACAAAGCCCGAAACGCAAAAGCCTCAACGAGTTGCCTGTAAGTCGCCGATAATCTTGATGTAACAAATATGATCCCGAAGCACTACCATTTGGTAGTCTTCCTAGTCTACCATAGTCTGAGCGCACAGCTCGATGCACTATACTTAAATGGTCCAAATGACCACCCTTCCGTCGACGCCGCTCGCTATTTCGAAGAACTCGTTAGTTGTCTCAGTCTTTTCAGTATTTGTTTCTGGGAAGGTCTTACTGCTGAATTTCCGAACAACACCGCCAACTTCTTCATAGACCCTAATGGTGCTGATGGTGTTTTGGTGAACTGTCTCTAGCTGGGTGTCAACCTGGGTTTGTCCCTTCAGATCCATCTGACGGAACATCTGGAGAGCAGATTCCTCGCGGGCATCACCAACTCCAGGCCTTTTCTTGGATTCCATAGATCCTATAAGCTGCCATCCGTTCTCGTCCCCGCGGAAGCGGAAGGGCTCGCAGTCCTAGAGAGAAGAGAGATATGGTCAATATAACGATTCGACTCCTCAGTATCTGAAAGGGCTTACATGGCCGGCTGCAATAATTTCGTTTTCTCCGTTCCAAATCAAGCTCGTAAACGGTAGGAGGCGGGTGCTGATGTTCAACATCGCTTTAGGGGGCTGTTCCGGAGCGCTCGGGTACACCACGGTGATGCTGCTGTCGTGAGATACAAAGGCGAGAGCATTCCCACTGGGAGAAAAGGAGACTCCGTGGACCCAACCAGCCGAGTCGTTCAGAAACTCGCCGCATACCGTGTTGAACGGGAGGCGTTCACCCCACGCGCTCGGCTCTGGGCGGGTATCAACCCCCTTAATGTAGGCAGAGAAGACTCTCGCGTGCGAATCTGTGGAACCGGCTGCCAGCAGGACAGAGTTTGGGTGCCAGGCAAGAGTCGTGATCGTGCTCCGAATAGGCTTCTTCAAGTGTTTCGAAATCCACCAGTCATTCTCTTCTTCGAAATAGCACACGGCGATCACGCGAGCGCCCGACCCTACGGCAAACTTCTGTTCAGAAGGAGACCAGCGGACAAATGTCGCAGCACGGTTAATTCGAAGAAGAACTAAGGTGGGCTTCCAGCCGGTAGGGGTTCGCTCCCAGACGTAGGCATTGCGGTCTGTGAAAGAGACATCAGCTGCTGGTAGAGCAATCAGATGTTCGAGACGAGCATACCCTGCGAACAAGTAACAATGCGTCCACTGTTCGGAGCAATATCCACACCCGTCACGGTCTTGTCATGTCCTTTCAGTTCATCCTTCAAAGTGAACTTGTCACCTGCTGCCTGGTATAGCTCGACGTTGCTGTCCCGCGCAACAGCGAGCGTCTGCCTGTCGGCGGAGAAAGAATGATCGGCAATTGGGTGGTGGAAGAGATGGTGAACTTCGGCAGCTGCCATAGCGAATGTCTTGTTCAAGCGACAGGAGGAGCTCTCTACTGTCGCAGGCAACGTGGATAAGAGTCTAGAGATGGATCGAGTCGTGGTGATGACGCCGACGTGGACTGCTAAACCAATGTATCACGTGAACAGGATCCCCGGGCCTCCTTCCTGGTTGGCCGACTCTCGATCCAAAGCTGGCACGCACGAAACCGCCACTCGGCGCAACAAGATCTTGACTCGCACGCGCGCGTCCCCGGAAAGTGCCACTCTCAAGTCACCTTGTTCCAGCGATATTGTCAGCAGGGTTTACCTGCAAGAAGGGTTGAGGATGGCTACGAAGTCCTTGTCTACCCGCAATGGTCCACCTGGCAAAGCGCCTCCTTCAGTGGGAGCTCCGAACCAAACGTCAGTCGTTCGTCCTGTCTACTGATTAGCTCGAACGCGTATATAAGCTGACTGCTGGGCAGATTGTATTGCACGAACCTGCCGGACAAGATGAGAAAAGCCGACCTGCGACTATCCCTTTACACTCTTTTCTCGACCTACGGCACCGTTCTCGATGTTGTTGCCATGAAAACCGAGAAGATGCGCGGCCAGGCTCATGTCGTCTTCAAAGATGTCCAGTCGAGTACTCAGGCCATGCGAGCGCTTCAAGGCTTTGATTTCTTTGGGAAAGAGATGGTACGTCTTTTTCCCTATTGACGAAATAGAGTTCGGTCGCTAAAGCGTGATTCCAGAAAATTGTCTATGCCAAAGGCAGTTCAAACATAATCGCCAAACTTCGTGGCACGTACAATGTACCGACCCCTGCACCAAGCGCCGGTGTTTCCACTGATCTCCAGAAATCAATTTTTGGAGGGCCGCCTGGCGCAACTGCACCTGCACCTACGGCGAAGCCTCCTGAAGCTGTCAACGGAGCGAAGGAAGGGCCGGCACCGGCGCCTCAAGGAGTCAAGCGTCCCCGCGAGGAAGAGAGCGATGCAGAGGAGGCACCCATGGAAGAAGACAGCGATGTGCCGATGGAGGCTTCATCCGATGAGGATTAGACAGCCCAATCAAGTCGAGACTTGCGTCTTACTGGCCTGCGGAGAAGGATGCATTTCCCATCTCTTGCAAGGCTGTTTTTACTGTCACTAAAAAGGTGCTTTTAAGGTTGTCGTATGGTATTGCTTGCAAGAAGCTCACGTGGAACGTGCAGGTTGACGCAATTGCCTACCAAGCCGAGCCACATTAGCAGATACGTCTCGGGAGTGATGTCTCTCCCACCCCCGATGTCTTTCATAGCGTCTGCTGTGTTGCAAGGATGGACAAAGTACGCCGGGACGCCAGACTCTGGATGGTACTGCGAGCCGTGAGCACGGATACCCGACGTGGTTTTGAAGGACTTGCGCACGTACGCCCATGCTGATGCCGCCCATGACACCAACGCTTTTCAATTCTGTCTTGTATTGGTGTGGCACAAGATACCGGTAGACAGCTTCTATTCCAGCCGGTCCGTCTCGAGGAGCATTCCGTAAGACGAAATACAGGACGGGGACATGGTACGTGGGTGAGAGGATGATGTCATATTCTACCTCGAAGCGAGAACCAAGGCTGGGTCTGCGAATGAGGGCTTCCTATGAATGGCTATCAGAGACTACAAAACGCACTTCCTCTCGGGGGAGATATTACGGACATTATCATCCTCTTCTAGCTTATCCATTTGAGATTCTCCATCTTCGCCGCGGTCTGGCGGAGCATTGTCATTACCCGGAGTGCCACTTTGGCCAATGCTTTTCGTCACCTTCAATATCGATCGATTTGGCTAGTAGCTCGGAAATTCGATCGTTAGTACATGCATTGGCTCGTAGACGACGGGCTGTTTTCTAGCGTGGAACGAAGTAGGAGATCGGGCGGGGCCCGGTTCCCTCACCTGCTGCTGCAGCCGTACGGATGACCATCCCAAGTGCTCGAGGCTGCCGCATGCATGAACTCGATCAACAAAGGCTCGGCAGGCACTGAGGAACTCGGTGGCCGTTAGAAACGGGAATTCCGATAGCATGGCCGTCCCCGAGGCGAAAGCAGGGCGGTGGTCCACGAACCGCTCCCCACCGGCGGATCTGCTTTCAGCGTATCGTAAGGCAGCAAAGCAAGGTACGACGATGTACCGTGTACTAGTAGTAGCCTGGTGGCGGAGAAGACGACAAGACGTTCTCGTCGAGATGCCGAGTCCCCGGCACGGACGGGTCCCGTAGAGACGGACAGAGAAAGCTGCTGGCTGCGACGAGTATCCCGTCAGAGCCCTTTTTGCCGTCGCCTGCGGGGAAAAGAAGTACGCAAGCCGAAGGATGCTGCAGGCGTGTTGGGACTTGCAAGTGGGCGATCTCGTATGATCTGCAATGGATCAGGGCTGGGTTTCTGTCGCCTTGTCCTGCCGGCGCCCATCCCTGCCTGCAAGCGTCACCTCACCGCCCTCGCCGCCTCTCACCGCGCCCGGTCTCGTCGCGACGGACTGCTTCTCCCCTCTTCCTCGAACGGTGCAAGCGGCCAGGGATCTCGCCGGGAGTCTGGGTTCCTGGACGCATGGCCGGCCATCCTGCCTCTGATCCAGGACGGGATCACCATCCTCACGCCCCGAGTCCGCATCCCCGGCCGCGTTCGTTGCGCGCCGCCATGCTGACCGAGGTCAACAATGGCGACGGGGGCACGACTCCTCGGGGCGCTACTGCCTCGAGCGTAAAGATCCCCTGCGGCCGTCCCTCATGTTGGCTCTCAGCTATTCTAAGGCCGGGAAGCCTGTGTGGATAACTCGTTCGTCCTGCTTTGCTCCGCCATGGCAGCTCCCCGGATGCATTTTCCACCGTCCCCGCTCCCCTGCTCTCCCGGAGTCCCGGGAGCCTCTCTGCTCTCTATTTCTTGTTTTGCCTCCCTTCGTCCCTGTTCTTCGGTTGCTTCTGAATGATCAATCGCATCGGATTGTCGACAGCTCGTCCCCTGTCCTCCTCTTCCTTGGCTTGGAGACCAAGCCCACAGCCAAGTATTCTCGTCTGGAACTTTGATGGGACCTCGTTGTTATTGCCTGAAGCCGGTCTTCAACCCGCGTCTGGAACAGCAGTCCGTATTTCACGTCTGCCAAGCGGCTCGCCTGGACCTCGAGCACCGGATCTTATATCGTTGTCCTGGAGAAGGAGATTGTTGCTTGGCTAACTGGCTATCCATAACCCCGTCAAGACGCCGTCGTTCTTCGATTTCTGTCATATTTCCACATTAATTTCCTCTTGCGATCCGATCTCCTCTGCAACAGTTTCATTGCGTCTGTTGCTTCTGCATTACTTTATTTCAATCCTCATGGGCGCTTTTGAGAGTGGGCGGTAGCCCAGGTCGTTTTCGATACCTCTATTGGATCTGGGCGAGATTTAGTTATAGACACTATCGGCTCTGTCATTTCCACGATCATGGGAAGCTCACTGTCCACGCAAAGGAGAAGTGAACGACGACGCTCGAACCGTCTTTCAAAGCCGCCGAAAAACACTCGTTCTGCGAACTTTCTCAAATCGACAGCTTGCGAAACAGAATCGAACGAAAGTCACTCAACACGCAGCGGTTCTGTTGTATGGCGTAACCAGTGGACCGGGGAATTATCGCCTGAAATTTCAGCAGAGATTAAGTGTGATCAACAGCGGAGAGTCCATTCGTTTCCCTCTTACTCGTTCAATGATTTTGAACACTCCCGTGCCACCGCCAACGGAAGTAGACGCCGGTCAAATACCGCAGACAGAGTTGGCGAGTATAGCTACCAATTATCACGTTCTGGCTCTCAGACTTCGAATTTTCCGGCAGGGAGGCTTTCCTTCCTCCGAGGACGACCAAAGAGAGGCCATTCATTTCGCTCAGTGCCGCAAGGAGTTCAGGATGTTGTCCAGGAAAGACCAATGGAAGGAGGGACCTATCGCGACGACTATTTTTCACCAGACGTCCAGCACTTCTCTTTGATCCGCCGAAAATCCTTATTGACGCCAGGTATAGCAACAAGGACACCAGATGTTATATATCGAAGGCCCCCTTCACCGACTAGCCAAGAAAGCGGGAACATGTACAATAACCCCATAGAGGTATCCAGGTCTTCGCAATGGCCGTTGTGCGACACTCATTGTTTTTCGCCGGGCAGCCCCGTTCCGGTTCCGTCCTTTGCGCGAGCATCGACTCCAAATGAACGCGAATACTCCCATCTGGGAGGCCTTAAGCTGGGTTCTTTGCGGATTGTGAACGGCTCCCCATCTCCATCCCCTAGCGATCGGACCCGGAGCTATAGGCGCGATCGTTCAACTTTCGAACGGGATGATGAGTCGAACGGCGACATAGAGGAACGTCGGAACGACAATGCGTTTCCGCTTCTTGAGAAGTCACCGAGCGAGACTATGCGGCCCGGTCCTCATGGTATACCTCGGGCGGAGTTGAGCGATTCGGGGATGGTTCGTAGCTCCAGCCCCCAGAGGTTCGAATCTGTCGACACAGCGGACAATGAGCCGCCGTCAGATCACCAGGCGATGTTGAAACCGGCTTGGAAGAAACGATCGACCTCAACGCTCGAGGTTCCTCTGGCTGGTGAGGCCAAGGGTCAGGAGTTTGACATTCCCGAAAGCGCATTCGCCTTTGAGAAGTCCCAGACGACAGTCACTCCTCCAAAGCAAAGCGTATTCTTTCTCGGACACTCTGAAGATGAGGGAGTAGCTTTTTCGGATAACGAAGATCTCCACGGTAATGAAATCGATCGATATAACTTGAGCATAACTGGGCTAGAGGAGGCTGCTGTGCAAGATAGCATCAGCAGACTAGGGAGAAGAGCCTCACGACCGCTAAACAAAACAGACAGTGGCTACGGCTCAGAGACTTCTATCCACTCTCTCCAAATGAGTCGGACCAGGGGATCTGGTGATCCCAGGATTTCTCAGCAATGCCATCCTTGTTCTTCCACACAATTTCAATATGACTTTACAGGAGATCAGGATGCGAACAGCGATTCCGATGTTGGCGAATGCCAAACCGAACCTTCCCTGAGTCGTTCACGTCTCCGCATATTCGAGGCTGAGGATTCTTTGCCGGAAATGCAACAGGTCACTCAGCAGGATCAGTGTCAACATTCTGTCGCCATGTCGACGACGTGCCATGAAAGACAGGACGTCGGCCACCTGAGAAGCTAGTTGAGCTTTTTCTCAGATTTATCCGTGCTGAAGCTCCAAACAGAGGTTCCAGCCTGTAGATTTATTCATAGAACTGTTCACGTTCCGTGGATTTCATATGGGCAATCTGCTCATCTGTAGTCTACTCTGCCTGATAAATGTTGCTAGTTGTTTGAGAAGTGATTATTGTTGTGACATCTGCACACCATTTTATTCAGAGATCTCAATAGAGCAGCTAGGCATTCTTGTCAGAATGCCTGTATAGATATCTTAAGCTTGTGCTATCACGGAAGTATTTGGTATAACCACAGCCCTTTCTGATTCTTTTCCATCCAGGGAAGAGCTTCAAACTGCGAACGGTGATGCAATACAAATGACATGGTGCATCACCCAACTGCCAGCTCATTGGCCAGGTAAATAAGCAGTAACCTGGCGAAGGCCAGAGTGATTTATTCAAAATATAAATAAGAGTCTAGAAAGGAGAGCGAAGAAGGCGGACATCGCCTATGCAGTTAGTACTTACCCATTTGTAGATAAAATACGATCACGGAATCAATGTAAGGGATGCATCTGGGTGTTCCATGGGGGAGATCGCTTCCTTACTTTGCAATTGGTGTACCTGTGAAGGAGGGATGACACTTACAAATGACTTCATCTATAAGGCTGACATGCTTACGCTGTGGTAATGCACTTCTGACAAGGAGGGACCCATTTATCGGTCTTCTTACCCGAGGATTTTTCTTGCGCTCCCGTTTATATTTTCCAAAAAGAAAATTAGCTGCGCAGCTGGGGTAGCCGACGTGACGGTATCAAAGGATATATCTGCCGGAGAAAAGCGCCAAGTGAGGGATGGCGTATACAACAGGTCTATTCAAATGCCTGGCACATATTGAAGTTACCTGGGTTATGTCCATGAGTATGAGAGGTTGAGAGCTTCTTTTGAGTCCTGGTCTGAGCAGACAGATCTATTCTGCATAGATGAATAATCGCATCCGGCTTCTGCATACTATCGATCAACGCAGTCTACGCAATGGCAATTCATACAGTACACGCATCAGGCGATCAAGAAGATGATTGCATCAACATTTATTTCTATTTGTATGCAAAAAGCGCATGCTTCCTACACTGCTGGATCATTTATTTCTAGCCAGTGGCCCAGAAGGCGGCTTTAACAACATCCACAGAGCTCATATTGAATAATTCAATCCAGTCCACCGACTCAGGTACTTCTCCAGAGGTTCTGGTCACATGTGATGCAAGTCCTAGTAATTGGGGATATATCTGCAGAAACGAATTCGTGAGCAATCAATATATCATATTATTACTATCGGCTTAATTACTCCAGATACACAAAGAAATAGTGTATAGTAGATCTTGACTTGCCGCCTTCAAACCTCATGGGATGGTGATCCTAGCCATGGAGAAGGCAAGCTTCCAAATTCAAGGATCTAGAACGTTCTCTGGTGGAAGGGGGATGACCGCAATGGAGGCACTGGCTGTCTATTCATTTACGTGGTCAGTTTGGTCATTTGAATGACACATTGTTTCGTAGATGATGAGATAATCAATCTACGTGACACGTTGGACGAGAAAGGCGCCGGTCGTGGATAAAGCTATCCCAGCTACAAGATTAACATAAAAGGAGCGGGGAAATGAAAATTCAGAAGAGATCTTATTATTATGCCATTCTATCATACATGAGATCATAAGACTTGTTCCGCCGAGGACCCTCCCATACTAATACATAAAGAACCAAGGTCAAGACGAAACCCTCCAAATCAAGTCATGCCGTGCAATGCGAGTCCTAGGAGTAGAGAAGACGGAATCATTATCAATGTCAAAAGATATCCACCACCTCAATCCGGATCTATGCCGTGCTCAAATGCAAGCGTCGCCGCTCAGAATATGACGGTTTGATCGCTTACTCGATGGGGATCTTCCTTGTCGAGGGAGCTCGGGCCTTGGGCACGACAATCGAGAGAATACCGTTCTTCAAGCTAGCCTTGACAGCATCCTGATCGACTCTCGTTGGAAATGTGAAAGTGCGGTGAAACTCGCCAACAGAGCGCTCGGTGACCCAGTACTTGTAGGCGGGCTCCGACTTGTTCTTGGAGACCTGCTTCTCTGCGGGCTTCGCTGGAGCAGTGACAGATGAGTCGCCGGCCTCGTCCTCATCTTCGACGGTTGGCTGATAAGATTTGGAGGACGAGGCATCGTCGGCAGCTCCCTCAGTCTGTGGCTGGGACTCGTCGACATTGGTGTCATTGTACTCTCGCTCCGAGCGACCTCTAATCACAAGAGTGTGCGAGTCGGTGAATTCGATCTCGATGTCCTTTGGGCTAACGCCGGGAAGCTCTCCGTCCAAGCGGTAGCCATCCTTCAGCTCCCTAACATCGAACTTGGGAGCAAATGATTGAAGAGACGGGAAGCGGCTGCTCGGACGACTCGCACGGTGGATGTCGTAGTCGTCGATGAGGCGGAAGAGAGGGGTGAAATCACTGGTCGAAAATCGCGGGAAGAAAGCCATTGTTCTTGTTTTCCGCAGAGGGGTCGAAGTCTTCGAGATCTTGTAGACAGTCGCTGGGAGTCTGGGGCTCGATGTTCTAGAGAGCATAATCATCGACTCGTATGCGTGTCTGAGGATTGTTGTTCTCTGAGTGATCGAGCTGAGAGGATCTCATGGTGCACGTTTATATAGCTTAGGGCCTTCATTCTGGAAGTCGCGAGGCAAGACCGCGAAGAAGGGACGGGGTTCGAAGCTCGGTGCTTCTGGGCGATACGAGCTCGTTCCACCGGCGCGGAGACAATACCAGACGGTTCGGCGCAGAAAACACGGGGCCCCGCGAGAGCCGCCGAGAAGCTTCGGCGGGTTTCGGCAGCCGCGGCAACATGACGGGAAGCGCGCGGCTCCTGCAGGACGAGTATGCTGCCTGAGGCCGACACGGCGGCGCGGAGCGCATTACAGAACGATTTATGTACTCCGCTGCTTGGCCATGATTATTATTATTCCTCGATTGATCGTTCCCCTCCGGTAGTCTTGTGCCTGACTGGAGCTCACCATGTTGCCCTCTTCACGAAGGTTGATACGCCATCGAGCCAGGGCCGATCTGACCTACTACCGCACAATGTTGCGGATCCCAGGCGACGAGTACATCTCCAGCTGCCTGTGGCCCTTTCGCAGCAGATATTCTATTGCGGCGAAATCCTTTTTGCTCACGCTGAGATTTTTCCGGAACTCCGCCCTGTAGAAGTCATGTCAGCAAGGATACCATACCCCGACGTTGCCGACGATGAGCGTTGGTAGCGCACCTGGCAAAGTCCTTGAAGTTATTCCTCGCATCCTATGCATGCGTGGCGCAAGAGTCAGCAGTTGTCTTTCTGTCTGCGTGTGTCCGGGAGTCAGATGCCTACCGCTGGCTTCTTCCGGGCCTCCCGCAGGCATTTTCTGTAGAGAGACAGGACTTCTCTTTGGAGACCTGACAGTCGAGCCATCGTTCCTGGGTCGGCTTTTTGCTCTCTGGGTCCGGCGCTGGCTATGGATGTCCGCGGTACTTGGACAACTTCTGAGACGGAGCTTTCTTCGGGAGGCGGCGCCGCGCTCTCAGTCTGATGGGTGGAAAAAAAGACGGTGCCGGCGACCCTTCGCTTCCCCGGTTGAGCTTCCCGGCCGAATGGACGAGCCGAGCAAGAGATACCCATATAGTGCATATTTCCCTGGAGCTCCATATCAGTACTTTCCCCCGCGTCGCTTTCCATTCTAATTGACGTATATGGCCTCTGCTTCAGTTTATCGCCCTAGGGTGGAAGATGCCTGCATTCTCTGTAAGTCGTGACCTTCGAACCAGCGCTGTCGTAGATCCCTTGTTACAGGCTCCCCACTACGTCTTCGTCCCTATTCCTTAAAGGGACTTATGCGCTTGCTGTTTCTCCAACTCTTCTGATTATTCCTTGAAAGCGTCCGATGCTTCTCACATATCATTGAATCTGCCTTCTAACGCATTAATCTTTTCGACCAGCGTCTGATCCGCTTCCTTGCTAAAGACGGCCACGTCTACTATGGCGACGCCATCCTTCCTTCCGGCGTCAGTAACATCGCCAAAGCGAGCAAGGCGCGGGTGATTCAGGGCGACATCTTCGGCCAGCATCGTGTCACAGACCAAGTTGCTGAGGTGAAAATGCTCCTTGCGCCGCTCGACAGAAAGGATATCAGGACTGTACGCTGCCTTGGCCTGAACTACGAGCAGCATGCCAAGGAGTCCAACATGCCTATACCAAAGTTCCCTGTGCTCTTCTACAAGCCGGTTACATCGATTACCGGTCCTACTGACGACATCCCCGTCCCTCCCATCGCCCAAGAAGGTGAGGGACTGGACTACGAGTGTGAACTTGTTGTCGTGATCGGCAAGGAAGCCAGAGATGTCCCAGAATCTCAGGCTTTGAATTATGTCCTCGGGTACGCCGTAGGTAACGACGTCTCGCACCGAGATTGGCAGCTTAAACGTGGCGGGGGACAGTGGAGTTTGGGCAAAGGCTTCGACGGCTGGGCACCCTTTGGACCGGGCATTGTGACCCCAAGTTTAATTCCGGATCCGAATGCGCTGAAGATCTCGACCAAGCTGAACGGCCAGACAGTCCAGTCTTCGACAACGAAGGACATGATTTTCAGTGTGGCCAAGACAATCTCGTTTCTGTCCCAGGGCACTACACTACTACCTGGCGATGTGATCTTCACCGGGACGTAAGTCGATCCATTTTACCGGCATGGAACTGATGCCGGACTGCTGTATGCTTTTGTCTTTATCAGATCAGAGTGACTGACACAGCTTCTAGACCTCAAGGGGTTGGAATGGGTCGAAAGCCCCAGCTGTGGCTGAAGGACGGCGACAAGGTGGAGGTCTCGCTCGAAGGCGTAGGATCCTGTCTCAACCAGGTGGTGTTCAGCAAGCCTTCTGCTCAGCCGTCAAAGCTTTAAGACATTTTGACCTATGTTGACGGGAGCTGTCTGCCGCCGATGTGGCTCTCTTACTGTGGAGGCTTTTATAATCTCTGTAGTTTTTTTGCTTCCGTAACGTAGACGGGTTACCTCCGTCGTTATGTATACCTCAAGACGATCGTCGATATAGGATCATTCAACGACTCCCTGGCTGCATTAAAAATGTGAAAACTCCAAAACCTGGACCTAATTGATCTGAGCGCCGTAGCCCTTAATACCCTCCGCGAACGCCCAACTTTGAGCTTCAAGTTTCTCGTCTTCCTTCAGCTCTATCCCCTCTTTAGTCACTACTGCTATTGAATAGTTGTCAAGACTGCGCGCATCCCTGTAGAAAAGAACCTTCATGCATTCCTTCAGAGCTGCAACCGCCTGCTCTTTTGTGATGCTCTCTGTAGGCATTTCCTCCGGGAATAGTCGACGAAGGATGGGGATTGCTAGATGCGCGCCGAACCCGGTTGCCAGGTGTGGCGCAGAGAACGTCGTCCCCAATAGGTCTGCAGAGCTGAGGAATGGCTTCCCGTCTCCATCAAACCCAGCTACAAGGATGTGGTTCCAGAGCGGGTTGAATTCAGAACGGCGCTTATAGAAGACCTTCGAGAGATAGGCGTGCAGATTCTTCGCGTTAAGCGTGTTGCCATTGGAGGAATAGTTCTCCCTGATGTCGATCGACTCGAGAAGGCGGTCAATGTACTGCATGTCGGATATATCGCCACCAAAGCCGATAACGGTAGAGTTATTAAAGACTCGCAGGCGTTTCACATCCGGAAAACGGGCGAGGGAGCCATAAGAGGCTATACAGACAGAGCCAGTGGTTAGGCATAGACTCAGGCACTTGCAAATTAAAGGAAGCATCAAGAGACTGCTGGTAAGCACATACCCAAGTTATCTGCTGCAATCGCAACTCCTCCGTTAAACTTGACTGCCACCACCGACGTTCCTGTAACAGCGGGTGACAGGGTATGTGTCTTTGGGCCAGATGTCTGGAGATAGGAGTGGTCGTATGCACCGTAGACATCATCTCTGGGCTGATAAACGTCATTAGGACCTGTAGAGGCTCACTCGGAGATTCCATGTGGCAGGCAACTCACACGACCCCAGACTTGTGGTAGGTGGTTCATGACGATCGAAGTGCTGCGATTAGCAGGCGAGAGGCCCACAAATATCAAAAGTGAGAAATATAATTGTCCAAGGATTCCAAATGACAGAGGACTGATAGGGAGAGTTGAGGTTTGACGATCGTAGCATACAGATGAGGCACAGATGATCGCAGCTACACCTAGGCAGGAGAGCTGACGGAGCTCTCGATGGCCGGGGCCATGGCATCAGTCGGCCAACAGGGTTACGCATTTGACTGGTTCGCCCGCACTGCTAGACGCGCTAAGCGAGCTGTCCGCCTGCATGCAAGCCAGATCTTTCTATACCTTGACTAATAGCGTAAACTACAAATTGTTTGAGTATTCTTGTTCACTTGCTTCGCACAATCTACTGTACAGGCAAGTTTGCTTAATCACCCATCGAAATGCAAGATTTTCAGGACATTACAGATGTGGTATCCTCATAGTAATATGTTACAGTAAAGAGCCAGTCTGTCATATCCTGGAGCAGACTCACGTAAAATTCAAACGCTCCGCAAAATCAATGTCCCACATAAACTCCAAGCGTTAAAGATCAAAACAAAACGCACGTTGAAAGCGAAATTGCGAAAGCAGTTCATCTTGATCGCGACCGTTTCCACCTGCCCGGGGGAGACTTCGAATGGCTCCTTCTCGGGCCCAACTCGCCTATGCGCGCCTTGCGTTCGGCAGTTCCTCGCTTTCCCGGGTCAATATCAGCAGGAGATTTTGTCCTGTCCCGACTTAGACCAGCCATTACTCTTTCTGCAGCACTGGGTTTGGCTTTTCCGCTTGATGGTGTGCCTCCGCGACTGTACCCTGCAGTGATCTCTGCTGGCACGAACTCGATAGACTCTCTCTGTCCCGCTGCTCTTTTCTCTTCTGCCTTACGACGAATTTCTTGCTGGCTCTTCAACAGTTCCTCCTTGAACCCCCACGTCGGCAGCGCCGAGACATCCCATAGTTCCGGAGGAATAGAAGTGGCATATTGCGCTTGATCGTCAATGCCCGCATGCTGTCTCATTTTCGTAAGTAGACTTGGGTTCTTAAGCGACGAGGATCTGGTAAGCTTCTCGTTGAAATGAATTCCTTCCTTCTTCAAGGACAGGAAATGGACAAATTTTTTGTTCACAGTGGGATTAGGGGAACCCGGCGGGGACGGAGGTATGTCGAGATTAGGAACTGGGGGAAGTGTGAGATCATGTATAAGAGTGCGAGAAGCTGAAAAGGGAGAAGCCTGTCCAGACAATTGATGTTCCCTGGGAGGGCTGGCTGCTTTCTGGGGACGGAATGGACCGACAACAGGCCCGCTAGGCTCGACGGCGCTTGACGTTGGTTGTGGACTTGGTTTAGCCTCGGTGGCTGTACCAGCTGAGATTGTCAATATGTGCGGACATGCATGTATACGTAGGTCCTTCTAGGAAGGTTACCTTCTTGTTGGGAGGTTCCAGAGATCTCTTCATGTTTTTCGGCAGTCTAGAGAAAGTCAGTTCATGTACCAGCGTCTGCATGTGCCTGAGATGTACCTTCAGGTTTGACTGAAGGACTCTGGACTCGGCCTCATCTTCACTGCTGCTTTCATATGCTCCAAGGCCTAGCATTGTGTCCACCGCCTAACGGAGGAGAGCTCAGCTATGCGGTGACGCTAGGCTGTTAGATTTGGCGTGAAAGGGTAAACCGTCCCTACTGCCATGAGATCATCCAGTGCTGAGATGCTTATGTAATCGAATATGGGGGAACTCCTGTGGAGCACCCGGGAATCCGGGACAAATGTTCCAAGCCGCTTATTTGCTTCTAAATAATAATGATTAGAATAGGAGAGTATGTATCTCCGGTAGCTTCAGAGCGCAGCTTCCATCAGGAGTGATTGAAGGTTCTGAAAACTAAAAATCTATCCTCCAGAAATAGAATACAAATTAATACCACTCATCGCTTGTGAGACTCTGAAGATACAGCCTCCTCATGCAGATGATATCAAAAGTGTAATCATTTATTTCGCGATATCTAATTAAAGCTCCAGTTACAGCTGTCAATATTGAATCTTAGTTATCCAGAGTGCGTTGTGTGAACTTGCGGAGATGGGAAGCGCATCTGAAGACCGAGTTGGGATATTACATAAGCAGAAGGCAGCTGTAGCTGCGCGTGTCAGCCCTACGGGCCCTAGAGCTTCACACGTCAAGCCTCAGCATCCAACCCTCCAACCACACGGTCAACGCTCTGCGCCTACTGACATGCCCAAATTTCTACTATTGATTCATTGATTAATTGTGCATTTTGAACTTGTCTTTCCTCAAGTGCCTGCCATCGAGATGACGTCTCTATTTGACCACCCGTCCCAACACGAGATAATCGGATATTCCTTCTCTCAGTCAGCCAAAGCTGGGAACCGAGAGCATGCATTTTACCCGTATTGTTTCACAACTCCCGAGCCCCTTGGATGCTGAACTGATGTCTATGTCACCAGGTATACCGACAATGGCGGCTCGACTCTGGGCATAGCCGGCGATGATTTCGCCATCCTTGCAGGCGACACCCGTTCCGTCGCCGGCTACAATATCAACTCTCGTTACGTCCCGAAAGTTTTCAAGATAGGTGGTGATGATGAAACTGGGGAAGGAGCCCACATTCTCCTCGCTGTTGTTGGCTTCGCAGCGGATGGCCGGGCACTCAAGGAGCGGCTAGATGCAATCGTCAAGATGTACAAATACCAACACGGCAAACCTATGTCTGTTAAAGCATGTGCTCAGCGATTGTCGACAATCCTCTATCAGAAGCGGTTTTTCCCGTACTACGTCCATGCCATTCTGGCCGGCCTGGATGAGGAAGGCAAAGGAGCGTTATACAGCTACGACCCAGTGGGTTCATATGAACGAGAGCAATGCAGAGCAGCAGGATCTGCGGCGAGCCTTATCATGCCCTTTCTGGACAACCAGGTCAATTTCAAGAACCAGTACATTCCTGGAAGCGGCGAAGGCCATGCCTTGGAGTCGAGGAAGCCAGAACCTCTGCCAAAGAGCACCGTTGAACAATTAGTGCGTGATGCATTTACCAGCGCTGTGGAGAGGCACATCGAGGTTGGTGACGGGCTACAGATGATGGTCATCACTAAGGATGGAATAGAAGAGATCTACACTCCACTGAAGAAGGACTAGGAAGGGCCAGAGAAAGGGCTCTTCGATGATTAATAACCAAATGACAAATGTGTTCATTCAAACCTCTTTTTTCCATATTATCTCCAGACCCAATGAAGATCAGTATATTCCATAATGACTGCCACCCACGCCAGACGCCATTACAATACGGAAGAGAAAAGTCCCAGAAGCTATGTCAGAAACGCTCCTTCATGCGGGATGCAACCGTACGAAGATTGCCGTAGACCTTGCCCTATATTTCGATATCAGAAGGCATTCCGATTGACAGAGTGACCCTGTTAGACTTACCGGAGGACTACCCAAGATCAAACTAACGATAGCCTCTCTGGCAATATGAATGTTCTTGAAACCACCGAGAATATGAATCTTCTGATCTGCGAGCACGACTCTAGTCCGACTAGCATTTTCAATGGCGAACTTCGTCTTTCCGTCTTTTCCTGCAATCCGTCCAATTGCTCGACTAAGGTGCTCGCCGTTAAGTGTCTTGACGTCTTTGATTTCGAAGGTTTCGATATACAGATCATCTAAGCGCAGTAATGCAATCGCATCATCCACATCAAATCCGAGAGTGAAAGCCTTGACAAAATCTTCTCCCTTTTGCAAGGCCCCAGGATCGGTCGTGAATTTTGACGTGCGCAACTCAACTGCCCGGTTTTTGATATTCATCCTCACTTGTAGCTTTAGATGTTCGACCAGAGGAGGATAGATTTTGGGCCAGGATGCTTTTAGAGGAGTCATACGATGCGGAGGTACCGGGACCTTCCGAGTCTCGACTCGATACACCCTGTTCGTGTCCTTCGCAGGGGTAAAAACCGGTCGGCCCTCTTCATCAATACGCATCTCGCTATCTTGAGCTGGTTCGGGTTGCTGCGCGGTAGATGACGCATCGCCTGGAACGGTTGTTGTCGCATCGATCAAGACATCATCCTCATCTGTCAACTCTTAAGTCAATCTAGTTTCTAATGATAAGAGATGAAACCGCAATGTACCTTGCGCGGGCGGGGCGAGCGTCGAGGCTTCAGCCTGCACAGTTTCCTCCGTCCGCCTAAGTGCTGTCGGCGCAGGCATTCTGTATTGAATTATCCGACCCTGCTGCAAGGACCTTTCTGAGATTCAGTTGGCTGTAAATGCTGTCGTCAAATTTTATCGGCCTCGATATGCGCCAGGCCTAGAGGAAAATGTGGGATTGCCAAATTCCGCTGCAAACAGGGCAAACTGCAAAAGCTGCGCAGGTGGGCGGATAGCCGGATGATTTCATGGCTAGGTCTTGGCCTGGATTTGGGAGCTCCGCGCGCTTCTACTACTGTACTTTTTTCCGCTTTGCGCCTCTTTTGCCCTCCAGTCTTAACGCAGCCTGGACGCCATCTTGTGGACATTTCTGTCGTCGCTCGCTGCTGGGTAGGTGTTCCAGGATGTGACGACAACTATGTCTGGCAATTTAGGACGTAGGCTATATGCCAACGTCCGGGAAGCGGCAAGCCCGGTTTTTGCCTGTGGTCTTCGCACAAACCACAGACAGTTTCCTTTTGATACTGCAAGTCCAAACAATATTTTCCGTGGCTTTTTTGTCAAGAATTTCCTCGGAAGGATATATTCTTTACCGCCCAGGAATACAAGACAAATCACAAGGCGATTTGCTTCCGGAAGCTTTTTCGTACTAGGGGCCTCTCCAAATCCGGCAGCGGCAGTAGAGACTGGGGCAACATGCGCGCTCTCACCGGACAAGATAATATGTCACGGCGGTCCTTGCCATTTGGACAGAAAGATATTAAGCAGTGTCAAACGGAATGTGTGGAGACGTCATGTTCACACGTCGAAAGATGACCGGACGGGTACCGAGGCAATCGAGCCTCGAACCGGCCCAGAGAGTGAGAGCATTCCTCCTGAAGTTCACGAACGATCTAGAGATGAGACCCAAACGCAGGCGTCAAAAGCGACGGGTTTGAATTACGAGGAGAATGTGCCTGTGCCGCCGAACAAGCACTTGAAAGACCGTTTGTCACAGATGCCGCAACTTCATCGGCCTACAAAAGAAGAACTGCTGGCTGCAGCTAACGGCTTCTGGTCTCGGCTTAAAGTACGGTTTAAATGGTTCTCGATCCGGAGCGTTCGACCCTTTAACCTGGATGAGATAACTGCCCTCTTCTCTTGGGTCCTCTTAGGTCACGTCCTCTGGATTATTCTCGGTACAACTACTTTTTTCTCACTACTCATATTTGCAATAAATACTGTTTTTGCCCAAGGTAAAATCAACTGTCTGAAATCCGTTGGTTTCTTTACTAAGCGTTGCAGAAACCTTGGCCGGGTGGGTAGGGAACTATCTCACAAGGTCATCGGGCGTCAAAGTTGTATTCGAGTCCGCAATAGTTCCTAAGTGGAGAGACGGCGTGATTACCTTTAAAAATGTCTTTGTTTCCAGGAGGCCCGGTCAGGGGACAGGAAACGTCAGCAAAGGCTCGTCAAAGACTGCTGCTGCCGCCGCTGCTGCAGCGCAGAGCGATCGGTCAAGTCAAGTTACACCAGTTGAGCGAGATGACCCTAATGAAGAGGAAGACACAAACTATACTCAATTCGACCTATCGATTGACACGGTCAATGTAACATTGTCTTTCACGAAGTGGCTCAATGGCAAAGGGCTCCTACGTGATGTTGAAGTCAAAGGCATTCGGGGGGTTATCGACCGCACACACGTTCACTGGTCGAATAATGACTTGGATCCAAAGTCATATCGGCATGAGCACAATCCCGGGGATTTTGAGATTGATTCCTTCAAGATGGAGGATGTATTGGTCACGGTCTACCAGCCCAACAATTTCAGGCCGTTCTCTGTCAGCATATTCTCCTGTAGCCTTCCTCGGCTGAGAAAGCAGTGGCTGTTCTACGATTTTCTATCGGCAAATATGATGACTGGGTCATTTGATAATTCCTTATTCACGATCCACCCTCGACAGACACATAGCTACACCGGTGCGCAACTGAACAACGGTGTCGAGGAAAATGGCAAACCGAATCCATGGAAAAAGCACAGCAGAATTCGGATTGATGGTCTTAATATTGACCATCTCAATCGCGGAGTCCAGGGTCCCTTCTCATGGATTCATGAAGGCACCGTCGACATTGTCGCTGACATCATGTTTCCCGCCGACAACGATGAGAGTCTCGCTAAGGTAATGTCTGATTTTTATGATCGTCTAGAAGCGACTGTCACGTCAAATCAATGCCAACCTGTACCCGGTCGGCACCATTATGAAGGTCGCCCAGAGGCGCCTACTTCGCCTCATGACGATAAACGATTCTTGGTCATGGATCTACGAGTCCATCTCAACAACGTCAGAGCTGTGGTTCCTCTCTTTACGAGAGAACTCTCATACATAAATAATGCACTCATTCGACCGATCGTGGCGTACATTAATTCGAGGCGTACCTTCATTCCGGTGAACTGTCGTCTCGTCAAGCAGGTTAGTGACTTTGACGGCAGCTGGACGATCTTTGACAGTGGTTTAATGGATGACCTCTCGGCAGCGGTAGGATTGCCCGTTAATTAGCATATTGTTTTTGCATTTACTGACCCGCATGCAGACATATGATGCATTCGCCCGGGACGTGGTTGATGAACAGGCACGGAAACGACGCTTCAAGAAGGTTGGGTTCTGGTCGCTCCAGCTTGCTGCGCAGGCCATCTTCATGGGCATGGCGGGCAACATCGCATGATTCGTGTATTTTTCATATGTTCTGAAGAAGAGTCTCACGGAGTACATACCGGTGGCTATTTCGGCTGTTTACTAAGGCGTTTTTTTTTTCTAGACAGAAAAGTTCAGAGGTCGATGGGTCTACGATTGTCTTCACCCGTGTTAGCCTTCCTCGGTTTCCTTTTTTCCTTCCCATCTTTTCCGTTCAGAATATTACTCCTCTCATGACCTTGTAGTCAGCATGATTCAGTGGAGAAGAACGTGTATGATACCCTGCCACTTGTATTGGACATTGTTCGAAAGTCGTCCTAAGCCCTCAACCTGGTAGGTTAGTGCCGTAGAGTTCGGGTTCCCGAACGGCCAGCTTCCACCATCGGCCGGTTTCTGGATCTGCACGTGTCATATTAATGAGCTCTTTCACTGCGATTGACATATGTTGACGATATGTACTGTAGGGTCGACCCTCTCCGGCCGCTGTCCAGGCTGCACTACTATCGGCGAGGGAGATGGCCGTGCTTGTATACTCCATGTGCCGGTCGGCCACGGGGCCGTGGGGCAGGCAGAGGCAAGCCGGCTGAGAAAGCAGAGACTGCAGCTTGCCCCGTGCTCTTGTCGGCAGATGAGTTGGCTGTATGTAAAGTCGCCGATCTGCTCCAGTCAGTGTCCATGTACGGAGGAGGCGTTGTAGACAAACTGCTAGGGACCGTACCTGCCGAGCACGCAGGATCGGCCAGGTAAGGAAGACTGCATAAGAAACAGAATACCGATGCAGGCTGCATGTACAGGCAGGCTTTGCGGGGTCCGCGGCGGCTGCGCGCAAGACAAGCTTGTCGCCTTAGCGCCGAGGCCGTGTTCCCTAGGGTCGGACGGACCTTGTACGTGTACGTACTGTATCCAGCTGCACCGCGCCGCCAGTAGGCCAAGAAATGCTGCAGAGGCCCTCGAAAATCCCCGGGCGAAGCCGCGTGGCCGGGACGGCGCTCTGCTCGCATGCGCCCCGGTCATCGCAATATTTGAATGTGTACACCCGACCGAGAAAGTGGGGAGGACGGAGGACTGCCGTTCAGCAGCCGGCGCTCCACCTCGATGTCGTACATGATTACACACGCTGGCGTTGGATATCTGCACCGGGGCTCCACCGGCCCAACCTCCAGACGATCCTGCCATCCATGATGGAAAGATGATCGTAGGCTCCCGTTGCCGTCCGGCCTTCTCCGCATGACACTGTGTGGGCATTATTCTCCCAAACAAAGCCTTGCACTGTCTCACGGAGTCGGAGTAGTCGGGCGTTCCATCATCATCATCATTATTATTATTATTCTTGAACCGTTCCCGCACTGAGCATCTCTCCACCCCTTGTGTTCGCAGACCTGCAGATTAACCTCGAGAATTTCACCACCCGCGCCGGCTTGGCGTCCAGCTCCACCGGCCTCTCGTTCTCCCTTGGACCCTCTCCGAGCCTCCCGTCTCCGTCCCAGAGCAGCATAATCATCTCGCCACACTGATCCCCCTTTACCCCTCTCCACCTCCCGCTGTCGACCGTCGATGAACCTCTCTCGTCCACGGTCCAGTGGTCGCGCAGAAGCTGCCAACGGCGATCCGGACCCCTGATCCTCGGCGCTTAATCCTCAGTGCAGCTGACGCCGTACAGCGCTTACAGTCAGTGTGCGGCGTGCCTATGCGGTGCTGAATGCCTCGAGGCTCCCCTGTCTCGCCCGCATCTCGTCTCGTCTCGCCTCACGCTAGGCTGTTACCCGCCCGCGTCCCCTCCCATGCTGGTCGGCGGCTTGCGGCCCTGTACGAGCCATGTCGCAGGTTCGGCGACAAGACACTCATGACCCCCCGTCTCCAAAGTTACCCCTTTCCCCTACGGCACTCAGGGGCCATGCCACTCCGCATTCTCCGTTGAGTGGCTATCTTATTCCTCGCGACTATCTGGGCCAGCGGTCCGATGGCCAGTCTCCTCGTTCTGCCAACGTCCCTGCCACCACTCCCCGCAAACCTATCCCGTCTCCCCTTCACACGAGCTTTCGCCCGCAGTCGCCCCGGAGAGACGGTTTGGAGACTTCCTCTCTGAGCCCTCGAGCCCCCAATTCGACCGGCAACAGCTCATCCGTCGAACCGGAATCGCTGACGGCCCCAAGAGCTTGTCCGGACTTTCCAGCTCCTCCAGGCAGTGCGGGTGCGGGCTGGACTAGCACCGCAGAGCCACCACGCAAGGAACCGCCGGAGAGACATCCAGAACATGGTGGGAATATGCACGAAGGATCGAGCCACAGTCGGTCTCACGAAGTATCGGACGCTACGAGCTCGAGTCAGTCGGCGAGATCGGGTTCGCCGGTGAGTTCTCTGCAGTCCACGACTGGAGACCGTCCGGAGCAGCGAACCATGCCCCGAACGTCGTCCATCGACTCTGCGATATCTGCTCTCTCTTTCGCCTCTCATTCTCAGAAAGCTTCGTTTGATCCAAATGCATTGAGTCAGGATGATATCAACAACCTTATATCGACAGCGGGGTCAGCTGAGGCTCTGATTGTACACCTTCTAAAGGAGAAGCACCATATCGCCTCTCAGAATGCGCAGCTGTGGAGGCTGGTCGACAAGCAGAGGGCGCTTGTCCTTGGCTTGAACAGGGACTTGGAGCGTGCCTTGAAGGACAAGGAAAGATATAGAAAGAAAGTCAAAGAGTTACAGAGCCAGGCGCCCCCAGTGCCAGTGACGGCATCACAGGCTACGCACAACTCCCCTCCCGCGGGTACTAATCCGTCAGAAAGTGATGAGTCTGGTACTCGACGGCCGAGTCAGGATGTCGCATCACATCCAGGAGGTCCGGGACCTCTTCCACACAGCCAGGGTGAAGTCACGAAGTCCTATGTCGATAATCCGACGGAAGACGCGGGGATGTTGCCGGCGCCGCTTCAGACTCCACATGCGCACTCCGAGTCTTCTTCTCGATCATCGCCAGAAGCTCCCAGCTTGCCTTCTGATGATAGATCTGCGGCTTCAAATGTAAATTGCACCGGCTCCGGCGTTTCATCCCACACAGACGAAAATAATCCCCACCAGGAACCTTCAGCAGCGCATCCCACAGAAGCCTCATTAAATGGACGCGGCTCTACGACCTCTGACCAAGAGTGGGCGGCCGTCCCGCATCTGTCTGGTCCCGTTGAAAGACAGCACTCTACAGTTAGTGAAGAACTGGGCGTGCAAGACCTGCAAGCCAAGATGTCTCCACCTAACAGGAAGCCTCCTCCGGCGCCTCTTAATCTTAGACAAGCAGAGCGTGCTAGTGAGCCTCTTCATCAGGCTGGCCCTGATAACTCAGAATCAGATTATGACGACGTATCGGAGGTAGATGAGATACCAGCGGTGGAGCGTGGAAGGAGAAGAACGAGGGAGGAGGACGATAGGGAACGAGAAGCTGCTATGATGCGAGAGAAAGAAGCCCGCAGTCGGTCATCGAAAAAGAAAACAAGGTCCATGAAGGCGACAGAACATTCGGAAAAACCGCAAGCTGCTGCAACTGCCTTGCCCTCGAGTCCGCGCCAAATGGTCCCTCAGTCCCCGCCCTTTACGGAAATCGGACATGCTTCTGAGCCAGAGTCCCTAGCATCAGTCTTAAGCCCCCAGAATTCTCAAGCTACGTCGTTGGGTGAGCGGCTCGGTGTCTCTCCACCCATGAGCCCAGGGCTCCCTGTGAGTCCAAGGCCAGGTGATCGTCCCATACGCTCGCCATTACCAAGGATGCCCAGAGAAGGATCAGGCGCTGTCTCTTCGCCGCCCTCGTCCCCAAGGAGCGGTATGCCAGGATTGCCTCTCTCTCCTCGCGCACCGAAATATCCCATTTCACCTGCGCCGAATAGCCCTGTTTCTACTGCGTCTCAGCCGGTAGCCAAGGCAAATGGTTTTGTGTCGTCTCCGATCCACGGTGAAGCTGCAAGTCGCCCAATTCCCGCCATAGACGCTGCTGTCAAGATCGATAGCCCTGGTTCACCCCCTGATGTTCCACGTGGTATCTATCAGGGGCTGGTTTCGGACGACTACCCGGGTCTGCTTCTGCCGCCAAATGCTCTTCCTTCGGTAGAAGTCAAAGTCTCGTCCTCTCGGCTACGGCCTTCCAGGAACAGCTACATGGCCCCTAAACCCTCCTCCGACGACGATCCAGTTTTCACGTTGAGTGTCTTCTCAAGATCCGACAAGTCCGAACTATGGCGGGTTGAAAAGGCCATCCCAGCTCTCCTGCAGCTTGACCAGCAGATCAGACAAGTGTTGGACTTCCCAGGCAAGTTGCCTGATAGGTCTATTTTCAGCGGACACTCACCCGCGAAGGTGGATGCGAGACGGGCGGCCTTGAATGCTTATTTTGAGACTCTGCTTGATACGCCTATGGATGAAACTGCGGCTCTTATTATCTGTCGGTTTCTTACTTCCGATGCCATTGAACCCCGTGACGATGAGACGAGCTTAGTCAAGGGCAATGGCAAAACGAGCCCTGAAATTCTCCGTGGTCCAGATGGGAAGCCGAGAAAGGAAGGGTATCTGACGAAGCGCGGAAAGAATTTTGGCGGTTGGAAAGCAAGGTACTTTGTCCTGCACGGCCCGGAACTCAAGTACTTTGAGTCGCCGGGCGGCCCTCACCTGGGGACAATCAAGCTACACAATGCGCAAATCGGCAAGCAGTCGCAGAGTGCAGGTGGTCAAAACCAGTCTCCGTCACGGAACGATGACGATTCTGATAACCAATACCGTCATGCCTTTCTCATTTTGGAGCCAAAAAAGAAAGACTCATCAGCTTTCGTTCGGCATGTGCTATGCGCTGAAAGTGACGAGGAAAGAGACGCTTGGGTTGATGCTCTCTTGCAGTACGTAGAGAGAGACTCTTCCGGAGATGAGACTTCGAACGTTACATCCTCAAAAGGTCAAAATCAGACGCAAGGGAGACATGCTCCCAGTACGACTACCAAGTCGAGACTGTTTTCCGGTGGCAGTAAAAGAAGCGGCAAGGGAACCGATAGTCCAGAACAAGATCCATCGGATACAGTTCAGGGCTTCAGCTACGATAATGCCGTCCCTGCCGAACCGCCGATTCACGGACCATCGTACGAAAAGGATGCGGCCAAACCTTCTCCAACGCGCTCAGGTTCGGTGACAGAAAACTTGGATACAAACCAGAACCATCAACCTGGCTGGGAACAAGGACAGTCTACTTCCCATACTTCCAAGGTCATATCGGGGCCTACAAATGGTACAGTAATTCAGGATGCAGGGGCATGGGGCAATAAGCCGGCTACTAGCACCAGGGAGAAAAAGCGCAGCATTTTCGGTTTCCGCACGAGGTCGTCATCCGATCTCGCCTCGCATATCCTGAGCGGCAATGAGTCCTCGGCAAACTCCGGTCATCACAGTAGTTCCATTGAAAGGAAAGGCTTTGTAATACCTGTCTTCGGGATGCCGTTGGCAGAAGCTCTTCAATTGTGTCCACCACAAGGCGTTGGTGTTGACGTCGAGCTCCCTGCAGTTGTGTATCGCTGCATTGAGTACCTCAAAGCCAAGGGGGCAGCGTCCGAGGAAGGTATCTTCCGACTGAGCGGATCGAATGTCGTCGTGAAGGCGCTGAAGGAGCGGTTTAATACAGAGGGCGACATTGATTTATTGGCTGGGGATCAGTATTACGATGTCCATGCCGTAGCCTCACTTTTCAAGCAGTACCTGCGAGAGTTGCCCACGACAGTGTTGACACGAGAGCTCCATTTGGATTTCTTGCGCGTCCTCGGTGAGCATACGCTACTTCCGATCTCAAAGAATTCAGAAAGTGTAGTACTAATGCTGCGCTAGAGCTCGATGACCGACAAAAAAGAATCACGGCCTTGAACGCTCTCGTGCATAAACTCCCGAAACCAAACTTTGCTTTATTACGGGCGCTCTCACAATTCTTGATCGTTATCGTTAATAATTCGGACGTCAACAAGATGACTGTCAGGAACGTTGGCATCGTCTTCGCGCCAACCTTGAATATTCCGGCGCCGGTTTTCTCGTTGTTCCTGACGGACTTCGATAGCATCTTTGGTGAAGCGCCGGATTCAACTGCCAAGACCGCGGAACTGACTGTTGATCAATCTCTGGCCCCAGAGGACGGTCGGTCTCCTCGGCACCAGATGCCCTCGGATAACCCGATCCCTGCATACAACCAAGCGTCGTCTCAGGGACCCGGTGATCCAGCGCACCATGTACCCGAAGATCCCAGGGCCAATTTCGACACCGGGTTCCTTTCAAAGCAACCAGCACATGAGCAGCATCACTCCGGATTCGAGTCTCCCAACCAACGCCAGGTGGACTCGGCCCAAAGCACTTCTTCCAATCAGATTTTGGCTCCGAATACCGATGGCTCCCACTCCAACAAGACAAGGAGAAGGGAAAGCTCTTTACTTTTTATGGACTTCGGTCACCGAAAGAGTTCGCTCCCGAAGTTGCGGAATGACCAAGGTGAGCATCATGCTTGACAGTTGACCAGCGAAGGAGGCAATGCTGACTATTCCAAGCCCTGGTTGTCGAAGAATCCGCATTCGAGTAGATGATGGCAGAGAAGTACTCCTGCTCCTAGTAGGTATATGTATTCACGGCTCTCCCGTGTCGTGCTTCCATTATTCATGAAACGAAGTTCACGAGTTGTACGACGCGACTCGAAGGCCGTCCAGAGTGACTGGCCTCAATTGGCCGCAAGCCGCAAGGCAACGTATAATGGTACTATTTAATAGTAATATGGGTCGATTTGATAGCATGACTGAGCTGCGGGCGCCTTAGAGGGACTTGAAATGACCGCGTCACTTTTGCTGTCATGCAGTTATATGTTCACGATTTGCTTTTGTGTTTCTTTGTTAGAATCTTTAAAATAAGCGAATCGTCGGCAGGGTTGGCTTGTCGCACCTTCGCCATGGTGGTTTATGTGGTGTTTCAAGGGTTGCATTGTCTTCCAATGGTCTCTTCACCTTTTGAATAATATCGTGTCGTGCTTTACGTCCCAAACTTATTCCATCTATTGATCATTCACTTTTCATCCTCTGTGGAGCCCATTTTAGATACCCGTCGCAATTATGATCTATTCTGTTCTCCAGAATTTCTCCAATTCCATTCTTCTGGGGTAGTCTTTATAAAACATTGGGGATGGGGGGAAAATACGACTGTAATTAAGATACATTGGTAAGGTAGATCCTACGACGGAACGGGACAGCTAAAGCCTCCTCGTCCTCTCTCCCCTCCAGAACCCCATGAGCTCACCGGTTTCTTCCACCCAATCCCGGATGCCGTCGACCAAGGCCTTTGCCATACCCTTATTCTTACTCTTGCCGTTGGACGAGATTGCGCCGTGGGCCAACCCGGCGGTGGAGACATGGTCACCCGTAGCATACTCGGAGCCCATGCTGGGCAGTACGTTCTCCCCTGCACTCAGGCTCACAAAGAGGGCGAATGGAACCAGCCACACGCACAGTCCGAAGTAGGACGCGACTTCCGTGAAGGTCGGCATGTCCTCGACGCGGGTCTGGTAGGGCTGACGCCAGGTGCCAGCGTTTCGAGGCGGAGGAGGCAGCGGTTGGGAGAAGTGACGAAACCACAGCCAGTGGTTTAAGCCGACAAGGAGACAGGAGAGGATGAAGAAAGGGTCGGATAGTCTGACAATGGGGAACCGCCGAAGGTTGCTCGCATAGACAAGGTGAGAGATTACGGTGAGAAGAGACAAGGAAAATGGAAAACTGTCAAAGAGCCATAGCAGAGTCTGGATGGCAATGACGCTGTAGATGAGGCGCGTCAAGAGACGGCGGGCGAGGACCGTGTGTTCTTCGACAAGCTCGGACAGATAGTAGAGTCCAGATGCTGCCGGCCATGTCAATTCCAAATCAGAGCCTTTGATTTAATGTCTTCTGGATAACACGCCAGAAGAAAAAAAAGCCGCCAGAAGCGATCTGCGCGACCTGCGCGATTACACTATCACGGCGAGATCACACGTACCTATGGCCAGGGTGAGGAAGGAAAAGCCAACGATTACGCCTAGGTAACCCACGAGGGGAAGAATCCACATCGTTGGTGGACCGGCCGTCCAAAGGCGGCTCCTCGATCAACGCGGATAAAGAGACAGTGTTCGGTCGCAGTTGTTCGGAGCTAGAAGAGAGCTCGGGGACCCGACGGAAGTGCAGCAGTCGGTCAGGGTAGCTTCATGGCCATGCAAGGAGAGAGGGACGGAGAGAAGATAAGCGGAAGGATCCCAAGTACGACCGGAAAAGGATGTGGTAGAGAAGTATGCGCTATCTAATACACAGGCCAGGAATCTGAGTGCCGCGCAGGTCCAAGGAAATATATATAATAAGAAGTGACCTCAGCAGATGGTTTCCTACTGTGAAGTCGATGAAGGCGTCGGCGGGAGCAGGTGGCGTCGCTGCCTCAGGCCGTCAAAGCCCCCCGCGGCCGCCGTTCGCCTGTCCATCCTGAGAAGCAAAAAAAAGGCCGGCCGAGTTCTCGAGTGGCCATACGTCCATGGATCGATAACACGCTGCGGGACAGCTAATCGCTCTTTTTTTCCCCGTTCCCAAGCAATTGCTCGCCTCCAAGGTCCCGATATTCTCATTCTGCTACTGTATATTCCGGAACCATCTGTCTGTTGTAGCTTGTCGCCGGCCATCTCGAGCAAAAACCGCTACAATGTCGCGCCCTGAAGAGACCTTGTGAGTTCCCCCCCATTCTTGCCACGGCATTACGGCCCCTCGTATCCTGCCTGCACCGATTCCGTTCACTGATTTCGTTTGAAGAGAATAATACTAATATCTTTGGCCTTCTCTAGGCCTCCCGATCTCTTCTATAATGACAATGAATCTCGCAAGTATACCACGTCGTCACGCATTCGCAACATCCAGTCTGAAATGACGCATCGCGCGCTCGAGCTCCTCGATCTCCGGACTCCTTCTCTTATCCTGGACGTGGGTTGCGGCTCTGGCCTGTCCGGCGAAATCCTTTCCCAAGTACCGCCTGAACAAGGCGGACCGCACACATGGGTCGGCATGGATATCTCGCCTAGCATGCTCGACGTCGCCCTTCAGCGAGATGTGGAAGGCGACCTGCTCCTAGCCGATATTGGTCAGGGCGTTCCCTTCCGTCCCGGCACGTTCGATGCCGCCATCAGCATCAGCGCCATCCAGTGGCTCTGCAATGCGGAGTCGAGCGATGTCAGTCCTGAAGGTCGTCTGCGTCGATTTTTCGATGGACTCTACGCCAGCCTGCGTCGCGGCGGGCGTGCCGTCTGCCAGTTCTATCCAAAGAACGATGCACAGCGGAACATGATCAGCAGTGCTGCCATCAAGGCAGGATTTGGTGCCGGTATCCTGGAAGATGATCCGGGAACCAAGAACTGTAAAGTCTATCTCGTGCTTACAGTCGGCGGCGGCGGGCTACAAGGGGACATCACTGGCGTCGTCGACGGTATGGATAACGTGGATATTCTGGATGCCAGGAAGAAAGCGAGGGAAAACGCCAAGGCCAAGGCAGCAGCGGAAAGGAAGGGTAGCAAGGCATGGATTTTAAGGAAGAAGGAACAAATGGCGAGAAAGGGAAAGATCGTCAAACGGGACTCCAAGTACACAGGCAGGAGGAGGCGGCCTATACCTATCTAAAGATTGCGGGGATTTTGGCCAGAAGTGACTAGAACAGAATCGCCGCCGGTGATGATATGCCGCACGCAGAACAACCAGCTTCTGGGGCGCAATCGGACCTACATCTGAGAGGCGGTACCACGCACATCATGCCCAACTCGTTCCTCAGGAAGTCGCGAGCAGGGTGGACCGTCGTCTCAAATCCGATACAAGACACTCTTCGCAGTGGTATCCATGTGCCGTGGCAAGGACTAAGTTGTTCTGTCACAGTCAAGGAGTCCGTCTGCGGGCAATGATGTATCCGTTCAAGCTGAACGCAAAGATCAGACTCGCCGCTTGCAAGGCAGGTACTGTACAAAGCGCCGAGATTGGCTAATGTAAATAAGGCTCGTTCGCTATATTTGAGAAAGATGATGTACAACCTGGCGCTTTCATCTCCAGCTCAATGGTCTATCTATAATTTAACTTGAAATAGGAACGTGACTTTAAGAAGGCAGGTTGGATAGCAATATAATATAATACATGGCACAGACAACTACGACAGACCCACAATATCTCTAGGGGCTATGGGTCCAGGGATGAAACACCACGAAATCAGATGGTCCCACTTCTTGTCCACCTACAGAGCGGCCTCCATCTTGTCCAGGATGGCCCTTGTGAATTCGTGTGTAGTAGCTTGGCCACCCATATCGCGAGTCCTCGTTTTACTGCCGAGACAAATGTCAGAACAACTCTTCAAAATCATAAAAGGGAGGGGGAGCGGCGTTCTTCTCTCCTCACCCTTCACTGATCACATCGTAAACGGCCTTGGAAATGCGGTTAGCGTGCTCGTCCAGACCGAGGTGGCGAAGAAGCATAGATCCGGACAGGATCATGGCGGTCGGGTTGGCCTGGTCCTTGCCCTTGATATCAAGTCCGACGTGGCGACAGCCAGGCTCAAAAACAGCGACGTCTCGGCCCATGTTACAACCGGGAACGATGCCGGGGCCACCAACGAGAGCAGCACCGACGTTGGAAAGAATACCTCCGTAGAGGTTAGGCATGACCATCACGTCGAATTGCTGCGGCCGCGAGACAGCCTGCATAGACGCATTGTCCACAATCATGTCGTTCGTCTCTATGGTCGGGTAGTTCTTAGCAACCTCATGGAAGGTGCTGCGGAAAAGACCGTCGGCAAGCTTCATGATATTTGCCTTGTGGATGCAGGTCACCTTCTTCCGGTTGTTCGCCAGGGCAAAACTGAAGGCAAATTTGCAAATACGCTCCGACTTGGCACGGGTAATGATCTTCAGCGACTCCACAACACCCTGCACGGACTGGTGCTCGAGACCGGAGTACTCTCCCTCGGTATTCTCACGGATAATGCAGAGATCGACATTATCGTGTCGCGTCTTGTATCCCGGGATGTTCTTAATCAGTACGATAGAGGCGTAGATGTCGAGTTCCTGGCGCAGGGCAACGTTGAATGACTGGTGACCAGAACGCTCAACCGGGGTGTGCAAGATACCCTTGAGGCCGAGCTTGTTGCGTCTTAGGGACGCAATAGACTCCTTGAACAGCTCCTCTGAGTGCTTGTTGCCCGTGTCCACACCGCTCACGTCGACCTGCTCCCACTCAATTGGCACATTGTCGGCCTTGAAGATTGTCTTGACCGACTCGGCAACCTCAGCACCAATACCGTCACCTTTTCAAGGACAGCAATCAGCGAGGCATTCGACGACTGTACTGCGATGAATCGATGGGACGATGATACCTGGAATCAGGGTGACAGTGTATTTGCCGCCGTACTTGGTTGGCTTGAAAATATCCGACTGGACGGTCTGGACGGTAGCCAGAGCTACAAGGAGAGGTTAGATTGGCCGCCAGAAGGGCATCATTCCTGGGATTACATACATCTGGCCAGGATGGAAGAACGAGGGAGTGGCGAAGCAGCCGCAGCGCTGCGGAAGAGAGACTGGTCCGATCATACCGTTGTCAGTGGGAAGACGCGGGAGACGCGGGGTCAGGATTGAGGGCTGGAGAGGAGGTCAGGTCAATGGCAGCGTCACGTACCTGCACGGGCTGCGCGTTCCGTAGCGAGAACATCTTCGCGGATGAAGGGGAGAGAGTGTGTGGGAGAGAATGAGAGAGAGGAGAGGCCGGGGGGAAGGATGCAGAGATTATGGATGCGGGCAGACGAGAGGACGGGAAGCGAAGGACAGCCGGAAAAAGGGCTCGGGGCGAGTTGCCGGACCGGGCGACGCAGACGGCTTTCCGGGTCTCGGCTTCGTCGCGCCCGCCGCAGCCGCCGTCGCCGACTCTCCGCCGGCGGTGGCTTGACCGCCTGCCTGATGCGTCTGGTTCTTATTGATGCCTCTTTGCGCCCTATTGAGATTGAGATCCCAATACGGCATTCCCGCCAGAGACCTTTCCATCCGCTTTGATGAAGGCCTGCCTTCAATTTTTGTCTCTGGCAGTCAAGAGAACGTTGGCTTCTATTGTCACTTCTCGCAGTTGAACCGGGCTCCCTGTCCACACGCGGGGCTCCCTCTCAGGTTCTCTCACATTAGGCCATTGCACATGGTTCCCTCGGGTGAATCGGCCGGATAGGGCAGTGGATGCTTGTCTTATTGATGAATTGCGATGCTTATTGCGGTCCGGCTGTTGAGATGATGAACCTTGGCCCTATGTATGTATATGTAGTCCTTGGCCTTCTTTGGCTTCTTTATACAAGAGCCGATTAGGGATTCCCTTGGTGAGCGATATTGAGCGACCAAGAACGCCCGGGCTTAATCTTCACCGTCATAAAATGCTCTCACAGTGTATGAACCAACTTCCTTCGATTTCCGCCCCGCATCGTCTATCCAATTATCTAAAACATGCTTCAAATCTGTCTCCTACGCCTTCCTCTCCTTGCACTATAAAATGAAACTTCATTCCGTCCTCGCTGCCATCCTGGCAATGTTGTGGAGGCAGTAGCGATTCCTCGCTTCTGTTATACATATCCATTTTTTTGGTGCCGTATGCCTGCCCAGGGCTGCAAACTCAAGCGTTCTGCCGTTCCTGTCCTCTCCCCAACTCAGAACCCAATGTTGGTAAGCTTGTGAACTTCCTTATTCCATTAAACCTTACTGTTATGATATAAACCGACCCACCTCGAGTTCCACTGATTCGTGAGAGACTACAGAGCATACTGCACATTAAATCCGACACGCCCGGCCAGGCTTGCTAGGTCAACCACGATCCGGATGCCATAACCGGGGCTTTCGTCATCCACGCTCGGTGCAGAGATCTGATAAGACCTAATTTCCGTGTTTTGCTATCGTCTCGGCTAAGGCTCTTGCATTGCCAGCATTTCGGGTTTATTTGTTCTATCAGGAAGGATGAAAACACTGGAGGAAGCCGGATTTTCTCCCCAGTTTTCTTCCTTGCCTATACTCCCTGCTTCATTCACTTTCTTCATTTAGTTACTTTCTCAGGGGCCTGACTACCGTTACGGTGTTACTCCTATTCGGGACGGAGTATCAATGGTCTTCAGACCCACACGTGGTCTGACAACTCCATATCTTGTTATCCAATAAAGGTCAAAGACTGTGCAGACATAATTGCACTTCTGCCTCCCATTCTTCTCATATAGTTTTGAAGCCGCTGTCCACCAATGTATATGTGAGAGGCTCGAAGTTCATAATCCCCTGTTTAGGTTGCATTTGATGTTTTGGGACAAACAGGATGCATGTATGTATTGTCTTCGACATGCCTTGGTATTGACTAACGGTAACACACTTACAGCCTTGTGGCATCCGGGTACCCAAGATGTCAAAGACAACGAAACGCTTTCTATTCAACCAAATGGAAGACAAATCTCACTAACTTCAATGCCTTCCACGGAATCGTTTAGATCTGTCTTTCGACGATGATGGCCCATATCTCATGTGGAAATCAAAAACATGCGCCGCTAGTTACATCAATGGCAATGGTAAAGAACAGTTTTCAGAATCCTCTAGATTCCTAGTTCAAAAATTACCGTGACCGTTTAGCCAATGAGCGGCGACCAGGCCACAACCAGGAAATCGGCTCATCTGTTCAAAAGCTCCATACTGGTGCTCTATCGGCTCTGGCGTTGTGCGCTCCCACAATCCCCTGCTTTCATACACAGCATCAGTGGCCAGATTGTACGAGGAGCCGGTCGTTGGTCCGTTGGGCAACGGTGAAACTGCATTCACATTCTTGTAACCCAACTGTCCCGAAGACTGTACTGCGGAAAGGTTGTAATCTCGCTGGGCGAGAGCTTCGTATCCCGAGATCATGTACGGCTCTGCATAGTCGCAGTTGTCCTCCCGACTTTGGCCATCCATATCAAGATCTTGGACGACAGTGCCCTGAAATCCTTGCTGATGATTCTCACTGACTGCAAACTGAGTTCCCTGTTGCTGATCTTCCAGCTCAGCACATGTGGATGTTGTCGCTTCCATACTGCCATTGGAGGCATTTTGGTGCAATATTTGCCACATCTGTATCAGTCTTGACTGCTGCTCCTTTTCTGCATGTTGAAATAGACTGAGTTGGGATGGTGAAAGGGAGAGAGGGTTAATGTTGTGCTGTTTGAGGATCTCATTCGCAGATAGAACCGAACTAGTGTCAGACACGTCCACCGGTAATAAATGGCTGGCCACAGCAGGCCGAAGTGCTTGGTGGGAAGAATGATGGTAGTGTTGTGTGATGCTGTACACAATGGATGAAGGAGATCCAGCGCAGCTAGAAGTTGGGGCATCACTTGTTTTCTGGGCTGCGGTTGAAGGCACATTCCCCACAGTCAACTGCCTGGCAAAAAGAGTTGCCAGGTCATCCTGCATCTTGAGGCTGCTTTCGGAAGCAGAAAGGCCGCACTTTACATGGTGTTTGTCAGCATTTATGATGACAGGTAGAGACATATAGAGACAGAAGCAGGTAGGAAAGAAAAGACTACCTGGCGACAATGAGGATTCTCGGTGAAGGCAGAAAGCGCACTGGAACTGTCTGTGATATGCCCACAGAACAGACAGTGATGCAATACAGGCGATGACATATCCCGGTCACTAGGAAGGTTAGAAACAATGTGGAAAGGGAAGCAGGAGGGATTCAGACAGAAATTGTATGTGCCAATGACGGATTATGATGGACACTAAACTAGGTAGATATATAGATTTTTATCGCATAATAACAAATCGCCTCGAAAGACACGCGTGAGAAGACAAGGATGGAGATCTAGCACGAGGCAGCGAGGTGTTTGTCGACAGGGAGCGTCCAGCGACAGATCAACAAAACGTTTCTCTAGAGTAGGAGAGGTGGATGATTGCAGACGTCGTGTAATTCAAGAATACTGGGAAAAGCCCAGGACTCTTGTTGGTCACTATTCTCAAGGATCAAAGGTCTAGAGGTGCTCAAGAGACTCTCCAAGGATCGCTATCTGCGAGGTCGACGCAATGACAGAGGAACGGAAGCTCTTGTCAGAACCGTGGTGACAACATGACGACAATAGGAAGAGAATATGACTGACAAAGAAGAGCAGGCACATCGAGAAAAGAAAGTTGGCGCAGCTGCCCAAAGTTTTGGCAGATTGGGCATTATGGAGGGGCTGGTGTGTTGGCTTATCATTGCCCTCGGGACTGGACAAGGTGGACTCTGGAAGTAGCCCGGTTCACCGAAGTAGGGAATACCACATGGACGAGAAAAGAAACCCGATAAAGCAGAGGACTCTAGAGTTGGGAAGAATTCTATCTGGGAGAGTAGCGAAGGCGATGGGAGGCAGTGAGGGACAGGTCCGTCTACCGAGCACCGGGTGCTGCGTACTATCTTATCATCCCCTCCTTATCTGCAGTAGTGGTTCATGCTCTGGCGTAACTTACAAGTACCTAACTACGGAGTACTCCGTACCATACCGTAATATTACACGAAGTCCCTCAGTACAGAGCAACATGCAAGAATTAAAAGCCTTAGGCAGAAACAAGGCATCAGAATCTGTCACGTGGAATGCTCCAAGGCAGAGCCTGTGACGCGACAGTACAGAGGGCTCTGCGGCAGTGCGACCAACTGCCCTGGGTCCATGCACTGTTATCTGGACGGGAGCTCTTAGAGTATCAGCTGTCGCCCGGAGTTAGACAGGCGCTCTCTACTCCTCACATCCCTGAAACCCTTTCCAGCCCCGTTGCTGCGCCTCACCTCCATATTGGAGATCCTGTCTGCTACTGCTTCATATTTGATATTTGTTATCATTCCTGTCCTCCTTCAAACTGTAGCATACCCTACCATCATGGTCTGTCTGTCCAATCGTCTGTTCTTGTAGCTTGCGGGATCCTGACTCTCACTCAATACAGACCTCCATAGGCACCGGCTATGATCTCTCGAATTCTGTCTTCTCTCCTGACGGCAGGAATTTCCAGGTGACTCCCACCTTCCTTGACCCCACCCCGGGTTTTTGACTAACAACGCCCCGCCCTCTGCAGGTCGAGTACGCGGTGAAGGCAGTCGAGAATGGGGGAACTGCCATCGGAATCAGATGCAAAGATGGTGTTGTGCTTGCTGTGGAGAAGATCATCACAAGCAAGCTACTGAAACCGGGCGCAAACAAAAGGATAGCAACTGTGGACCGCAATATTGGCATAGTGAGCCAGCCCCATGCCTGCTCATCCAGCTTACTGGGAACAAGCCATCATCACCGTTGCAGAGAACGTGCACTAACACCCTCATTTTCCTCATTGCGCAGGTATCAGCTGGACTAGTGCCTGATGGCCGGCACCTTGTATCCAGAGCCAGAGATGAGGCCTCTTCGTGGAGGAGAATATACAAAGGACCCATTCCAACCTCGGCCCTTGCCAGTCGTTTGGGCAGCTATGTCCAGGCATATACTCTATACTCGAGTGTGCGTCCCTTCGGAGTAACTGCCATCGTCGGAGGTTGGGACTCCGAGGCTGAGTTGCCTGTGGACGGCCAAGTTGGAAGTGGGCCGAAGTCGGGCGCTGGCGGTAAAGTGGAAGGCGCCAAAGCTGGAGGACCAGGTCTCTACATGATCGAGCCGAGCGGTCTCTACTGGGTACGGCAGTCTGTCATCATTGCTGGGAAAGTGCTAACATCCTTCCACAGGGGTACTACGGTGCCGCTACCGGTAAAGGAAGACAAGCCGCAAAAGCAGAACTTGAGAAATTGGATCTAAGCTCAGGTAATCTGAGTTTGTACGATGCAGTCAAAGAAGCCGCTCGGATTATCTATGTCGCACACGAAGATAGCAAAGACAAGGACTTCGAGCTGGAAATGACGTGGATCAGTTCACTAGACGGGCCAACTAAGGGGAGGCACGAAGAGGTTCCTAGAGATCTTCTAGAGGAGGCTGAGAAAGCAGCGAAAAAGGCACTGGAAGGAGAAGTAGAGGAGGAAGAAGAAGGACCAAAGCCCAGCGAGGGCGAGCGGATGGAGGAGTAGCATGATGGTTATGGCCTTAATTAACCCGGGTACCTGTCACGATTTGATTCGAAATAGAGATTTTGATTGGCAGGAAAATGCCTTAGACCGCAATGATGAGGCTTTTATACTGTCAAGGATTTAATAATAATAAACTGGTCGTTTAATGGCCCCATGCTTTCCCCTTTCAAACCCGGTTTGACAAGAAATGTAACATCAAGATCATGAACCCTCGATTATACGTAACCATGAAACACCCTAGATAATCTTTCCTTCAATCCAGCCCTTTCTCTTCACTCCAAGTTCTACAGCGGCATTGCCCCAATCCTCACCGTGGTTATGCTTTCCCTTTGTACCCAGTCCAGCCCTTTCCAGGCCCTGCTCCTCGTTCAGAACGGTGAGGACTCCAAAGATTACAGGGACCCCGGTATCAAGCTGAACACGCATCAGCCCATGCGTCACTGCTTCCGCGATATACTCGAAGTGCATTGTTTCTCCTTTGATCAGGACGCCGATCGCAATTATCGCATCAAAGGCCTTGGTGCTGTGAGATCCTGGAGATGACGTAGCTGACTTGGTCAGATCGGTCGTTGAAGACGAAAGCAGGTCAGTCGCACTGATACCCTCAGCGGAGGAGCTTGCGGCAGCCTGAACCTGGGACGCTGCGTAGATCCTAGGAGACATGTTAGTTCAGGTGCACACCAACGAGCCACGTTCAAGACTGTATATGGTAGATATATGTTAGACACAAGTCAGGCTGACCTTTGGACAGCAAATGGTAGCTCATAACTTCCTGGGACACTTTGAATAGTGATATTGTCCTCTGTCACTCCAGCCGACAGCAGACTCTTCTTTGCCCCAGCGACGAGAGGCTCAATGATTGCCATATTCCATCTCGCATGGACAATTGCAATTCGAAGACCAGAGCCTGTGTAAAAGGACAATAAGTACCGATCGGCGCATTTGAAGAGGAACTCCTTGGGTAACTGGTCCTCTCACCATCATACGCCTGCGCAACTCCAGGTCCCTTTAGAGAAGCCATTATTATGCTTCTGTATTTTTTTTCAGGACTACGAAATTTGAGTGTCCAGATATCCGCACAGTTTCAAGGTAAATAAAACTATTTGAAGAGCGGAATCGCTCGTGAGAGGTCGAAAGGAGTGCAAAAAGCAAACCGGGGACTGTGGGGAAGTGTACCGTGCCTAGGTACCTAGCAATCTACCATTGTCCCGCATAGGTGGGGAAGGAGAGGAGAGAGCCCTCGCGCCATTATGAGCTCTTGCGCCAAGTCTTATCGGAAAACATCTTACAGTTCTTGTAAAGGCTTGAAATCGGTATTTACTCATTCAAATAATAGAATTGATTCTGACGCTAAAACGCTACCTGTGGGCCGGGATAATCTAATTCAGCACGATTGAGCCTTGAAAACCCGCAAAGCCTACGAAATCTGGGAACACCGGATTCTCCATCCCATAAACATACAGAAATAACACGACTTCCCTCGTCCCTGTTCAATCTCCATCGTTCTTCTCGACGTTATATAAACAAGTTACTCGACTGTTACGGACTTGGCAAGGTTGCGCGGGAAATCGACGTTGAGGCCCTCGCCAACAGCAAGCCAATAGGCAATAAGCTGCAAGGGGATGACATTGAGAAGGCCCTGAAGACAATCAACTGTCTTTGGAATCTCAATCTTCTCCGTCTGCGACGAGTGAAACTCTGGATCGTCGGGATTACAGATTACGATAGGACGGCCACCGCGAGCAACGACTGTTCATTTGGTCAGCCATATTATTCCTGGATAGAATGTGAGACTAGCATCCGTATGTGCTCACCTTGTTGGTAGGCGTTCAATGATTTGGCGAAGATGTTGTCACGAGTGAGGATCATGATAATCGGGAGATTCTCATCCACCAAGGCAAGAACGCCATGCTTGAGCTCACCGGACATAACAGCTTCGCAGTGGAGGTAGGAAATTTCCTTGATCTTGAGGGCACCTATACATAATGTTAACCAATGTCGGAACATAGGAATTTGGAGGATTTGGCAAACCTTCTAGAGCTGTCGCATATTGGCTGCCCCTGCCTAAGAGAAGCAGACTCTTCTGGTTCTTGAAACATTTCTCGCACATCTCTTTGATGCGGTCGTTAAGCTTCAGAATCTCTCTGAATTGATCCGAGATCTTCGCAAGACCCTCCATGATCTCTTCTCTTCTCTTTTGTTTTGAGGCTCGATCTTCGCTCAACGAAAGGGCAAACATAACCATGGCGACAAACTGGGAAGTGTAGGCCTTAGTGGAAGCAACGCCGATCTCTGGACCAGCGTTGATGTGAACCCCACAGTGAGTGAGAAGAGAAATCGAAGAACCGACAACATTGACTATACCGACAGTCAATGCGCCGCGTTCAAGGCAATATCGCAGGGCCATGAGGGAATCTGCCGTCTCTCCTGACTGAGAGACAAAGACGCACGTATCGTCACGGAAAACCGGCGCCTGCCTGTCTAGAAAATCGGAAGCCAGTTCAACCGCGATTGGAATCTCAGTCAGCTCCTCGAACACACCACGTACAGCCATGCAAGAGTGGTAACTGGTGCCGCACGCGATGAAAATGATCCTTCTGCAACGGCGAATGGTAGAGATGTACTGCCGAAGACCACCGAGGGTGACCTTCTTGTTTGCAATATCCAAACGACCCCTCATGGTATTTACCACAGACTCTGGTTGTTCGAAGATCTCCTTCTGCATGAAGTGGTCAAATTTACCCTTCATGATCTCCTGCAACTCGAGTTCAATGGTCTGGATAGCACGAACGTTAGACGTGCCATCGTCTTTGGTCAGACGGTGTATGTTAAGCTGTCCTTCGTGGATGTGAGCAATATCATCGTCTTCGAGGTAGAGGACCTTCTTCGTATGTTCCACAATAGCAGAAGGGTCAGAGGAAAGGAAGAACTCCGCAGGCTGAGGAATACCGTCATCAGAAAGGAATGCACGGGACTGCGAGCGATGCAACAACGACTTATCAGGCGGCGCAAGGAGACTTGTAGCAGACTTCTTGATAGCGACGTTCTGGGAAGCCTGTTCCGCGGGCAGAGCTCCCTCCGAGTACTCGACATCTACGAAATCCACCTTCATCTTCTTGGTGGTACGCACGCCAATCACCAAGGGAGAACCTTTGCGAGCGGCGATAATCTCATGAGGATAGTGAATAGACTTTATAAGGAGGCCGAAGGCACCCTGAAGTTCTTTCACAACGGCCTTTGCCAGGACGGTGAAGTCGATATCTGGTTGCTGGTCGTACAGATATTTTGCTAGCTTTGCGATGCATTCCGTGTCCGTTTCCGTTTCAAACCGAAAGCCTTTGCTCTCGAGAAGAGCCTTCAACTCCTTGTAATTGGTGATGATACCATTGTGGACGACGGAAAACTCCCAGTTGGGGTCAGACCTTTTGCAGCGACAGTCTCTTAGCGTTGACTGCATCGAGCATATGTGGATAATATCCGTCATTGGAAAAGAGGCAGACAAGAACTCACCTGTGAGGATGGCAATTCAGACGGGAAGGGGGTCCATGGGTGGCCCAGCGAGTATGGGCAATACCGGCATGGGACTCGAACGTCTTGGTGAGATCGGGTTTGGATTCGGCGATGAGCTCCTTCAATTTGGCAACATTCCCCACCTCCTTGAAGGCGAAGACCTCGTTTTTCTTGTCGCCATCAATGGCGAGTCCGGCGGAATCGTAGCCACGGTACTCAAGTCTCGAGAGACCTGCCGCATGCACCGGTGAGAATTTAGGCATCGCGACGGAAACAGACAACTAACCATTGACGAGGGTGTCTAGGATGTATTTGCGGTCCCTCTCGATGAGATAGTTGACATAGCCGAATATGCCACTGGGAGCCGTAAGCACAGCTGAACAGACTTGTACGCAGAACGTCAGGGCACATACCACATGGTCAGTTGTCAGTACCGAGCAGCAAGTAAAATTGAAGAAATTCGTGAGCTCTGCAGTCTACAGCCAGGATCAATGACAACGGAGACTTTTGTAAAAAGAAGGGCGAGAACGAGGGGAGGAAGCAGCGCAGGAGATTGCAGATTGCAAGGGGGAAGTTGAGTTTGGCGCCGAATAAACAGAGAGCGAGGGTCGCAAAGATATGTTTAGAACCCGGAAGACGCAAACGTGAGAAGCAACTGCGCTGAAGGAAACAAAGAGCTTGGCAACTTGGGTAAGGTGAGAGAGGGTTGGAAGAGAGAGGACAGAGATGCAGGAGAGCCGGGGGAGGGGGAGCTGTATGTTTTATGTAGCGAGATCGACCCACAAAGACAGGAAGCTGCCAGTGGGCTGAGCTACTGTAGACAGTCGTACTGGGTAGAATGGCGGTCGCGGCCACTGGGCGATCTCAGCAGGAGTGGCCTCTGCCCCGGCCCCGGTCCACGGTCCACGGTCCGTCGGTCTGTCTCAGTTTGCTCGCGACCGTCTTCACGAGACACGAAACCGTGAACGCTAGGCGAGGATCCAGACCCCACTGATCGCGCCCAGAAATGACAATAATAGCCACACGTAGCTACGGCAAGTCAGAAGGTGGAGAGTGGATTATGTCCTGCCCAAGTGGAGCCTCAGGGACGGCAACGGCCACCTCAAGCACCCTAGCTTCATAGTAATACCCTGCACGCCGTATAGCAACCGGTCTTACCTGGAGACGTGGTGCTATGGAGGGCTTCAAGAAGCTTTGTGTCCTTTCCTCGGAACTCACCTGGGCTGGTTTCTTGGACCTGCTACCCGTCACTACGGTGAGTTTGCAGGGTATTTCTGTATGCACCTGTACACATACAGGCGGCGCTCCGGACCTACGAGAGTAATCCTCAGGGGATTAGAGTTTCCAGAACACGCCTCGACTCCTACTACCATCGTTGATAGCGTCTAAGAGTACTCCATACGTATAGTGCTGGGATTGCGCAGATAGAGATGGGGACCGGGGTTGTACTTTTTGTGTTCCGGCCCGTCTATATTACCTCATTCATGGCTGTGCAGTTGCTATTTTTGCACGGAGGCTTCGGCGCTTGCTCCAACCTAGGCCTCCAAAACGTGCCCTCGGGTCGCCGGATGGAGACTACTACGCAGTAAACTGCTCTTAGTCTGCACTCAAAAAGGTCCCGCTTACGCTGCGACTCATCAGCACATGTACGACGAAGCACACCGTACTCCACCTCAGTCATAGTCAGTCCCCAAGAACAGCAGATCGACAAACTGCAGGCACTGTCAAGCCGACTATCTGATTTTAGTGCATACACACTCCGTGCTGCTATAGAGAGACTTGAGAGAGTGCTCCGTAGATTTCATCCCTGTTGCACACCAGATGTCTACAACAGACAGAGTACGGCCTACTCCTTATCCACAGGAATCGACAAATGTGCCAAGGTTCTCGCTCAGCGAAATGCATTGAGGGCTGCCTTTGTCAGACCCTCTATCTAGTAAAATGCACGTCTGCCAAGCTGCTACTATTGTCTGTGTTGAATAGAGAGATTCTCAACCGATGCCGGTAGAGATCTCCGACGAGAAGAGCCTTTTTTTTTATAAAAAAAAGGATGCTTAGGTTTTATCGGTCCTCGCTGTGTGAAGCTCGGAATTTAGGATGTTATTATTGTAATGTCGGGTAGTCTTTGAATCCTCTTAAGGCCAGATATCCCGAGCAATCTCTGTGCGCTGGCTTATTTTACCCTTGGTGCACAGGTCTGTCCCAAAGTTACATAATATTTCAAGCTCCACTTCGATATCGAGTGAAATCACCATTAAGATATCTTAGGTAGATACCTAGTCAACGAGTTCCACGGTCATAGACGGGTGGGTTATCGCTGCTGCCAAAAACGGTAGGTGCCAAGTGCATCTCCGGCCACCCGTCTCAAGAGTTCAATCTCACCGCTGTAAGCCACAGACCAATAACCCTAAACCAATTTAAATCAATTCCTTACTTTGTCCGTTACCAATATCCGTTGACACTGCAAGCATTCCGCAATTGCCAGTTTTTGTTGCAAACCAGGACAATCACAGTCCTCGTCGATGCAGGTTCAAAATCTCCACCTTCGAAATATAGGGCTCAAAAACTTATATGATCGTCCTTCACATGCAGAATGACAGCAACTACGACTGATAAGTAGATAGAAATGTTGGAACTTCTAAGTGGCCAGCGGCCTTCTATTACAAAAGTACTAGACAGCAGCAATCATTGCAGATGTGTCCACAAATACTGCACAACGGATTTTATGGCTAAACGGCAAGCGGAGAGACAAATCTCGCCCTCCATGCCCTCTGTCGACAATAATGCAGGTAACAGCGCTAATATCATAGAGTAGGGCTGCCATACAAATCGGGGCTATGTTGAAAATGATGTGCCTGTTGGGTGCTCGGAAGCCTGGTATGCAAAATCGATCAACCGAAAGATCCCCAAGGACATGTCGAGTATGTACACTACACACACACCTAATCGTTCGTGCCAGGGTAACAGTTAATGGGAGCAGTAGAACCGTGAGGCAGAGATAGGACAACGGAGCAGGCAGTTCTACGCTCGATGGAAAAAAAAAAAAAAAAGGTGAGCTGCTGAAGAGCACTGCAGAGATCCGCGAGAATTGGTGGAAGACACAACAAGTGGTCCAGCCGAGCGCACGGTTGAACAGAGCGTTGAGCCTGAAAGGATATTCACCTTTGTATGGAACGAGGCGCGATGAAGTGACAAACTGGCGATTCGATATATGCAAGCTGGGAGTGTGAGGTCCGGGTACTGTACAGTTGGTTGCCGTGCGTAGTACGGAGCAGCACTAGTACCTACCTGCCTAACTCTTGCCTCTGCTGCCCGCCCAGCGCGCCCGCCTCGCTAGTCTCCCATTTCCTGCCGCGACCTGTCCGCCTTGCCTTTAGCCTTTTCTGATCCTAGGAACATCGTCAAAGATCTCTCCCAGAACCTCGACGCTGGACTCTTTTACAGAACACGCCGGTCCCTTTGGGACTTTCGCCTCCCCCTTTCTGATGCATCGCCTTCTCAGTTCTGTTCACCGAATTGGCTCGTCGTCCCCTTCCTTATAACTGCTTCTCCGGGAATTCCCCGCCACTCCTCGACCGTTGGGATCCGTTCCGTGCGCGTCTCGACCAGCTTGCGCTCTATCTTTTGTATCGCGTCGCTGTGGTGGTATCTCCCAGAACAAGGCCCTTTGGTACCTCAGTTTATGTTGGGAGGCACTGCTTGCCATAGTGCTATACAGTAGCCGGTACGAAGCTGTCAAGGATGGTGGTTACTTGCTGTGGCAGTTTTATTCCAGGCTTTTAGCCGTCTCTCACAATGTCACGCTCTTCAGCGGGCTTTGCGGATTTCTTTCCAACTGCCCCCTCAGTTCTTCAACAGAAACGTTTCAAAGCCATCCAGGAGCGACAGAGAGCCAAAGCAAGGAACGATGCTGAACAGACTTCAGGGCCTGTAGCTGGCACTGCGAACGTCGCAGATGGCGGTGCTACAGGCAATTCGACGAACGGAGAAAGGACAGACGACAACTCTGCGGTAATATCACATGGGGAATCCCACATAACGCCCAGTGACTCCATTGGGGTCGGTTCCGCAAGTTCGACCAGTACAGGGTCTTCAGTCTTCAGCTCTGGATTTCCTCAGACTGGCGCAGCGAATTCGAATGGGTCGCATCATACTCTCACACCTCTCACCAACACGGAGTCTTCCCCGCCTTGCAAAGCTATCAGTCCGACACGGTCGAAACCGGCTTGTCCTGATGGCGTGTTAGAGGAAGATCTTCGTAAAGGTGCCGTAGAGGACGACAAACCCGCTATTACTCCCCTTCAAACTCCTCCCACACCCCAGTCGCAAGCCCATCCTGCTGGGAATACTGTCAGGGGCTGCAAGCTAACCTACGACCCTGACCTTGACAAACGATTATCCTCGAAGGAGAAGCGAAAGAAAGCTCAATATGTCGATATCATCGCAGCTAATGAGACACCCCCTCCAGACCCACGGCTTCTAATCCCAAACTACACTCGGGGAGCTGGTAGCAAACAAAAAACGAAATATCGACCAGCACCTTATATATTGCGGCAATGGCCCTACGATGCCGCAACATCTATTGGACCGGGGCCACCTACGCAGATTGTGGTCACTGGTTTCGATCCGTTAACCCCAATCGCTCCGATAAGCGCGCTTTTTTCAAGTTTTGGAGAGATTGCGGAGATTAATAATCGGACTGATCCCATCACCGGTAGCTTCCTGGGGATCTGTTCGATAAAGTACAAGGATTCCCGAAATTTCCGAGGCGGTGGTCCTGTGCCTGCAGCCAGCGCTGCGAGACGAGCGTACTATGAGTGCAAGAAAGAGCAACGTATTGGAACACGCCGGATCAGAGTAGAGTTAGATCGCGATGGTGTCGTCTCCAGCAGGATGGTTTCCAAAGCTATTGATTCTCAGCGGGCAGGTTCTAAGACAGAGCTTTCTGCTGCTGAAGAAAACAAGAAGAATGAGCCTCCACCAACTGCTCCTAAAGGACCCTCCGGAAGATCGTCTATGCGTCCTGTTCTTGCTGCTCCTGACGGGCCGAGGGCTGCGCTCAAACCGGCTGTACCGTCGTTGATCGAAGAGACTCCGATATTGAGCCAAATTAAGCGTGAACCATATATTTTTATCGCACACTGCTATGTGCCTGTCCTCAGTACAACCATACCGCATCTGAAAAGAAGACTCAAGCTATTTGACTGGAAAGAAGTCCGTTGTGATAGGACCGGGTACTATATCATCTTCGAAAACTCTAGGCGCGGTGAGGAGGAAACTATGCGCTGTTATAAAATGTGCCATATGACTCCCCTTTTCACCTACATTATGAATATGGAGAGTCAGCCTTACGGAAATCCTAATTATGAACGCAGTCCGAGTCCTGAGCGGGTCCAGGCAGAGCAGCGAGAGAAAGCTGAGAAAGAGAGAATGAAAAGAGAATCAGAGCTGGATATTGAAGAAGAAAAGAGACAGCGGGCGGTTGACCTGGATCCTTCCAGAGAAGTACTTAGCATCGTCATCCGCGAGCTCAAAGACAAGTTACTGGAAGACGTGAAGTCACGCATCGCTGCTCCAGCTCTGTACGACTACCTTGATCCGGATCGACATGCATCTAAAAGACGGAAATTAGGCCTTCCTGATCCTGAGGGAAGTAAGCGACCGTCCTTCCGAATTGATATGAATGACAGAACGCCTGCAGGGACACCGGATTCTCGGTCTGAACTACTAGGAACTGAACGTCGGCCATTAGGAACGTCTAATCTTAATGTACTCGCACTACCACGTATTCGGAAAGCTCATGGTCTCGATCATGCCAACGTTGCCTTCTTGGACGAAAGGCGGAAACGGCCTTTGCAAAGGAGGGAAGTTAGACCACTTTACCATCGCCTACAACAGCTGCACGAAGATGAAGAGTCAGACGATGAGCCGCGGTCTCCCTTCACGAGAGATACCGAAGAACAAGAAAGCAGACCACCAAGTCGAATGAGCCTAAGCTCCTCAGAGTCTGAGGGTGAGGATGAGTTCCGTCGGGAATCGATCTCTACTCCTTCGGCGGCTGATAAAACTCTCAAAGACAACGAACCTAATGATTCTGGATTCCTTGACAACGATGCCGCCGATGACTCGATTATTGAGAAGCTACAGCGCAGCATTCGGGAATTGTCTCCTTCTTCACGCAAGAGGAAAAGACTTAGCAAAGAACTCGAAGCCCGAAAAAGGCAAAAAGAGGATGATGAACTGTTCGGCATCACTCGTTCCATCGAAGAGACGGAAGATGAGCCTCCGAGAAAAGTTTCAGTACCCCAAGAGCTTATGGGCACGGATCTCGCGGAGGTAGAAGGTTTAAGAGCCCCGTCCCAAACGGGGTCGAAAACCAGGAAGCCCAAGACAAAGAGGAAGTCAAAGAAACAAGTCTTCGAGGAAAGAGAGTCTTTGAAATTGAAAGAGCATAAGGCTGAAACTCCTACGTTTGAAAAAGAAGTGCTTCCAGACGGGCCGTCACTCAAGGAAGTCGAAGACGAGGAACAACGCGATGAGTCAAGGTCTGAAGTTGAATGGAGGGTTTCTAACGACGAGCCTCGTCCGACGGTAGAAGATGATGAAGAGATTATATTGGACCTTGATGGATGGCAGAACCTGATAAAGGATGACGAAGATCTGCGTTTCCTTCGAGATATATTAGCAGACCAGCCAAGGTCGAATGTTGGAAATCTGGCAGCATGGGCATGGAGGCAAAAGGAGATCAAAGCTCTTAACCGACCAGGCGATAAGGGACCAGTACGCGAGGAGACAAGCATCGATGGCTATTATATACCCAACTCGACTGGTTCTGCTCGCACGGAAGGGAGAAAAAGGATCCTTGAATCAGAAAAGTCAAAATATCTGCCACATCGGATCAAGGTTCAGAAAGCTCGCGAAGAGCGCGAGGCAAAGGCGAAGAATGACCCCCAAGCTGCTGCCGCTGAAGCCGCGAGGATTGCCGCTGCTAAGACGATTTCCAAGTCAACTTCGAGATCAACTCGAGTTAATAACCGTCGACTCATTGCGGATATCAATGCACAGAAGCAGGCACTTCCAACTCAAAGTGGAGAAGGCGACGTTCTTAGGTTTAATCAGCTTAAGAAGCGAAAGAAACCAGTGCGGTTTGCTCGGTCTGCAATCCACAACTGGGGCCTTTATGCTGAAGAGAATATATCTGCCAACGACATGATCATCGAATACGTCGGAGAGAAAGTCAGGCAGCAAGTTGCAGATATGAGGGAAAGGAGGTATCTTAAAAGCGGGATCGGTAGCAGTTACCTCTTCCGGATCGATGAAAACACAGTTATAGATGCAACGAAGCGAGGAGGCATTGCAAGATTCATCAACCATAGCTGCACCCCGAACTGTACAGCTAAGATCATAAAAGTGGATGGCAGCAAGCGAATTGTTATATACGCTCTGAGGGACATCGAGCGAGGCAAGTTTCCCAGTTGATTGATCATATTGCTTAGCTATTTGATTGGACCAACTGACAGATCCACAGATGAGGAACTCACTTACGACTACAAGTTTGAAAGAGAGTGGGATAGTGATGATAGAATTCCTTGCCTTTGTGGTTCTAGTGGCTGTAAAGGCTTCCTCAATTGAAGAATCGTGTTTCAAGGAAAGGGCCATGCGTTATTTTTCCAGGGCTTTCATCTGAGGTGTCATACATTGGGAGGTCGCATTGATTTAAAGGCGTTTTGAATAGGGATTGGGGTCTTTCTGCCAGCTCTGGTACGTTTAATTTTACTTCATGCGCATTTTTTCCGCGTTTCCAACCGGGTTTGCAAGCAAAGTCAGCTGTATGTCCCATGTATACTACGTCTCATGCATGGTTTGTTGAAGTGACTCGTAGAATGTTTACGATGTTGCCCTACCGATCTGCTTTGCCAATGGAAATGTATATCATGCGTATCGTTTCTATAAATGCACTAAGACCTAATATCAACAGCGTGCCTTAACCATATGAAAAGTCGTCTCCTGCACCCGGAATTGGAACCCGTAATTCGCCCGCTGCCTAATCCCCTAGCTATATTAATTCACACTATTGACGTCAGTGAAGGCCCTATGAAAACAAAGGAATTCTGGTAGAGATGGCAGAAGTATTGCAAACCTAGATGGCTAGGAAGTAGAAAATTTGCGATTCCTTCCTTTATCCTGTACTCATGACCACAGTTTCCACATATCAACTTCCCCTCCACAACCTGCGTCTCTAATAGTAACCGATGCAGGTCCTTTAATATCTGCTCATCATCAAGAGCGTCACCCTCAGGCTTCACCTCGGGAATGCTTGGGAATCCGAGCTACATTATGATAAATCCAAGCATATCAGTCCAAGCAGTCCAAATAAAGAATGGAGAAAGATTTTTACGAACTAGTATGGTTTCAAAGGAAGGGAAACCTCGATACCTCGCTAGCGGTGATACGCAACCCATCCCAATCTATTCGAGGAAGAACATTGCGGATAAATTCCGGTTGAAAGTTCAACTCCTGCTGTTCCAGCTCTGCATCACGAAAATGGAGTGGAAATGAGGATGGAGATGTCTTGCAGCTCTTTACGGCGCAAGTTATGAAATTGACAGTAATTACTTTCATTGTGGCGTCCTTGGAAGTGCTTCAGGATGATCTTGATGGGTGGTCTAGACAGTTCATGCTGCTCCGAGGTAAAAAATAATATCTAGGGAAGAAGCACATACCAAGTGGGGTGCATAATCACATGAGCAATCTGTGCGCCACCCCCCCCCCCCCCCTTCCCCAGGCAGTGGGCGGTCTGTCAGTAGCAGTGTGTGTTCAGACATGCGGTCTGATTCTGCCGGCAGAATACCAAAGTGGTCGGCAGTAGCTCCAGTTGTGGTGTGGGTCAACGGGCGAGCCTGATTTTGCGCCTTAAGGCTTAATCGATGTCAACTGGCCAGCCCCGTTGAGGGAGACCGCACACCAAGCGCCCTTGTATGTGCGGAATATGTACAGTACAAACATTATTACATTAGTATCAGTCAAGGCCATATCATATCTCATAAAAAAGATCCGAATGACTCGGAATCATTATTTTTTTCTATGGTAGTGAGGGGGAAGGGGCTTTCTTTGAACAACTGTGTAAAGCCCTTAAGCCATAGAATAATAGCGAGGCCAGTTAAAGCTTATGATAGGTGAAGTTGCTTATAGTTTATATTAATTGTAGGAATCAATGCTGTCTGATGATGCTAAGAACCTATCTCCTAGCAGATGCTGCAAACTAACTACCTAGCTCTACACGGACTACATATTAATATTTAGCAACGAATCAGCCATACTGTACACAGTTCAGTTCAACGTATATAAAGATATCTATTGGCCCAGAAATCTTGCTCCGATGACTCCAGATAGTCAACTGAACCAAATACAACGTTAGGCAATCATACTCTCACTGCATAAGGTTGCTATGGTTCCAGTTATTTGACTTGGACATCTATTAGGTCGAGGTCTGTAATATCGTGTTCCTCGAGGCAGGAGTTGGGGTCCAGGCGCTCCCCGTCAAATAGCAGATACACGTCTTTCTCCGCTGGCACATGTCTCGCGCTTCGAAAGGAAGCAATTATGCGTGATATCTGCGTCTTTGACCTAGCCTTAACCCTGAAATCATCCAAACCTGGACTCTTCAAAATAATCCTAATAGGTTCATCGATGTCCTTGCTATCTCCAAATTCTTCGGGCTCACATTTCGTGTCATTTCTTGGATCCACCAGAGCCCGCGAACTGCGAGCTGCTAGGATATCATCCGTGACTGCTTCCATGTGTAAACGTATCACTTCTCCTTCATCCGCCAGATCCTCATTAGATGTCCAGAGAGAACCAGAATCAGCTCTTGCGTCGATACCCAAGCTTCTACACGTAGTGACATCGAACAGTCTCCTGCCCTTCCAGGTCAAAAACACAGATGAAGTCATCTCTTCTCCGAAACCCTGACGTCTACACCATGCCAGGCGGACGTCTCTCAATCTCTGCGACATTCTCCGGTGGACTATCAATGGCTTCGTGTTCTCAATATCTGACGTTATGAGTATCTGGACAACGTTATCACGCTGAGAAGAAGCATGAGTCGAACAAACGTCATGTTTAGTAGCTTTGGCTGCAGGCTGGGAGTCAAAACTTCCGCTTTCTTGAACATCTCTGTTATTATTATACGTCGACAGCTCTGAATTGCACTGCACTCTTTCTCGGGCCTTTTGTTCGAGTCCAGCAAATTCTTCATTGGATATGAATTCATCTTCAATGAATCCTTTTTTTGGTCCATTCCCAGTAGCCGAGCTGACAGACGACGAGGGTTGGCGAGACAAGAGTTTAAGATCAATAATCTCGGACTCGGAGGTAGATTCTACCGCTGGCCCAGAAATGTCACAAGGAGCTGTGGTATTATGACATGATCCCAGTAACAAAGATTCTTGATCACTCTCTGCGTTGTGAGCTCTGTGCCCCACATCATTCATGCTTACACTATGGTTCTTCTCGTTAAGAGATGCCTCACATAGATCGTCTCTTTCCGCATGTTCATCAGAGCTTGATGTACGGCGGCGGCGTTTGGTTGCTTCCCCATCCTGAAGCTTGTAATCATCTCCACTATCAACCGTCATCCTGTCCCGCAGCTTTCGGTTTGCGGCCACAATATCGGCGTACGTGTGTTGTGAATGTCGGTAAAAATCAGGCGGCGCGTTGTCAGCCCCTGTACTTGCCCAGGAAGGTCGGTTGAAAAAGGAACGCATAGTATCCGTTATTGTGTCCAAGTTTAGAATAATAAGAAAGGGTTGTATTGATAAAAGATCAGCGCAGTACAAGGTCTCAAGAGCTGAGCTGTCGGGCGCGGACCCTCCAAGAAGCGTTCCAGCCAGCAAGGGCTGTCCTCACGTAAGGCTGGCACCTTTAGTAGACTGCGATTCCTTGGACAGCACTGTGAACAACCAGAGAGAGTTATTTCACAAATGTGCATTTCACATACCTGCACGTCGAGTCAGAACTACCGGTACATTCAATATAGTTTGGGACCACTGCCTATTGAGTACAAAGGTGTACACAGTAGTAGGTCTATCCCGCGCGGCAGCGACCCTAGGTGATGTGGGTGGGGCAGATTGAGTGCAATCCATTTGACAGATCAAACAAAGCTTAAGTTGTTTTATTTACTGTGTAGTGACCAGCTATCTCAGTGGCAGTTGGCAAGAGGAATTCCAGAAGACAAACTCTGCTTTCATTCTGACTACTAGCTCTATAGAGTAACTTCTCAAAGTTTCTCTTTTCGCCAGCTTCTTCCCCTTCCAGCTCCAGAATCCGCCGCAGGATAATAGCAAAGCTGATCCTGCTGATACCGCACAGCCTATCCTCTTCATCCGCAACAGATAGCGAGCGGCACCCGCGACATCAATCGTGCGGGCAACCTGTATAAAGGAGGGCTCCTGTGCCTCTTTGCAGAGCCTACAAGAAATTTCCTTTTTCCGCTCCGGAAGAGACTCATTATGGAAAACGGGGCTTCATCCGAGGGCAAAGACCCATCAGCTTTCTTGACCGAGATCATAGGTGCTCCAGTGACAGTGAAACTCAATTCCGGCGTTGTCTACAAAGGTTTGGACATTCAGTGCTCAATCTGTCAAATTATTCAAAAATTAACATGCCCCCAGGAGAACTTCAGTCCGTCGACGGCTACATGAATATCGCTTTGGAGAAGACCGAAGAATATGTCAATGGAAGATTGAGACGAAGTTACGGGGATGCTTTCGTGCGAGGCAACAATGGTAACAGATTCCCAACACGTTCCACTCATTTTCTACGCAGCACTAACTCTGTCCAGTTCTTTATATCTCTGCTAACTAACATTTACGACTTGTTTGCCTTTTGGAGAACCCCGAGTACGCAATTTTCAAGTACTCTTATGTTAAGCTTCGGCTCATATTTTGTCGTGCAAACTTGAGCACAGGGAGGAGAGAAGAACAAGTGATGGGTGAGGCTTGGGGTACCATGTAATTCCAGGCCGTGTCGTGAGAATCGAGAATCATTTAATCATATCCTCATTCTGCAGTGCATTGAGGCCATCCATGGTTACTCACAGGATTAAGTAATTAAACACTACTCCATATGATGGTATCACTCTCGCTCTCCCATGGATCTGTTGTGTTCATTTAATTGGAAGACTGAGCCCATTTGTTGTGGACTATTTGCAAGATCAGTGAACCCCTCCTGATCGTCACATGGCATGGGCAAGGGCTTATCGGGTTTACTGGAGAGACTTTCTTTAGCAGCAACATTCTGACATTGCTTCAATCACATAAGATGGCATAAGTTAGCCTGTGCGGGTGCAGGTTTGAGCAGCCAAGGTCATTTGTGTGTTCATTGGATGGTTGGACAGTAAAGTCAAGCTTTGTCTACTGTCCATTAATATCTGTCCAAAAACTATGTAACACAGTAAGTACCATGTAGAAACACATTAGCCAACACTATCTCCTTGCAGCACAAATAGAAACATCTTGTAGATCAATTCTGTAGCTGTCACACTATGGTATCCCCTTGCTGCACAAGTTGCGACACTGTATACTTCGGGAATGGTGAGGCTCTTAGTGATAAGACTTAGGGGCCTTCTCAACTGTTACAGAACCTTATAGTCACATGATTTGATCAATAGTGTCATAATTTGTGCAGCAGGGGGATAAGTTCAGTTAAAGTCTAGTTAAGAAGGCCCCTAAATTGCCACAGATTGACAACCTGTGTTTAGGGAAAACTTGAATAATGCATGAAGTACCTAGATGTGGGCACCTGCCCCTGCAAAATATTCCAGACAATAATGAGGTACAGAAAATAAAAATTTGCACTTACCTAAACTAGTGCCTGCCAGCATTCCACTTGCAACTGCCTACTGGTCTCCATATCTTCACCGGAAAAAACTGCCTTAAGAACCCGCGCAACAGAACCCATCAAAGCAAGACAGAGCAAAAATGACATTGCAGGCAATCAAATATGATAACGGACATCTCACAATTCTCGATCAACTGTGTCTCCCACATGTTGCAAAATTTGTGCCTATACGGTCTGCAGAAGAAGGCTGGCATGCTATCAAGGAGATGAGAGTCCGAGGTGCACCCGCTATTGCCATCGTGGCCATGCTCGCACTTGCCGCTGAGCTTCATACTCTCATCGCTCACAATAAGCTATCACCGGTAGCCGAAGAGGTACAGGTGTTCATCGTCGAAAAGTTACGATATCTTGTGACGAGCAGGCCCACCGCTGTCAACTTGAGCGATGCCGCCCGTAAACTTGAGCTCCTGGTGGCAGCACAGGCAAGGGAGCGAGGTTCTACCGGGCACAGTGTCGCTACTGCATTTCTCAGAGCAGCGGAGCAAATGCTGACTAACGACTTGAATGATAATAAGAAGATCGGTCACTATGGGGCCAAATGGATTATTGAGAATATCCTTCGACCGGAAAAGCAAAAGGTGAACATTCTAACCCACTGCAATACTGGGTAAGCTGCCTGTTGTATCCAGTTACGGGGTACAAGGTCTAATTACAAGCATGACAATAGCTCCCTTGCGACATCTGGTTATGGGACAGCATTAGGCGTTATTCGCTCCCTTCACTCTAACAATGTTCTGGGCCGTGCATATTGCACAGAGACAAGGCCGTACAATCAAGGATCTCGTCTAACAGCCTTTGAATTGGTCCACGACAACATTCCCTCAACGCTCATTACGGACTCCATGGCGGCGGCGCTTCTTGCCAGCAGGAAAGCAGATATATCTGCGATTATCGTTGGAGCGGACAGAGTAGCGGCCAATGGCGATACAGCAAACAAGATTGGGACATACGGCTTGGCGGTCCTCGCAAAGCATCACGGTGTAAAATTCCTGGTCGCCGCTCCTCGCACGACGATTGATCTGAAGACTCGGTCCGGCAGCGATATAGTCATCGAAGAACGCCCCGCTTCTGAGGTAACCAATATCAAGGGGCCTCGTGAAGGAGGGGATGAAACAGGTACTATATCTATGGAAACCATACGCATCGCCGCACAAGGTATTGAGGTGTGGAATCCTGCTTTTGATATCACCCCTTCGACGCTCATAGACGCCATCATAACTGAAGTGGGCGTGGTGGAGAAAGGGTCAGACGGATCATTTCATCTGGACGCCATATTTGAAGGATCGCCAGCACTCTGACCGCCCTGTATGACCATGTGCTCTGCAGCTCTGTATCCAGTATCACAGGTGCTTATCTTTTGTGAGCATAGCCGTTCACTGTCTCCCTGTTCGACCGCAGCCAGAAGCTCTTCGATTCTGTACTCCAGGCTGGTGAGATGATTTTCCAGAGCCGAAGCGGTTTTTTCGCCGCTGCACTCGAGTCAACAGCTGTAAACAAATGCATAACATTGGTGTGAGCAAACACACTTAGCTAGCTCCCGAAATGCCTGCTTAGGATATATTATTAGCACTCACCCTGTGGCACAGAAGCATGTGATGAACTGGCATTGCCTACTACAAAGGCCGGCATCAGTGATGGCAAAGAGAAGACCTCACCTCAGTAATATTTAAATCAGCCTGGTTGATGTCAGTATTACTTTGTGACATTGTGTTGATGTTATTCAGTGTAGATAGAGTGATAGGTGCTGCAAGGTGGTCAATAACTGTTAATGACTTATGAGATGCATAGAAGGCCCTAACTAATGTAATCCGACACTGAGCGGCCCACATTCCCCAACACGCAACGCGTTCAACAGCTTCAACCATCAGGATGCCACCAAAAACAGCAGATTCAAAGGCTCATATAGAGGGCTGTATTTTGCTTGCAATCAAAGCTTATAAAGATGATCAAATATCAAGCATATGAGCAGCTGCAAAAGCATATAATATGTTATATTGAACACTTATATATTGCCTTTGCAGTTGTGCTGCTTGTAACGTAATCCACTACCGAGCTGTGTGGACCACCGAGCTGCACGGCCACCACCTCAGCCACCCCCTATCATCAGATTTATCGCGATTTACCAACGCACCATGTCATGGCTGATATATCAAAAGAAGGGCATATGCAATTAGCACTTGAAGCCTATAAGAAAGGTCTTTTTTCATTAAAAACTGCAGCTGCCAAAGCTTTTGATGTGCCTCCAAGGACCTTTATCACACATGTTAATAGAACTACTGCTTGCAAAAATTCAACTGCAAATTGTTGCAAATTGATAGATACTGAAGAATCTACACTTTCAATATGGATTCTTGATATAAACTGATATGGTTTACCTCCATAAATATCAACAGTACACTATCTAGTGCAATTATTACTTTCTGTGTGATTATCTTTATCTCGAGAAGCTTCTATTGGAGAGAACTGAATAAATCAGTTTATTAAGCACTATAAAGAATTTTGCTCTAAATACAGCTGAAAATACAATTATCAGTGAGCTAAATGCAAAGATCTAGAGCTTATTAAGGGCTAGTTTACACAGTTTTATAATGTTATTCAGAAGTATAGGATTCTTGAGCAAGATATCTATAATATAAATAAGACTGACTTTCAAATGGGTGTGATATTAACTGCTAAAATTGTCTGCAGTTCAGAGACAAGAGAAAGTCATGCAAAGATTATATAATCTAAAAACTGCAAATAAGTTACTGTAATTATAGCAGTAAATACAACTGGATGGGCCTTATTTTTACAAATTATTTTTGCTGCAAAGAATCATTAATCTTAATGGTATAAGATTGTCTTAAAAAATTATTAAATCAGCACCAGTGAGAATAGCTGGATAAATAATAAATTAGGCCTTGAATAGCTTTAAGAGATGTTTAAAAAGTATATAGCTTTTTATATCATTGGGAGATATTACCTCTTGATTTTAAATAGTTATAGCAGTTATGCTACAGCAGGATTTAATAAATTCTATATAGAAAGAAATATTATTTCTTTATATCTATTACCATATTTATTATATCTGCTTTATTTATTTGATGTAAGCTGCTTCTTACCACTGAAGCACCTTTATAGCCAGAAGACTGAGAAGATAATATAGAATAAAATTTATTTAATTAATAAGAAAGACTTTCTCTATATCTATTTTATAATCTATTGATGTGCTTTATCCTTATCAAATATTTAAAGCAGATTTACAGCAACTGACCTGATTTTATTATTACCTGAAAGAGTGCTTTTAAAGCTTTATATTTAGTTGAAAACACCAATACTATCTTCTACAGCATATAGCAATCAATCTTTTAATAGCCTAGATAAAACTCCAGCTAATATATATTAACTAGACCAGTAAAAGAAGTGAATTCAATATTTTTAAAGTTATTAAACAGTGTCTCCTTTCATACTGGAATAGGCAGTTAATAAGATAATCAAAAGTACAAAGATTATTATTATGCAGAATGCTATTCTATTGCAGTAAGAAGTTAATCAACTTCATGCAGCAAATCAGCATCTAAAAAGGAAGTAAGAGGCATCAAGATACTTTATAGCAACTAATAATAGCTTAACAGATGATGAAGAACAGTAAAAAGCTCAAGAGTATAAAAAGCAACTACAGGAATTATCTAGATCATAGACTCAAAGACCATCAAGATACAGTAATTGCAATCAAACAGACTATAATCAGCTTAAATGCCCTAGTAAATAGTCTCCTTCTTTATATAGTCAAATTCATTAAATTTGGTTGCAAAATGCTTCAAAATTTACAGTTGTGTTGGTGGTTGAATTTTTTTCTCAGGGACTGTGCAGCTCAGTGGTCTGCACAGCTCAGTGATGGATTATGTTATTGATTTAATATTAAATAATCAAAAGCTTACTACTACTGAAGAATCTTCACTCATTAAATGAATATTAGATATAGATTAATAGAGCCTACTATTATATCTAGCTCTGTACACAATATGGCTAATCTACTGCTATCTATCTGGCTGAAAGCATCATCTTTAGCCATGATTTATAAGAAGTGGATGTATAGATTTATTGATTGCTATAAAGAACTTCAGTCTAAATATTGTGATGGCGCTTAGTTATAGTATTATTAGCTGAAACTATAGTAGCTTGTCATACAGAATCAAAAGCATGGAGAAGAAAAAGAGAGAAATTATAGCATCATAAGATGGTTGATATAGCCAAGTAGTTCTGGCAGTATCTCCAACCACCTACTCGTCCGCCACGCCGTCACAAATATAACTGCAAATATAATTATTAATAGGCTTAATATAAGAATTTAAAAATATCGAAAAATGGTTTTAGCTTGTTTATAATACTATATAAAAATATGACATTCTAGAATAAGATATCTACAACTTTAAAACTGATTTCAAATAAGTGTGGCATTTACAGCCAAAGTTATCACTAAATCTTATTTATTCTATTAGCTGTATTAGAGCTCTGCGGCTAGACAATTACAAATAAATGATTATAATTAAGATAGTTGATGCGATTAGCTGAGCTTTATCTTTAATAATTATTTTTAATTAATAAGGTCTATTAATTTACATGATATTAAAATATATCACATGATTGAGTAATTAATATGAGTGAAAATAAATAGACCAATAATAAGCTATATATAGTTTGATTAAAAGAGATGTTTAATAAGCACATAGCAGCATATATAGTTGAAAGATATTATTTACTGATTTTAAATAATTATAAGAGTTACATAACTGTAGAGTTCAATTATTTCTATAAGAAGTATTAACTTATTTTATATACTATCTTATTTATCACATTGACTACAGCCTCTTAATGTTGAATACTTTGCATTATTAAAACAAATATATAACTAGCAGATTCAGTCTAGTATATAGCTTGACATCAATTATATTGTAGACTTTCTAATTATATATCAATATACATACATACAGGCACTAGACTTGTTATTTTTGCAGGTTGCAGGTGAAATGAGGCGGGTTGAATGTTCTCCCGCATAAATAACAAGTCTAGCTGCTAATCAACATTTAAAAGAAAGGAGAAATATATCTAGATTCTATATAACTACTGAAGATATTTTAATAGATATAGAGAGACTGCAATATACAAGCAAGCTGATCAAATAATGTAATCCACCACCGAGCGGCGCACACCACTGAGTGGTGCAAAGATTCTAGCAGAATGCAATGCCGCAATGCCACAAATTCTATTAGGAATCTATCCACAAATGAATATGATAATGATGCTATATACTAGGTAGGCCTATTTACTAGGGCATTGAGTCCTAATATGACTAATCAGATGGCAGTTACTGCACTGTGGTGATGCTTATTTCTTCTGCTCTTGCAATTCCCCCTCTAATGCTTGCTCAGCTTCTTGAGCAAGCTGCTGGCCTTGAGCACCTGTTAGAATGCCTCCTGAAGCAATAAAGGATCTAGGGGCTTCTCTCTTTCACTTTTAATGCTGATTAGCAGCATGAAGCTCTTCTATCTGCTGCCAAAACATGAGGACTTCATGCATAGTAGATTCACATGCCTTTGCCAGCTGACCAATTGCTTGATTTGGAGGGCTTTGAGAATGATGGTCAATAAGCTTCTTGATAAGTTGCATCTGCTTTTGCACCTCTGCAGTAGAATGAGGAGTCTGCAACCCAGAGGCCATGAGAAGAAGAAGGTGGAGTAATTTTTTTAGACTGAATATTGAGCATATCTAGCATGTACTGTGGATTGAATGGCACTAGGCCTGTTGCTGCAAATCCACTCTTTATATTGGCTGCGGAAAGTGCTTTTCATGAAGACTGATATAGCAATAAGAAGCCTTGCTTATCAATATAATTAATGCCAAGATGCATGCTCTTCTGAACCTGCTGCCCATAGGCCTGCTTTAGGGGAGCAAAGCAAGAGACATTAAGAGGCTGTAGACAATGGGATAAATATGCTGGCATATAGAAAGAAATGATTTGATGATTCTTACAGAAGAAGTCAAAATCTGCTGTAGTATAACTGCTATGGCCATCCAGAATAAGAAGGCAATATCTTTCTATTGTATGTGCTGCTGTATGCCTCTCAAAGACCTCTTTTAGCTATAGCAAGCTCAGCTCATCATTGGTCCATCTATTATCACTTAGGCCTATTGTCCAGTCATGAGGCAGATCTTGATACCATGTAGATTGATGGACCTTGCCAGCAAAGATGATCATAGAGGGTAGGGCTCAGCCTGTAGCATTGACTGATTCAATAGCTGTCACTCATTCATGATTCCCAGGCTGTATAGCTTGCATCACAGCTTGTAGAATAGTAAGATCCAGTGATAACTTTTGCTGTAGATGCCACATTCATTTAAAAGCCTGTTTTATTATAATTGTAAATATCCTGTTCAAGAATACCATATTTTGCTACAGTATTTTAAACAAGATTGAACCAATTCTTAATAATATCTGGATTCTCACATTGTGCTTGTTGATAATCATACTTGCAATTGTATTTTGATGCAAGATCATTATGCTGCTTGATAAATTGGGTCACCCAATTTGGACCAATTGATGCAGTATTGCCTTTGCAATCAGATAGTAATAGATCTGCCATTCTGCATACAGTGGCATGAGATGGTGGTAGACCTCACTTATCCATATCAAGAATCCACTTTTTAAGTGAATATTCTTCTGATTTTGTGAGCTTTTGATTATTTGGCATGGTATCTGAACATGCTGTTCTGCTGTAAAGCCAATACTAGAGGGTCTGTGGAGGCATATCAAATGCTGTTGCTGCTGCTGCTTTGCTCTGAAACTGCCCATTCTGATAGGCCTTTATAGCTAATAGAAGACAATCTTCTTGATTAACTGCAGAATCTGATGATTTTGGTGGCATATTAGGTGGTTGAATAGGGGAAGATGGATAGAGGGGAAACTCAGAACTTTTGCACCACTCAGTGGTGTGTGCTGCTTGGTGGTGGATTACATTATATGAAGAGATGATTAAGCAGTCAAACTTATAGTTAGTAAAGTAAGCATCACTGCAGTGCAGCATATACTATACTAGATTATATCAGTTTAATGTCCTGGTCACTAAGCAATTGATTTCTACTGTATATAGCTCCAATTTTTAGAGTTGCTGTTGTATAATTATGAATATAGTAGGTGATATGTAGATAATTCATTTAATGAGATAATCTACTCAGTAATTAATTATATTATAAGTTATAATTACTAACTATAACCCGGTAACTGAACACAGTATCTGACTATTAGGCATAGATTGCAGTATGTACCAAAGGCAACCCAGCTCTAGAGCTGAGTAAATCATGCGATATAGTTGTACATATATATAGTCTGCTAGCTATGCTGGCCTTTAAAAATCAACAGTCAGTTTACTATAATCAGATTCTAATTATTTATTGCTTTATTATACTATCTATATATTTACATGCTTATAGCTGATTAGAAAGCCTAGTTGTCACTAGTTATAAATAGTTGTTAAAGGTAATTAAGAGTTTTTGCTAATTATTAGCTATTATAACTAGTCTATAACAAACTAGTGGATAATTTTAATTTTTATAAAGAATTTACTTTGATTTATAATAGATCTGCTTAGGTTTTGCTTAAAGTTTAGAACTAAATAACTATTATTAATAATGTATATCTATTTTTAAATGATTTTAGTCAGATCTAGAAGCCCTCAGGGCTTCAGTTGCATAGGTCTAGTATGCCAACTTCAATTCTTCATATATTCATAAATTCTTTATAAAATTAAATAACAATTGAACTATTGTTTTGACATGAATAAGAAATTAAAATAAGCTTATTTCTATTAGATTTTATAAAGAATTAGTGAAGTTATGAGAAATTAGATCTAGATTATAATATCCATCTTAGAGATGTATATTAAAGTTAGATTTTCTCTCAGCTATATATTAAAATATAAGCCTCTATATTTTATAAATTCTTTATAAAATTTAATAAAATAGACTCATTTTAATTCTTTTATTTATACAAAACAATAATCTAATTCTTATTTGATCTTATAAAGAATTTCTGAATATATAAAGAATTAAAGTTAATATATTAGATCTGTGCAATCAAACCTCTCAGAGGCTTTTAAATATACTAAACTTGTATCTTTAATAAAGAAATACTGCTAATAAGAGTATGCAGATAGTTTAGTTAATTAATATTATAGTATTTAATATTATTGTATAATTAATGTAAACTATATTCTATAAAATTTTTATATATATTAGATGTTCAAATCTCATCAATAACAAATTATTTTAAAAAAATTTAGTGTCCATCAGGCAGAATAATTATAAATTGTTATATAATCAATAACTGTTTTATAATCTTAAGAATTATTAATAATAATTTTAATTTTACAGTTATAAATAATTTACTTTAGTTTTTGACTAATTTAGTATCAATTCATTTAACACAATTCAAACATGTTTTCAATTATCAGATAAAGGATTGATGCTAAATGAATTCACAATTCTCAGCTAGAACAGATTCATAAATTCTATAAGCACTTTTTATTACATTCAAACCACATGTCAGATTCAACTAGAGAATATATGAAATATAGATGAGACTGAGATTACATTATGGCTCTGTATGAACTTTCAGGCTTACAAAGATGAGCAAGAACTATACTTATATCTAATCTCCACAAAATTGTGAATGGGTTACAATTGTTGAGACTATTAGTGTGTCAAAAGGTATTAACTGTCTAACAGTTAAACTGTTATTCTTAAAGTGAGATAGTTGATAGAAGTCAAGAAACTAAAAATAAGTAAACCAGTTGAATATCTAGATTCTAAGATCTGTATGAGAATAAGACATGATCAAGAGAAGTAGCTCTATGCTTAGGGAAAAAATATTCTTATATCTTCCTCTATAGTAGTTCTGTTGGTATATTCTCCTTTTTATTCTTCTAGGCTTGCATATTCTCTATTCTTTTAAAAGTCAGACTGACCATATTTCTTTCTTCCCATCTACTATATACTTTTAGTCATGTGCTTTGCACTCTCTCTTTGTTCCCATGTTTAATCTCCCTGTTACCCTCATTGAGCTCTGTGTCACCTCATATCTCCTTCAAGGCCTTATTCTTCCGACATAGTGCTATTGGAGCCAATATTTGTCTGTTGGTTATATTCAAAGACAAGGATCCACAAACATCTTGATCTGAAACAGGAGAAGTGCCGGATTAGCTTTATATCAGCTCTACAAATGGATGAATATTTACGGATATTGTATTCAATTGGTTACAGGCTATCTTTATCTCTGAAACCAAGCTAGAAAGAGATAAATGCCAATTTGGATAGCTACAAAACTCATGATAATGTTGAATTCATGTTGTATTGCAAAATTAATAAAATTATGCTTGTTTTTTTTATCTCCACATACTAACCATTTCTTGCAGCTACTGGATTTAGGCACCTTCTCCTCTCTCAAAAGCAAATAATGTAATTGTTAGCAGAACCCCAAGAACAGGGGCTGAAACAGAACAAGGTGACTTGAAGGAGAAAAGATAATCCAAACTGATCATGTCCAAGGACATGAGGAAGAAAGTGACACCAAACCAAGCAGATCTAGAAACATGATATTGCAGGTCTAGAGACATGATATGGCAGGACAGGGGACAAGACTGAGCAAGCATAAAAGAGAACTCTTGCCCAGGCATATATCTAGTCTACTGTGTCTTATTCTTATACAGATCTTAGAATCAATATAGGGAATTTACTTGTTATTGTTTGAAGTTCCTACCAATATTCCACTCACATTAAGAAGCCTACAGGTTATCTAGTTATCTGTGAGGTTACCAGATCACCCTATATTTTGACAGTAATCCATCACTGAGCTGGTCACACCACTAAGCTGGTTGTCAGCAAGACCCTGAATGCAAGGGTTACGTGGACGCAAGGAATAAAGATAATCCGAACCGGTCAAATCAGGTGATATGACGACATATCAAGGGATTGGATCATATCAAGGGATTGGATGAGCAAAGAAGGTGATATGACAGAACAAGCATAAATAGGCTCAACCACCCAGGCATATATCTAGTCTACCGCGTCTTATTCTCATACAGATCTTAGGATCAATATAGGGGATCTACTGGTTATTCATTGAAGCTTTCTACCAACCTTCACTCACATTAAGAAGCCTACAGGTTATCTAGTTACCTGAGAGGTTACCGGATTACCCTATATTTTGGCACTGGTCAGTTCTTGGCCAAGAGTTGCAGCCCAATACAACTGAAAATCTTGAAGATTATTGCAACAAAATCTATTATATTTTCCTATATAAAAGAAAAGGCACTATTTATTAGAATATTTAAGCTAATTATAATCTTCTTGATTGCAATTACTGTATCTTGATGGTCTTTATAATTGTCAAGATAATTCCTATAGTTACTTATACTCTTAAGCTTTTTATTGTTTTTTAGCACCTGTTAAGCTTCCCCCTGCTTGAATAAAATATTTAGATGCTTGTTGCTTTCTTTTTTGGTGTTGGTTTTCTGTATAAAGCTAATAAATCTCTTGCTACAATAAAATAGCATTTTGTATAATAATCTTTATATATTTAATCACCTTATTCACTACCTGTTCTATAGTAGAAGGAGATAATGATTAATAATTTTAGAGATATTAAATTTGTTTCTTTTGCTGGTTCAGTTAATACATATCAGTTGATGTCTTATCTGGGCCAAAAGATTGATTGCTATATACTGTGGAAGATAGTGTTGATGTCTTAAGCTAGATATAAAGCTTTGAAAGGACTCTTTTAAGGGACAATAAAATCAGATCAATTACTATAAATTTATTTTGAATATTTGATGCTGATAAAGCTTGTTGATAAACTACAGAATAAATATATAGAGAATCTTTTTTATCAATAGAATAGATCTCTCTTTACATTATCTTCTAAGTCTTCTGGCCATATAAGCACTTTAATGGTGAAAAGCAGCTCACATCCAGCAGTTGTAGCAGATAAGAAGAATATAATGATATATATAAAAGAATTATCTTTCTTTCTATACAAAACTTATTAAATTTTGTAGTGGCATAACTACTATATTTATCCAGAATCAAAAGATGATATCTCACAACTATATATAAAGCTATATATATCTTAAAGATTTTTTAAAGCTATTTGAGGCCTATTTTATTATTTATTCAACCATTCTTGCTGATGCTGATTCAGTAGTCATTTAAAACAACTTAATATCAACAAGATTGGTGATTTTCTGCAGCAAGAATAATCTAAAAAATAAGGCTTATCTAGCTGTATTTACTGTAATAATTACAATCACTTATTCACAATTTTCAGATTATATAGCTCTTGCATGACTCTTTCATGTTTCTGATTCACAGACAACTTTGGCAGTTGAAATCATATTTATTTAGAAGCCAGTCTTATCCATATTGTAGATATCTTGTGTAAGAATTCTATAATTTTGAATAGTATTATAGAACTGCTTGAACTATCTTTTAATCAGCTCTGGATCTTCACATTTAGCTTGCTGGTAATCATACTTTTAGCTGTATTTAGAGCAAAGTTTATTGTGGTGCTTGATATACTAGTTTACCCAGTTCTACTAATGAAGGCTCTTTGAGAGGATGATAGCCAAACAGATAGCAATAACTGTATTAGATAGCATACAGTTAATATTTGCAGAGATAAACTATATCAGTTTATATCCAGAATTTATATTAAAAGTGTATTCTCTTCAGTCTCTGTCAATTTTTAATAATTAATAATTAAATCTTTGCAAGAAGTAGTTCTATTGACATATGTTATTAAGATGCTTTTAGGCACATCAACTGCATCTGCAGCCTTTTAGATTGATAGAAATTGGCCTTTTGGCCTTTTTTATAGGCCTAAAGGGCCAATTGAAGATGTTCCTCCCTAGATATATCAGCCATTAGGTGGTGGTGGCGGGTGGTGGTGGTAGTA
>Ga0207767_1000006_pt1 | contig 221303 bp, 164 predicted proteins | sample HigsolmetaGSP17D_FD_184845 | JGI IMG/M metagenome (GOLD analysis project Ga0207767, IMG submission 184845) | High solid enriched microbial communities from the Joint BioEnergy Institute, USA - SP1-7-D (SPAdes) | ecosystem: Engineered > Bioreactor > SSF (Solid state fermentation) > Aerobic >... | reverse complement strand
GTGCTCGGTCCGCAGGACCTGCAGGAGCAACCACCCCGCCAGCAGGTCCGCGAGCGCGAAGAGCACCTTGCCGAAGGAGAACCATCCCACGCCCTGCCAGGTGGTCGGGAGAAGGACCCACGCCAGCAGCGGCGTGTAACGGTACGTGGCACGCTCATAGGGCGGCGAGCCGCGCGAGACGAAGCGTGCCGCGTCCGTGAAGACGAGGTAGTCGATGTCGGTGTACTTGACGGGGGAGTGGGCGTCCTGGTACAGGCCGTAGAGGAGGAGGGTGAGGCGGAGCAGGGCGGCGAGGGAGAAGACGAGGGCGGGGGAGGAGAAGGGGGATGTCTGCTTCTTCTGTGATTTTGTGGTATCCATGGCTGGACAACAGATATCTAGGGGCAAAAAATAAAAGCAGAAAGAAAATTGAACAGAGATGAGAGCAGAAGACAGCTGGGTAATCGAGATCAGATCAACATTGCATCTGAAAAGAACACTTCATCAAACAGAAAAACCAAACAGAGCAGCAGTCAATTGTGACATAGGCTATGCTCTACTTAATGCGTAAACTTCATAATACAGGCGCATACACATGGCCATGGATACATGAGTGGAAAGTTGGACGGAGAGACGTCCTGGACATATACAGATGGATGAAGTCGACGAAGGAATCGCCGGCTCGGCCGCCCGCGCCAAGCCCCGGCCAGCGGTGCTGAGTCAGCAGGTACACAAGCGACTACGACTACGCGATTTATACATGAAGCTATCTGATATAACAGAGATAGATTAGTGATTAGGTCAGTGATTCCCCGTCGTCGTGGAAATGTGGACTTTTTCTGGTTTTTTTTTCTGGGCAAAGAACTTCTGCACCAAACCTAAGTACCGAAATTATATACATCATGAATGGAGACAAATCAACGTCCAGCTACATCTCTGATCTCTTTCCTAATATCGACATGGGATGACGAGACTGGTGGCATCCCCAACTGGCACATACTCCCGGACGGGAGTTTCTGGGAGGTCCGGTCTCCGTTGATTTGATTCGTGAGTCAAAGAGTACTCCTTGGAGAAAGTATCCACTTATACACGCACGGAAATATTCTTTTCCTCAGGTTCGTAACCGGCGCCCTCTCGAAGAGTATATTAGATACAAACGGCGCGCTCTTATGTACGGTACAGTACAGCAGAAACCTATTCCAAGACCGGTCAATGTGAAATCGAGATCAAAGGTGAAAGGTAAGAACCATTGGCTCAAAAAGTCACTGCTGAAAGGGTATCGAATAATCAAAATAGCTACTATCAGACATGCCCAGGCCCGGACCCGGGAATGCCCCCGGGTTCTCCGACTTGGAATTAGGATCCTCAGAGACAGCAACAGAACGGAACAGGTCCATCCAGTTCCCAAACTCGTACTCGGGCAGCCCAGGGCGTAGGTTGTGGTCACTCCACATGATATAGTCCCACATGTTCATGCCGGTCGACCCGTCGGGGAACTGCGGCGCGAGGTCGGGGATGGTGCTGTCAACAGCATGGTCCGGGTCCTGCTGCGACGGAAGCACAGTTGGCATGTTCTCGCTGTGCGCCTGGCACTGTACGTCACCGCTCGCGCCGGAGTGGCCGTGTCCGCTGTCCTTGGAACGCTTGCTGGCTTCGAAGATCCGGGCCACCACGTCGAGAGTTCGCTTCGCTGTCGGACTCCACGGCTCCATCCGCGCCAGCGTCTCCATGGTCATTTCGACCTGCGCCCGGCAGGCGTCCGGACGCGCCCGCGGGTCCTCCGCCGTATCGTCGGCGATGAAGAGCCCCAGCAGCGGGACCATCGCGGCCTGGAAGATGAGCCAGACCGCGTTCCAGCCCACCATCTGGCACTGCGGGCTGGGCGACGAGATGTCCCGGATCGCCTCGTCCGCGACGGCGCGGCACTTCTCGATCGCCGTGCGCTCCTCGGGGCGGAGGGCCGCGTACGGGGTGCGACGCATGGCGTAGCTCAGCAGGACGGGCCGGTGCAGTAGCATACGCTGGTTCTGGAACCGCCAGCGCATGATGGCTCGGACGATGGAGATGGTCTCGGAGCACGGCTTGTGGTCTTTTAACAGCGGCGGCAGGTGGTCATACCACTCGACCAGCTGGTTGTCCAGTCTGACCATCTCGGGGTAGTTCACCAGCGGAGACACGGCCAGCGCCTCTTGCACCTGCGTCGCGATGCTGCAGAAGCGGATGTTCTCCACGAGCGGCAGGATTCTGGGGTCGTTTTCCTAAAAGCTGTTGTAAGCATTCGACGTCTCCATACGCTATCGCAAAGGAGACAAAGGACCAACCCGCTCCATGCTGTACTGAGGCGCCTTGGCCGTGATGGCCGGCCCCCATCGGCCCATGCTCGGACGACCCAGCGTCATGCAGCCCCAGGTATCCAGGCAGACCAGAGACCACCAGACGCGCCGTCGCAGATCGACGAAAGCGAGCTTCTGCTTCGCAACGCCGTCGCCGCTGTCAACGAATTCCCTGTGCATGCCCAGGGCCACCGCCATCCGCAGCGCCGCTCCCACGAGAGCATACGCCAGGCCCGGCTGGTTGACGTAGTGCAGGTAGAAGCCGCCCATCAGGCCCAGCGTCTGGACCGTCTCCAGATGGGCGCTCCCCAGTGAATCCAGGTCCAGGCGGCTCTTCGCACGGCGGTAGTAGATCTGGTGCGTCGTGTCGTCGGCCGTGCCCGCAGCGACGCTGCCCAGGGCGAGGACGATGTTCAACAGCGCGAGCCAGCGCGAGTCCTCCCGTCGTCCAGACAGAAGGGTCTCCCGGAACGAGGATTCATCGATCAAGGGGGCGAGGGTGTGAAAGCAGCCGAAGTAGGCATCGATGAGCTGGTTGTCCGTCTGAAGCTGCGGTGGTGGGCGTTGTGAGTTCTTCCTCTGCAGATTGTGGCCATTTCGGGCCGCATCAGAGGGAGTGCGTGAGAAGTAGGAAAGGGACCCGGGGTTGATCCAGATGATGACCCTCAGGACGGCATAGACGGACGACACGCCCAGATACGACGACGGCTGCTTGGTCGACAGGGACAGGGCGTTGACTTCGTCCGAGACACCAGCCATGACGTCTGAGGTCTCCGACTCGCGGCTGTCACCCGACTCCTCCGGCATGGTCTGCAGTGACTCGAGGTTCTTATCGTCCGGCGACAACGGGGAGACGTGCGATCCAAGGGGAGGGGAGGTGACAGGCGAGACGGGCCGCTGCGGATGACGCTGTCCGTCGACGGCGAGCTGCAGCAGCTCCTCGCGCGAGAGCTGGACGAGTGACTGGGGGGAGGTGTCGGGGAGGAGCTTGTCGACGATGGCTTTGTACTCAGCCACCATGGCAGACAGCTTCTCCACATGTCTGCGCCTTCAGCGTGTGGCCGGACGGGGAAACAGAAACGAGAGACACCCACCTCCGGGACGGCCGGGGGTCCGAGTAGTGGCAGAGTTCGGCCTTCTTGTACCAGCGGCAGGCCTCGCAGGGCCGCTCGCCGTCGCAGCGGATCTTGCGGCGGCGGCACTGCTCGCAGGCCTGGGCGGTGGCCCTGCGGACGGGGTGGCCATCGCCGCTGCGGTCGTTGGTGCGGGCGGGGGTTCCAAAGCCCTCGAAGGTGTGGAACATGCTGGACGAGCTCGACGGAATCTCAGTCAGACGTCAGCGGATGGGGACGGGACCGTCGGACGGATCAGGCACATGGTGAGATCTGGCGGGATGGTCCTCTGTCCGTGGAAGCGGGTGCAAGACGGTAGAGGAGCGACCCAAGGCGCTTCACGGCGTCTGCGCTGCAGGTATATCCAACGAAGAAGAGGCTGAGGAAGAAGAAGATGATAATTGATGGAAGTAAAGACGAGGAGGACGAAGATGGCGATCGGCGCTGGCTTCTCCGGACTTCCCCACACGCGGCACGTGGCCCGCGTGGAGCCTCAGACGCGGGGAAGCCCGAAGCGGCATCTGGGGTCACCGGGTAGCGACGACGGGATATCGAGGATATGCAGACAGGGGGACTTATGGGTCGTCTGTATATGCATGTGTACAGCAACACCCATCATCCTCCGACGTCGCATACAGTCCAATGGGTACCACCCCTCCAAGGTGGCTGGCGCCGCAGCTGCATGGTCGTACTTGTAAGATACTCCTGGTACAAAACTACGCAGTCTGCACCTCGGTCTCGGCTTGTTCGCTGTTCTTGCTGACCACGTCAGCAGCGACTCCAGCGTGTCGACGACCAAGACGTAGAACCAGTACCCAATCCGCAGGAGTCGGTGCAGGTAGCCCAGGGGCTGGGTTTGGCACTGGTGGGGTTGCCAGAGACTTCCAGCGGACAACGCTGATGGTCGCATCGTGCTCGACGGACTGCTTTCCATGGCAGCAGGGGGAGGACAGAAGGCCACTCGGGCTTAGGATGGGAGAGGAGAGATAGGATCGAGAGGTGGGTATCAGCGGTGGTCGTCCGTTCATGGACCTCCATGCCTCTGATCTGCAGATGTCCAGGCACATGCTGTATAGTCTCTGCCTCTGTCTCTCCAGACACTCTCCATGGTGCCCAGTGTTGTGACGGGTCCACCAACCTTGCGGCGGAACAGAGGACATGACAGGATATAAAACCCGGTGCCTGGCTGTCGTCAGCAGAGATCTTTCTCTCAACAACAAACGGAGCACTGAACTAGATACCTAGCAGGTCCGTGGCATCACGCATGATAGAGGTGGAGCGCATGGTCCCGACGCGCACCGCTCTCTCTGGCGGAACAGAGGCAACAGAACGGCGCTGAGGACCGCCCTGATACGCCAGGACCTCGTAGAGGGCCACCCCAGGCAGCTTGGTCTGCTAAGAGTGGTGAAGGAGCAGGCGTCTTCATCGTGGAGACACGGCCAACCCGCGCTAGCCGCATCGGGAACGGGCCGCTCCCCGCCATCTCCGCGCGGAGAAGACTGATATATCACGTATATAGCCGGCAGCGTCTCTGCTCTGCCTCCACCATGACCTTCATGGACCTCCTCTGTCGTCTGGTCTGTCTCGAGGACAGACATCGCGTGCGTCACCATGAGACTCTTCTCCCGGCCCCTCTCCGCGGGCTGGAGCTTTAAGCAGGCCGACGACCCCGACGACGCCTGGATGCCGGTGCCTGCGGTGCCCTCGGTCGTGCACACTGATCTCCTGGCAAATAACAAGTACGCCTCTCTTGAGCAGCTCGACAGCTGACAGACCTCTAACCAGTCCAGGCTCAAGGACCCATTCGTCGGGTTCAACGAACTCCAGGCGCAGTGGGTGGGCGAACGCGCCTGGACCTACCGCACCAACTTCCACACACCCCATGTCCCCGAGGGCGCGTCCGTCGTGCTGGCCTTTGACGGGCTGGACACCCTTGGTAACGTCCGGCTCGACGGCACCCTCATCCTCGAGAGCGACAACATGTTCCTGCCGCATCGCGTCGACGTCACCCGTCTGGTCCAGGCCGAGGGCGAGCACCGCCTGGAGATCGAGTTCGACTCCGCCCTGCTACGCGGCCGCGAGATCCAGAAGAGCCATCCGGACCACAAGTGGATCACCTGGAACGGGGAGCCGGGGCGTCTCGGGGTGCGCAAGGCGCAGTACCACTGGGGATGGGATTGGGGTCCGGTGCTGATGACCGCGGGCATCTGGCGCGAGGTCCGGCTCGAGGTGTTCGCCGCGCGCGTCGCAGACCTCTGGACTGATATTCAGCTTGCCCGGGACCATCAGTCTGCGCAAATTACGGCTTTTGCGCAGGTGGAAGCTCCCAATCCCACCTCGTACAAAGTCACCTTCACGTTGCGTCTCGACGGCAAGGAGATTGCTCGAGAGAGTGCTGCTGTAAGGGACAACGGGATCGCTATTGCGGTCATCACTGTGGACAAGCCAGCTCTCTGGTGGCCCCGCGGCTACGGGGCGCAGAGACTCTACGAGCTGTCCGTCTCGATTGCGGACGGCGGCGACGAGCTGCACCAGCTCTCGAAACGCATCGGTATCCGGATGGTGGAGGTCGTCCAGCAGCCCGACAAGTACGGCAAGTCCTTCTTCTTCCGCATCAACGGGGTGGATATCTTCTGCGGCGGCTCGTGCTGGATCCCCGCCGACAACTTCCTGCCCTCCGTCACTCGGGAAAGATACCGGAGGTGGATCGAGCTGATGGCAGCGGGCCACCAAGTGATGGTCAGGTTGGTCCCTTTCCCCTCTGCTTCTTGACCCACAATCTTACGCTCACGCTGACTACAGAGTCTGGGGCGGAGGCATCTACGAGGATGACGCCTTCTACGACGCGTGCGACGAGCTCGGGATCATGGTCTGGCAGGACTTCATGTTTGCCTGCGGCAACTACCCGACGTTCCCTGCCCTCCTCGAGTCCATCCGCAAGGAGGCCGTCGCTAACGTGCGCAGACTGCGTCACCACCCATCCATCGTCCTCTACGTGGGGAACAACGAAGACTACCAGGTCCGGGAGTCGTCCGGGTTGACCTACAACTACGAGGATAAGAACCGGGAGGACTGGCTGAGAACAAACTTCCCCGCGCGGTACATCTACGAAGAGATCCTCCCATCCGTGATCGAGGAGGAGTCTCCAGGGGTCTTCTACCATCCAGGGAGTCCGTGGGGCGATGGAAGGCCCACGACGGACCCTACCGTAGGTGATATTCACCTGTGGAACGGTATGTCTCTGCCTTGTCTCGATATGAGTGCTATGCTGACTTCAACAAGTCTGGCACGGACCGCAGGAGAAGTACCAGATCTACGACTCGCTGGGCGGCCGGTTCAACAGCGAGTTCGGCATGGAGGCGTTCCCGCACATCCAGACCATCGACTACTTTGTCGAGAACGAGGCGGACCGGTTTCCGCAGTCGCGCGTGCTCGACTTCCACAACAAGGCAGACGGCCACGAGCGGAGGCTGGCGACGTATCTGGTCGAGAACGTGCGGACCGCCACGGACCTTGAGGTACGCCAGTCGACATCCAACCTTTGTTGTCTTCTCACCGCCCAACTCTTACTTCTGAGCAATGCTAACAGATGCAGACATACGCCTACCTCACGCAGGTCATCCAGGCCGAGGCGATGATGTTCGGCTACCGCGGCTGGCGGCGCCAATGGGACGACCGGCGCTGCGGCGGCGCGCTGCTCTGGCAGCTCAACGACTGCTGGCCGGCCATCTCGTGGGCCATCGTCGACTACTTCCTGCGCCGCAAGCCCGCCTACTACGCCGTGGCACGCGTGCTCAGCCCTATCGCTGTGGGCGTGCGCCGCCAGCACCACGACTGGAGCATCAGCCACGCGCGGCCTCCCAAGACGAGCTCGTTTGAGGTCTGGGCCGTCAGCAGCCGGCTGGACGAGGTTGTGGCCTCTGTCGAGCTGCGCTTCATCTCTGTCCGCACGGGAAGGGAGGTCCGCGAGAGGATCCTCCATGAGAATGTCCGCGTGAAGCCCAACGGCACGACGGACATCATCCTCGACGGCGTCATCGACCACACGGTCCACCCGGAGCCGCACGTCCTGGCCGCCCGGCTGTTCATCGACGGGCAGGTCGTCGCGCGCGACGTCGACTGGCCGCAGCCGTTGAAATACCTGGACCTGAGCGAGCGGGGGCTCGAAGTGCGGACGGTGGAGACAACGGCAGAAGGAGAGCAGACACTGGTGGTCACCGCGGAGAAGCCGGTCAAGTGTCTCGTCTTTGAGGAGCGTGACGGCGTCGAGATCAGCGACAGCGCGATGGATATCGTGCCCGGCGACGAGCAGCGGGTGACGGTCAAGGGGCTAAAGCCGGCTGATAAACCTTTGACTTGGCGGTTCTTGGGGCAGTAGCCTCGACATCCAAATGAGTAAAATAAAGCAGTGTGACTTGGATACCCCAGTGGATGGTACCGTAGATACAAAAAAAGTAGCCCAGGAAGATCAGAATTATAAAGTGTCTTCTACATATACATACATCCTCCTCAGCCTCTCACATAGGTCAGTCGGTGGCTAATACCAATACACCCCATCCTCCCCGCCATCCAGCTTTCCCTGCTTCTGTAAATCCGCCATCAGCTCCTTGATCCGCACGACAAGCGCCTTCCCATACTCCGGCCCTAACGGCGGCGCCGGCTTGCTCGTGTCTGGCCTCAGCCACGGCACTTTCTTCACCTTCGTCCCCACGGCCTCTGCCTCCGCGACGGCCTTCCGCATCCTCTCTGCCGCCTCGTCGTCGTAGCCCGCACCGAGAATGATCGCGCCGGGCAGGCGCGAGAAGTTCTTGCTGCCCAGCTGGGACGAGCTGGATGCCGGGGCGGAACCGGAGAGGAGGAGGGGAATGTTGGTGATTCCTGCTTCGGGGGTCATGATGAATTCGATGACTGGTTTATGATATTCATATTAGCAAGAATACGCACTTTTTTTTTAAAAAAAAGGGGGGAAGGGAAGGGTACCTTCATATTCCGGCTGCAGCTCCCGGATCACGCCCTCGCCGATGCGCTCGGTCTTGCCGCAGAGGATGACGGGGATAGGAGTAGTAGTAGCCATTATTTTTTTTTTTGATATTCCCCCTATTTATTCTATTCCGGTAGTTAGCGAGGACAAAAGTAAACGCAACGCAATTCTTTAAGTTCCCGGTGGCTGTTCTCTAGATGGACAATGGATATTTTATATTAAAAGGTGCTCTTGATCGAAGTGCTGGATCTAGTAGACTAAATAATAATAAACAAAGCCCCTCCGCTCTTGGATCAAGTACTGTAGATATATGTCAAGGTAGCGGTTAAGGCGTCCCGCGCCCCGCGATTATCATGACTATGTATCCAGTGTGGCTGAGCTTGACGGCCTTAACCACCAACTTTATCGACGGAGACCAGCATCCACATACATACATACAGTTGGATGGAAGTACTCAGATTAGTGGAGAGATTGTTATTATTATCCAAGAGGGAAGTTCCAACTTCTAACTAAACTGGGCACGGAACTTGGACTGTTCAACATGTTAGTGGCTGGTGCGGAATTATGATTATATCATAGTAGTGTGGTATGTGATTTCTAAATAATGTAAAGAAAGAGGCTGCGGCTGTTACCCCACCCCACCCCACTTCATGTAACATTATTATTGTTATGATATGCAGTAGTAGCATGACACAGCTGATACCCGCTCGCTTCTTGCTGATCAATCATAGATAATCACAGACATAAAAGAAAGAACCTCAAATGATCGGAACAAGCCCCTTCAGTTCCGCGCAGGCAGCTGAAGACGCGCATCCCAACATAATATAATATACGAAGAGAAGCTTTCTCCTACGTAGACTGACTAGGCTAAGCAAGGAGATGAAAAATAAGAGGACACATGCGTGTATGCAGTATCTAATCTAATAATAATTCGGAATACAGGCTACCACAGGGAACTATTTACACCTGATCTGACTAGATAGTGAGTGCATTATGCTATGTCTGGGTTATCGGTAGAAAATGTAGCATAGGGATTATTGGAGGCTGGAGAAGTCCTAATGTAATCACTATGTTGGAACCGCTTGATGAGATATCGGGGGCGGTATATGTGTCCGGGGAGAATAAAAGGGGATAATATCATAATCAACCAGTCATATCATATCGTATCGTAATATCATAACTTCCTAGGTATCTAGGTAGGTATGTAGGCATCAAATCAACAACGCATCCGGCTACACCCGACTACTATCCCCCTGGACTTCGACATGCTCCGCCGTCCCAACCTCCGCCTCGACCTGCTTCCCCGCCGCGGCGTCGAGGACGAGATCGCGCTCTGCGGCGTCCCTGTTCCCGTACAGCCCGATGCGGTACCACGGCAGCGCGAACAGCCGGTCCATGCTCTCGAGCGTGCGGCCCGCCGTCTCCGGCACCGACACCCACACCCACAGCCCGCCGATGACCGTCACCACGGCGAAGAACCAGAACGTGCCTTTCGGCGAGATCCCGCCGTCGCCGGTGGGGAGGAGCATGTTGGGCACGGCGCGCGAGTTGCCGTACTGGTTCGCGAAATGGAAGGTCATGGCGAGGGACGTAGCCAGGGCGCGGATGCGTAGCGGGAAGAGTTCTGCAGTGAGTAAGTACTGCATCGAGTTCCAGCCCAGGGCCCAGCCGAAGCCCGAGATGTAGATCATGGCGATGGCGCCGCGGCTCGCGCCCTTTTTGGACTGCAGGAGGTGGTAGTCGTCCACGACGCCGAGTTCCGGTACCGCGGTCAGGAAGCCCGCGACGTAGATCATGCTGATGGCTTGCAGGGATATGCCGATGAGGAGGGACCGCTTGCGCCCGATGACGTCAACGAGGAAGAGGGCGCAGATGATGGCCGCCACCAGCTTGACGATGCCAAAGATGGCCGTCACGAGGAGGGACTCCTCGTCGCCGGTGATGCCCAGCAGGCTGAAGAGATCCGGGGCGTACAAGGTGATGGAGCCGGCGCCGGACCACTGCGAGAGGATTTGGGCCATCAGGGTGAGGTAGAGACGGTAGAGGTTGCTAGGGATGAGGAACATCTCCTTGAGGATTCCGATGGGCCCCGCGCCCATGGTGGCTTCGAGTTCTTCCTGGTGCGCGGCCTGGATCGCGGTGATCTCGCGCACGACGTACTCGTGGTCCATGGGGAGGTTGCGGATGTGGGACATGACGCGGGTTGCCTTTTCATCCTGGCCGCGTTTGATGAGGTAGCGGGGGGACTCGTATTGGAAGAGGGTGAGGATCATGATGAGGCCGGCGAACATGATGTGCAGGCTGGTCGGGACTTGCTGCGTGGCCAGTCAGTAGATGCATTGATACCGATCTTTTGTTACCGGAGGATGTAATAAACCGGTGGACCATGCGATGAAGAGATACATACCCATCTTTTATGGCTCGTATCCCCCAGGTTGACCTCGCATCCGTAGTTCGTAAAGTACGCCAGTACAATACCGAGATAGACAAACCCTGTGAAGATGCAGGTGCACAGCCCGCGGATCGATGCCGGCGCGATCTCGGCCAGGTAGACGGGCCCGACGACAGTGGTCTGGCCGACGCCGAGGCCGGCGATGAAGCGGCCGGCGTAGATGGCGCCCAGGTTGCCGTTGGCGCCCATGAAGATGGCGATGCCGACGATCCAGAGGGCGCAGAGCAGGCGGGTGGCCCAGATACGGCCGATGCGGTCGCAGACGAGGAAGGCACTGGTCATCGTCAGTTTGATCCTTTACAGGGACATACCGTGTAGATAGACCGGGGAGACGACGTACAACAGGGCACCCCCCACGCTGCCGATCTGCACCATGGCGGACACGTTGCCCTTGACGTTGGTCTGCTGGACCTTGGAGTACGAGTCATAGTTGATCGTCCGCTGGAAGTCGCGCGAGTTGAAGGCGCCCGAGATCAGGCCCTCGTCGATGCCGCGAGCGGCGCCCATGAGCCCGAAGGAGACGACGGCGAACCAGAGGCGCCAGTTGAAGACCTCCTTGGGCTCCGGGAGGTTCTTGAGCCGGAAGACGTTGACCGGCTTCTTGACTCCGCCGGCCATTTTGTTTTACCTAGAATCTAGTTTCTCTGCAGCAGACGAGGGCTGGTCAGCTTGAACTGTGGTTTGGTACAGGCACCTGTCTACAATCCCTCAGACCGCATCCGAGAGACCCTATATATACCCGCGTAACGGCATGGCAGACGATACTACCCCAGACCCCGCATGGATCCCCGTGGAGGTGGTCTGGAGAGCCGGGGATATCGTCTGTACGACCGCCAAGACCGACTCGGGCATGCTCCGAAGGCTTGACAGCGAGACTTTCGAGTCTGACAGCATACGCTTTGCCGCCCGAAGCTTAGCCGCGCCGAGGCCTCCGGTGGTCTTCTCTTTTCGTCTCTTGGCGGGCGGCTTGTCGGGTGGAGGAGGAAGCCATGTCACTATCAGCGGAGATAGCCTGAGAAGCTATCGGGCTCGCTTGTCCGGGGTGTGCGGCGGAAGCTTGGCTAGGGATACAAGGCACGTCGGCCTTTGACATCCTCCTGCCAGACCGCTTTGCTCGATCAGCTTGACATCCACGGACAGAACCGGAGGCACCCTGGCTCATCAGGCCGCCAAGCAGGACATCACACGACTTGCGTTGAATTTACTTCCGGTCAAGTTCTTCAGCGAGTTCCTCCGGAGGATGTGTGCCTTTGCGGCGTGACAATCCAGCACGAGCCTTTGTGGGGGATGATGTAGGTGGCTTGCTGTCGATGATCACGAGGCCGCTATCAGGTGTTGAAGTGTCTGACCAGGTGTATAGAGGTTCGATATGTGGATCGATATAGGTATTCAACTCCTGGGTACACAGGTCGGAGCTGCCGTGTGCTGATCCTTCACACAGGAGTCGAGAGAGCAAAGGAGAAACAGAGGACTTGCTAGACATGATTTCTGAGGTTGCCCAGGAATATCCGACATGGCTCTTCTAAGGAAGACCATCGTATGCCGAGTGGGAGCGGACAGCATCATCGAGTTAGTTCGACTGTTCCAGAGATCCGCCCGGTACATCATCCACGGAGTTCTCCGTCAGATGGAGCGGACGGGTTTTATTAATCTCCCGCGCTCTGGAGGCCATCCGAAGCATGCCACTGGTTCCAAGATGGACGGGATCCTTCCACTTGACCACTTTCAGGACGCAAGAATTTCTTCCAGGGTGGAGCTCGATCCACGGAGATACTCCGCAGATAGCAAGAGACGGCTGCTTCAGCCTTCTTGGCCACTCCGGAGAGACAGACGCTCCATCCCTCGGCTTCTTGGCTGACCGGCTGCGGATGAGCCGCGCAGTTAGTTCTGCCCGTGGGGGCCACGAGTTGGGAGTCCCCGTGGGGAGGGGATAGCGTTGTCCAGTTTCGCACCGTATGAAGTCCACCGGCAGATTCGATGGAGGGTGAATTATAATTATACTGCAGTCGAAATATACGACAAGTATAGGCATCTCCTTGGTCGGTCGTAAGGATGTGCCAAGGAGGTACAGCAGCTGTATGTGGTCGGAGGTGCAGATCGGCCCGGCCGCTCCGCCTAGGGCTTAGGGCTCAGGGCTAGGGCTGTGGCCTCGCCCTCCGTCCATCACCATCCGACGCCTCAGTCAGCCTCCTCCAACATCTAAAATGCCATACTGAATTCCCACATCGAACTCCCTGACATATGTTGTTTGCTCTCGTTGAAAAGGGATATCCGCTCAAGAATTCTCACACTTGCTCCTCAAGAGTCAGGCGTCTATTTATTCCTGAATGGATTAGACATGATCATCGGTAGGAAGCAGTACATGCACAAGTGCTGAAAATGATTGTAAGGACACAATCTACTCATCAAAGTGTAGAGGTACACTTACAGAGCTCCCTAGGAAAAAAAATAAAGTATCTACTCCCCGCTTTTATCTATATCCCGGATCCGTAACGGACCGGTAGTATATAAATATACTCAGATTCCCGGTGGCCAGATGGGAGCTTTGCAAAGTTATTCTCCTTCAAGAGATATCGGCTATTCATAAATCCAACAGAGATTCCACGTCCCAGGAAGCCGATCCTTGGCTTCCCACGGGTTCCAGACCCATCAGCACGGCATCATGACCTCAGCCGGAACCACGCGAACATCTCTACCATGGATCGTCCGGGTCGTCAGGAACATTGACAGACTTGCGGAAATAGCATCCGCATGAGATGCAGCAGACGAAGTGCCGTCTCTGCATCCTGATCAACACGTTTGATGAACTGTCTGCTGATGCCAAGTGGGATGGGCGAGTTGCTGACATTTTAAGATAGGATGAGTACATCTCTCTGGGCTGTTTGATAGTACGATTTCCAACAACTCTCGTGGAGAAATGGAGTTGTGTATCGATCACGTCATAGGTATTTCGCTTCGAACGTGTCTCCCAACCCCGTTTAAAACCAGGATATGGAAACATGATGCTCCTTTCTTGCATGAACAATAATTTATCATATCATACACTTCGAAAATCTGGGCCGTGTACCCGGCCTTTTGGTAATGGATCAAGTCGAACTGCACTCCTGTTTCTTCTAGCATCCACCAGTCTCAGTTTTAATCTTCGAATCCGACGAAACTCAAGCACTCAATATCGCGCCATCGAGTATGGCCAGGAAACAACCTTCGATTACTAAATAGAACATTATCGTTGGAGCACTGTGTGAGGAGAACTTCTGCATGACATGCTTGCCCTCCGGAATTACGCCCCGACGACGTCAGTCCCCCAGCCCGCGAGTCCACCAGTCCGTCGTATAATCATGAGGATTTGATGGGCTGCTGTCACAGCTTGTTCATACCGAATTATCCCCAGAAGTTCCAGCAAAGCGGATTCAGAGAGCCGTGATGCGCTCGGTTTCGACGGAAGAACAGGGGGCTCATGCTCACATCACCGGTGCATATTCTAGAAGTCCTGTTCGATACTATTTATACAGACTCGACTGGATGCCTCCTTTTTCGCCTTCCTGCTCTCCAACATCCTCGGGGCTACTCGTCTGAGATCTCTCGTCCCGCATTACATGATTTCCCGAACGCTCTCGCGAGCTCTGCCTCCGTACCAGGCTCTTCGACCCCAAGGATCCCGGATCTCCAAAGCGATCTTCCACCCCCGGAATCTCAACCTCAGCAATAGAAACCAGGCGTCCGGAACCACCAGAAACATGTCTCTCCTCCCGCGCTTCCCGACCGGAGAGTTTACCTCCCTGTTCCGGCTGCTGGACGACTACAACGACCACCTTGCGAACCGCAACGCGGGGCTGGCGGTGCGCTCGTTCGCCCCGCGCTTTGACGTCCGCGAGACGAAGGACGCGTACCACCTGGAGGGCGAGCTGCCGGGCATCGACCAGAAGGACATCGACATCGAGTTCACGGACCCGCACACGCTGGTCGTCAAGGGCAAGTCCGAGCGCGAGTACGCCGTCCGCGAGGGCGAGCCGGGCAAGACCGTCGACGGGCGGTACTGGGTCACCGAGCGCTCCATCGGCGAGTTCAACCGCACGTTCAGCTTCCCGGCGCGCATCGATCAGGACCGCGTCAAGGCCAGTCTGAGGAATGGCATCTTGGACATCAACGTGCCCAAGACGACGGGGCCGACGGCCAGGAGGATAACCATCGAGTAGATAGTGACACTTTTATTTACCTTGCATAGCGGGAAGGTAGTTGCAATCGATATACACTTTCCTCCTTTCTGTTTGTGGAGTACGTATGTTAGCTGAACAGACTTGTATTAGACCTACTATTTTCTGTGTGATGTCTTGAAACAGGAAGTGGTAGTAGTATTACAGTGGAAATCCGTATACATCATGATAACATTGCCTCAATTCCGGGCAACTATCCCATCGCCCCAAGTCAGCATACCAACTTTCGAACAGAAATCAGAATAAAATAAAAGGGAATATGGACATGACTTACTACACGGGATCCTGCCCGAATATTATATGCCAAAGGTACTCCATCACCCGGCCGCTCACATCGTCCGTCAGCTCCGTCTCCATGATCCACTTGTGGAACCAGACATAGTGGCTCAGCGGACGTTCCCGCACTCGCGCTCTCGACACTGCGAACTGCGAACAGCACGGCGTGGCAATCACCTCCGGGATGTCTGAATTGTTGAACAGAATCGGCCACGCATCCAGCATGGCATGCTCCGTCGTCCGCCCTTCGTCTCGCGGGTTCCGGAACGGCTGGATCTCATCCGGACAGCCGGGGATGAAGTTGCAACGGAGATTGGCGTAGCCGTTTCTTTGGACGAAGTCGATCTGCAACAATCTGACTGAATTCACGTTGCTGTAGTCTGCAGCGTCGGTGTGCCAGGCCCGTGGATAGCCGTCCCGATGGCTGTGGAGGAAGACGATTGTCGAGGGCAGGCGGTCGTAGTTGTCGATGATATATTGCAGATAGACGTTGCTTTCTCGTCCTTTGTTCTTTTTTGGATGTAAAGGTGCTCCCGGATCATCGACGACGTATATCGCATTTTGCCATCTGACAGCAGTTGTTGTATTAAGCATCAACAATGCCCCGACAAAGTGAAAGGGAAACTCACTCTGGCAATTCGTTCACCACCCAATCGGTGTCTTCTTCTTTTAATTTCGCCACTACGATGACCCCGTCAACTGGCCTTACGGTCTGCTGGGCCGTCAACGCGGTAGCGGTGGAAATGGTCTGCGTGGAAGCCGTGGGGGTAGGAGCTATTGATGAGTCTGCTGAAGAAGCGTTTCGCGCGCTGTCAATTCTGTGAACGCCATTGTCGTTTGGTTTTCCAGAGGTCTGCGCTCCCTTGAGTTCCTCGACTTGGTTCGGGAACGAGTCGCGGAGATTCTGCCATCGAACTGGGATCAGATCGAGGTGCGACTTAATCCAGAATACAGCGACAAGCAGCAACGCAGCTATAGCAATGCGTGCAGGCGTTCTCATCGTTCAAGATCGAGGGGAGTCGTCCATGACAGTTGAGCCGTGCCGGGCAGCTTCTAAAGTAAGGTCGCGCAAGAATCATATTATCGAGACTTCAGGGAGGCTCGAATCTGACCAGGGTCAAGCGTGTCGCACGAACAGTAGGCTGCCGAAATTTTGGTTACGCCTACATCCCTGCCTAGCGGCCTGGTAAGATTGTTCTTCTATACCAATGTGATCTGGAGGCTCTCTGACCGACAGTCAGCATTATGATAGGTTAACAGAGCCTAAGCGAACAAAGCAAAGTCAGCCCGGTTCATGATTTACTCAGAGTGGCGACACATGTGGCTTGGACAGGGACGTAGGTGTAACCAACCTGCTATCTAAAGAGAGGTCCTTTTGTTATCGCGGCGCATCCTGGCGCTTGTCGCGCGGCGCTGAGTGGAGGGCGTCTCCTCAGGCCGCCCGTCCATGTCCTGTACAGTTCTTCCTTGCCCCCCGCATTGGTGAGATATATTATTTATGGTTTCTCGCGAGTCAGGAATCACAGTTGTGCTCTAGCGCGCTTTTTCCCAAATGTTTTAGCCGAGTTTCAGCCGTGTCTTTTCCATGGAGCGCTTTTGCCGTCCTAAGATTAGACAGGGCTGGATGATGGATTTCTGCACAATCAGTAGGGGAGCCTACGTGCCTTGACGCCAGAGAGATTCGCTGCCGGCGAGGTAACAACCCTCTTTTTCCGGTTATTATTATGATTTCGTGCCATCCGCCCGGTTCTTTGTCTCTGGCTGCTCCAACACCCATTTGTATCCGCTATGTTTGTCCAAACGTTCAGCTCTCGCCTCTAGCCCGCAATGGCATTGCGTCGTTGTCCTGCCTTTGCAGACGGCTCTTCCTTTGTTTCTTCGATCCTACTTCTGTTGCCCTTGCTACCTTTGCTTGTTGCAATAACTTCGGCCGACTGCGCTCCATATCCTATCTCAGCACCTATCAAAGATGTCGTCCTATCTAATAATCAGAAAGTGCGAGGCGTTGCCATGGCTGTTGGCACCCCGCCCCAGAATTTTGCTTTTCTGCCTCAGTGGTAATATCTTGAGCGGCACTAAACACTTTCCCGTTCTATCAGGACTAATGACGAGGACGCAGGCCTCTGAACAACACGTATGTATATGATCGGGAAGGCCAATGCGACAGTGGCTGGCCGGAAAATACATGTATCACCTTCCGCGGCGGACAATATAACGAAAATGCCTCCAAAACGTACGCTGCAGCGGATAGTACAATTGCGGCAATGGACAGCACCCCCAACATAACCACGCAAAGCCTCTGGGCAAGGGATAGCTTCACGCTGAACTCGAATCTGACCTTGGAGGGCTTCCCTCTTGGAATCACAAGGACCGACTGGAAAAGCTCTTATACTCCTCAGATGGCGTTCGGCCTGGGCCACAATTCGACAATACTATCCGTCCTCAAAGCGGCCGGGAAAGTGAGCTCCAGAACGTGGTCATTCTTCTGGGGACTGACGGGACCAACGCAAAACGTCCAGATGGATGGCAGTTTCGTGTTCGGAGGCTATGACCGAGCCAAGGTGAAAGGGAAGAATTACACGCGACCTCTCAGCACTCTGAAGCCGACATGCACGACCGGAATGCTTGTTACTATCGTCGACATTCGACTGAACTTTCCCAACGGCTCTAGTCCCAGTCTTTTTACTGGGCCTCAGTCAGCAGCCATGTCGGCATGTATTGAACCAGACTTTCCTGTCCTTATGACCATGCCCTATGACCCATATTACAAATACTTCAGCACTCTTATCGGAGGAACATATATCGGACGCTCCTTCGGAATCAATTTCTATGGGATGCTCTATGCGCCACAGAATGTGTATGTATATCTCCACTACCTATACGTCCATCGAGTCCCCGAGAATCGCAGCTGAAGCTTAGGACAGGTACGACGGTGATTTGACCATTGTATTCGACACAGGACTGTCGGTGCGCATTCCAAACAGTGTCCTCGTCAATCCAGACCTGGTTATTGACAAGGAAACCGGGATTCCTTACACAAACAACTCCGCACTCGAGATCTTGATCAACTCAGCCCAAGACGTCAACGCAAACGATCTCCCAATTCTCGGCCGGCAGTTCTTGTCATCCGCATACGTCATGCTCAACCAAGATAGCGGCCAGTTCACGCTGTGGGAGGCAAATCCCACAACAAACGAAGATCTTGTCGCTGTTGACGTCAACAATCGAGTCGTGGAGAAGTTTTGTACTCCATCTTTGAGCAATACTACTGAGATGCCTTCGAATATAACTAGCACACAGCCAACAACTGCCAGTTCATCCAGTCACTCTGCTTCCGCGCACGGAATTTCTCGGGGTGCTATTGCTGGCATTGTTGTTGGCTCCATAGCAGGTATAGCTGGCACTGCTGGTTTGATTTACTATTATTGCATACGGTCCCGTCGAAACGCAGCGGCAAGAGTTCCCAACACGCCTGGCCCGCCTTCATATTCTCCCATTCTACAGCTGGAATTGAACAACAAATCATATCAGTTGTACTCAGAACCGCAAGAGATGTTCGCGCCTGGCCCTCCACGTCGACCTGGTAGTAGCAGGCCTCGTTCAAGGAGAGCTGTTCCGGAAACGTATGAATTAGACGGTTCAGAGAGGTGGATGTAACAGGATGTTTAAAGTGGGTTCCTGAGAGTTATGATGCATCCAGTACATATTGACCGTATATGTATGATATACCCGAACTTGCCATTTTTATTCTTCCTGGGATGAGTATCCCTTTTATATACCCCTTTCTGTGTGCATATTTTTGTCAAGTCATTGTTATGCACTCAAATGACATTTGCAAAGAGAAGTCCTGGAGATAGCATATTTAATGCATATTAGAACATGAAGACACGAACCAGTAATGATGTCAGCAAGACCCTGGATGCAAGGGTTACGTGGACGCAAGGAATAAAGATAATCCAATCTGGTCAAATCACCTGGGATGACGACATATCAAGGGATTGGATCATATCAAGAGATTGGATCATATCAAGGGATTGGATCATATCAGGGGATTAGAAAGCAAAGAATATGATATGATGGAATAAGTGTGACGGCGCTCAGTCATAGTATTATCAGCTAGAACTATGGTAGCTAGTCATACAGAATCGAAAGCATGAGGGGAGAGGAAAGAATCTGCAGGGCTTTGTGTTGTGTGATATATGTAGGCGAGTAGGACCGGCAGTATCCCAGAGACAAAGGAATGCTCAACACCGCCTACCTTACCGCCTAGGTGTGCCGCGCCGTCACACTCACCACACCACCCCTAAATTGAAGCTATTTACATGTAGAATAATTGCCTATTTACTAGGGCAGCTGACCCTAGTATGACCTTGAATATTGCAGTTGCTGCACCACAGTGGTGCATGTCTTCTAGGCTGCATATTAGCTTGGTCAGCTGCCTCTGCCTGCAATTCTGCAGCTTGCTGAGCAAGCTGCTGGCCTTCTTCAGCAGTTAAAATCCCCCCAGTAGTAATATAGGATCTAGCTGTCTCTTGCTTGTGTTTTTGATATTGATTGGCCACACATAGCTGCTTGATTTCATGCTCTAAAAGCACTGTATTATTCATTGCAATTTGGCAGCCCTTAACCACTTGATCAACTGCTTGACTAATTGAACTGGGAGGACTCTGCATATGCTGCTGCTAAAGATACTTAATTAGCTCTGACTGCTTCTCAAGCTCCCTAGCATTTTTGGTGTCTCAGCAGTATAGCTAGATGACTGATTGCTATGGGATGTGCCTGATGGTGTGAATATTTTCAATTAAATATAAAGCTGGTCAATCACCTGCTCTGACTTATATAGAACCAGGCCTGATGCAGCAAATCCAGTGCATATATTAAATACAGTTAGAGCTTGTGAGTGTACTTATTAGTAGATAGTGATGAAATCCTCTTGTCAATATAATTGATGCTGTACTGCATATAGATCTGTGTTTGCTGCCTATATGCATGTTTTAATGGCTCAAAGCAGGCAACATCAAGTGATTGTAATAGATGTGAAGAATGTGGTGATAAATATAGAGAAATAATCATGTTCTCAGTGCAGAATTAATCAAATTCAGCAGATGTATAGCTGCTATAGCTATCAAGAATTAGCAGGTGATATCTGCCTGCTGTACAAGCTTTGATATACTTATTAAAGACATTTCTTAGCCAAAGCATCTCTAGCTCATTAGTGGTTTATTTATTATTGCTAGTCCCAATTGCCCAGCCCTTTGATAGATCTGGATACCAATTAGATTGATGATTCTTGCCAGCAAAGATGATTATTGGAAGCAGGGCTTAGCCAGCTGCATTAATTGCCTTAATTATAATCACTTATTCTTGATTTTCTGGTTGTATTACTTTAGATTGGCCTCTAGATTCAGAGTCAGTAACAACCTTTGCTGTTGATATCATGCTCATTGAAAAGCTAGTTTTATTAAAGTTGTAGATATCCTGTTTAGTAATGCCATATTTTTGTACAGCCTCTAGAACACACTGAAACCACTCTTTAATAAGCTTTAGATCCTCACATAGAGCCTGTTGATAATCATATCTGCAGCTATATTTGGATTTGAGCTCATGATAGCAATTAATAAATCTTCAGATCTAATATTGGCCAACAGTAGCTGGTGCATTCAACCAGCTAGATAGTAATAGATTGGCTATATCTTGTATAATAGTGATTTGTGGTGGTAGTCTCTATTGGTTCATTGATAATATCTATTTGACAAGCATAGATTCTTCAGTGGTGGTAAGCTTTTTGCTGTTTAGTATTGCATCTACATGTGCAGTACACCTGTGTAGATGGTTGTAGAGTGTTGAATATAGCATATTATATGCCTGTGCAGCAGCCTGTATGCTTTTAAATTAACCATTATTGAAAGCTTTAATTGCAAGCAAGATATGGCCCTCTTGATGAACTGCTGAATCTGCTGTTTTGCATGGCATTTTGGTGGTTGAAGTTGATGAGCACATTATGTAGTTTGGTAGGGTGTTTCACTCAGTGATCTGTTTTGCTCAGTGATTGATTACATTAATGTAATCAACCACTGAGCAAGCTACACCACCAAACAGGCCACTCAACTACTACCAAATATTTTCAAATTGCAATTAGACTATCAATGCTGCAAGTATTGAAGCTATATACACTATATATCAATTGCTTAGCACCTAGAGCATTACACCTAGTATGGCCTACTATATTACATGTGCTGCATGTTGATGGTGCCTATTTTTGTGGCTGTAGATCTGGCTATGCAACCACCTCTTCCTGTCTTTAATCAGCTTCTTGAGCATGTTGCAGTCCTTCTATACCTGTTAAAATATCTTCAGTAGCTATATAGAATCTAGATGCATTTCTCTTTCTTTTTTAACACTGATTGGCAGTCTGTAACTCTTTATTTTTCTGTGCCAAAAGGACTGTATTATGTATTGCAATCTGACAGTCCTTGACTAGTTGATTAAGAGCTTGATTTGCAGGACTTGATAGGCTTTGAGAATGGTGTCTTAATAAGCACTTAAGAGTCCAGATCTGAAGCTCCAATTTCTTGATATTATAAGGTATCTCAGAGACTCAGAATGCTGATTGATTGCTGTAAGATATAGTAGATAATGTTGGTGTTTTTATCTAAATATGAAGTTGTGAAAGCACTTGATCAGGCTGATATAGAACTAAGCCAGTAGCTGCAAATCCACTGCAGATATTGGATATGAATAGGGCTTCTGTTTGTATAAATTAATATATAATCAGGAAGTCTTGTTTATCAATATAATTGATGCCAAAATACATGCTTTTTTCAACTTTTTGCCTATATGTCTTTTTCAGAGGTGCAAAGCAGCCAACATCAAGTAATTAAAGAAGATGTGAAGAATGAGATAATATACATAATAAAATAATTATATTCTGGGTGAAGAACTGATTAAATTTAGGTGTGATATAGCTTTTATAGCTATCAAGAATCAATAATCAATATTTTTCAATTGCACAAATATGAATATGCTTGTAGAATATCTCTTTAATTTAAAGCAAGCCAAATTGATTATTTGTTCAGCCATTCTTGCTGACTCCAATTATCCAGTCAGATAGTATATCTCTATACTATGAAGCTTGGTGCATCTTTTATGTGAATATAATCATGGGAGATAAGGCCCATCCAGATAAATTAATTGATTCAATAACAGTCACCCATTTGCAATTTCCAGGCTGTATAGATCTGGCACAGCTAGATCAATCTGAGCTAGTGATAACTTTAACAGTTGATATCACACCCATTTGAAAGCCAGTCTCATCAAAGTTATAGATATCTTGATCAACCACATCATATTGTTGAATAATATCTCACATATGTTGAAATCATTTATAGATGATCTTTGGATCTTCACATTGAGCCTGTTGATAATTATATTTGCAGTTATATCTTGATTGAAGTTCCTCATGGTGTTTAATAGATTATTGTACCCAGTTCCTGCCAATAGTGGTTGGTATAGATGCTGATTTTGAATGCTCAGCTAGTAGTAGATTAGCCATCTTCTGTACAGTGGCAGCATAAGGTGGCATACCACATTTATCCATGGATAATATCCATTCCACAAGGGTAGATTCTTTAATAGATGTGAGTTTTTGGCAATTTGGTGCTGAATCTGCATGTGAAGTGTGGCTGCAAAGACACACCATCAAGGTAGATTTTGACACGTCATATGCTTTAGCAGCAGCTCTAATACTAGAAGATTGATCATTTTGATAGTCTCTAATTGCCAGAAGAAATCTGCCTTCTTTAGAGCTATCTTGGTCACTCTGCAGTGCTGACATCTTGATTTGAATTTGTTGAGTATATCGCGTCGCGTGTTGGGTGGCCCGTTCGGTGGTGTGGCCCGCTCGGTGGTTGACTACGTTAGTTATTAATGTATTAGTCAGAAATCTTAGTAATTGTATAATTATACGCCTTATCTAATTTATTATTAATAATAAAGGAAATCTGAAAGTATTAATTTTATTTTGTATAGCTGAAATTAGTTAAAGCAATTATAATCTATATCAGAAGATATATTAATGAAACTTTTTAAGGAGAAACTACTCTCTCTATATTGAACATAAGACTATAAATATATATCAATTATACCACAAAAGCTATGTATATAATGATACTGAGTACAAGAAGTCATATAAACAGCCAGATAATTATAAGGATTTTATAAATAAACTAATTAAATGTTCTAAATGCCATGGCTAATTTGAATTAAATAATATATTTATGTGTATGCGGCTCTGTAACAAGCCAGTTTTATTAATAGAAGCTCTTCATGCTGATTTTAATAATCAGCTTATGATCATGTTTAGAGCATCTTTCATGGCTAAAAAGCTAACTTACGCTTCAGAAACCAGAAATATATTTCTACTACAGTATATTTAGAGAATAGTAAAAGGCTTAAATTAATATATCTAAATATAGAACATATAAGTATCATTAATAAGAATTTTCTTATACACTAAGTTTCAGAAATTATATTTATACTAATTTTCAGCATTGACAAAGATATAATAAATAACAAATATTAATAGCTTGACAGCAGAAAGATTATCATATAAATTTGCTAAGAAGCTCATATTATTTTAGAGCTTAAAGTAAATCTATATTAAGAATTAATTTTATAGCATCTGAAGGATTTATTGTTAGTATTAACAAGCACATTATATTTATTTAGACATGTCAAAACAGAGATTAAACTATTAGTAAAATTAAAGCTGGATCGTTATTAAAATCTTAGAGATAATCTCTAATAATAGTAATATATTCTTTTTGCATCTAATAAATATTCTTATTTTAAAAACACAGTAATATTATCACTTTCTGTTTTATATATACTAGTATACCAGCTGAAAAAATACTAGTCTTGCTTTTTATTTATATAGTAGATGCTAATTTTATATTTATATAATTAATTTCTCTGAAAAAGCAGTCACGATCTACAAATAGACAAGATTGGGGCACATTTTAAAAATAAATATAATAAAGATAGCTTATGAAAGCAGGTCTAGTACCAATAAAGTGTGGAAACTCTTTATAAAATTATTTCTCTAAGTTGGTTATACACTCAGAAGATTAAGTTACTTAATAATATAACTGTATTTAATGATTCTAAATTAGTTCAGCACCTTGCAAATATCACAATATAACACTTTAAAATATGAAAGAAACTTTACATTAGCAGTTATATTTTGACTAAATTCATAATAATTAATAAATTTATATACTTAGTTCTTATCAACAGAATATATAAATGTTGATCACTCAAATAGCAATAAATTAATTATTGCATGATAGCAGTTTGAGACGATATTATATTGATTTGTAAATAATGTTTGTTTTACATATAATATTCTTTAATAAATGCAAGCTTTTGATAATTTAATGTTGAATCTGCATGTGCAATATAATTACAAAAATAATGATTAAATGTTAAATAATTTACATCAAATGCCTGCACGGCTGCTTATATGCTTGATATTTAATCTTTTTGAATAGCTTCAATGGCTAGAAGAATTCTACCTTCTTTATAAGCGTTTGAATCTGCTTGTTTTGGTGCTATCTTAGTGATTGAAGCTGTTAAAGACATTATGTGTTGGGTAGGTGATCTGCTCACTTGTAGATTATGTTATTCTACCCCTATATATTGTATACAGATTAATAGATAGAAATAATCAACCTGGTTATATCTCAAAAGTGGTAGTAAATTAAAGTAATAATTCCACAGTAAAGATATAGGCTCCAGTCTATCAGCTAAAAGATCTGTCTGATAATCTAATAAAATTAATATTGTATTTAACTACTGCATCTCTATTTAAAGTTTTATTATTATAATTATTGCATTCATGATTATATTATTACTCTTTAATAAGATAATCTCTTTTCATCTAAACAATATATATTATTTTTACAGTCTTTTTCGGTCTTTAAAATTATATCAATAATATAGAAAGAGATAATCTTGATGAGATATATCTCTCTTAAATATTTAGTTGCCTTAATATCTTGCTATTATTATAATAATATTATTGATATTAAGGATTCTTAAAGGAAATATAAATAGATTTTTAAGACTCTTTTTCATATTCTGTTTATTATTTATTATTTATTATTTATTATTTGTTATTTATTGCTGTTTTATTTACTGATGACTTTATACTGTACTATTTAATTACTTAATTATTTAACTGTTAAATTCTTTTTATTAATTTGCTTTAAGTTACAAATCTTAATAATAAAGGTTTCTCTTTAAACACTATATTAAATATATCTGCTAAGATATTTATAGTTGCTGCTGTCTTAATTTCATTATTATTACTGTTTCAAGTAAATATAGCTACTAAAATTTAACTTTATTGTTCTATTAATAGTATTATAGCTCTTATTAATCTGCAATATCAGAACTCTTAATTATAAATTTAATAGCTTAAAACTAAAATAAATATGATATAGATATCTAGTCTTTAAGATCAAAAAGTTTATAAGTTTATAACTATATTAACTTCTACTCTTAGCACAGTTAATTTGTAATTCTTATTAATTTATTAGTATGCTGAATTTCTTAATAATAATATCTGTCTTCAATAAAATATTTGTACTGAAAAATTAAAACAATATATTAATGTTTGTAAAACCTTAGATAAATAGCTTAATTAGCTCAGCATTCTTTTTAAAAATATTAATTAATAGGCTTAAATTTATAATTATTACTAATGTAATTGGACACCAAGCCAGACAGCAAACCCACTCATCAACACCAATATATTGAAAGACTAGACATCTAACGGCACTGCTCAAAATTGTGAAGCTATATACGTTATAAGCTATTTCCTAGAACATTTAATTCCAGTATGGTCAATTATATTGCAGTTACTGCATTGTGCAGGTGCTTGTTTTTAGGCTCTAGATCCTGCTGCTTAACCATTCTCATCTGTATCTGTTCAGCTTCCTGAGTATATCTTTCTAGCCTTCAGCACCTGTTAGAATATCTTCAGTAGTAATATAAGATCTAGCTGCCTCTTACTTTTTTTTCTGATATTGATTAGCTGCATAAAGCTTTTAAATTTACCGCTGAAGCATGATAACTTCATGCATTTATCATCTTAGATTTTTTGCTAGTTGACTGATTACTTGACTTAATGAGCTCTGAGAATTGCAGTTAACTAGGCATTTGATTAACTGCATCTGATACTGCAGATCCTAAGCTGAATATAATGTCTTTACAATCCAGCTAGCTGAGCCATAAGAAGTTGATAGTGTAGATATCTTTAATTAAACATTAAGATATGATAGCACTTTATCTGGCTAATAGTATTAAACCAGTAGCAGTAAATCTATTTTGTATATCAAATATAGATAATGCCTGCATACATGTATATTGATATATAGCCAGAAAAGTCTGCCTTATCAATATGATTGATGCCAAGCTGCATGCTGGCCTGAACCTGCTGGCTATATATTTGCTTTAATGGTGCAAAGCAGCCAACATCAAGAGGCTATAGCTAATGTAATAAATAAGATAATATATAAAAAGATATAATTTGATGCTTCTTGCAGAAATGATCAAACTCTGGAGTTGCATGACTTCCATAATCATCTAGAATCAGTAGACAATGTTTTCCAATTGTATATGCTGCTATATGCTTATTAAACATCTTTTTTAATCAGGCTATATATAGCTTATTATTGCTATATTTTTTACTCACGCTAATCACTCAATCATGTGGTATATCTTGATACTATGTAGATTGATGGATCTTACCAGTAAAGATAATTATTAGAGGTAGGGCTCAGTCAGTTGCATTAATTATCTTAATAACTGTCATTTATTCTTGATTGTCTGGCTGCAGAGCTCTAACACAACTAGTAGTATAATAAGAGTCTTTGCTGTAGATGTCACATCTATTTAAAAGCTAGTTTTATCAACATTATAGATATCTTGTTCCAGAACACTAATTTTTTTTATATAATATTATAAACAAGCTGAAATATTTTATAATAATCTTTAAATCTTCATATTGAGCTTGTTGACAATTAATTATATTTGTGATTGTATTTAGACTAAAAAAATTTTTATAATATTTAATAAATCTTGTCACTTATCTTTCACTAACTGTTGAAGATACACCTTTCTGATTAGATAGTATTCGATTGGCTATATTACGTACAATGCCTTGGCGATGATAGGCTCTATTGATCCAAATTCAATATCCATTTGATAAGTGAAGATTCTTCAGTAATAGTAAGCTTTTAACTGTTTAGTGCTGTATCTACACATGCAGTACAGCCTCTAAGACAGTCAGCAAGTGTAGATCTAGACATCTAATATATCTTAGCAGCTGCCTGTATGCTTGATATCTGACCAGTTTAAAAGGCTTTAAGTGCAAGTAAAATACAGTATAAGCTGAAGAATCTGCTGTTTTAGAGGGCATCTTGACAGTAGGTTGAAGCTGTTGAGTGGTAGTTGGGAGCAAATAGGGGGCCTGTGTCTGGCTCAGTGTCCTGTCCGGCTTGGTGTCTGATTACATTACAATTTTATTCAAGTTTATAGTATCTCTGAATACAGCATTAAAATATTATACTTAATACATTATTTTAATTCATCTTCATCAGAAGCTAAGATTAAAGAATACTTTTTATAGATGAAACAACATATAATAAATTAGAAAAGAACTTTACTAACAACAATTTGTCTTTATAAATATATGATAATAGCTGACTGTATTAATTATATTTATGATTATAACTTATTAGTAGAACTACTCTAATGTTTATAATAAATATCTTCATGCTATAGACAGCCTCTACTTTGATTATTATCTCAATAAAACCTTAATTACAGATTCCATCTTAAACAAGCTTAACACTTTATTTGTTCAATATCTGTAAATACTTAATCTTGTAAAGATATCTTTAAATAAAATACTTGATACTGAGAGAACAATGCTAACTATTATGATAAAGATGAAGAGCACTATAGCTATAGTTGTTATAAATGCTAATGAAAACTTACTGCTATTTTTAATTATATTTAGTCTTCGATATGGATTATAAGATTTCACTTAAAACCTGCTATTCTGGAACCTGAAATCAATCCCTAGAGCACTCCACTTCTCAGATTAAATATTTATTTTTATGCATCTGACTGCTATTAAATATATCTTAGTCTTTAGTAGTTTATATATAACTATATAAACCTATTGTTTTTTAAAATAAATAGAATAAATGTATTAGTAGAGCTCTTAAGAAGCTAGATTTATCTCCTTTTTAGATTTTATCTAAATATTCTATAGAATTTAAAAAGATATTGTAAATTAATTTATATAAAACTTATTAGTGTGGGTTGTTCCAGATTCTATTTTGTTTCATGAAAGCAGCAGCTAGTATTTTAATCTCTGAATTCTGGGTGATTAGCTCAGTCCTCAGTTTTCTCTGACAATAAGCTTTTGGATAATGTTCTGTCTTTCTACATTTAAAACAGGCATTCTTCTTTTGTAGCTTATTCTTTAATTCCTTGATCATAGTTGTGTCTACTTTTATAATAATGTCTCCATTCTAATCTTTCTTTGGTTAAGATGTTTATTGTTGATTAACTGGTTTTTGAGGTTTTCAGTTATCTTGTCAGTTCTCAAGCTTTTATTTATATAATTGATTATCAATCCAAGTTACTTGCTCAATCATTTTATTCAATATCTCAGATCAGTTATTAATATATAATATTTCATCCTTGATCTCACTCTTCAGGCCTTGATAGAACTTGGCCATTAGGGCAGACTTATCCCAATTCAAGTAAGAAGCAATCTGATAAAACTCAGATATATAACTTATCACTGAAGTTGTCTATTAAAGAGAATATAGCTTTTATTCTCTAGTTCTTTTTTATTAAGGTCTCTAAAAGTTGCTTTAAGCTTTTTTGAATTCTGCATAACTCTCAAACATCTTCTTGGTCTCAGTCTTTTGATTTTTAGATAATTGTTTATTAAAGTCTCTTACAAACAGCTTAGACCAATCAAACACTGCTTCTTAAAGATAAGTTCCCAGAAATATAACTTTATCACTTTCAACTATATTAGACAGATTGTTGATCTAAATATGTATATTTATTGATGTCAGATATCTCCTCAGGATAGAACACTTATCATCAAACATTTCTACATTAGCAATTTTAATGCCCTTAGCAATTGCACAGTCTAAATCTAACTTGCAAGTTGGGCAATTTGTCTCTTTAACTTATTCACAATTTCTATATCAATTTCAGAGATACTCATAACAGATGTCTTTATTATAGGAGCAGGTTGTTTGGCCAATTAACTTACTGTGGACATGATTGATTTTTGTAGCTCTCACCAGTACTCATAATGAGGGTGTCTTATTATCAAATTATAGAGATATCAACTAAGTAACAGTTGATAGAAGTCTTCTTAATATAAGAAAGTAGATTGAAGCTATAAAAGAATTTAGTTGATTTTCTATAAATTTTAAAATCTTCTTGAATAAGATGCAGTAGCTAAATACATGCCTAAATAAATTATTCTATTTATGCCCTCTTTTCAGTGTATTATTTTACATATTTTCCAACAATATACTTGGACAGTACACTCATACCTTATGTGATCTGTGTAATATTTCTGCCTTGTTTATTCTTTTATTGGTTCTTGTGCTAATCTCACACATTAGGGTTTCTTTGATCTTTCTGACAGTGCTTAACTTCTGTTGACAGATATCATGACTGACTGATCATTTATTGATTAAGACCTTTTCTATTTTTTAGTCAATCTAAGGACTTTGTTCTTGCAGTTATAATATTTTTAGCACAGCATCATACTGTTTCCTCAAAGATATAACTTTAAACATCAGAGTAGAGATATAACTCTCAGATCTTAACATAACTTTTCTAATCTGAAGTTCTGATTCATTATAAATTATTTCTTTATTTAGTTTTTTAATCCAAATACTTGGTTCTGCCTCTTGAGTTTTCAAATCATAATTCTTAATATATTCTTGGCTGATGAAATTTTCAGATGCTTCTAAATTAATTATAATTCTGGCTGGCTTTCCCTCAATCTATTCTTGAATATAGATTGATAATTTATTTTTTGTGGCTGCTAGTGTGACTGCTTTCCAATGCTATTTATAATGTTGTTGCTCAACTTCATCATTTTTGACTCAGTCTTCTGGCTGTGATTTTTATTTAAGATGCCAAATATATTTTCTGCCCTGCATTTATCTGGATTAATTTTAGAATAACTTAGATGTTTTAGCTCTTCCCACACATATTCACATGCTGAGATATTCATTGAACATTTAAACTGTTTAATCATATCAATCTTCAGTTTCTTGAAGTATTATTCATGGTAATATTTATGAAGTTCATGAAGCAGGTATTGATTATTATAGCAAGTCCTTCAATTCTTCTAATAGTGATTTTCTGAATATTCTGAATATTAATCACGGCTGCAATCAGATACATGTTCAAGAACTCCATTATAGAAGTGTATTTCTTAAATCTATAAGACTTACTCAAAATTTTCAGCCATTGAGAGATTCTTTTTATGTTAAGCATTTTTAAAATATCTATATTTAGCACTTCTTGAATTGATTAATATAATCTTGCCACAACTTGCAGAATTCTTTCTAGCAATCTGCTTTAAAAAAGTGAAGTTGTAAGGTTTATTCTTCTAGATCTTATTTTTGTTCCAGCAGGGTTTTTTTTGCTCTCAACTCAAATTCAGATGGCTTTATCTCCTATTTATTCATGTTCTGAGCTGTTAGACAGCTATGGAACTCACCGTCTGAAAGAGATTTAATATCGCTATTATACAGATTCTTGCCTCTGCAGTCATTTTCTTAGTTGTCCTGAGGTATTCTGATAAATAAATTTTTACTATGAGTGGTTTATCTCTTCTCAAGTTCTTGAGTACTCAGTCTTTTATGCTGATTTTTTTAAATACTAAGATATTTCTTATCTTTCTTGCTGCAGCAATCTTTTTTATAGTTATAACTTTCTTCTTTTTTTGCTTGAGCTTTTTATTTTCTTTATGCATGTTTTCATATTTCTTGAGCTATTTTTCTTTTATTTAAGCAGCAATTCTGAAATCTTCTCAGAATTCTGAATTATTCTTTCAGTCACTTTTATAGTACTCAGATTCTTCACTGTTATTCAGTTTTTGAAAGTTTATACTGATTTTGCTGAAGGTGTCCTTATCTTCTTATCTTGTGATTGTTGCTGCTAAGGCAAGGTCTCTGAATTCTGAGTAGTTAGTCCAGTTCTTAGTTTCCTTTATCAACATGCCTTAGCATAATGTTCAGGTTTTTTATATTTAAAGCAAGTATTCTTCTTTCTGAGATTTTTCTTCAACTTAATCACAGTAGTGTTTAATTTTATGATTATATTATTATCTTGATCTTGTTTCTCTCAGGAATTTTATTGTTGATCAACTGGTTTTTGAGGCTTCTAGTTATCTTATTGGTTTTCAAGCTTTTATTTATACAAGCAATTATTGATTTTTAGGGTTTAGAATTAAGAGTCTTTGGTTAATTATCAATGTATAATATTTTATTCTTGATCTCACTTTTTAATTCTTAATAGAAATTTGCCATCAGAGCAGATTCATCTCAGTTCAAATAAGATGCAATTTGATGAAACTCAGATATATAGCTTGTTATAAAAGTTGTCTGTTATAAAATACAAAGCTTTTGTTCTGCAGTCCTTTTTTTAATTAATTTTTAAAAATTGCTTTTAAGTTTTCTTTGAAACAGTATAGTTTCTGAATAATTTCTTAATTTCTTCTGCTTACTTGATTGTGTCTTATTAAAATTTCTTATATGACTTGAACTAATTAAATGCTGCTTCTTAAAGATAGGTTTCTGCAAACAAGACTTTGTTGCTCTTAATTATATTAGACAGATTGTTGATTTAAATATGCATGTTTATTAATATTAGATATTTTCTTAAGGTAGGTCTTTTACTTAAGTGACTGCATTGCCTGAACTTATTAGATAAGTTATATATTTCTGTAACTTCTTCACAGCTTCTATGCTGATAACTTCTCCAGTATTGGTACTTGCAGCAGATAGCTTGGCAGCAGCAGCAGGTTACTTCATCAATTGACTTACTGTGGATATGGTTATTTTTTAGCTCTCATTAGTACTCACAATAAGGGCATCTTATTGTCAAAAGATATCAACTATTAGACAGTTGAACTGTTATTCTTAAAGTGAGATAATTGATAGAAGTCAAAAAACTAAGAATAAATAAATCAATTAAATATCTAGATTTTAAGACCTGTATGAGAATAAACATAATCAAGAGAAGTAGCTCTTTATTTGAGAAAAAGTGTCTTTATATTAATATATTTTTCTTTTTTGTTCTATTAGTCTTTTTATTACCTCTTATTAGACTTTGTGTCACTTTATATCTCCTTCAAGGCTTTATTCTTCTGACATTGATCAAGATATCTACAACTTTAATAAAACAAACTTTTAAATGCAGTCAACTCTTTCTATAACAAACTTCCTTATAACAGTATTCTTAATAGTAATATTTTCTGCTATCCTCAATTATTTTTGCATACAAATTGCTCAATCTCTCAATACTTGCAATATTGTTACCCTTTAGCTCAAATATTGTTATATCAAGTTAATTTAGCATTAATAAAATACCTCATCAGCCAATCTTAAAGAGTTAACAGAAGATACTACAGGCCTGATATTTTCACCAATATTTAAGACTTTATTAAAAGGACTGTATAAGTTCTACAAGCAATTTAATTATCAGATAAATCAGTTTATAGTCTTAGAGAGCCTTTCTAATTATTTTGTTTATCTTAGTTAGTCAGCTTCACAAATCTTCTTAAGAGATCTCTTCTATTAATAAGCTTTTAATTAGCTAATTCTTGAAGCTATCCTCTTCAACTAGCAGCAATTAATTGTGTCAGAGTGGAATTATAACTGATGATATTCTGATTGAGAAAGTATATCAAATCTCCTCAAATTTCACAATACTTAGATTTGTCTATTTATGAATTTAGTCAAGATTGACTTACAGGCTTCAAACAACATTACAATCTTTAAAAACAGACTCAATATAGAGAAGCCTCTTCTGCAAATACAGCAGAAGAGATAAAGGATATAAAACATTATATGGTGAATATCGTGAGAAAGCTATATACAAATAATACAATATAGATGAGACTGACTTATTTTAGCAAAAAGTTTTTTTCTGGTTGTTCTGGAATAAAGAAGGAAAGAAGCCAGATTACTATTATAGCTGTATAAATTGTACTGGCTCTAATTTGCTTTCAATTTAGTTTATTGAAAATGTAAAATAACTTTATTCTCTGTAGGAGCTTAATATAGAAGCTCTTGAAAAATCTAAAAATCCAATAAAAATGCATAAATTAACTTTACTATTATAAGAGAGTGGCTTCTTGCTTTTTATTCTCATATTGAAAGTTGTACAGCTCTTTTATTGATGAATAACATCAAATTTTTATTGAAGATGTGGAGTTAGCTCCTCCTTTATCTAATATTTGAATTTAGTAGCTTCTGGCAAATTCTACAAGTCTTTATCAATCTCTTAATCAAGAAATCATTTAGAATCTCAAGATTTACTACTGAAAGTACTGGCTACACTTCATGATTTAAGGATTTAAGAATAATACTGTTCTCTTTACAGCAGTCTTATTATATCATGCGGTTTATTAAGTTTCTTAGATTTGGAACTATAATATCTCTAATACTACAATCTACAACTGTTTCTAAAAGAGTATTGTTATACAGCCTTAAATCTCAACTCTATCAATGAATCCACAGCCAGACATATCAAGCCTTTATAATAGAGCTTGGGGAGCAGGTCAAATTATAGATATAATAAGCCTTAGCAACTTTCTTAACCTCTCTGATAAGGATCTTATAGAGGGGAGCAATAAGAATATCTGCAGTCAATTATTGCATACATACAAGTGATGAAAGCAGGAATACTATAAAGAAGCTTCAGTCTGATATTGAGGTAAAAACAGCATCTATAGTGGTGCCATCTCTACGACAGGCTTTAGAGAGTTTTGTACAATTCTTTACTATAAGAAGGACTGCAAGAATATTAGTATCAAGAATATAAGAGATTTGAAGAGGTTGAAGAGAGAATTAGCTTCTAAGAAGCTTAATAGTAGAACTTAGAGCACTCTAGACTCCTGGATTCTATAAAGCTTCAATAATTTTGAGTTGCCGGGATTAGATTGTTATAAAAAGAGTTGACTGTAGATGTGATATCAACTACTAAAATTATTACTAGCTCAGATTAATCAGCTAGCTGTGCCAGATTTATATAATCAGAAAAATTATAAATAGATAACTGTGATTAATTAATTTATCTAAATATGCCTTATTTGTCATAATCGTATCTATAGAAAAGATACATCAAGCTTTATAATATAAAGATATACTATCTAATTGAGTGATTAATATTAGTAAGAATAACTGAACAAATAATTAACTTGGCTTGCTTTAAATAAAAGATATATTCTATAAGCATATCTATGCTTGTGTAATTAATTATTGATCTTTAACAATTATAAAAGCTATATTACATCTGAATTTGACCAGTTCTGCATTCAGAATATAATTATTTTATTATATATGTTATTGCATTCTTCTTATCTTCTTTAATCACTTAATATTAGCTGTTTTTCAGCTTTAAAGAAGATATATAGTCAGAGGGTTAAATTTAATATATAGCTAAGCATTAATTATATTGATAAATAGGATTTTCTGATTGTATACCAACATATAAAAAAGCTCTATTTATGTTTACAGTAGATTTAAGCTACTGAACTAATTTTACATCAGTTAGATTAAATGCTTTTACAACTTTATATTCAGATAAAGACATCTATATTATTTTCTATCTTACAGCAATCAATCAGCATCTTAAGCCCTGAAACTTCTTATAATATTAAGAAATTGAAGCTTCAGATCTGGGCTCTTAAGCATCTTTTAAAGCATTATTTATAAAGCCTATTAAGTCCAGTAAAGCAAGCTTTTAATTAATTAGTTAAAGACTGTTAGATTGCAATATATAATATTGTTCTTCACAGAAAAATAGAGGGCTGCAAGCTGTTAATCAATATCAAAAAAGAGAAATACATCTAGATTCTATATAGCTATTGAGAATATTTTAACAGCTACAGAAAAATTCTAACATGCACAACAAGCTGATCAAATATATGAAGAGATGATTAAACAGTTAGATTTACAGTCAGTAAAGTAGGCACCATCAAAATGCAGTGAATGTGGAATACTAGAGTATACTATTAAATAATGCTCTAATCATTAAATATTTAGGATCTAGTCAATATTAGATATTCTAATTCAGAAATGGTGGTTGAAATTGGTGATAAAGATATCATCTAGTGGATGGTATAGCACTTAGTTATATGTGGCTCTTGCTTATAGACTATATTATAAAGTTGAATATTTAACAGATATTTTGTAAGATATAAATAAATCTGAGCTTAGAAGAATTGATGATCTTAGAACTCAATATAAAATCTATAAATATAAAATAATGCTCTTTAAATTGATTGGTACTGCTGCAATCTTTTAATATTATATTAATAATCTTTTTCTGGACTATCTAAATTAATTTAACTATATTTATTAATAATATTCTTATCTATTTTTAGAATAAATTAAAGTATAAGAAGCTAATAAATAGAAGAGAAACAAATTAAAAAATTAGCTATAAATTAATTCTCAGGATAAAGAAATCAATTTAGGAAAATTTTTCTTAGCAACTAGTTTGTTACAAAGTGCTGCCAAGTCATTATAGCTCAGCAACAGAACTACTTAAATCTGGAAGACTGATTATTATGTGCGATCATGTTGATCATACTAGTTATAGCAATTATATTGATTATGGCAATTATATTAATTACAACCTTAAGATTTTAACTATATATATAAAAATATTCTTTTCAGACAGATTCTGACTTCTGTAGTTGACTTACATAGTAATTTAGCAGTATATATTGCTAGTAACTTAGGCCTACTTATATTGCTCACCCTCTTGTTTTTTGTCTTCAAGATAAACCCGGTGACTCTTCAGCCTACTCAATTGGGCCTGCTGTTACATAGTTATCAAAAATATAAGAGAAAAAATAATTCAGAAAACATTTAAATCTGCTATATACTTAGTGAAAATTCCAAAAAAATCCTTCTTGGGAATAAAAAGGTGAATATATGATATATAATAGCACACACATAAAAGTTCAAAATAGGTTTCTGTAATAGAAAAGGTATTTGCTAAAGATCCGCCTTTTTGATAAAACTGGAAACTCTCTTGATATAATATCTCAGTATAATATATTTTACTGATGAATTCGATTGTTCTTACATAAATAATAATATCTGCTTTTAAACTTATTAGCTAACTACTTGAAAATATTAGGATACTAAGTATGTACTAAGAATTACTACTCTAGTAGGTGTGATAGCTACTGCCTCTTCAAGTATTTTACCAGAGATCAGCATTTCAGTTTACTACTAATACAACCTCTATACTTGTATACTCTCTATCAGTATTACTACCTGGCATTTTTGAATCTCAATATTATACTCTTCTGGAAAGAATTTCACTAGCTTATTTTTTTTTTTCGAAACGTGCTAATTTCAAAATTTTAACAATGAAGAGGATAATCTGATATTTGCTACCTAAATTATAACACTTTGCTGATCAAATCCATGTGACTACAAGATACTGTAATAGTTTAGTTAAAGGTTTAGGTAAAAAAGCTTCTAAATTTTATCTAATATTTAGTTAAAGCTGCCTCCAAAACCGTTAATTTTTAAGGGAAAATACTAAGAATTACAAAATTACCACTAAGTAGAGCTTCACTATTTCAAAGTATACAGTGTCATAATTTGAGCAGCAAGGGGATAACAGGGCACGTCAAAAAGCCTGGCTATTAGGCAATAACAGATTATGGCTGCAATAACTTGGGAAACATAGAGTACACTCTCAATAAAAAAAGTTACTCACATACTAATTGCTTGGCATATTTCCATGCTAAATACACATGATTTTGAAGCTATCTAACAACCATATAGAGTTGGAGCACCCCCAAAATCACCTTCTTTACCTAAATCAATTAATTAGACATCAGATCAATAAGATCACTAGATCTTATGATCCAGGCAAGTGTCTTGATGCTAATGGAAGATGAATTGTGATCTTGGTGATCTAAGACTAGAGTGTTGAAGATACAATCATGGCGGTGATCCATAAGATCACATGATCTATAATAGGCCTAAGCAAAGTCAGCCTAGTAAAAGCAGCATGGCAGTAGGCGGGGGAGTGGGTCAGGTGTAACAAAACTTTTCATCGAGAGTGTAGTTAAGTACAGTACCTAAGTACGGTATCCTCTTTGTGGGCTCTGTACTGATTCTAACCTAAATAGGTAATGGATCTACCTAGGTACTCACCGCCTTTGACAACAATAATCAACACCCAAAGATATTGTGGCTGCAGCAAGAGTACTCCCCCTGCTCTATGCCTTGATGGCACTTTCCAACCGCTCTGATCACTGCCTAGCATAAGTAACCACCAAATCGCAAATGCACTTGGTTTTCTAGGTTCATAATCTGACTCCAGCAATGTTTGCTCCTGGTGTGACCGTTCACTCAACGGTTTCCTCTCTACGGAACCCTCGAAGGCGCCAGAGAACAAATTCAGACGACTCCATCAAGTATCCAAAAGCCAAGAGACGACGATCTCTTTTGCGAGAGGATACCTTTGAACCGCTCAGGGCTTCTGAAGCGGAGTGCGACGTTCATCACGAAGTCCAAACATCTACCACTTATGCTAGCTCAAGTCTCGTCTCAGAGGACAATATAACTCAGAAGCAGCTCGTGTTCAGGGGACCGAAGAAATCAGACAAACAAGGCGATCACGCCAACGGAACTGTAATACTGGTAGGCCATATGTTTACGTTTGTCTTCCAGCGGAAATCATAAGTAGGGGCTAACTTGGTTTTACTACTGCAGTCCAAAAATGACTATTACATTGTTTCCCAGCTTCCTTCGTTGCCTGACCAGATCCGTGGGACAGACTCAGGTAAAACGGCCAGCTTTTTCTTCAACATGCTGTTACTAACCTGTTTCAGTTCCTCTCGAAAGCTTCTTTGCGACTGATCAAGGTTACGCACTTATCCTGACGCAATGTTATGCAATAATTTGGCCGTACGCGATATCCGAATCTTCGCCATCTCCGGCCGATGTCTTCACTGTTATGATTCCGGAATCCTGCAGGGACCCTAGTGGTGGGACTCCTCTTGGTGTTTTTGTGTCGAACACCGCAACTGAACTCCCGGGATTGATGGTTGTAATACCTTCTACTGGGAAAATAATCTACTGGGAAACCGTATCACATGCTGCAGTCCTGGGATTAGTGAGGCAAAAGCAGAACGGACTACAGGGCTCAGTTCCAGGTTTACTCTCAGGAGAATACGCCACTGAAGTTATAAATGCGGAACCTTCGGGCATTATCATCACCTTTTCCTCTGGTCGAGTAGCCCATGTTACTGTGAGGGATCCTCAGGGAAAGCCCACTGTAACCGTTAATTTTCTTCGTGGTATGACTAGAATCACCAGTGGGGGATTCTTTGGTGGGATAAAGAGTGTTCTGGGAGGGAGTTCCTGGAAAAAAGAGGTAGCTGCTGCAAGACCTGGTGAGTCTTTACAACGGGGCCAACGTGATATCATAATCGCTACTTCTACGGGCCTTTTGGAGATGTGGGATACGCACTGGAATAGCGGGAATACATTGAAAATACAGATGGATGTCAGACATGACCTCCACAAGGCTCTTGGGCTGGATCATGTTGAGAGTGGCAGTGAACAGAACCTTAGGATCTTGGATTTTGTGTGTGTGCCCAGGCAAGATAGCGACGCATGCGGCCCAGCGACTGACCACGAAACGTCGCTCTTCTTCTTGGTTGCCCTGCATCGACTCCAAGATTTAAAAGATTTAACAACCTTGGCCGTTGTCAGGATGAATCTTTCAAATAGAGAAGTACAGGTTGTTTCGACTCATCCGGTTGAACGTCAAAGACTTCCTTCAAATCTCGGAAAGCTGAAACCGAAACTGCATATCCCGAAACCTTTTGATACCGCTTTCATTGTGTTGGGCCAGACAGTTGTCCTGTTGTCTCTGACGCGGATTAAAGAGTCGCCGTCATCGCAGTTACTGATGGATTCGAATCGTATTCCTGTTCCTTTCCAGGACTGTATCCGGTTTCGAGATGAAGAAAAGTATAAAATACTAGGCAGTGGTCTTGAAGACCAAAGTGTCGAACAAAAACATCCGGCATGCATTGTCATGGTTCGAGGATTTGGCGTCATTCGCATCACCGCCTTGCCTCGCCAGATTCCAGACAGTGACTTCGAAGATGCCCAAATTACTGCCAAGCTCAAGCTCGAACAGGCCGTTTTCTATGGAAATATGTCAGACAATCCTTTGGACTTTGTCAGCGGAAACGAGTTGAACTTCCCACCGCAAGAATTAGAAGAGGCCGCACTGGAGATCTGCAAGGAGCTGCTCCAATCGAGCTCAAAGTTCATACCGAGTGCAGCCCTTTCGCTTGACCAACACTTGCGTTTACGAGCAAAAGCACTTGATGACTTAGCACTTCTTCTGATTCGCCACGGTGAGCCGCCATCAAGATTAACACGTTGGCAACTGTTATGGGGCGCCGAGAAACTTGCTGCTCAGAGGGCTATGTGGAAGGTGGAAGAAGGATTTAGGAAGAAAAAGAACGGAAAACCAACATTCCTGGCCCGTGTAATTGAGCTGATGAGTGAGAAGTTCAAGACAAGATTTGAGCCCCAAAACGGAGAAAGCGATCGTGTGCGACATTGGTTCATACATGATACCTATAGAATGGAGCACATCATCCCCTGGATCTTCAATGCTATCCGAGATCCGAAAGGAAATATTTCAAGACAAGGACGACTGTTCTCGGACCAAGTTCTGGAAGCCAGCGAGCTTTCCCTTTCGGTACTGGAGACAGCTTTCCGATTTAGAGACGAGCATGCTGGACTATACGGTCTCGGTGAAGAGACATTCGAGGATGGAGTGCTTGTCTCTGGCTATGAAGGATTACCTGAATTTTGGACTTCACAGAGCGTAGGATACGCCGAAACTGGACATCTATTGGATCTGGAACTTGATAGCTGCAGATCTTGGTTGCAGCAAACAGTACCAAGGAACGATACACCGGATTCGCTTACAATAAAGAACATCGCACGTAACAGCTCCCGTCAGCTTCGAGTTCTTGGGAAGATGCACCGTGAGCGAGTTCGTTGGCTCTCTGCGCAGGATGATTCCAAACTGACAGACGAGAGCCTAGCCATCGAGGAAGCACACATAAAACAGAGAAAATGGCAGCTGTTCAAAATTGCGGGAATTGGGCAGTTAAAGGATGCTATTTCCTTGGCTGAGGAATTTCGTGACATGAGTGCGCTAGTAGAGCTCATAGTTGAACTCCAGGACCAAGCGAAAGGCGGGAATATCCAGCAAGGCGTGTCAGGAGAGGATTCTCACGTTGATGAAGATTTGAAGCGGTTTGGGCAGAGAGTCGCAGGCTACTTCGAGAGATTTGGTGAATCTTGGGCAGATGCATTCTTCTCTCGGCAGATATCTGTTGGGCAACCTGGAGTCTTGTTGGCGATGAGGAGTTACCAGCCCTATGTCACCCGCTTTTTGCGCAAGGCTCCTTCACGTTCACGACTGGGTTGGATCAATGATATAATCGGCGAGAACGATTACAATACCGCGTCGCGCTCCCTGGAAAATCTAGCTATCGAGAATGAATCTGATTTATGGAGTCAACGCGTCGAAATTTCCCTGGCGAAACTTACGAGGCTAGCAGCATGGGAAAAGAGCGCAGCGTTCGAGCAATCAGATGTTCGTGAGGAAATAAAACGCCTTGATGACTACGCGGAGATAAGTATGATTCAGGAGCTGGTTTATGAACATGTCTTACCCGCATTGCGCGGCGCCATCGATCAGAAGGCTGAACTCGAGCTGGCAATGGACCATTTTGGCAAACATATTGTTAATGACAAACCTTCTCTCCATGAAATTCTTGAGGACGCACTTGCCAAACTAGTCGCCAGAGAAGTAATTGGCGTTGAGCAACTGATCGATTTGCTGACCCTGATGGATCCAGTACAGTTCCTTGAGGGCGAAGACAATGGACTAGTAGGACGCGAGTTCTATTTGGCCCTACATGTTCTTCGACTTAGTGGCTATGCTCATACAGATCCAGCATACTATGAGATGTTGCAGAAGCTGGTATGGCGGAGATGCATGATCCGTGATAATTGGGAAGCCATTGGGGAAACAGCTCAGAAGCTGGACAATGAGGTCGAGGCTCGTGTCCGCGACACAGCTCTGTTTCGTACTCTAACAGAGTGTCTCAAAGAAGGTAAAACAGAGAGATTCTTGTCACCTTACGTTGCTAACTTGATCATAGAACGTCTGGGAGCGCTTGATGATCTTCCGATGTACACCAGATATTCCCCTTCGGAAATTGTCAACTGCATTTCCCATTCCAGTTTCCTTAAATCGCGGTTCCACCCAGAGCATAGCGCTCGGGTACTTCGTGATCTCGATAAGGAGGCCGAGATCTTGCGTCGTTATGTCGAAAAGGGCAAGCTTGAGGTCTGGTTCAAGGATATTTTGGCATCAGTGGAGGCATCAGTGGCAACTATTCACCAGAAGGCTCAGAATAAGGAACTCGGAGTGCAAGAACCATTGAGTCCTACCAGGTCGTCAGATGTGAAGACAAGGTTGAATTGGCTCTAGGTGTGGGAATAAAAGATGTACATTACTAAGCAGTATGTCCGTTTTAATTAATGTTTGTAGATGATTTACAGCAGCTATTGTTAATGTTTCATCTAAAGAGTAATTTCAGTCTAAACCCTTTCTTGCTTTACCCACTGTTTAAACAGTATGACTTAATCTACATACAACCCAAAAATGCATGCAAAGTTGAATCTGCAATAGATTTGTCTAATATTCAATTACTCCTCATCGTAAATTTCTACATACAATTAAGAAATAAAGAACTTTTTAGTCAGATAGTAAGTAGTAAAGAAAGAAATCAGTTAAATATAAAGGCTATCTTCTAATGACTATATATAGTAGCTTCTAGTATGTTTGAATATAATTTAAGAACACAATAAAATAGAAGGCCTTACAAATATGCAATAATTCTTGAAATCAGGGATTCACGAATGCCATAATACCATAAACAATACCCAAACGGCAGTGGCCGGGGATTAGATATTCTCGGCCCCTAAACACAGCCACTGACTGTCCTCATAATAAGGTAACCATGGACCATGATAAATTACCGGCTGAACCCCTCTCAACAAGGTGAGCCGGCCTGGGGTCGAAGGTCAAACAGGCGCGGAGTAGATGAGGAGGACTTAATTCGATGAACAAGGTGAAGGCGGCTTTACATAAGGGGTCGAGGGAGCCGCCCAGGCTAGGTGTGGCTTGTGTCCGCCGGAGCACCTACCTAGGTAGATCCTGGACCTTTCCATGTTTGGCTAGTCAGAGTATTGACCTCGGGAGGTTAGGTAATGTAAAGAGACTTCGAGTGATTAAAAACCTTGGCATTTCAATGTAATGGGGTTCCCGGTCATTCGGATCAGTCATTGTAAATTGTCCCACCTGCATAAGCTGAGGCGACCGGGTGGCCCAAGATGGGTGTTCAGAAGAAGACACGGAAATTCGCTCAAGTCAAAAGAGCGATCAGTTTACGCGATAGTCGCCTGTTTGTATTCTCATCTTTCTCGACAAGACATACGCTGACATGGACAGCAGGAAGGAGAACCAGGCAAAGAATGACCAGAAAAACAATGAGAAGAAAGATGATCTTGTTAGAGAAGTGTATGTATACCTATATCTTCACTGAGAAATATTCTGAGGCGTACCTAATTGAATTCTACTGCACAGGCCCCAGGTCTCTTCTGCTCTTTTTTTCCAATACAATACCGCACTTGCGCCGCCTTATTCAATCCTCGTCGATACCAATTTCCTATCCCATACCATCCAGCACAAACTCGAAGTCATTCCATCCATGATGGATTGTCTTTATGCGAAATGTATCCCAATCGTTACCGACTGCGTTCTCGCCGAATTAGAAAAACTTGGTCAGAAGTATCGGCTGGCGCTGCGCATTGCGAAAGATCCAAGATTTGAGAGAATAAAGTGTGACCACAAGGGTACATATGCGGATGACTGTTTGGTTGATCGGGTTATTAAGCATCGTGTCTATATTGTGGCAACGAATGATCGTGATCTGAAGAGGCGAATCCGGTAAGGATGCTCTGTTTCTGAGGGACCAAGTTCTAAAACATTTGTCCCTGACGATGAGACTATAGGAAAATTCCGGGTGTACCCATTATGAGTGTCGCACGGGGAAAGTACGTTATTGAACGACTTCCTGATGCACCAGAGAAATAAACACCACCTATACTTGGACTCAAATCTCGCAACAATTTATATGCGACACATGACCCTTCCGTCATACAGAAGGGACGATCTGATAACTCTTGTGGCCCATGTAGGGGGCCAACCAAATCAGCCCGCTTTGTATGGGGAAAACAGCCCACCTTGCTCTGCTGCGGCAGCCCAGCATCTGCAACTCGGGCTTCGACATACGCGACGAGTGGTCGTAAAACAGATCAGTCCCAGGAGAAATATTTAAGGTGGTGTAATGGCTGTTTCCAAGGCCACAAGACGGCTACAACCGTTCCTGTGGTATGATACTGCTATTGTAGCGTGGAGGGCTTGAAGAGAACTTTTCGATCTCTCGCTGAGAGTAGGTATCCGAGCTCAGGAGTTCATAAAACTCGAGTTGGAAAGGGAAAATTAATGAGAAAAGGTCGCACCTTGGAGGTCTACGACAAACAATAAGCGGCACTTGAGAACTCTCTCCGATAGTATGAAAACAACATTGATCTCTGTATAGCACAACTCTCAGCCAATATACTGTCTCAAAGCGTTGGAGTGTTTTTCATTGCCAAATGTACAGGCAGATGAAGTAGTGAATATAGACAACATTTCGATATTTTTATGTTGCTTCTCTAGGAATAAGACCCAATACTGACTGAATGTTTGCCCTATCTGAGTGCATTCGAACCTGATATCTGATTTTCCAAATGGGAATGGGATGAGTGCATGAGGGCTCCAGGAAGCATTGATCCAGGATACCTACTGTTGAGAACTATCTTTCACTCATAACTGTTAGAATATCAGATGGGATAGTGACAAGTAATAATAACAATACATAGATGCTGAGTAAGATGTAAGATTTGTGAATGGATCTATATGATTAGTTGGTGTACTAGACTACAGTCCTGTGTCAAAAGTTACATTAAATTTAGTGCATATACTAATTGCTTGGCATGCTGCCATATCATATTCATGCGACTTTGGAGCTATGTAGAGGTAATTAAACATTATGATTATCTACAGAGTGGAGATATATAAAATAGTATACAGAATCTAGATTACTTACCATTTAGTAGAACCCCCAATTGGATGTCAGAATCAATAAGATCTTTAGATCTCATGATCTAGGCGAGTGATCTTGGTGATCTAGAACTAGGGCGTTGAAGCTATTGATCATGGTGGTGAGCAGTAATCTGGATTGGTCACATGATCACTAATCTGGGGTCATGAGACTCTCTAAGCGAGGTCAGTCTAGTAAAAGCAGCATGGCAAGTGGCTCTGGCTAACTTTCCGCACATGATTACATATCTTTAAATGGGTATGCTTTCAAGGTTTGCAGCTCAGTAGGGTACAAAAATTACTAGGCGGTGTTTAGGCTAAAATTTTTTACTCAGTTATTAACTAGTTATTTGACTGCCAATAAATAAATCATGTGGGGCTACTGAAATGAACAATCTAACAACAGGATAATGCTTTGCAGTGTGAGTCAAACTATTATAATTGGTTCCTTGCTCTACAGTGACAACCTTGTGGAAAGATCAAATTACAAGCTGTTTCTTCCCAGAAGTTACAGAACACACAAGCATTTAGAGCAGCACAGAAAAACCAATAACAAATCACTCTCACCTGGGACATATCTACAGGGTACTGTCTGAACTTGTGGAATAATACCTAACACAATGGGTATACCACATCTAACACGACACTTGCTTCCATTTTCAGAACCAGTGCATTTAGGAGACAACAGCATATCTGGAATCAAGTGCATAAAGTCAGTAGTCATTGATGGGCCAAGCCTGGTCTATCATGTTTATTTCCGATTGTTGTCTTGGACAGATACTCATTTGAATGCACTGGATGCGCAACCCACATGTGAGGAAGTGAGTATCGGTGTGATGATATACCTTTTGCAGCTGAGAAATCTGAATATTCAAATGTAAGTAAATCCCGAAAGTGAATGCTCAATATGCTCTTTTTCTCTTCATCATATTTCCCGTGACTGAAATTGACTTTTATTACTGGTTTTAGAAACAAGATCTTTTTTGATGGAGCTCTGCCGACTACAAAGCGCGAAATGCGATTCGCTCGACTGGAGAAATTAAGAAGAAAACTCGAGCTTTTCTGCTTAAACAATCGAGAAGGCTTTCAGGCTGGGCCTGCAAGGGGACGCTTGCGCATAGACCCTGGAAAGGTCTTCCGCAGCCACAGCCTACCGCAGAGGTATAAGGGCTTGCCCGAAAATCCTTTTATGGTAGCAGCTGTATTTGAAGACTTGAGGAACCGGTGGAATTGGTATAATCTCAAGAGGGTCGCGACAGGTATTCATCTGCCGCCTTTCACGGATGACAAGGAATTTCCATGGGGAGGGATTAGCGAAATGGTCCCAGGGGAAGCAGATATCTACTGTAGCTATATATCAAGGAAAACAGGCTGTGCTGTGTTGACTAACGACTCAGATCTTTTAATTCACGATCTTGGGCCAGAAGGCTCGGTGATATTCCTTGACTCGATTGAATTGAACAAATGGGACATTCAAAACCAAACGGATACAGATATCTGGGCCATGGAACTATGTCCAGCTGCACTTTCAAGAAAGTTGGGTCTGAGCAGTATCCAAAGGCTTGCATATGAACTGAAAAGAGATCCGCACGCGGGGCTGAGAGAACTGATACGGCGTTCAAGAGATACTACAAAGACGGTGGAAGATGGTTCCGATTTCAACCGCTTTATGGAGGAGTACCAACCTCTTACAGATGAGCCAGACATGAAACAGGTGAACCAAGCGGCTCTTCAATGCCTCGACACAAGGGTGTCGGAACTCTTCTTGCAATATGAGTTGCCGAACCTCCATGCGCTTCAAGAAGCGCCGTCTATTTATCTTGCAGTTCTGAATGAAGACCATGCCAGGCGATGTGCGTGGTCTGAAGGTAGAGATATCAGATGTCTTGGATACTCTGTTCTTAATATTTCTCGTCCGCAGTCGCACAGATCCACAGTTGTTCTCGAGTACGTGCGCAGAGGAGGGAGAATGTGTTTTGATGCAATATCTCTTCACGATGAGAATGTCATTGGATTAGAGCTAGAAGCTCTCTTGGATCGGTTGGCTCAAGCATGCGTTGCGTCTAACAATGTTCCAACCACCATTAGTCACTGGAGAATCTTCGCATTGAACAAGATCTACAGCGCCAAGGACAAAAACAGGGTCCTGATTCCCAGTCGAGAGCAGCTGAGACGCTTCTTGACCTTTGGACATATGGGAGAGAAAGTTGAATGGACAGACATCCACCTCCTCGCCCAGATGCAGGCGATTTTCTACTCGCTGAGGATTTTGGCGCAGCTCCTCAATGTCGCGGCGCTTGGCACAAGCATCACGGAAAAGGCACGAGGTGTACTTGCAGGCCTTCCGCCTCTCCATGCACTGATGAAATCGAGAAATGAGATAATGCTGGAAAGGCACTGTGAGGTTACTATCAACGAATTGGTCAACAAGTTCTTCCACATCCAGGAACAAGTAATGCAGCAGAGGACCGTCGACGGGCCAGACGAAAACCAGTACGACATTGTTGGGCAGAAACAAGACATTGATGAAGATGTAGAAGCTTGGAATATGACACAAGCTATACAGAACCGTCCACGGCTGGATTCCAGTGAAGATAAGTTGGTAAAAAGGCAGAAGGTTAACATGTACGAGCTACTCAGATGTGAGGAGTGAAGCTGTCTTTCATGCATACTGTTGCATGCCATGTCGAATAACAGATCAAAACAGTCCATATAGGGGTTTGAAACTGCGGCAAGGCAAGGAAATGTCGATCTGTTGGGAGTTCGTGGCAGACAATAATCTGTTGCGCGCAACAGTCCTCTCAATGATTTCACTTGATTGCTTGTGAGGAATGCACTAGTACTTACTTATGTACTCGTGAGCTCTCTCTAAACATGTGCCTACCTATATAGGTATCTATCTGGTAGTACAGTAGTGGATGGCCAGAGGTAGTACTTGCCTGGGTACCTATCTAGGTAGATAGGTAGACCAGATCTAATACATCTAAGTGGACTTAAGAAGTCTATTCGGATAGCACAGACTTTGACAGGGGTCGGATTTTTCGACACTACTCTTGAACCCCATTGCCGGTTATCTCACTTCCAAGTCCTTTCGACAGAAAGAAGGCTTTTAAGTAACTCTTAGAACTGCCTAACAACCATCTGATATTCATTAGGTCTTATTGGTTTATATTTTCTATTATTCTTATTTGAGATATATACATCTTAAAGGGATTCAGAGGTCCTGCAAGAGCAGTAAAAGTTGCCGGTTGCAAAAAAAAGCAGCGTCAAAGTCTGACTTCTGCTGCTGGCTGTCAGACCTTCTAGAGGTCAGTGGGAGCATCCAAGAAGTATAGTGCCAGGATCAACCACAGTTCTGGACTCCAGAAGAAGAAGGGCTGTCTATTTAGTATGTCTTACTAGAATATTCGGCACTATGTATATGTAGGTGGCCCGCCCAAATGTAAGTGTGGCTCTATCTAATCATTTATTGTCTATCGCTGACCTGCCCAGGCCTTGCACTGTAGGTAGAGATAAGATTTGGTTAACTTTACCGCATACACGGTACACCATACACGGTGGATGCTGAGCTTGTGTAGACCACGATCCTGCTGAGGCAGTAGTGCGCAATAATGATAGTCTGATCTGCTCGGGCTATTGGCTTTTTTTTTATTGATTAACCTTGGGGGTATTATGACATAGATGTTTCGGTCATGTATTGTTACAAGTGTCCTCCCTAGCCTTGCCTAGGGCCCTCATACTTTCTCCCCTCTTTCCTGCCGTGCAATGGTTCCAATCAGCCATCTATATATAATCCAGGTGAGCCTACGTTTATATAGTACGATAAGGCTGCGCGAGCGCTTGGCATCTGCAAGTCTGCCCCCTTTGAGCCATCTGATCATAGTGAAAATTCAACTGCAGATAATATGGAAAGCAGGCATAATGAGTTGCAGGGAGATGGATATTGACCACCTTACTGATTAGAACTATTTTGAAACTCCAAGGTGGCCTCCAGTACCAAGCTGCTCGAGCGGAGTGGACCGGCTTGTTGGTTGAGATAATAACTACATAGGTACCTAGGCATATCTACCCTAAAAGAACACGCCTAGTTCTTAGCGCACTGTTCCTTTTTCTAATATTTCTAATTGCTTGGTTGCCTCCCCTGCCACGCTGAACTCTCACAGTTTCATGTGCTAATTTGAGCCTTCATTGAACACCATCAGTTAAATATCCTGTGGCACTGTATCTCTGATTAGAACATCCCGGCCAGAACTTAGTCCAGCAGCAACCAATGTGCTGGCTTTTAGGAACCGTCCAGTTTCCTCGAAATCACCCTGCAATGACGGCTTGTAGATGGGACTCGGCATATGTTTGCGTATAATTTAATGCACAAAGAGCATCCCGTGTCAAGCTTCAATAGTGAAATTATACCAACACAATGTTCTGATATGCTTCATGAATGGAGACTTGAGAACTCCATTGTCTGCTTTGGTAGCAAGCAATTGATATGCCTGTCAAGTTTTCAGAGCTGAATATTATATTACAGATAATGCGAGCAACTTTTTTCTACCCTTAGCCCCCGGGACCGGGCTTTAACGTGCGGAGCGCAAAAAGCTAACAACTCCACGACAATATCCTACAAGCTCTGCCAATCGCCTTCCTTCTCGTTGCTGCTCAATTCTCCAATCCATCAGAGCATCGTGCAGTGCCTGCAGCCCCTCATATTCACCCTCTGTCATTTCTGCACCGCCTCCTACTATATCAGCGTGCAGTCTCAAGAACACTGCCATCCAAGCATTGACGAGCTCAAAATCTCTCTTTGACTTCAACTGCCATGTCAAGGCCATGACGAAGTCTGCGAGTTCGCATCGACCTTCTCGCACCCGCGGATCGAGTGACCGGATCTCCAGGTCTGCTTTCGCAGGGGAGAGAGACTTCAGATACTCGATGAACGGCTCAAAGTTGCCTGACCGAGAGCCAGATTGGAGGAGAGTGCTGAAGCGAGAACCGTTGACAGCCGCACCATGAGTACGCTGCATCTTTGCTATTCGTGAACGTTCAGCTGCAGTGGTCTCAGTCGTCGCAATCTTGTCAAGGCCTTCCTTGTTCTCAGTGCCGCCAGTGGAATCTGAATTTCCAAGAAAAGAAGGAAGAAAAAATGGGGCCTTTTCTGGGGGCTTCGGCGGCTCCTTTGGCCGATTGCGCTCCTATCAACAGGTTAGTTTCTAGATCAAGAAGCATTGTTACCATAAGAGGAATGTATACCTTGATGATATCGAGATGCAGCAGTGTCTGCCATCTACTCTTAGGAACAACACTAAGCGTCATCATGTCTTGACTCAGCTGTTCGGTGGAAAATATGGGTCCCTCCTGCTCGCGTTCTTCATAGTCTTCGGCAAAAGCAGCCTCGATCGTCACTGCACCGCTCTCGCCAGACGCCGTGGGAATCATAATCTGTGGGATATCGTTCTCGTCAATTTGTTTCGCTGGTACATGCATGAATAAGCTTCTATTGTTCCAGAGGTTGATTCCCACTCCATCGGCATGGGCGGTGGCCAGAAACTCCCCTGTTCCGGAAAAGGCCAAGGAGGTACACGTGCTGGACACTCGAAAGGCGTCGATAAGATGGCCTGTCGGTAGATCCCACACTCGGATGACAGAATCCATAGAAGCAGCGATAATCCATCGACCATCGTTGGAAAACGTAAAGTCATTAATTTGACCTACGCAACCCCAAAATTCGCGGACGACTTTTGCGGTTTCAATATCCACAACGCGAATCGAAAGGTCGTCGCAGGAGAAAGCTACTAAGTCGCTCGCACTGCTATAGCGTAGACCAGTAATAGCGGTCATCGGATGCCAGTTCAGCTCCTTCATCAATTGCCCGGATAGAAAATCCCAGAACTAAAACACATTATTAGCTGTGTAAACTTAATGGAAGAAAGGGCCTATAATGGTACCTTGACTTTTCCGTCCAGCCCACAACTTACAACAGTTTTGTTAAGGCTATCAACCATCAGTCCTGTGACTGCTTTTGTATGTCTGCCCTCGCCCACTCGAAACATTTGATGACCCCCCGAATCCGAATTTGGAAATTCGCGCTCTAGTTTCAATTTCCTAGCTTGAGAAGGAGAGAGACGAGCAGGAAATGTTTGCCGATGCATGCCGGACTGCAGGTTGAACATGTCAATGCTGCCACCTGCAGATCCCACCAAAGCAAACGTTCCACATGGTGAAATGGCCACACTCTGAATAACTAAGTTAGAACGGTCTCGGTTCAAGGATCTCCCAAGCCACCAACCTTGACTTCCGTTGCGTCGCCGGTTTCAAAGGTCCATCGACCTGCCCTTTTCTTCCCCCAGAACCAGGTACGAGCGTACTTGTCTCCTCGGTGGCCAGTAAGCACACTCTCCCATCCGGTTGCATTGGAGGCGTCCGTGTTTGCGCCTCTTGAGTTTGCCCAGATGGGACCGGAAGTTGTAACACCCATTCCTCCGTCGCGGTTAAGGGAACAGGCGATACAAGTTATCTCTGGCGCCTTGAGATCTTCAGACCTCACAGACTGGTCAATCCCGGCGCGGAATCCACCAGCTTTCTTCGCTTTGCTTCTTATGTTGCCTTGTGATAGCTCGGTGTTCTGACCATCCTTGCGCAAGCTAAAGGCCCATAGACTACGGTCTTTGCTTGCACTTAGCAGCCATTTCCCGACAGATTCAGACCCGTCAGATGGAGAGGGAAGGAACTCGAGGGTAGTGATAGCTGCGGCATGGCCGCTCCTCGAATGAAGGGGCCGTGGGATCGGTGAGAATGGTGTCTCGTCGAAAATCCACGACCGGAGAGCATTGTCCTTCCCGGATGAGACTATCACGGGCTGCCCGTCAAGAAATTCAATCCGGTTGATCCCGGAATCTCCGTCATTACCCGATACGTCGTGAGCTCCTCGCAGGATACCTGCCACCCGGCCTCCATTATTTAGGTCCCATATTGTGATATCGCCGCTATCTATACTAGCCGTTGCCATGACACCGGATTTTCTTCCATCGTCACCTGCGCCTAGACCATCATTTCGAAAAGTAATTGACGTTATCGGTGGACTGCTGTGGGAAGCTGATCTAAGGGAGAGGACAATCTGGTCTGTGTCCACATTGTGAATTGACAGAGCGCCATTCCTGTAAGCGATAGCGAGGAGAGATAGCACAGGAGCTGGCTGAAGAGCAGTTACTGCTCCGGCATTAGGAGACGTCGGGAGAATAGTATATAGGAGCTTGCCGCTACTCAAGTTCCAGATATCCACGCTCCCATCATACTTGCCAACGAAGATCTTGTTCAGATATGTTGGCATGTTGCACATCTTGCCGGTCAAAATCCGCTCCCCAGAGCAATCTTTGGGTTTTGCCGGGGTCAAGGTGGTATAATGTTCATAAGACGCCGACTTCCACACCTGGATGCTTCTGCCGCAACAACCGACCACCCAGGAACCAAAAACAAGGAGTTGTTCAATCGGCTCAACAAGCCCCGATGGCGGTTCTTCCAGTGCCGCGATCTTTTTGCCTCGCTTGAAAACCCACACGCCTCCAGGGCTCCCGGGCCGCAGACCTCCCCATGCTGCAAAAACCCTGTCTTTCCAAGCATATGTTGCAGTGATAATGTCGGGAGTCTGTGGTCGGCTGAGGAAAACTAAATTCAGCCCGCGTCGCAAGTCATAAGTCTGTAAGGAGCGTCCCACAGATGTCGTGATCTGGAAAGTAGACTTCCCCAAGCGAACTGAAGTAAACGGGACTCCCGTCGGCGACACTAGACCTAGAGTCTTGAAGGGCAAGTCAGTCATGCAGCAAGCGCGCGTCGCATCCAATCCCTGTACCTACTCTGAATGGAGAAAAAATTCTGGAGCCAGGTGGCCGGCTGACTTTCCGAGCATCTTCGCTAAGAGTTCGCTTTTGTCTTTTTGCAAGAGGCAGATCAAACGCCTCCCCGTCGACGGAAGGCATTACGCTGCCAGTATCAAAAGTCCCTTGGCCAAGTGTAAGGTTTCTCTACCAAACAAGCGGGGGTGAAGCTGAATGTTGAACTCGCTTAAGATACTGTATCGCCCATTATTTCGTGGAATAATTTACACGAGCTTAGCGGAGATTTTGGCGCAGAGTCTGGGCCGTTTTCGGGCGCGTGCTAGCCGGCACAACGACCGCCCAGCGCCCAGAAGCTTGCCAGCCACATCCCACAGTGGCACAGGCCAATTATGATTGCGTCTACCAACGGTCGCATGCCTCTGTCCATAGCGTATCTTGGAACCATCCTCCAATAACGGGGACGGAATCGGCGTTGCAGGGCCCACACCGGATGTGCACAATAATCATAACGGGACAGCTAGACCATGAGGACCACCGTGGCAATTCATAAAGCTTGGGTCGGATCTCCAGCCTGGACCTAACATAATGTCGCGCACAAAGAGGCGGGGAATACATAGTGTTCAATGCAGGCAGAGATGATCTAGAATTATCAACTGCGGGGGTTTTGTTCGCCTGTTCCCAAGCGCCTGCCGGAGCCAGACTGACAGGCCGGATTCTGCAGCACCTTCCACCTGGGCGGGAAGACTGAGCTGCAACCTTTTCTTTTATGCACTCAATTGCCGTCGTCGATAAGCCTCTAGCCATCTCTGCGGAATCATCTGGACAGCGTGGATCAAGCAAGTAGCAGCATGCCTGCCAGCTCTGATTCCAGTGAGACCTCAGACAGGAACCTGTTGACCATTTCGAAAAGCTCGGCACAGGGGAATTCATTGCCGAGCGAAGCCAGTCTATACCACCAAGAACAGTCAACTGTCTCAAACACTGCTGCCTCTGTCAGCAGTGACTTTTCGCGGCCTTCCGAGGAAGATCCCAAAATTCCTGCCTGTGAAGGTCATAGTCCAGCGTCGGTTTCCACGACGTCGGTTCCCGACTCTTCTAGTCAACCTTCTCCTCAGCCCTCTAATCCAAGAGTCAACGCTGGTCTATCTGATAAAGATTCAAATCGCCTCTCTTCCTCTTCTCTTTATTCCCTGGGCCCTGCTGCCAACACTGGTTTTCAAAACATTTCCAGCAATGGATCTTCTCTTGATGCTGGCTCATTCAAGAGCGTGATGGATGAAAATACAAAACTTGCCCCTGGTAACCAGGTGGAGGCGGCATCTTCCAACGACTGCTCGGATACTGCGGCTTCCAATCCACCTAGCTTGCAGCCACGTACACAAATTGCTCAAAGCTCTCATCCCCCTAGGAACGAACCGACTTCGGAGGGTTTGTCTACTGCTAGGGCACCCAATCCCACACTTTCTTCGAGTCGGGCCCCGAGGAGATTGAGCGGGAGCACAGCTGCTAGCTCCGTTAGCGATGCGGAACCCAAGCCTCCCCTCATTGGAAGGATCGGCGTGTGTGCTCTAGACGTGAAAGCCCGCAGCAAACCAAGTCAGAATATTCTCACACGCCTTCAGTCGAAGGGAGACTTTGAGGTTATCGTCTTTGGTGATAAGGTGATTCTTGACGAGGATGTGGAAAACTGGCCTGTCTGCGATTTTCTCATCGCCTTTTTCTCTGATGGATTCCCTTTGGACAAGGCCATAGCCTACGCGAAACTTCGAAAGCCGTTCTGTATCAATGATTTGCCCATGCAGAAGGTTCTTTGGGACCGTCGACTGTGCCTGATGATCCTGGATAAAATGGGCGTTCCGACGCCGAAGAGGCTCGAGGTCAATCGTGATGGTGGGCCGAGGCTGGACTCGCCAGAACTCGCTCAGCATGTTTACAGGCTAACTGGAGTGAAACTTGAGGGACCCGAGGATGGAACTGGTGGAGGGGCTGCCAGGACTCAAAAAGTGTCCCTGTCTGACGACGGAGAAACGCTTATCGTCGACGGGAAAACTTTCCGAAAGCCATTCGTTGAGAAGCCGGTAAATGGGGAGGACCACAATATTCACATATTCTTTCCTAATGACCAACAATATGGTGGGGGTGGGAGGAGGCTTTTTCGTAAGGTTGGGAATAAAAGTTCAGAATATGATCCAAATCTTGTTGTGCCAAGATCCGTCACCGAAGAGAATAGCAGCTATCTTTACGAGCAGTTTCTGAGAGTTGATAATGCTGAAGATGTCAAAGCTTACACAGTCGGCCCAGATTTCTGCCATGCTGAAACACGCAAGTCTCCTGCAGTCGATGGGATAGTTCGCCGGAACACACATGGCAAGGAGTTGAGGTATATCACGAACCTGAGCAAGGAAGAGGCGGCTATGGCTTCAAAGATATCGAGGGGATTTGGACAGAGAATCTGTGGCTTTGACATGCTTCGTGTGGGAGACAGGAGTTACGTTATTGACGTTAACGGATGGAGTTTTGTTAAAGACAACAACGACTATTATGACAAATGCGCGAAAATTCTTCGAGAAATGTTTCTGAACGAAAAGCGGAGGAGGGAGGCAATGTTAAATCAATACGAGCTACCTCCTCCTGATTTGGGTCATCCCAGGCGAGGAAATACTGGCTCTCACAGCAATGCATTGAAGACGTTGTTGAAATCTCCAAGCACATCGAGACTTCATGGTCCTCAGCAGGGACCTAGGACACAGGGATACATCACCTCAGACATGTCCACGGGCGTTGGATCCCCGGTACCATTTTCCGGTCCCGAGAGCGGTAATCTGATAGAAGGTCCAAATGCTTACCATGCCGGAAAAGAATTTCAAACGTATCAGGGAATGGATCCGACAAGTGCCAAAGATCCTCTTTCGATAGCATCTCCCAATGATGAAGGTGCGCCCCCGCCGCCTCCAGCTTCCAAACATTCGTGGAAGTTGAAGGGCATGGTAGCGGTGATACGACATGCGGACCGTACTCCCAAGCAGAAATTTAAATTTACCTTTCACAGTCAGCCGTTTGTTGATCTGTTGAAAGGACATCAAGAGGAAGTCGTAATTAAAGGCGAGGCTGCATTAGCAAGCGTCTCCAACGCTGTGAAAATTGCAATGGAACAAGGACTTGAGGACTTGGACAAGCTAAAGCTGCTTCGCACGTCCTTAGAACAGAAGGGTAGCTGGCCTGGCACGAAGGTCCAAATAAAACCAATGTTTCGCAAGCGGAGGCCAGAAGAGATGCGGGATAGGACTTCCTCAACCGACCCGACAACACCTACCGCTCAATGTGCTCCTGAAGAGCCTACCTCACCTCTGCCCAATGAAGCTTCCCCAGATAAAGAGAACTCGGTTCGGTCGCAAACGCGAAGCGACTCTATTTCAGGCGCGACGTTTTCTCGATTTTCCGCCGTTGAGAATGATCTGGTCTTGGACAAACTGCAGCTTGTAATAAAGTGGGGAGGAGAACCTACTCATGCTGCACGCTATCAGTCACAAGATCTCGGCCTGAACATGAGGGATGATTTGAAGTTGATGAATAAGGAAGCATTGAATAACGTTCGGATATTCACAAGCTCAGAGCGCAGGGTGAGCACTAGTGGTAAGTGTATAATATTGGTTTGCTTGGCATGTTGCTGACGTGCGCCGAAGCTCAAATATGGGCCTGCTCATTTCTTGATCAAAAAGAGCTTCCAGAGGGCCTTATACAAGTTCGAAAGGATCTCCTGGATGATTCCAACGCTGCAAAAGACCTTATGGATAAGGTCAAAAAGAAGCTGAAGCTGCTTCTGAGAGAAGGATCTGCACCTTCGCAGTTTACATGGCCCAAAGACAATTTCCCCGAGCCTTCAGTTGTGCTCGCCACCGTTGTTGAGCTGATGAAGTTCCATCGAAAGGTTATGCGACACAATTTCAAGAAACTCGACAAATCCGCATCCCTCCATTCGACATCTGTGAAGAGCTCAGAGGAGCCTACGGCACAATCGCAGTCCAAGCTGTCATCCACAAACCCTGCGGTGGCTTCCATTCAGAGCCGTTGGTGTGCTGGAGAGGACCCTGATCTCTTCAGGGAGAGATGGGAAAAACTATTTGCTGAGTTCTGCGACACAGAGAAAGTCGATCCTAGTAAGTTTTCGGAGCTTTATGATAGTATGAAATTTGATGCTCTTCATAATAGACAGTTCCTGGAGTGGGTGTTCACGCCTCCAGACGATTTCAGCGATGACAGCAACAGCGAAGGTTGCGAAAACAGGCATGCACATCACTGCTCCAGCTCTGAGGGAGCTAACCGTGATAAGTTTGAAGAAAAGACAGATAACAACACCTTTGCACATCGAATTGGACTTAAGAAAAGGACACAAACTGCTCTGGAATCCATCCCGCACTTCGGAACCCTTGAAGATTCTTATAAAAATTACTTCAAACTGTACAGTGGTTCCAGCCCCACGAAAGCGAAGACGGACGAACGATTGTCAAAACTCAGAGAGCTGTATAAATTGGCCAAGGTTCTCTTTGACTATATAACTCCGCAGGAGTATGGTATCAAAGACAGCGAGAAGCTGGAAATCGGACTTCTAACGTCGCTGCCATTGCTTCAAGAAATTGTTACGGACCTAGAAGAGGTTCAAGCCTCACCGGATGCGAAATCCTTTTTCTACTTCACAAAGGAGTCGCACATATACACTTTGCTGAATTGCATCCTCGAAGGCGGGATTCAGACAAAGATCGCAAAAAGTGCGATCCCAGAGCTGGATTACTTGTCCCAAATTTGCTTCGAGCTTTACGAGGCTAAGGACAGCGAGTCATCTACGTATTCCTACTCAATTCGCATTTCCATCAGCCCTGGCTGCCACGCCTTCGATCCGCTCGACGTCCAGCTTGACTCCAGACATGCAATAGGTTGCGCCCCTAGAAGGAGTCTGACGGCTCATCAGGACTGGAAAGAGGTGATTGAAACGCTGAAAGCGAAGTTTGACACGTAAGAGTTCTCCTGATTGCTCTTTGTCCCAGACACTGACGGTCACTGTCCAGGGTTAAACTCCCAAAGACTTTTATTGCAGTGAACTTGAGCGACAAGCTGGGCAAATCAGAACAGACCTCCACATTATCATAGATTCTTTTGCACACGGCACATACTTGTTCTTTATTACATGGCGTCTGCGTCTGATAGCTGTGGTAGGGAATCAACATGGTCATGGTCGGCGACCTTTTGATAAATAATTTTCAGGGCTATTACATTCTGTGTATACTTGTTGATTCTGTACACATGTAACTCACGAGTATAATGGTATTTGGTGTTTACAAGAGTCGGAAATACCCGTCACTGCCGCTCCTGCCGCTTCCAATTCAACTGTCTGTACTGTACTGCATGCAGTGGTATGAACTGTACTATTTGGGTAATAGTATTAGTCCCCGAGCCCCCGGCCGCCGGGACTCCTGGAAGGAGGTCCTGAGCATCAACTTCGAATTTTTTTAAAGGGTGTTGACCCCACGCTATAAGAATGCAGTGGAAGAGTTTGTGTGTAGTTCCGGCAGATTAGAATCAACCAATAATGTGAGTGGGATGCCCCTCCCGCTCGCACTGACACACACTGTATCCTATGCGATATCAGATGTCATTCTATCTTTCGCCTCATACCTTAAATCATACACCTCCTTCTCAGGTAGATTTATTACCTCTCAAATCCTATAGCGCTGCAGTAAGTGTCAAGACAGTGCCCTTGGATACATGGATGCGAAGGCTTCCCAGGACCTATCTGTGGTCATACACTGATAATTAGCATGCAACAAACAGATGTCGGTATCGTCAGGCTCTATTGGTGGTAAGGGAGTTGTGTTTGAGGTGTGCGATGACTGCCTCCGATGGCGAGATTTGCAGACCGAGATACAAACCTCGATTCATGCTGATGATATTGTCTGTATTCTGCCAAAATTTACCAACCGTGATGGTAGTTACATAGTGATATTCATCGAAAGATATATTAAGACGGATGAGTCGGGTTTAGAGAAGGAATACCCACGCTTGGCGACCTTCCATGCATCAAACTTACCGTCAACGTTGCTGTCACGATATATGTGCCGGCACATCCCTTGCCATCTCAAACGTTCTTGCTCAAATGTCCATGTCATTATATCCACACTTTCAGGAACAGGGAAGGGGAAGGCCTTCTTTGAAGATGTTTTAAAACCATTCCTATCTCACATGCCTGAAGTTGATTATCAAGTACACGAGACAACATCTGATCAGACCATTGTCGAGCTGTCCCGTACGATTTTTCTTCCACAGGCTCGAAATGGAATCCCACAGACAATCATACTCTTATCGGGAGATGGCGGCCTCGTTGACATAATTGGGGCCTTTTTCACAGAGCAAGAAGAGACGGCGGTTTTCACGCCCCCCAGCATTGCTTTGATACCGACAGGGACGGGAAACGCCATGGCAAATTCTATTGGACTGTTGTCGCGATCGACTTTTGGACTGGTTGCATTACTGCGAGGAAGGCCTCAGCCGCTGCCGACGTTTGTGGCAACCTTCTCCCCAGGGGCAAAGTATATCACCGATGAAGGGCGAGGCCGGGAGAGTATTAATACAGTTTCTGCATCCTACCCCAAGATACATGGTGCTGTCGTCGCCAGCTGGGGAATGCATGCTGCGCTTGTTGCAGACAGTGACACTGCTGAGTATCGCAAGTACGGAGCAGACAGGTTTAAAATGGCAGCCAAGGAGCTTTTGTATCCATCAAGTGGCGCTGAGACTCACAAATACAAGGGCAGGATCAAGCTGATCAAACTGGATAGTCGGACTGGGAAGGAGGATACTCAGATGGTTGACAGGACAGAGCATATGTATGTCCTTGCAACCCTGGTGTCGAAACTGGAGAAGGAATTTACAATCTCCCCAGCATCCGCACCACTGGATGGCCGGTTGCGGGCGGTACACTTTGGTCCGATGCCGCCGGATGAAGCGATGAACCTGATGGCGCTCGCGTACCAAGGAGGTCGCCACGTCCATCATGAGTCTGTCGGGTATGAGGAGATTGAGGGCATTAGGATTGAATTCGATGAAGAGGATGAAAAATGGAGACGGGTCTGCATCGACGGCAAGATTGTAGCCGTGGAGCAAGGTGGGTGGGTGGAGGTGCGCAGAGAACGGCGGCGACCCCTAAATTTGATCGCCTGCGTCCATTAGTGCAATATTTCCGATGAAGATTTGTAATTAGCATTTATTTGTTATCTCTCTTCTGATACCTGCGGCTTTTAATATTAGATGCTTGCTATCAGAGATATGCACTTCAAAGTCCAAAGAATGGAAGCAGTGATAATGGCGTCTTATCGCTAAAATCCAAGAATCTAAGAAAGGGGCCGAGGTTCAAGTTGCAGCTTCCTCAGGATGAGCTAGCATTCTCGGGGAATCAGCAACGTGCTATACAGAAATTCCACCGAGACACACGTCGCGAAGGTGGAAGCTTGAATGTGGATTTGGGATTCTCGGCCACGAGGAAGTTAGCACAACAGGGCTGGGACCTTGGAAGATGGGCGACAGTGGATATGTCATTTTATCTCTCTACGTACCTGCCTAGGCAATTAAGCCGCGCCACCTACGCAACAGAGTATGCGCCTGGTAGCATGTACAGGAAGCATGTATGTACTGTATTTACATACGATGCTGTCAGTGGTTCGGCACTCCTAGGCCAGTTATCCGACTGAGCGCTCGTGCCAGCATCAACCGCAGCCGGCCGTCTGATCGCCGATTACGATACCAGAACCCGACTAGCCCTCCACCACCTTACGAGCATGTTCATCACGTAGCATTTATAGCCAACAGCCTTCAGATATTATCAATGCTTGGTACCGCAGTTCCGTGTCTTTGTCCTCCGCTCGATCGTCTTCATCTTCATTCCCGCATGCAGCTTTCTTTCTCCATCCGACTCGTCGGCGAACTCGGGCTTGTCGAAACGGGCTGCCTTCATAGAACAGCTCAAAAGCGGTAGCACTTCTTGATTTTTGCATGTCCGTTAGATGCAGAAGCTACCTCTGGTCGACGTTCAGGACGGCGATGATGCCGCCTAGTTTCGATGCTTATCACTCCGCGCAGCTATACTCTCTCCCAAACTCCAGATCGCGGATTTCCACCGTCTACCGGCAATAGTCACCCTAGATTCCATTCGTTGACCGGCTGGCGCGCTGATCCCACACAGAGACGACGGGCGGCGGAGATGTTGTTGGTCCACCAGGCAGGCAGTGTTCGCGTAGGTGAGGTTGTCAGGTCCGTATCCAGCAAGTCTAAGTTACGTTCATACTCTTCTGCGTGTGACGCCCTGATTTCTAGCATTTGGGCTGTCAGATTCTGATATCGGTATTGCTCTTTTAAACAGGTATACGTTGACTTATACTCCTGCGGCCGACCCTATTCTTCCAACCCCGGGGAAACTGCATGTAAAGATCAAGAACACTTCAGCAATTCCACTGCGAGCGGCATACCTTCATGGGCCCTATACTCTCTACACCGCCTGCTACCCATCGACTTTCGATCCTAACCACAAGCATGAACAATATGAGTCAGAGGGCATGCCTCAGTTTGAACCAAACCTCAGGGCTGGTGGAAATTGGGATGCTGTCATCACAGTGCCCCAGCGCATTCGACAAGCGCCACAATCATCTTCGGAGAATCAAGTGGGTTGTGGGAACTCTCAAAGCGTGACTTGGGTAATTGAGATCATGTCACAAGTAATATTCTCGACTACAGCAGCTGTGCACTTCGAGGTTCTAGTCGGTCGTGACGAGAAGTCGGTCAATTTTGGGTCTAGCGGTGGGATTTCCGCGAGTGGCCTTCCTCCGCCAGCCCAACTTCATAACCACTGGATGCATAGGAAAAAAGGTGATAGTGTTCTTGTTACCTCGCCCGAAGGAGGAGTATACTCTAAGTCTATCACGTTGGTTGTGGATGATACAGATAGCCTCTGGAGTACACCACCTTTTCCGTCATGGGAGGAGAAAGAAAACATTGGGAATGAAGTCGACAAGGGGATCGAGAATCTCAACGATCTAAAAAATGTCCAGAAGGATGCAGATGGCTCGAACGGTATTCCAGTAAAGGAGGAGGAAGCAAAGCAAAAGAGGAAGAAAAAGCGAATCCATTTTGTGGTCTTGACTCATGGCCTGCACAGCAATTTGGGTGCAGATATGCTGTATTTGAAAGAAAGTATCGATGCCGCCGCCAGGAAGGCTCGAGATCAAGCGAAAGAAAGTCGAAACAGACGCAAAGCGGGACAACACCAAAGCCACTCTACCTCTGGGCAGGGCTCCGGATCTATGGATCCGAGACCGTCCCCTACGCCAGAACTCTCGTCAACATCGTCTCCCGGCGAGGCGCATGTATCCACTCAGACGGAGACGGCTCGTGACGATGACGATGAGGATGACGATGAACAAGTGATTGTTCGGGGGTTCCCTGGGAATGCTGTTCGGACTGAAAGGGGGATCCAGTATCTGGGGAAACGTCTCGCAAAATACGTTCTCCTTATGACGTACCCGGATCAGCCGTATTTACCTGTCAAGAGTTCAAAAGCGAAGCCCTTCTCTCGATCTTTCCCTGGTCTGAAGGGACCGCCTGGTTCGGCTGTAGAAACTCCCTCATCTAGCAAATCTATCCTCCAGCAGGAGCGGCAGAATGACAAGGATTATGCTTACAAGATTACAAGTATCAGTTTCATCGGTCATTCCCTTGGAGGTCTCGTCCAGACATATGCTATTGCTTACATCCAGAAGCATTCTCCCGAGTTCTTTGACCGAATTAAGCCGATCAACTTCATTGCCTTGGCTACGCCTTTTCTCGGTCTGAGCAACGAGAACCCGATCTATGTACGCTTTGCCCTGGACTTCGGTCTGGTTGGCCGGACAGGTCAGGATCTTGGACTTAGCTGGACTGCGCCTAAGCTCAGAAGTGGTTGGGGAGCGATGATCGGTGGCCTTGGAAATGAGCCGCGGAACACCCAGAAACAGTCTGATCCTGGATCCAAACCTTTGTTGAGGGTTCTTCCTAGTGGACCGGCACATCAGGCACTTCTGAAATTCCGAAATCGCACAGTCTACTCGAACGTGGTCAACGATGGGATTGTTCCTCTGCGAACATCATGTCTCCTCTTTCTGGACTGGAGAGGCCTGGATCGGGTGGAAAAGGCCAGAAGAGAGAACGGACTCGTAGGAACTATGGCTGAATGGGGCTGGGCGGAGTTGACTGGAGCAAATTCGAACTCACCCCGACTCACACGACCCGTCACAGACGTGCCCTTTAATGATAGCGGGGAAGAGAGCAGTAGCGCTGGAAAACACGCTCCTCGAGCCGAGGTACCCCGAAAGCCTGATGAAACCATCGAGAGCCCATCTTCGATTGAACAATTACAGTCTCCAACACCGAACCAATTCTTGAAGCAGCCCATTCAATCGGGCATTTCTGATACACTGGGGGAGTCTAAGTCCAAGGAGAATTCATCACCGCCTGTCTCCCCAATTCCATTCAGCAATATTTTTTCAATTTTTCGGCCCAAGGAATCCAAGAATTCTCCGAAGAATAAAGAAGCAAAGATCTACAAGCGGAGCCAAACTGTGAACTCATCATCTGGTGACTCTGTTGAAGTATCTGCGTCAGATGATTTAAAACAATCGCGTCCTGGGCCCGTTCGCGGCGACTCTGTATACCATGATGATGAGGGTCTATATACGCCTCCACGGACCACATTATTTGAATCAGCTGGTGATCTTCTCAGGCCTCCTCTACCGCCAATGGAATTTATTGTCGATCCAACTTCCCGGCCTCGCACCATTTTCCATGACCGCGTATATCATCCGGAGGATATCCCTCCGCCTCGTCCTGCCAAGCGACGTACGATTGGGTTTGGCTCTTCTCATAATACACCGTCCAAGTCTGGGCTAGAGTCGTGTTCAGGAACAAACCAGCGGCCTGACCAAGACTCAGAACAAATGGCGGGCTCTGGTAGCGGAATGAGTGTTGAGGAGAAGATCGCCAGGGCATACCATCGAGATCTGTCTTGGCGCAAGGTTCTCGTCCGCCTTGAGCCGGACGCGCATAATAACATCATTGTGCGGCGTATGTTCGCAAATGCGTACGGTTGGCCTGTTGTAAAGCATCTTGTTGACACTCATTTTGGGTATACTCTTACTGCGCAGACTGCAGACACACTTGAGCCGAATGCAGAAAGGGCGAAACCGATCGATGTAGCAGCGACTGACTCGGGCGGGGAGGTGGAAGACCAACATCCGAATCCTCTTCAAGCATTGTCTTCACGGCCGTTGGAGAAAAGTCACAGCGAGACACCTGAGGCTAACGATCATGTGCCGGACCTCTTATCTCATGCTGTGTCCATGCATGAGGACATTGACAGGCCTCTGAGTGGCTCGGGCGAACAGTCGAGCACTTCTAAGATCGCAAAACAAGACTCGGCTAGCTGGCGCGATCGTTATTTCGACGATGACGATCGCGAGTCGGAATCTGATGACGACAGTAATGACCACTTTGATGGCTATAGTGACTGCGGCCCGCGCGGATGGACTGCCATAAGCCAGACTCCGACAGCGAGTGATCGCCAAGCTTCTAATTCCTCCTCTCTACCCCTTTTGTCTCCTAGGACCGACCATCATCCGGAGGTGAAATGATGCACATTGCTACTTTTCATTCGGACTCGAAGCTGTTTGAATGTACAGTACCGGACTGGGCTTATTTCCCTTCTAAGATGAACGGGGATGTTGTTTCATTAGTTCTTTTCCAGTATATATTTTAGCTTAATATAATGGGTTTCATGTCCCTTTATACGTCTCGGAGATAGTTTCCATTGAACTAATCAGAACCAGACGGTACCTACCCAGTAACTATATCCTAGAACAGTAGTAGTAGATACCTCCATGATCCATCCTGGCCCGTGATAGGTCTAGGCAACTGAAAGATACGTTAACTTTACCACTATTTTGTTTAATCCCGTATTCAGTAAATATTTCCTGCGGCGCTGTGCAACGTTATATCTGTAACTTGATCGATAACAGACGGGTCGCATATGAAGAAGAGTAAGCAGGTAATCGAGTCAAGTCAGAGACTATTGGTCAGTTAAGGGCATATAATAACTGTAGAATAGCCCTTGTTCACAGGGATTATACAGATACTGTACTCCGTACGATACATGATCCTTGATGCTAGATACAGACGAGCCGACCTTGCTCACGGTGGATCTCACATACGGATCATCGTTATAGTATGAATGATGTTCGAGATCCGGAGTATCTAAAAGACAGTAGGGTTGTCCAGTAGCAACCTTAAAAAGGCAGCATCAAAACACTGATATTGGCCAGAATCCCTGTCTGTGTGGTACGCTAGGGAATTCTATCGGGGTCAACCGCAGCATCATATTGCACAGTATATCCATAAAACCGTTGCATTGACAAGTATATCGTAAGTCATTTAAAATTGTGCTTCCATACAGCGTGCATCAATTAGCCACCATTTTGAATACACCCGTCAATAGTAGGTGCTAGATGAGGCAGAGAAGCAGGGTATCTGTGTCAAAAAAAAGTCGCGAGGCCAAGAAAATTCCCATGATATATCGTAGAAAGATGCGAGCATGTTGAAGCAGAAGTAGTTGAAAGATAACAGCATATGGGGATTCGGATATATCGATCTGGAGTATGGCAAATAAATGACACGATCATCAGGAAAAGCGGTTAGAAGTGCCAAGGTGGGACAGAGGTAGAAGAAAGACCAGGTAGCCTGCACTCAAGCTTCCACAGCGTTCATCATCATTGGGACTTGGTGCTCCCATTTCTGTACATGAGCGACTGCCGTGGAACATGCATCGTCCAAAGCATTAGACTGAAGCGTGCCTGGGCTGATGTAACTTGGCGCCAGCCTTTCGATCATGAATGGTAGAAGAATGTTTATGCCCTCCTGCCGAGGGCCCCTAGGGCAAGGGTAAGATGTCTGCGGATTGCCAAGTGGTCGATGACGTGCTGCCTCGACATTATAGGAGTCGATGTGCCCGTCTGGGAACCACACGCCTTGAGGAACGAGTCGATGATAGGTTGTCAAAGGCTTGAGACATTGTCATTTGTGTTCGAATCGGAGAGTCTCCAGGATATGTAGGCAGCCCCATCTCTCGACCTCTTCCATTCCGCTGCCTCATACGATCAGGCGGAGGCGAAGGGGTATTGGCGCGTCTTCTCATGGAAGTCTGTGCATCATGCTCACGAGGTAGCCCATTATCGGCAAAGAGGCCAGTCGGCTGTCGAACGAAGGGATCATTCACAAGGTAAGCCATGAAATTCCCAAACTCAAATATCCCATTGGCAGCTCGGGCGGCGAGGTCGTCATCATCATCATCATCAACGCCAAGCAGCTGCAGGTGTCGAGCAATAGCTTCGTCTTGCTGCTCCTGCTCTCTCCTTCTGTCGAGCTCTTCTTGATAACGGATAGGATTTCGCATGGCCGGTATTTCCTGAGGGACGTTCATATGATTTAACCTATCGCCGTGGCCGGAATCATAGTTGAACCATGGACAATCGCACGTCTTCCACTTTGACCCGCAGATCATGCAGAACTCAGCTGTGCAGCGACATGTCATGTGGTTGCAACCTTCCTTGAGCTCGACCATGGCAGAGCAGTTGTAGCACCGTTGCCACCCTTTTTGCTTTGCCATCTCCACAAATCTCTTCGTCTCTTCATCCTTTGGGCAGTCCTTCCCTGAGTGCCATTTCCCGTTGCATAAGCAACAGACTTTGGTTTTGCACTTGCTGCATTTCCCGTATTTGCGGCCCCCAGTCGGTCCGGTGCTGGTATCGAGAAAGATATGACTGGGCTTTATCCACTCCCCGCAGCCTTTTGTCGGACAATATATCCGATTTTTTGTTGTGTATTCTTGATACTTCTTGTTCCATTTTATCTTGAATTTCGTATCAAAGAGGTTCTCAACATGTTTCAAAGGTATATGGTCAGACGTACAACATCGTGGCGGCATATGCTGGGGGTCATTCACAGACATGATGAATATACGCTTCAGGCAAGCATGACACATCCGATGAGAGCAGGGGAGCTTCGCTGATTTGCTTATAGGGATATCGTCCGATAAACATGTAAGGCATGTCACCCTGTTTGACCTGTTAATGTTCGTCCCTTTCTCAACCTTGTATTGCCAACATACTTTTTCTCTAGTGCTGCAGACTTGGGGGCTTTAAATAGAGAAGAGAAAAGACCAGGATGCTTTCGCGCAGCTTTGCTTGCAGTTGCAGCCTTCTTCACCTTGCCTGTTGAGGATCCAGCTGCGGCGGTCGCCGTAGCCTCGGATCCTGTGATCTTACTCCCATGAAGCAATTGCTTGGGGCTAGCACGCGGCGGCTTGGTGCTGGGAGAGGCCCTTGTGTAGTCGTGTTAGTGACTGGCTAGTCTTTGGTAGAACAGATATTCGTACTCTTTGAAGTCGCCGATGCTCGAACTTCGTTGTCGAGAGGCTCTTTCTGTAGAATCCCTGCCGTGCACTAGGTCACCCGCCGTCGAATCTGCTGCTCGCCTAGAAACTGCACTCTTGGTTGTCCCTCCTTTTCTCGGGTTTTCGGACTGTGTTCTCTTTGTTCTGTCAATGGGACTTCTCTCTGACCCTATACCGGGTGACCGTCTGCGTATGTCTCCTTCATATTCTGGATTGCGATGAGAAGTTCCATGCTGCTGGTTACCTCCACCGGAAAGCTGATCACCTCGCGGGATGCTGTTCGCCCGCACGCTCTGCTGTCTTCGATGCCGATGTCTAGGCTCCGCATCTTGCGTCTTGGATCGTGATGTTGAGCTTGATCTCGCCGTACGATGGCGGGCCGACTTTGAAATGGGGGCCCGGACTCTGGACTCACTGACGTATGCCATCTTCAAAGTCGTCAATGGCTCTCGCCCGCTGTCGCACTCGTTGTACCAGCACCGGTCCTCGGATGCAACATATATCGGTGTTTATATCCACTGGAAGATATCGATGCTGACATAGAGAAACGAGTCTCTGAACAGAACGACCCTAAGCATAGCCAGGTATAGTTTGAACTGAACATAGACCGGGACGCTGGAGGAGCTTTTGACTTCAAGTTGCGAGACCGTGAACTCGACGTGGCTGATCACCCTACGTACTTGTCACGGCTTGTCAGGGCACCCCTCGTGTTTGGCGTCTCCCGTCAATTAATTGGACGCAGGGCAAGGCCGAGGCGCCCATGGGATCGCGAAGAAGACATCCGAACCACGCGCACCGCAGCCATCTGCTGCGAGCAGAGACGATGCCAGCCTGCGGAGGCCGTCGAGGCGTCGTGCCCGCAGCCTCGGATCCTGTCGTCAGCCCGCACAGCCCGGTGCGCCAACAGCAGCATGACAGCGCAGCACGACTCACCCGCCATCTTACTTACACTCACTGCTTGACATCCCACTCCGAGCGACAGTAGCACGGCACCCGGCCTGGTCCGTTGTCGTTGACGAAACCACCGGTGTACATAGGTACCGTATGTATGGATTTGTGTTGTACCTGCCGCAGAGATATATAGATACTCACCTAGGTTATGCACTCTAGGCGCCAGTACTCCAGAAACAAGTCTCTAAGCCACCTAATGTTCTACGCACATCAAATGTTTTGGACAGTCATCTAATTATGGACCATGAAGTCTATTTATTGTTTTCATCTATCATCGTAGTATGTGAAATCTCTATGGAGAAATAGTAGAGAAAGAAAGGTCGAGTCAGAGCCGCTGTCGACAAGGTGCCGGCCGTATCGCAGCACCCATGAGAAACTCTCTGACCGTAGTTCCATATGGCAGCGGTCAATACTCGAACGTACCCTGTATATGGCTCCAGAGTTCTTCAATTATTTCCTTCTGACCCTCACCATTCGGCGAGGCCCTGACCGCAAGGTACTTGCGTCCGTCGACCTTGGCATCCCAGTTACCGGGGTTGCCGTCCACTATCATGCCGCCAGCTTCGGTGAGGATGACCCAGCCAGCGCAGACATCCCAGGCCCAGCATCCGCCTTCCCAGTACAGATCGAGAGTGCCGCATGCGACAGCACAGAGGTTGAGGGCCGCAGATCCCATGCTGCGCATCGAATGGACCATCGCGCCGCCGTCTTCCCGCGCCTTTCCGAGGCTCTCGAAAGTGCGGATTTTCGTCTCCCAATTCTTTCCACTACGGTCGGAACCCCACTCCACGCCGATGAGAGCGTTTCCAAGGCCGCGCAGTGGCTCGATCTTGGCGCGTTTGAACGGAAGCTTGATCTCACGATTCAAGTATGCACCCTGGCCACGTATCGCGGAATAAAGCGTCTTAGTAAATGGATTGTAGACCACACCGACCACTGGGGTGCGTTCAACGGCGAAGCCGAGAGAAATACATGAATTGGGGAAACCGTGCACAAAATTGACAGTGCCGTCGATGGGGTCGACAATGAATGTTGGAGCATCCGTGAGCGGGTGCGCCGGATCGTAGGTCTCCTCTCCGTAAAATCTAGGAAAAATCGATGCAAAGGCACTCCGTTAGCAAAATAAAACATTAGACTTGTCACTATTAAGAGGTGCGTACTTGTACTGCGGATACTTCTCTCTCAGAGTAGTGGAGACCATTCGTTCGACGGCACGGTCATACTCGGTGACCAGGTCGGAGCCTAAAGCGCCATCAGTTTGTCGCCCGAGAGCGAAGACCGCTGCGACCATGGAATGAGTTCAGACTGACTGTTCTTCTTTGAATCAACACTGTTGTTTAGCGGTAGGGCACTGGAGATGATTTCACCGGCCTTGTAAGCTAGGTCGATCAGAAAGTCGTGGATCTCCTTCAGATCAGGAGCCCCTCCGCCGACGCTATTCCCGCCATCGACACTGTTCGCACCCATTGCTTCTTCTTTGGACTGGGAATACTCAATGACCCTGGATGTTATGCCTGACGCAACGGCTCTGTTTGTCCAAATCGAACGCGGCAAGGAGATCTAGAGGGGACGTAGAAGTGTCTGGGAAGAAACCAAGGAGCTCAAAAAGAGCTGACCTGGGGCTTGAGAGGAGCAGAAGTTTTCCGGAGACAAAGAAAGGAACAATCAGGCTGCGGCCGGGGACTTCTTTGTTTAACAAAGTCCCATTGCTCACCCTAGCGGCGAGAACGTCGTAAATGCAGTCGCAGATATTATTACAGTTGGCAATGAAGAGAGCAGCAAGAAACACGCACAGGGGGTATCGAGAATTCAGGAAGCAATGGGAAAAAAATGAGAGCAACAACTGTCTATCAATGGCGGGGTTGGTGGCGGGGGAGTCGAGAGGGGCGTGCCGCGCAGTATACCCGGAGTCCGGAGTACAGTGGGACGGGGAGAGGTACGGGGCGTGTCTCTCGAACCATCTGTGGGCCACGGCGCGCCAGACTCGAGCTTCCCCTGCAGCCTCCAGGGACCGGCCACGACAATTTGACCGGAGCTGCTGCTTGTGCCCTGAGCATGGCGCCGGCAGGACGTGGAAGTCCATCCACTACGCAGCAGTACTAGCAGTAGGAGGACGCCGTCGTTGCGATTCCCGCTGGACCGGGAGCAGCCGTCCGTCTCGGAGACCCCGCCGGGACTCGGGAGGCTGAGATCCACCAGCAGCCCGAACCGGCGCACCGCCCATGTCGGAGCCCTCGCGTGTCGCGGCGGAAGGGAGGGGGAGGGATAGGCCCTGCCGACGCCGGACGGAGGCTCTTGGACACAAAATATCAGGGCAGAAACTTCGTTGTCGATTCTCCAAGTGCAGGGCAGTAGATGGAAACGGGGTATCTTGCACCTTGGTTCGATCTGTTGCTGCCCAGGTACATCGGTGCCGACAATGACGTCGGGACATTCCCCACCAAAAATTTCCCCTCGCGGGCAGCAAATTCAAGCTTTCTTTAGAGCTTCATTCTCTTCGTGGTGCATCCATCCTCACAGTCGCACAATAGCGAATCAGAAGAGGAGAAACTTTTGGGTCTTTTGAGTTCGATATGCCAACGGAATTGGAGGAAGTAAGACAACCGTTCCCTGCGCAATCTCAGCCAAGGGACTGACTTTCGATGTTGCAGCTGGTCGAGTTCCTCCATCATGGGAACACGCAAATTAGGCAGATTGGTACGTCTAGCGTCTTGTATCAGGCTGGATGTGCAAACAAAAAAAAAGGGGTGACTGGTGTTGACATTCTTACCTCTCTGTAGCATGCGAAAACCTCTTGGGGTATTCCACCGCACAACCATCGTTGTTCAAGAGGCACCAACTTCTTCCGGTGCGAGACTTGAAACTCTTAGTTCGCGATTATACGGTCAGTTCGAACCCCGTGTTCAAGGTCTTAACCTGCGGAACATCGACTTGCTGACGGACTGCTACGATTATCACGAAACAGCCCATCGCGAAGAACGCGTTGACCATCCTGATCAACCTCTCCACGGACGAGGAAGTACTAAAATGCCTCGCCGAAGATGATGCCTTTTTGGAAACGCTCTTGGCAAAAGTGACGGTACGTGTTTCGAAGGAGAGAGAGCTCTCAGGAGATGTATTCTGCTAACGGCCTTGTTCTGTAGAATGTCAAAGAAGAAAATGCAAATGAAATTTGCATGCTTCTAGCAAACCTCGCGAAATCCGATAGTCTAAAACGGCTTCTCACCCTGAAGAGAAGGGTGCCAAAACCGGTGTCGGAATCGGCGAAAGCAATGGACCAGCTGATGGATTGTTTTGTCAAGGGTGCCGAGGGGACACTCAACAAGAATGCCGACTATGACTATCTATCTTATCTCTTTGCGGATATCGCCAAATCAGAGGAGGGGCGCGCATACTTTCTTACGAGACAAGAGTACGATTCTGTGGTCCCGATAACGAAACTTACCGTCTTCACCGAACACAAGAGTGATATCCGAAGAAAAGGCGTTGCGTCAACAATTAAGAATGTCGCATTTGATATCAAATCACACACCATGCTGTTCTCTGAGGATGAAGTCAACCTACTCCCGTACATTCTGCTGCCAATCGCGGGACCTGAGGAGTATTCCGATGAAGAGACGGCGGCGATGCTACCCGATTTACAATTACTGCCACCGGATAAGAAGAGAGATCCCGACCACACGATTATCACAACGCATCTCGAAACGCTGCTGCTGCTGACCACCACTCGAGAAGGGAGGGATAAGATGAGGGCAGTAAACGTCTACCCAATAATCCGAGAGTGCCATCTCCACGTGGATAATGAAGATGTCCGGGAAGGCTGTGATAGGTTGGTACAAGTTTTGATGCGGCCTGAAGAAGGCGAGGGAGATGCTGAAGCAGAGGCAATGGCGAAAGCCCGGGCCCAAGTCATGGGAGAAACGCAGCAGCAAGAGGATGATGATGATGAAAAGGTAGTTGAGGTGTTCTGAGACCGTATGAAGTTCTTTAACTTCGATAACTCTTCCTGTGAACAGTTTCATCTCTGTTTTTATTAGCTCTTTCGAGTTTCATTTGCTCATCTATTGAGGGGTTTTCTTGGCTGTGGATCTGTTAAGTTTTTGTATTCATCTGATGCATAAATACACCACAGGAGCGAGGTAGGTAGAGTGACGTATTATCACCAACCACGACGATTTAAGCCAGACAGGTTCCGTTCCCTTAACTAGACTGTTAGGAGGTTTGTTCATATGAGTGTACCATACTCCACGCTAGCTGCCATACTTCCACCTAAAGCCGAAGCTAGACTAGCGATACAAGAGACATGCGCACCTGAACAAGAACTCAACGTGAGGATACGCAAACAGAGAATAATTACAGATATGATTGCATCGTCCAAGTAATACATAGTGACGGCGCAGAGTACCTAAACTACCTTTTTCCGCCTTCGCAGGTCAATTATAAAATGCTTCAGGGCGAGGAATCTGTCTTACTGCTTCCTTTCCACTTACAATCGTTCTTGCTTAGATGTGAACAGAGATTCATTCCTCAGTTGGATGAGAAATGCGCCCGGTGCACTCCAGCGTGATGCATTCCGAAAAGAAGAGAACCCAAAGCACAGGCGTATCAGGACATCGCTCCTGTTGTCAACAGTCAGGAGCCAGACCATTGGGGAAGCTTCAATGTAGGCCAATCAGTCCGGCGGGTCGATGGTGTATTGTTAGACGAGTATCCCGAGGCTGTAAGGAGACTTAAGAATGGATCGAAAAGTGAAGCTTAAGAACTTAATATTAGAGTGCTAAAGTTGATGTCTCAATTATTGATAATTATGTACCTAATCTAACGCAAATTAGAGAAAAAAATTATCTGGGGGTTTGGTAACATAGTGACATCAGAAGAGACGACAATAGAGGTGACTGACAGACGCTGACTGTGAAAGCAAGTCTGACAGAACTGCCGCTGGCGGCAAAGAGTCAACACTTGATTTGATCGTTCGGCCGTGGCTGTAGAACACCTTGGAGATCCATCTCACCCATAGCCCCTCCCCACTTCCTTTTTTTCTTTTCTCTCTTTCCTTTTTTTAAAACGAAACGGCTAGATCGCTTTCTTGTTCCTGTAATCCGATACTTTCATTTCAGGGCATTAAGAGACGCTTGCTTCGTGAAAAGGAAGTGTACCCAGAAGCTGAATATCTGGTGTAGAGAACTCACTCTCCGGATAGTTAGTCTTCCCAATGCTTCTATCCTCATAGTTGGAGTAGTTATTGTAGAAGTCATTGGGCTCGGGAACAAAAGGCGTGGAGCTCGAAGGAGGGATTGGACGTCTTAGATGATGTAATTGCTGTTGGTCAACAACTAGGCCACGCCGACGGGGAACGATACCTGCAGCCCGGTTGTTTGCTTCGGGATGGGTTGCACTAGGCATAGTCGCAGGTGTTCCAGAAGATACTGGAATGAAAGTTGAAACGGGCTCGGGATTACCAGACAACAGGGTGCTGTCGCTATCCCGATTACTAGCTAAACTCGCTTCGTTATCTGGAGAGAAATCGGCCATGCCGGGTGTTTTCACTGCTGTCAGTTCGGATTCGACATTCTCATTAAACGGTCTCGAACAATGGTTGTTGATTGAGAAATTACGGATGTGACGGGCAATGTCGTCGGTGTCCTTAGGAGCCATCTTATTTCTGTCGATATTTTTGAAGTCTTGACCAACAACGGGATTCAGGTCGCTCTTCATGGCAGCCGAAGCAGTCGGGTCTGCAGGTACATAACCCGCAGTTTCAGTGCTCCCGTTATTGGGCTCTGACCTGTTCAGGATACGACGCATAGCGTTCGCCACATTAGTAACCTGTTGTTTATATGACTCCTGCTTCTGCATCGCTTGAGATTTTGGAGGACGGATAAGAGGATTGACTTGATAAGCACGCTTCTCTTCAATTGGCGGGTGTTGAATGGTATTTCGAACAGACGCTCGTGCGAAGCGCGAAGACCTCGGGTCTCGATGACCAGGAATGCAACGGTCAATACCAAACTCGTGAGTGCCACTTTGCTCGTTAGAACCAACATGTGGAACCTGAGCACCAACGCCTTCAACTCGGTCAGGGGTATTTAGAGGTCCTGAAGTCAGGCTACTGTGTGAGCCAGCTCGTGAGGGAGATCCGCCACTGGCACTGTCACTTGTTTCATTAACTCCCTCGCTCGACACTGGTCGCTGCAATTCGCCACGGAGTGGCCCTTCATTCGAGGCAGTATGGTTTTGCTTGGGGATATCAGTTTGAACAGATTGCTGATTCATGCCAGCTTCTTTGGCTCTAGCGGATTGCTGGGACAAGGGAATCAATATACTTTCTGCTGGGTGGACCCCTTTCCGATAAGTCTGATCTGATCTCGAAACGTTGGAGGGCCCGACCGGCGCCTGAGTAGTAATGCCTTCCTTTGCCTCAGCGGATGGCTGCCTTGCAGAAATCGAGGACCGCCGGTTTCCATCGCGATGTGGCGGCGACCTCGCATGAGCATGTGTTGATCTCTCGTTATCATGACGGGAAACCTGCAGATTCAACCGATCCTCTGCTTCTGCGAAGAAATCTTCACCTATCTCGCCCTCATCGGTGCGCCACTGCCAACCAGCTCCGGGTATTTCTTGAATGCGGTTGATGATGGTATGGGCACGACGAAACTCGTCCCTGATTGCCAAAAGCCCGTTGTAAGGAACGGTCCTCGCCACATTGTGATCAATTTCGAAAGGATCTTCAATAGCCACCAGGAATCTGTGTCGATTTCCTTTTTCGTCAAGTTTGGCTCCAGTCCAACCCTTTTCTGCTTTTGAGAGAATACCGCCCCGTGTGCGGATCGAGATGACGTCCCTAGCCCAGTTGAAACCGCCGTGAGGTACGTTCCGTCCCTGGCCTCCATAATAGGCAAAAAAACCGCGGAGAAGCTCGCCAACTGACTGGCGATTGCCAAACACTGGATTAAGCTTGGCTCTTGCCTTGATCTCAGCCTCATCGTTGAAAAATCTGACATCATAACCGTCAACAGTGGTGACTTCTTTGTGTCCAGGAGGAGGAGGTCGGTAGTTGATCTGCAGATTCGGAATAAGTGGTGGGTTGACGATATTTATAAGATAGTGGATCACCATGAGAATGTATGCGTAGGAACACATAGTCCCATGGTAGGGACTATTGATCTTTCGTGCCTTGGCCCATTTCTTCACAAAAACACCCACTTTGCGAACACGCTCATCGCAGAGCGCATAACAACGGAGCAGTTCGGTATTGTAAATCGCAAGACGGCCAGAGAAGCTGATGTCGCATTGAATCCCGACACCTGACTTGGGAAACTCAAGACTGCCATCATGCTGCCGAGTACTGCGATCACCACCAGAAGAATCTCGAGAGCGACGCTCTGCTTTTGATGGAGCCTGATCGCTATCAGGGTCTGCTCGCGCTTGCCTAGCCTCCCAGGCTCTGCGCTCCGCCCTGAGGGTTTCCAGAAGCTCTTCAGACGGCTTTTCGCAGAGCTTAATGATCGGGACCCGGGCATTTTCTATCAAACGAGCACCGAAACCGGCATCCAGAAATGCCTTCTCAAGAATGCGGGGGCATTCATCTTCTAGCTCCTTTGGAAAGCTCGAAGCACGAGTGGTCATGGCCAAATCAAGGTCCGCACCAGGGAGACCAAAGCCGTTGCGCAAACTGCCGAAGCATTTAAAGTCAATGCAGTTTGGACCCGCAGAGAGACCACGGCTTCTCGCGCAAGACATGATAGCTTCCTGTGCTATTTCGGCAAGCCGTGCCCTCAGAGCCTCTTTGGATTGAAGCTCGGGCGTGAGGGACTCGAGAGTTGGAATGCCGATGGCCAAAGAGTCCATATAGTTGATCTGCAACTGGACCCTTCGCTTGGGATCCGACTGCTGGTCTCCAAAACGGGTTCTCGGGGCATAGGCATAAGAATATCCTGGGCCAGCAGGAGTGGTCGACGGGCCCTGGATAGCCCGGGGGTGAATTGGGGAAATGGTTTGCGGAGTGATGAATCCACCTCGGCCATGTTCCTGGGCGTGCGGCCGTGGCTGTGTAACGCTAGTCCCAACGATTCCAGGCGGGGTCGGCGTCTGATTAGAGCTATTATTGAACGCCTGAGAAAGGTGAGCGGGCTCGAACTGACGGTCCAGAACGCCTTGGTGTAGATCTGCGCGAGAAAAGGGGAGTTCCGAACAGACTGGGGAACTCACGGGACCGACTGGCCCGCCGAAGGTCATACTCGCGGGCGGATACTCTAACCGCTGCTGAGCCTGCAGCTGTGCGCTGGCACGAAGCAACATCTGATGAAGATGTGGGGGGAAGTTGCCATAGCTTTGAGTGGAAGAGCTGTTGCCATTGGCGGATTCACCATACGTTGGTCCATCGACAGTTTGGTTGGAGGCTATGGGAGGAGCAGGAGCAATCCAAGTTATCCACCCTTCAGACGGCTCGGTGGCCTGGGGGAAATCACTGCCAAGTCGAGCATGTTGCTCCATGGCTAAGTCGTACACAGGAGATAGGGTCGAGTCTAAAATGTGGGTGAAAAAAAGCAAAATAAAGAGGAGATACAGACAAAGCAGAAGCCCTGGGATCTCAATCTCAAATAATGGGAGGTGAAGGCATGAGAGTGTGAGTCAGGTCAAAGACAGATGGTCAGCCAGGTGGATGTGAAGGTAGCAAGAGAGAAGCAGAAGAAGAACAGATTGCGTGAGAGGAAGACAGTGAAAGAAAGTGGACAGCTGATGACAGAGAGATGCGATAGCCACGGCACATGTTTGTGGGCAGCAAGAACACGGACAGAGCCAGAGGAGGCTGCAAGGGGCATTCTCCGCAACACTGAGTGAATGCGCTCTGTGGCAGCGCCGGTCAGCCTGTGGGAGAGGTTAGCCTGGCGGGAGGTGCCGGCGATCTGGGGATAGAGCAGGCAATGCAGCAGAGAGAGCCCGTCTGGGAATATATGAAGCCATTCACCAAGCATCAAGCGCGGGACGGAGAGACTACGCCGTTTGTGGAAGGCTTGCCGCTCGCTTGCTCCGCCTATCTCGTCTATCGGCCGCGGAGCGTCAAGAGTGATTAGATAAGCTGTGGCAGCCGCGCCTTTTGGCATCCCGCATCATCACGTCTCTCATGGCCGCGGCGAGACGTACAGTACAAAGAACAACACGCTCAAGCTTCCTCGTCCCACACTTGGTCATCGATCGCTGGTGTTGCTGGGCCGGTGTACCCGGTCACCCTATCTATCATTGCATTCTTCAAATGCTTCCTTGTTGTCGATCCCCTTGAACCTACACCATCTAGTGAGCATCTTGCCTTCGTCCTCGGAGCCCTCAGGCGCATCCAATATCCTTCGCGGCGAGCCTTCGATGCGCGTGGCTGTATACTCCCATTAACCGGCGGACCATCATCATCTCTCTTTTCCTAGCACTTTTACCCCTGGCCTAAGACCATGGCGACGCCCCCTAACCCATCTGCTGTTCAAACCCCTGCAGGCCCGAACGGGCCTCCGGTGATGAGGATCCGCCGTCCAAGGCCAGCAGATCCCCTGGTGCGTCCGAAGAAGAAGCCCGTGCCACGACCTCCAGATACTGCGCCGTCCGGGCCAGCGACAAATGGAACGGCACCTACTAAGCCCGTGCCATCCGCGCAGCCCGTCTTAGATACGCAGCAGGGATCGCAGCTGGGCAAAGCAAGGCCTGCTCCTGTAGGAGAGGACATGACTGTGAATGGGTTCAGTGGTCCCCTCCTTTCCGAGACCTACGTCGACTATCCACTAGTGACAACGAAACGAGCGTTGCGGGAAGGATTGAAATTTCACGTTGCCAGATTTGCCTCCAAGAAGATTATAGATCCGCGTGATGAGTCACAATTCACTCGACCTGTCCGGCTCCAGCGTCGTGATCCTCGGGCGAAACCAGATGGTGACAAGGGCGAAAGCGCCAAGAGGGCCGCAGCGGATGGTGGCAACGGGTTAGACGATGCTGAGCGTGAAGAGATAGAGGCAAGGAAGGCTGCTCGCGAGAAGGAACGTGAACAGAATCTTGCCCAGATAGCCCCCTCCATTACAACGACCCAGCGGCGAACAAACGTGCCCAAGCAGAAAACCCAGCACGTTGCTAAAGCAGACATGACTCCAGAGGAGATTGCCAAAGCACGGATCAAATATGAGGAAGCTTTGCCTTGGCACCTGGAAGACTTTGACAATAAGAATACGTGGGTTGGGAACTATGAAGCTGCTCTGTCAGAGACCTATGCGATGTTTGTGCTTGAAGACACCGGCAAAATGAGGATGATTCCCATCGACAAGTGGTACAGATTCAACGCAAAGAACCAGTTTAAGGCTCTGACGATTGAAGAGGCGGAGAAATTCATGGCGAAAAAGATCAAGGACCCAAGGTGGTTTATGGAGAAGCAACAGGAACTGGCCCAGAAGAAAGAATTGGAAGAATACGCCAAGCAGCGGAAGGTATATCGGGGCAAGCAGGGCACTCCAGCCGCAGGTGAAAGCTTGGAAGCCGAGGAGTTGGACTTTGAGGAAGACCGGTTCGCCGACGACGAGGAACACGACGGTCTTTTTGACGAAGATGAGGAGGCAAAGGAGACCGAGAAAAGAATCAAGCAAGACCAATTGAAAGCGAACGTCTTCAATCTTAAAGATGAGAGAGACTATGAGGAAGAGGAGCTGAGGGAAAAGAGAGAAAAAGAGGCTCGAAGGATCTTGGGCAGGCGAGTGCGAAAAGCACTCAAACGGCGGGAGAAGAATTACGATTATAGCAGTGATTCCGATGTCAACCCGTACTCGGATGACGAGGTATGCTTTACTGTTAACCTCTGCTCGCCCTCTTCATTGCTAACCACACATTTCTGCAGAGTTCCGATGACACAGAAGAGGAACGGCTTAGGGAAGAGGAGCGAAGAGCCGAAGAAGAGAGACTGAGAAAAGAGAAAGGCAAAGAGTCCGATAAGAACTCGGGGACATCTACAAAAGGCAGCAATACGCCCTCCGGTCGCCCAAAACATACGGATCCGCTAAAGAAAACTACCGGCCCTCCTCGGAAACGGCCTGGTTCTCCGAATCTCTCAGATGCGAGTGGGACTGATACCTCTCGGAAGAAGGCTAAGAGCCAACATGTCTCGTCTCAGCCTACTCCACAGCCGGGCTCACGGCCGATGTCGCCAGCTCCATCGTCTTCGGTTCCGGTGAGTTCAACCCAGCAGCAGTGGTGCCGACCAGCAGAACATTTTGCTGACCTTTTGCAGGTTGGTACGAAACGTGTGCGGAACGTAGGCGCAGGTTCTGGTAGCGACGTTGAAGGTGGTGCTGCGTCAGGGGGAGAGATGAGTGAGAGTGGCAAGAGCAAGAAGTTGAAACTCAATCCACCAGCGGCCTCCTCGCAGAATGGAACCCCGCAAGGATCAAGGACAGGCAGCCCTGCGCCTTTGGCCAGTAAAGGGGTTACTGGAAGTCGCGCGAGCAGTCCAGAAGGCGGTACCGCCGTGAAAGGTAAGTTTCATCTGGTATTACAACTATGAATTAGCAGCGGTCTTCCTATAAAAGAATATATGCGTCCTGCTCCAAGAAGTCTGGTATACTGATCAATCCTGGATTCCTTAGGCCAACAAACTCGAGTCTCAACTCCTGCGCCGGCGGGCCAGCCAAGCAACTTCCCCACCCCAGCGGAGATCCACGCTGCCATCCCTCCGACCGGTATTCTCAGCAGCGACTTACTCAAGATCTTCCGTCCCCGCATCGGCGAGTCAAAGGAAAACCATCGCAGATTCATCGCAATTGTCAAGGACGTTGGTGTTTACGGAAAGGAAGACCGCTTACTGCGGCCCGGCATTTTGAAGGAAAGCAGTCAGTGAAGGCTGGTATCCTTCAGGAACACAGCAACTTACAGACTCCTGCTTCCAGTGCTGGTTCCGGTGCTTAATTACCCGTGCATTCAAGTTCTCTATTTTCCACCTTTTTTGTGGGAGTATCAATTGCGGCAAAGAAACATGCAGAGCATAATATCTGTCATCTGGATGAGCTTTGGGCGTTGTAGGTTTAGAATATGTGAATAGCAAGATATTCATAATAATGCGCGCCTTACAATTTTTACATGAATATGAATCATCAACCTGTCCTTTCCGAGACCTACTGGAATAAGTACGTACAACCCTTAAAACAGTATGATAATATGAACAAGTTGAAAAAGTCAGGGAACAATGCCAGACATCCGACCTATATGAAATGCAAAGGACTGTCGAATATGGTGATCTCAGGATACTGAAAGACCTCCTGCATATATCCGCTGCGTGGCAGTAGATGCCTGAATCCAGGCTCATGATCTGAAGAATCATATAAGAGCACAGAGCAACCGAGATGCTACTCCCTTACAAAGCGAGTGGTTATGTTTTCCCTTTATACGGCGTGATCGCGTGATCACGGATATACCAAGGCTTCTCACCGGGTTATACGGGAATGCAAGTGAGCCTAGGTCGCTCTATTCCATGACCTCACTAAATACCATGTTAACTTTACTGTTTTATTTTTATGTAATTCACCAATTGGAGGCTCGACCAATTGTTGTACGCTGGAAAAACCTACATCAATAGTGCCGGGGAGGGGCCAAGTTTGGAAGTTGAGGCAGCAGGTCTTGGAGTCAGCAGTTGATTGATCGACCCGCTAAGATGACGGTGGAACCACCTCAATCCGCCAATCAATCATATTGTATCACCGTGCTAAGACGACAATAGGATCAGATACGTAGGTATGTAATTCTAACCGTGCAAAACATCATCTCATTGCGATTGATATCCATGCAGAAAGCTAACATAAGGGGCATTATACTGAGAGATAAATACTCATCGATGGAAAAAGCATTACAAGAAAAAGATGCCGGCGTCTAATTCAATTTTAAGCAGCAGTTGTACCGGTCTCACGTGCCGTACTCTCATTTCCATCCTCATACTTGTCCCAATTCGCCAGCACATTTGCAATCCGCGGCGAGTTCGTCAACCTGTAAACCTCCTCAAAGTACTCCTTTGTCAGCTCAAACGGTTTTGCAGTGACGTTAGGAATATATTTCCCAATAAGCTTGGCAGGGTCGATAGTGGTCTTGTTGATCTTCTTGAGCAGGAAAGACCGGAAGGGCTTGACACCGGAGCGGAGGAACGTGCTGTGGAAAGGCACATCGATTCCCTTGAGAGGGATGGTTGCAAAACCACGCTCCAACGTGAGAGGCTTAGGCTTTGCCTCTGTCTGTTTGGCGCATTCATGGATGATGTTCACGAGATGGGCTTTGACATCGTCAAGAGACATCTTCTGCATGAGAGCTTGGATGTCGATGTTCTGAGCCCTAAGCACGTTGAGGAGATTCGTCAAGCAGTCAAGCGCGCGTAGCTGCGGCAAACGTTAGAGAAGCTGGACAATCATGCAAGGTAGGAGGGGGAATACTCACATCACCAGCAGCAACATACTGCATGTTCGCAACGTTATAGTTGACAATCTCCAAGAGCCAGCCTGTTTGTTCGGAGATATTCGCAACAACGTATTGTAGGGCCTGCTCAGTGAACGTCTTTGAAATGCGGCTGGGGTTGACAGCGCACATCCCGTAGTTCGAGCGACCTTGCTCGTCTCGCTCCACCGCAACCTGCATTGTCAAGCCACGATAGAACACAACAGACACCAAGCTCTCGATTGGCATGACATCCGCAAGGGCAGCCAAAGCAGAATACTCGCCGAGCGAGTGTCCTGCGAAGCTGCTGTCCCTCTGAACAAGGCCCTTTGAGCGCATGTCCTCGAAGCTTGCCTTCTCCATCAGTGTCAGTGCAGGCTGTGTGAATTGAGTGGCGGACAGAAGACCGGTAGGCGACCGGTAGGTATAGGACGTAGTGTTCTCGTCAATCTCCTTGAAAATCTTCTCGGTCTTGATTGTGCCATCCGCATTGACTGTCTCAAAGGTCATCGACATATAGTTTTGACGGATGGCCTTGCCACGGGGACCACCAAAGTGGACGGTCAGCTCCTTGGGGTTGTTCTTCACGATGTCAATGATAGAGAAACCGTAGTTCTCCAGGAAGTGTCGATCCGCCCGATCCCAGACCTCTTTAGCGACGGGACTGCTGGCATAAAGGTCCATACCCATACCCTGTTCCTGCGAACCCTGCCCGGTAAACACATACGCCGTTACGGGCTGTTCGACCTCTGCCTCGCCAAGAAGGACCTTGTCTTCGGTTTCTTTGTTGCTGGCCTCGACCTTGATGATCTTCCGGCCGGCAACCATGCCAACGTGTTGCAGCTTGACCGCAATGTCATCATTTGGAAGTACCATTCCGACGAGGGAAGCATGGAAGCTGCGAACGCGACCAATGTTGTTCTCAGCAGCCCATGTCTCCACTAAGCTTCGGACAGCGGCGCTGGTGTACATGCCGTGAGTTATTGTACCAGGAAGATTAGCGTAGCTCGAGAACACGCGAGAGACGTGGATCGGGTTGTAATCTCCAGACACCCGGGCATAGGTCTCATTTGAGGCAGGCGCCCGCAAGACGAGAGGAGTCTTGCCGCTGAGTGGGATGGGTTTCTCGAAATGAACTGGCTGCTCGATGGCAGAGCCATTCCTCTGAAGATAGTCGATCACAGGGTTTCCGTGGGAAGTTCCGGCCTCATAGTCGACAGATGCAACCTGGATGATCTCCTTAGTGGGCAACTCGAGGAGAACTTGGCCGATAGTCTGAACGCTGCTATAGACGGACTTGTTCTTGAACCGGACAAGGCTTTGGAGACGGAACGTAAGCGTTTGGCCCAGGAGCTCCACGTCAGGATCATCCATGTGGAACCATTCCTTGGAGCGCAGGACTGCAACATCCTTCGTGGTGGCGAGGTGGACCTGCATGGGCACCTCCTCTTTGCGTTGGAACGTGTTCTCAAAATCGGTATAGACTCCCCTGTAAAGAAACTGGCTGGTAACATGCATAATTGGCTTGCCATCCCTTTTGATGGTGCCGCGGACCTCAACCATCTTTCCGGAATCCTGGTTGATGACAGCGTTAATCTGAGCTGTTGAATCCACAACGTCGCCAACCTTGAGAGGTTCCGCTCCTGGCACCATCCTGAACTCGTTGGACAGATGGACGAGCTTCAACAGGTCACCGTCAATGGCTCTAGGAAAGATCGGCTTAATAATGGCTTTCCATCCAACAACAATTGCGAAATCCATCGGAGCAAAGACTTCCTTCCCTGGGCGATCCACGAAGGCTTCGCAGGTATTACCAACCGCATGAACGAAGTCTGCGACGGCCCGAGACGTAACCGTCTCGCGCCCACCGTCGAAGATCGCCGTTGTTGGTGTATCGAAGGGAACATCCTTCTCACCAAACCAGATGCGGTAATAAAATTCCTTGATGCGGTCGTTGCGTCCCTCCATGACTTCCCTGATAGGGGCGTACCCAGTCTCGGGATGGTAGGTGAACAAGAAGGAGAGAGGTACGACACCACCTTCGGCCGTCCTTTCTTCGAACAAGGTCAAGGTTATTTCGTTCTTGCCAGTCATTTTCACCTCGACCGTCTTTACGAGCTTGCCAGACGAACATGGTTCTTTTACATTGATTACCGTCTTCGAGGGTTCGTTAGGGTAGGCGATCTCGACGTACATACCGCGGGTCGGCGCAACGATACGTTTCATTGGATTAGTCTGGAAGCGCTGCCCCTGAACGAAAACCTCGGCGGTGAACAGGGCATGTCTCCAGGAATACGACTTGCCAGCAAGAAGGTGTAACCAGCGCTCAAGATCCGGCAGACTTGCCGAAGGGGACGATGAAAGTCGGTATGAGATCTTGTTGGTATCTTCGGAGACAGTGAGTCCGTCGATGTCGGGCTCATCTTCAGACTCGCTGAGCAGCCGACCACCGAAGTACTCAACAACTGGAACGTTGGCGTCATCCCCACCATAGACGTCCCTGATCAGGTTTTTGATGTGGTCATTGTGGATACCGTCCAAGATCTCCTTGATTGGCTGATCGATTGTGGTCGTGTATTTGGCAGCAACTGGACCCTGGAGGATACAAGTCCTACCGACATCCTGGCCTACAACAGCTTCCAGGTCCTCAGATTGCCAGAGAGAATCCTTCTTGAACCAGAACTCAAAGTTCTCGTCAAGAGCAGGAACAAAGGGAACGGGTTTCTGTCCACGTCGCTGGCAAAGCAGAAGGAAGTGTTGTACATCCTGCGCATTGATCAACTGAGTAGCCGCTTCGGGGTATGCCGACAGGATCTTGTCTACCGTTGGGTACGGGTTATCAAGCTCCGAATAGTTCTGCAGCAGCGAAGGTTGACCCTCAGCAGAGGTGAAGCGTTCTTCGACACGGCGAATGAAGTCGCCCGTCAGCCGCTTCAGGGAGTCGTCGATCCACCGAGACTCGTGCTTGACGTACATGAGCTCTACCATGCGGTGAACCACTTCGGCGTAGGTCATGTCTTCAAGATCAACGGCCTCTCCAGCAGAGTTCCGGCCGAACCAAACTTTCTGAAAATCATCGTTCAGCTTCTTGATGATATAGTCTCGGTTCTTTTTGAGTTCTGGAACGCGCTTGGCCCTGTCGAGGCTGAAGATCTTTTGATCCATTTCGTGCCAGAACAAAACACCTCTCGTGGCAAGTTTGTGAATTGGCTCGCCCATCTCAGAAAGGACGGTTATGACACCACCGGCTGGGCCCTTATATGTGTTCTCCCACTGATCATCGTCCACGCCGGGGGCATCAGCGATGGCTTGCTTCGCCTTCTTGGACGTGTGCGCCTCCTTGGCCGTCATCATACGGCTGCCAAACATGCATCCATCGAAGGGCATAGGGGGGTAGCCGAAACGAGAGGACCAGGTACCCGTTAGGTATGGGTAGGTGTCTTCGGAGCCGCCAAAGCCACTGCCGGCAATCAGAACGATATTATCACACTTGCGAATGCGGCTGTACATCTGCAGGATCGGCTGGTGGAAGTCTTCGAAGGAGTGGTGGCCACCGCCACGACCACCGGTCCATTGAAGCATGATGGGGAATGTCGGGTTCGCCTTGGCGATGTTGATAACTTGCTGGATAGCATCTACAGATCCAGGCTTAAAGGAGATGTGCTTGATGCCAAGCGTCCGAATGTATTCATTTGCGACTTCAAGAGACGGCACACCCGCACCAATGGTCAGACCTTCAATTGGGACACCGTCCGCTCTGAGCTTTCCGATCAGAGGGATCTGCCATGCCATAGCCCGAGGGTTGACATAGATCAAGTTCACAGTTATACCGCGGCCTGGAGTAATGGCCTTCTCGATCTTGTGGAGGGCTTCGGTCATCGATTGCGCATTGTAGTAACCACCGCCGGCTAGTTCAATATGGTAACCCGCGTTCATTGTAGCGGCGACGAAATCCCATGGCACTGTCGTTGGGGTCATTCCGGCAACCATAACTGGCGGAACACCAAGTAGTCTGCTCATCTTGGTGTCGACGAAGGTTTGCCCGACAGACGTCTTTACCAATCGCGGGCCATGCTCTTTAACCCAGTCGACTGCATATTTCACGGCGTGCTCGTCACGGTCGAAGAGCTCGGGCTTGTAGCCAACCTCAGCATTCGTGCCATCCATGGCACCCGCTAGGATGACTCGGACACCAGTCCCGTCCTTGTTACGGTTCGTCAGTACCCCGAGACCAGAGACCCCGCCGGGGCCAAAATCAATAATGTGGGTGGCTCCTGGGAAGACCGTCGCTTTCTCCCAATTGACCGGGTCCTGTGTGACCATACGGACCAACGCTGGGACGATGTTCTCATCGCCCAACTTTCTCATATCCTCACCAGTATTTGTGTCGTAGAGCGGAATTGCCAACGAGTTGGCGGTGAGCTTTATGTCTTTCAGATCCTCCAGGATGTGATCGTAAGCCGCCGACAAGTACTGGCTATGGAACGGAGCAGTAATAGGGAGGAAACGGTTGACAAAGCGGACCTTGCGTTGCGTGAAAGGCACACGGGTCTGGTCCAATCCGGTCGGGGCCTTGACCTTGCGCAGCCGGAGATTAAGACCATATAGGGACATTGGAGGCCCCGTGACGACAAAGTTACGGGCGCTGTTGACCAGGGAAATTGCAATGTGCCTGTCAGCTGGGAGATGCTGATTCGTGGCATCAATGTGTTCCTGAACAGCTGCTCTCGGGAGGTCTCGTATAGAGAGCATAGGGGTTGGGGTGCCCTCTCCGTTCTCTATGGAGTCCTGAAGCGTTGACGGCGCAAGAGATGTGCGGGGATAGGCCTGTTGACTGCGCAGACCGATCCAAAACAGCATAGTCAACGCATCCTTTGCTGCTTTCCCGAAGGATTCCCAGGTAGTGGCAGTTGCGATGGCTGCTGCGGTGACGATACCCTGGGAATGACCTGTGGTGCCGCTGAACCTTTCGAGAATCTCACCAGGCTGTCTTCCCATGACTTTGCAAGTGACCGTGTAGTGGGCCAACTGAACAAGACCAATGAGAGGTAGACTGACCGGAGCAGACACCAAATAGTCGGTGTCAGGCTGCGAGCTGCGATCGTGAAGCCATCGGAGTATGTCAAGGCCCTTAGAATAGGATTTGATGGCTTCCGGTTCGCGGGACAGAGATTGCAGCAATTCCGCCGACGAAGAAATTAGATCTTCCACAAAGGATGGGTATGTGGTGTAGATCTCTCTCAGCTCCTCAAAGTACTCTTCAATGTTGCCTTGGCCACCGAAGACCGTATACACTCTGACCTTCTCTTCTGCAGCCGCGCGGAGGAGTGCGGAATCATACGGCTTGGTTGGACGACCCGCCGCTGCGCGACCAGCATAGTATGCCTCCACAACCAACAGCTTCTTGGCCGTGATACCGGGAAGGCTTGCAGCGACCGCGTGGACGTCATTGCCTCGCATGAACGCCCGCTCGAACTCGTTCAGGGCCAGTTTCAGGACCTCAACGTACAATCCCTGGGCATCATCCTCGCCCTCCTCCACCATGTGGGCAACATGACCAATGTATCGTGCAACGAGCTCCGCTACCGATGAAGGCTCGTCATCCTGCGCAAGCTCATCTGTCGGCTGCGGTAATGAAGCAATAAAGGTCTCCTTGAGCTGGGAGGCGTGAAAATGGAGGGATGTAGGGACGAGGAAAGAAAACTCGAGAGATCCATGGCTCAGGATCAGGGGACGCAGCGACTGCGAGGAGCGCGGGGTATTAATGCCCGTCTGAGGGGCCGTTGATGTTCCGTACATCTCTCCGTGGAGGAATACCTATTAGAGGGGAACAAAAAAGAAAGGTGGGTGAATTGAAGGGCCTGTAAAATGAAAAACGGCAGTTAGCACATTGAACTAGTGGACGACCAAATTGTTTTCCCCAGTGAAATGAATGACTTGATGGCTGAATGCAGATTGATATCGAGGCAGAAAAAGGCACAATTGGCATACCAGATCAGAAAGCCCTTCAGCAGTCCTCGACAAGGCGAGGTTGCGAGCGACGCGGAGTTGCACTCCAGCAAAAAAAAGGTGAGGGGAGAGGTCACCAGGTGTTTGTTGAACACGGACAGAAGAATTGAAGACACGTGGAAGGGTAACTAAGACCGTTCACCACATAAGCGAATTCCTTGCAGGCCGCAGGCTAGGGTGCAGCGCCGTTTGTCCGGACGAGAGGAGGCAGAATCCAAAGGATGGTGGAATTATCACCAACAGCAGCGGCGGCGAGAGCCCCTCTGGGGCGGGGCCAGCAAAATAATCCTAACTTTGTGAGCTGGTTGAATAAAGAACATCTCCGATTGGGCATAGCGCGGGGCCGCGGCTCCCCAAAACTCCAAACGGTTGGGCTGGGCCGCGCTGCCCCAGGGCCCGGCGTGACAGTACGTGACAGCACGGCCTGCCCTGATCGGGTACATCTCCCAGCGCCCTCGACGTGTCAAGGCTCCGGCGGGGGCCTCAGCGGACAGCGGAGAGATCCAGAGGGGGAGGGGGAGGGACGCTCACAACGGTTGCTTCTACACCCCAAGCCAGCTGGCTCGGCCAGAGATCATCCCTCATGCAGCATCTCTCCACCGACTGGACGTGTACCGAGCAGGCAGAGGCTCGCGCTGGACGGTCACAGTATTACCGCCGCCATCCGCTTCCCACAGTCTCAACCCTGCACCGCAGCAGGGTTCCCGCTCCACCGCCGCAGGCTCAGTTGTCAACCACCGCCGGGCCTGCCCCAACAGCCCACGGCTTGCTCGCCCAGCACCCAGGCGCCCTCGCTCTCTTCCTCCCGCCTCGCCCCTCCACCAATCTCGTCCTCCATCGTCCTGCCTGTAGGTGCGCGGGCTGTGGTCCCAGCATTCTCGCTCGGTCCTCTTAAGTCCACGCCATGGTCCTCGAGTAAATACAAGTCTGGTCCACTTTACCCGAGATCGACTTTTTTTCTTTTTGGTTCACCACCTTTTCGGGCTTCTGTCCAGGCCCGACTTGCAGTCCCTCCGCTACTGACAAGGCGACAGCGCCCTTCCTCTCCGCTTGTTGTCCTCTTACGAAGGAGGTCACCCTCGTGCGCATTGGGGACGATTCTCCTGGGGACAACTGTTCACCTACCCATTGTGTCTTTCTTGATACCCTTCCGTCTCCTACACAATGCGCCCCGAAGTTGAGCAGGAGCTCGCCCACACCTTGCTGGTCGAGCTTCTGGCATACCAATTCGCCTCTCCAGTTAGATGGATTGAGACCCAAGATGTCATCCTTGGGGAGAAGAGGACAGAGCGGATTGTGGAGATTGGCCCGGCCGATACCCTGAGTGGCATGGCAAGACGGACACTGGCGTCCAAGTATGAGGCTTACGATGCTGCCACCTCAGTCCAACGACAGATTCTCTGCTATAGCAAGGATGCGAAGGAAATCTACTACGACGTCGACCCCATTGAGGAGGAACCGGAGCCCGCTGCTGGCCCGGCCAGTGACACTCCTGCTCCGGCGGCCCCCGCTGCCGCCGCCGCCCCTGTTCCTGTTGCTGCGCCTGCGCCGAGCTCAGGACCGGCTCCTCCAGTTGAGGATGCTCCCGTCACGGCGGTCGATGTCTTGAGAGCATTGGTCGCGCAGAAATTGAAGAAGAGCCTGTCGGATATCCCCTTGAACAAAGCCATCAAGGATCTTGTCGGAGGCAAGTCTTCCCGCCCCAGTGCTTGATACTGACAGTAGCAACTCACACAATGCTGGAATAGGCAAATCCACCTTGCAGAATGAAATTCTTGGAGATCTGGGAAAAGAATTCGGTTCGACGCCTGAGAAACCGGAGGATACCCCTCTTGACGAACTGGGTGCCTCCTTGCAGGCGACGTTCAATGGCCAGTTGGGCAAGCAGTCGTCTTCCCTGGTGGCTCGCTTGGTGTCATCAAAGATGCCTGGTGGATTTAATATCACCGCCGTTAGGAAGTACCTCGAGACTAGGTGGGGATTGGGTCCCGGAAGGCAAGATGGTGTCCTCTTGCTCGCCCTCACGATGGAGCCCGCTTCTCGTCTTGCTGCTGAAGCCGACGCCAAAGCATACCTTGACGATGTAGCGAACAAGTATGCCGCCCATGCTGGAATCAGCCTTTCTTCTCCAGCATCGGGTGGTGACGGCGGCGCCGGGGCGGGTGGCATGCTGGTGGATCCAGCTGCACTTGATGCATTGACAAAGGACCAGCGAGCACTGTTTAAACAACAGCTTGAGATCATCGCACGGTATCTCAGGATGGACCTCCGAGCTGGCGACAAGGCTTTCATCACCTCCCAGGAGACCCAGAAGGCGCTGCAGGCGCAATTGGACCTCTGGCAGACAGAACACGGTGATGTGTATGCTTCTGGGATCGAGCCTGCTTTTGACCCTCTCAAGGCGCGAGTGTACGATTCCTCCTGGAACTGGGCTCGCCAGGATGCCTTGAGCATGTACTACGACATCATCTTTGGAAGACTCAAGGTTGTGGACCGGGAAATTGTCAGCCAGTGCATCCGCATCATGAACCGTTCGAACCCTCTGCTCTTGGATTTCATGCAGTATCACATCGACAACTGCCCGACCGAGCGTGGAGAGACATACCAGCTCGCCAAAGAGCTTGGCCAGCAGCTCATCGAGAACTGCAAGGAAGTTCTTGGTAAGCCTCCAGTGTATAAGGATGTTGCCATCCCAACGGGGCCTCAGACCACCGTCGATGCTCGAGGAAATATCGAGTACAAAGAAGTCCCTAGGGCCAGTGTTCGCAAGCTGGAGCACTACGTCAAGCAGATGGCCGAGGGCGGCCCGATCTCCGAGTACAGCAATCGGGCGAAAGTCCAGAACGACCTGAAGAGTGTCTACAAGCTTATCCGCAGACAACACAGGCTCTCTAAGTCTTCTCAGCTTCAGATCCATGCCCTGTACAAGGACGTACTCCGCGCTCTCGCTATGAATGAAAGACAGATCATTCCACAGGAATATGGTGCCTCCAAGAGGAATGGCCGTAATGGTTCCAAGCTCAATCGCGCCGGCAAGGTAGAAACTATCCCATTCCTGCACCTCAAGAAGAAGACGGAGCATGGTTGGGAATATAATAAGAAGCTTACGGGAATATACCTTGCTGGTCTTGAGTCGGCAGCTCGATCCGGCGTCACCTTCCAGGGCAAGAATGCTCTGATGACTGGAGCTGGAGCGGGCTCCATCGGAGCTGAAGTCCTCCAGGGATTGATTAGCGGCGGTGCCAAGGTGATTGTTACAACTAGCCGATATTCGCGTGAAGTCACAGAATACTACCAGTCTATGTATGCACGCTACGGTGCCCGCGGCTCACAACTTGTTGTTGTTCCTTTTAACCAAGGAAGCAAGCGAGATGTGGAGGCTCTTGTTGAATACATTTATGACCCGAAGAAGGGTCTCGGTTGGGATCTGGACTACGTTGTTCCCTTTGCCGCTATTCCAGAAAATGGCCGCGAGATTGACAACATTGATTCAAAGTCGGAGCTTGCTCACAGAATCATGCTCACGAACCTTCTCAGGCTTCTTGGCTGCATCAAGACCCAAAAGCAGCAACGGGGCTTTGAGACTCGTCCGGCTCAGGTTATCTTGCCGCTCTCTCCCAATCACGGCACTTTCGGAAATGATGGACTGTATTCTGAGTCCAAATTGGCACTGGAAACGCTGTTCAACCGCTGGTATTCTGAGAGCTGGGGCAATTATCTCACCATTTGCGGTGCCGTAATTGGCTGGACCCGTGGTACTGGCCTGATGAGCGGCAACAACATGGTTGCTGAAGGCGTGGAGAAACTTGGTGTTCGTACCTTCTCGCAGCAGGAGATGGCTTTCAACTTGCTTGGCCTCATGGCGCCGGCTATTGTTGACCTTTGCCAGAACGAGCCCGTCTTCGCCGACCTGAATGGCGGCCTTCAGTTTATCCCCGACTTGAAAGACTTGATGACCAAACTTCGCAAAGACATCATGGAGACGAGCACTATTCGCCAGGCAGTTATCAAGGAAACCGCCATCGAAAACAAAGTTGTCAACGGTGAAGACAGCGAGGCGCTCTACAAGAAGGTCGTCACGCAGCCTCGTGCAAACATCAAGTTCCAATTCCCCGAGCTGCCCAAGTGGGAGGAGATCGAGCCCCTCAATGAGAAACTCAAAGGTATGGTCAACCTCGACAAGGTTGTCGTGGTGACCGGTTTTGCGGAAATTGGTCCGTGGGGTAACTCTCGCACTCGGTGGGAGATGGAAGCTTATGGCAAATTCTCTCTGGAGGGCTGTGTTGAAATGGCCTGGATGATGGGTCTCATCAAGCATCATAACGGTCCTCTCAAGGGCAAGCCGTATTCCGGATGGGTCGACGCGAAGACAGGGGAGCCCGTGGACGACAAGGATGTGAAGGCCAAGTACGAGAAGTATATTCTTGAGCATTCCGGTATCCGACTTATCGAACCCGAATTGTTCAAGGGATACGACCCCAAGAGGAAACAACTTCTCCAGGAAGTTGTCATCCAGGAAGATCTCGAGCCCTTTGAGGCGTCTAAGGAAACTGCTGAAGAGTTCAAGCGTGAGCACGGTGACAAGGTTGAGATCTTTGAAATCCCGGAGTCAGGAGAATACACTGTGCGTCTCAAGAAGGGGGCGACTCTCTTCATTCCCAAAGCGCTACAATTCGACCGTCTGGTCGCCGGTCAGATCCCAACCGGCTGGGATCCGAAGAGGTACGGTATCCCGGACGATATCATCCAGCAGGTCGACCCAGTTACCCTGTTTGTGCTGGTCTGTACGGTCGAGTCCCTGCTCGCATCCGGTATCACAGATCCGTACGAGTTCTACAAATACGTCCATGTCTCCGAAGTTGGCAACTGCATTGGCTCCGGTATTGGAGGTACTCATGCTTTGAGAGGCATGTACAAAGATCGGTACCTCGACAAGCCTCTCCAGAAAGATATCCTGCAGGAATCGTTCATCAATACGATGAGCGCATGGGTTAACATGTTGCTTCTCTCGTCTACCGGTCCCATCAAGACCCCTGTCGGCGCCTGTGCTACCGCTGTCGAATCAGTCGATATCGGCTATGAGACGATCGTTGAAGGCAAAGCTCGCGTCTGTTTTGTGGGAGGTTTTGATGACTTCCAGGAGGAAGGGTCCTATGAGTTCGCCAATATGAAGGCTACCAGCAGTGCTGAGGACGAGTTTGCCCACGGTCGTACCCCACAGGAGATGTCTCGCCCGACCACCACAACACGCAATGGCTTCATGGAGTCTCAGGGTTGCGGTATTCAAGTGATCATGAGCGCTCAGCTTGCCCTGGAAATGGGTGTCCCTATTTACGGTATTCTCGGATTGACCACCACGGCAACGGATAAGATCGGTCGCTCAGTTCCCGCTCCTGGTCAGGGTATCCTCACTACAGCCCGTGAGAACCCTGGCAAATTCCCGTCACCGCTGCTCGACATTAATTACCGTCGCCGACAGCTGGAGCTGCGCAGGAAACAGATCAAGCAATGGCAGGAGTCGGAACTCCTGTATCTCCAGGAAGAGGTTGAGGCTATGAAAGCTCAGGCTTCAGAGCCGTTCGATGCATCCGCGTACATGCAGGAGCGGATAAAGCACATCGAGCGCGAAGCTATTCGGCAGGAGAAAGATGCTCAATTCAGTCTCGGAAACAACTTCTGGAGGCAGGACCCTCGTATCGCCCCCCTGCGTGGCGCGCTCGCAACCTGGGGTCTCACCATCGACGACATCGACGTGGCCTCGTTCCATGGAACTTCGACTGTCGCCAACGACAAGAACGAGTCGGATGTCATCTGCCAGCAGTTGAAGCATCTCGGACGAAAGAAAGGAAATGCAGTGTTGGGTATTTTCCAGAAGTATCTCACGGGGCACCCGAAGGGCGCCGCTGGTGCATGGATGTTAAACGGATGCCTGCAGGTGCTCAACAGCGGTCTCGTACCTGGAAACCGCAACGCCGACAATGTTGACAAGGTCATGGAGCAATTTGACTACATTGTGTATCCAAATCGCAGCATCCAGACCGACGGTGTCAAGGCATTCTCTCTCACCTCGTTCGGCTTCGGTCAAAAGGGTGCTCAAGTTATCGGTATCCACCCCAAGTACCTCTTCGCGACCTTGGACAAGGCGCAGTTCGAGGCCTACAAGGTCAAGGTGGCGGCGCGTCAGAAGAAGGCATACCGATACTTCCACAACGGATTGATCAACAACAGCCTCTTCGTGGCCAAGGACAAAGCGCCGTATGAGGACGAGCTCCAGAGCAAGGTCTTCCTGAACCCCGACTACCGCGTTACGGTGGACAGGAAGACATCTGAGCTCAAGTACCCTCCTGTTCCACCAAAGCCCTCCGACAAAGACGCGGAGACCGCTCGACAGATGGCCGAATCTCTTACCAAGGCCACTGTGGGCGAGAACTCGAAGGTCGGAGTCGACATTGAGAGCATACAGGCCATCAACATCGAGAACGACACTTTCATCGAGAGGAACTTCACCGAGAGAGAGCAGCAGTATTGCCGCAACGCCCCCTCTCCTCAAGCGTCGTTCGCTGGACGGTGGAGTGCGAAGGAGGCCGTGTTCAAATCTCTCGGAGTCTGCAGCAAGGGTGCCGGTGCCCCAATGAGGGACATCGAGATTACGAATGACGCAAACGGAGCGCCTGTGGTCACGGTAAGTAGTTGCTCAGAGGCCACTTGCATCGGACGTTCTGCTAATCGTGCTGGTATAGCTTCACGGCGAAGCCGCCGAGGCTGCCAAACAAGCTGGCGTCAAGCAAGTCAACGTTAGCATTAGCCACAACGATTCGCAAGCCATTGCAATCGCGATCGCCAAGTTCTGATATATGTCTAGCCTAGATAGATGAGAGTTATGATAACCGGCCTATACAAGCGCGCTTGAGGGGCTGTGATGGAAACAATAGATGTACATTTTATGATGTCTAAGGCTTGGACTTTATCCCTTCATGTGGTTCCGTCGCCTTTTTTTTCTCCGGTGATTATGAATTGATGAATTAGATAACGTAGATTCTTTACTTTGTTACGTTGACACATTCACAGTAATGGATCACTGTTGAACTCTCTCCTGTGCCGCTATAATTGCGATTCTCACGATGTATAAGGACGTCGCGCGATTTGGCTCTCCCGAACAAGGTCCAGAATATCAAATAGATACAGGAACCGACGTTCCATCCCTTGGGATTTGAGATCCCGTGGCGACGTGGCTCTCAGGCGGGGCTCTCGATGGAACCCGATGCGTCTGGCGTCTTGTGTCGTGTTGGGTCGGGCCAAGCTCATCGCCCCTGCATCCACATTTGCTTGCGCCTAATGCCTCAGGTGCACCCTTCTACGATCAAAGTTCCTGCCTTGCACCCCTGTGGGTTTGAGTGGTCTTTTTCAGATCTCCCCAGTTTTGTATGGTAAGTCAAGAGTCCAATGAAATCTCACAGTCTCCAATCCTGATGATTCTCTGCCTAAAAGAGAAATAATGAAGCGATACTCACTCAGAATCTATATATCTCTTAATAGAGAGATTGATGCATGCTTATATGATCTGACAGATCATTATCAGTCATCATTATAAAGATGAGACTGCCTATGAAGCTATAGAACCCACAGTAGTCTGAATATACTGCTGTTACACATGCTATAGAGAGCCCTCACACAGCTTCAGAGATGGAGGACTTTGTCTCTCTATGGTGGTGAGATCCCTTTGTCAAGAGTGCCAGGACCTGGGTTTACCATGCAAAACAGGTGGAGATTTATAAAACCGACAGGGGTGCACCGCAGGAACTTTTAGTGTGAAGGGGGACACCCGAGGAATTAGGCGCATTTTGCTTGTCTTGCCGCCGTCTCTGAGTGCTGACGAATGGCAACGACAAGCCTCGACGGTTGGATCACGGTCGCCCTGGATCTTGCCGATCCTCAGGCCACTGCATCAGCTCTATTTCTAGGCGATTCAGTTGCTGGCTATTATTTGTTGCGTGGCCTGTGGCCTGGTGTTTGGCCGGTGTTTTGGCCTGGCAGCAGAGTGCCTGCAAGGGAGTCTGGACAAGCTGCACGTTGCTACATATGTATCTGGCGTTGTTTTCTTTCTCAAATGTGCGCAAGGCTCGATTTGGGAACTTCTTGGCTTCACTTGGTTCGTTACATGCGGCTTCTCCCGTAGCTGCTCCAGCATCTTCCTTCTAGCACTTCTCTGGACTTGTTGAACCCTTCATGCATGACATTCCGCGGACGTCTCGGACGTTCAACGGCGACAGTCTATCAACAGCAGCCTCTCCTTTGCTTTCAACCACCCTTGGCGAGGTCATCTGTCGGTCCCCGAGAACTCCACGGGCACGGAGACAAGATGAAGTGAACCACGCAGATCCCGGCTATCTGAAGCCGGCCTCGTCGGCTTTGACAGTGAGGGATGACCTCAGTGCTGATGTCAAGCAAGCGCTGGCTTCTTCCACGACACACGATGTCAATGGACGAGGCCAAGTTGACACCCGGAGGGACTCTTGGGACGAGCGCAGCTGGGCCAATGTGCCGCTCACGCCATGCCTCCTCACAAGCGTTGACGAGGACAAGACGCATCTGGGCGCTTTCTCAGTTATCAATATTATTATTGGGAAAACGGTTGGCGTGGGCGTGTTTTCAGTGCCTGCGTCCATCTTCGTGGGGGTTGGTTCAATCGGCATGTCTATCCTGATGTGGGTTCTGGGGCTGATTTCATTCTGTGGTCTTGCTGTCTATCTTGACCTGGGTACAGCAATTCCACGCTCAGGCGGTGAAAGGGTCTACCTGGAGCGAATCTTCCGCCGACCATATATGCTCGCAACATGCATGTTTGCGGCGTATGTCGTGCTTCTGGGATTCAGCGCTCCCAATTGCATCGTCCTGGGCGAGTATGCGGTGTACATCGCGGGCAGCACCCCTAACGGTTGGAACACTCGTTCTGTTGCAATTGCTGCCATCACTCTGTCGTGTTTTGTTCATGCTCGAGTGCCCAGAATCGGCATGAAGACGATCAATCTCCTCGGAATCGCCAAGATGCTTATCATGGTTCTTGTCGTCATTCTGGGGTTTATCAGCATGTTCATGGGCAAAGACTACAGGCAGCAACTTCAGAACCCCAGCCACTCGAATCGTCACTCTACATCGGGCACTCGCTTAATACCTGAGACGACTGCCCAGCGGAACTTTGCTGATATCTGGTCTGGTTCATCTACTCAGCCTTATGACTATGCCACGGCCCTACTGAAGGTTCTTTACTGTTTTCGCGGATACAGTACAGCGAATCAAGTGTTGTCCGAGGTACGAGATCCCACCAGGACTCTTCGAGTAGCAGCGCCCATTGCCCTCGCTCTCGTTTCCGTGGCATACATTCTGGTAAATATCTCATACTTCCTCGTTGTCGAGAGGGAGGACTTCAAAGCGTCGGGTGTTGTTGTCGGGGCGCATTTCTTCCGCAACATCTTCGGTCCTGTTCTTGGTGAACGGATCCTGCCTCTCCTGATCATCCTTAGCGCTTACGGCAACATTGCTGCCACGTCCTTCGCGCAGGCACGTGTCAACGAGGAACTAGGAAAAGACGGACTTCTACCCTTTCGCTCTTTCTGGAGCGCTGACCGAGATACTGCCATGGATGCCGCGAAGCCCAAGCCACCTGTTGCCGGTTTGTTTCTCCACTGGCTGGTCTCGGTCATCGTGATCCTGGTCCCGCCGGGGGAGATATACGCATTTCTTGTCGACATCGGCGGCTATCCGGTCAGCGTGATCAGTGTCTCTATTGCTGCCGGTCTGCTCTACTTGCACCGTTTGCCCGCTGAACTCTGGGTGTCTCCTTCCTCGGCACACTACAGAGCTCGCACCGGCTACGTCTTGATCTTCCTGGTGGCAAACTGCGTCCTCCTTATCCTACCGTGGATCAGTCCCGTGGGAGGGAAGGGCGATGATTCTTTCCCGTACTTCGCTTATCCCGCAACGGGGCTGGCAGTGCTGGCATCCGGCGGGATCTATTGGATTGGATGGACATGGTGGACTGGGAGGAGTAATAACGATATGCAGGCCGCAAGAGCAGTTCCCACATTTATTAATACCGTGCCACTGAGTTTGTGGCAGCGGAGAGACTTCGACATTGAAATACAGCTCATGAGGGGCTCGCCGGAAGATGATGAGGATTCAAATTCGGACTCACGCCAGTCAGAATCCGCAACTTGACTTGCTGGAAATTATATGCGGACTTGTGCAATGGTACATTACATACATATGTCTTTTTGTGTTCTAGGTGCTATATTTGTCTAACAGGGGTTTCTGAAATTGGCTTTCTGGCGGAGTGTAGAGGATGTCTGATTACCTAGGTTTCCATAGAGGAATATTGTACCGAGCCGTAGCTGCGCATACCAGTTAAGGATGTTGGTCTCATAATGAGATAGAATGTTGTATCATCTGTCTGCCTGTTGTGCTGCCTTTTTTTGGATAGTACAGTACGATGAATCGCATTTCAATACGTCCTTGACATCATTGACCGCCAGGATAGGATAGCATCTTTCCACGTAGAACATTCCTAATAATAATAATTGATCAGACGTCCTCGATACGGATACAGTCCCATCTTTTCCGCAATGTTATATATATATATATATATGTACCTGGATACATACAACACGCAGCTTTTTTTATCCTGGATCTAGGTAGGACAGGAAGAAAAAAGGTGCTAAATAATCTAAAATGTACGGTACAGTACGTACACCAAAAGTGCCCGCCCACCTTTTAGAAGTTGTCTACCTAGGGAAGGATGGAATTCCCAACTGAACTGGCAGCGAGCGCTGATCTTCTTGATCAGCTACCCGATGCCCGGCTCAGCGGGCCCCAATTCGGCCTTGGATTCATCTGATAACGGACGAGCCGTTTCTTCGTATGGGCCGCCGAGGCCTCCCTGCCGAGCCCCTCATCGAATACGATTTCCAGCGTGCTGGGGTGGGGTCTTTCCGGCGCCTTTTCTTTTACAACTCCGGGGCCAGCAGTAGCGCCATTTTCTGCTTGCTCCTGTTGCTGTTGCTCAGCCTGTTGCGGTTGTGGTTGTTCCGTTGTCAGTGTAGTAGTATCTTTACCCAACGTCTGTCTCGACCCCGAGCGGTACAGAGCAGCCTCGATCTTGGTCGTCAGGTCGCTGACGTCCTTGCCGCTCTCCACGGCGGCCATGATCTCCTTCTTGAGCAAGGACAGCCACTGGTTCTCCTCGCCAAGCTTCCGCAGATTCTCCCTGCTCTTCTTCATGATCGCCGCGCCTGCGCTGCCGGGGCTCAAGGCGTCCTCCTTGATGGGTGACTTCTGCCTCACCCACTCCCGCATGATCTCCCAGATGACGTCCCAGGGCGCATCCGTGCGGATGGTGTTTGGCTTGGTGTGGCTGCGCGTGGAACGGTAGCCGAGATGGCGGAGGGCCCCGCGGAACGCATCGATGGGCATCGTCTGCGTGTGGAGTACCTTGGCGAGGGCGCTGAGGGTAACGAAGAACGGGTGATGGTCACGCCGGGCCGGATCCATACGGGGGATGATTGCGGACGGCTGTGCTGGTTCTGTAGCAGCAGCACCGAGTTCAGGAGTGGCTTCTTTGGAGGACGCGCCCAGGTCGAGGTCTTCCTCCAGCGCCGTGGTCAACATGCCTTCGATGCGGTCCACGGTTTGATATATGTTCCTGTCTGCCCCGGGGAGCATATCCAGGATCTTTTGAATGAAATGGGGGTTGTGCAACGGGCCAGCCCACATGGGACCGGCGACGTGCGTCTTGAAGCCGCAGTGCTCGCAGTGCGGCCCGGCGACGGGACCTTGTGCGAGACCGAAGTGATAGAATGGGTCGCCCGTCCTGCCTATCTTCTGCCTGGTGTGCGTGAGAGGCTGCGTCGTCCATGCTCCGCAGCCATTGTCACAGTTGTACACCAGCATCGTGTTTCCCGACATGAATTTCACCTCCGCGGGAGACTTGTGGACCCGAACAAAGACTCGGGCGTAAAAGTCGATGGAGAGAGAAAGCAATGGCTCGATTGCGAGACCATATTTCGCTGCAGAAGTGGCGATCCCGTGGATGATGAGACGGAGCCCGGCCTCGTGGGAGTGAGCACCCTTAAGTGGAACGCCGCCGTAAAGAGCATATGTTTTCTCCGGGTACCCCGTCGAGGCGAAAACCCCAGCGTCCGTACAGGTGACACATAGAAGACCCCCGTCGTTCACGGCCTGGACCGCAGCATCCATGAACGGCGCCGCTGTGCCGTAAGGATCCAGATCAATCACGTCGAACTTTCCAAAATAGGTTCCGTTGATGGTCGGTTTCTGCGGGCCGAGGAGGCTGTACATGTATGCGCATGCGTCGCCGTTGTTCGGCTGCACGATGTTGCCCAGGTCGTTGTATTCGATGTTCAGCTTCATGGACTGGATAGCCGAATGCGACAGGTCGTTCGCGACGACACGCGTTGCGAATGGGATCTCCTTTGCGTATCGTATTGCACGCAGCCCCGTCGCCGACAATGCATCCAGGATCGTAAAGGACGGGGGAGTCTTCTTCTCCGGAGGGACCTTCGAGGAGGCAGCCGCTGAGGGATCAGCAGCAGTGGTATTGTCGCTCGTCGCGTTGCTGTTGTTCTTCTCAGAAGAGGCCGCATCTGCCTCGACGCCATCCTCATCGTCTCTCTTCCGTTTCTTGCCCTTGGCCACGGCGATCTGCTTCCTCCTCTCGGCCTTTTGCTTCTTGACGGCCAGCAGATGCTCGCCGTAGGCCCTGATCGCCAGCACGCTCAGGTCACGGTTGAACTGCTGGACGGGATTGTAAAAGACGGACTGCGGCTTCCCATCGCTTCCGGGCTTCTTGGGATCTTTGACCGAACGAGGGTATAGGATGTACGCGAGCCCTTCCTTGACGGTCTCGTACTCCCGGCCCTCGTGCTGCACGATCTGGCCGGGCGCGGGAGGGTCAGAGAGAGTCGCCATGGCTGCCGGCTGTGGAGAGGAAGACGCGCTCGAGACAGGTCTTCTGGTCCGGAGAAGCAGAGGTCTTGCGAAGCGTCTGTCGCGGGGCGGAGGTGGTGGAGTTGCGCAGAGAAAACTAGGCGGGACAGGCCATCGTGCGCTCGAACTGGAGACGGAGAGCGGACGAGCCACAAGCATTGGCCCTCGAGATCAACGCGGTTCCGCGCGACGGGGAACAGAGACCATGTTCGATGTCTCCGGCCGGGTTCTGCGATGCAAAGGAGAGGCCGTCGGGCGGAGCTCTTTTGTCTTTGACGTGTGGAAAATCTCGGCGCCCGCGCAAGCCCGGCGCGGAGCTGCGATCCGACGGACACCATAGGATATCCATACACGGTAAGATCGAAAACGCTTTCTCCTTGAATTCGTTGCTCCTCACAATGGCGGAATCTTCAGAGTCAGACTTCTCATTATCGTAATTAGGTACATACATAGAACAAATTAACTATTAGTCACACAGTATGGGCATGATGATGAGTATATAACAACTCCGTTAGAACCCGGCATCAACACATAAGGGATTAATATGCAGAAGAACAACATCATAGCCAGCTTCCGACGACAGGAACGTGTCTGTACAACGCGTCCCAGTTTTTTGCCTCCCAGCCCGCACCCGGTCCCCCGCGGCCGACAACACCCAGGGCCCCCGCGAGCCAGATGGCCGTGCCCATGGCGGCGATGCCGTGGACGATCCACCACATCTTCCTCTTGCGCTTGGTCTGTTCGGGGCTCTCCATGTAGCCCAGGTAGCCCCCGTGGAGGCTCTTCCCCTGCCCTCGGGTCTGCCGGGCGCTGGTGACCTTCCACCCCATCCATGTGGCCCATCCGCCCACGATGTGCCACACGCCGGCCGCGACAAACACCAGATAGTATACATTCCAGAACACGGGGCTGCGTGCGAACCCGTGCGCGACATAGCCCAACCCGACGCCGGAGCTCCCGCCCTCCACGGCCAACGGCACCACCCGGTTGACGAGCACATGCGCCCCCAGCAGCGGGATGAGGGCATACCCGAGCCTGGCCTGCACGCTTGGCTTGGGCCAGGACTTGAGCAGGTATCGCTGTGCTCGGGTCTCCGCGCCGTAGAGCCGTGCGCGCCGTCTGGCACGGATACTGCGGAGGGTGATGCCGGATACGACGTGGGTGAGGATGGGGACGGTCAGGACGACATGTTCCAGGGACGGGGCCTGGTAGATCGGTCTCGTGAGCAGAAGGTATGGTTCGCTGGAGGGGACGGAGCGGGTTGCGAGCGGGATGAGCGAGGTGTTGGCAAGGTGTAGGGCGAAGAAGAGCGTCGGGGGGTACGTCGAGTATCTCTGGAGAGCGGATACTGAGGCCCAGGATGTCAGTTGAGAGTTGTTCTTGTCGTCATAACAAGAGCGTTAATATCAGAAACATACACCAGTGATCCCATTGATGGCCGCTGAGACCAAGCTTCAGGCTGGAGAATTTTCCGGCCAGCCCTCCCTGCGCTGGGGAGTCTGCTGCATCTCTCTTGGGGAAATACTCGCCGGTCTCCAGGTCTGGAGGTTCATCTTCGACGGGTGAGGGCTCCAGCTCCTGCATGGACAGCAGAGAGCGCGCGTCGCTGTCGTCGGGCACAGACAGGTTGAGTTCCTTGCGAGGGTCCATGGCCGCCACGGAGTTCCCTGGCTGGGAGAGGTGAATTCGAGGGGAGTGTCCAGCGGTGGAGAAAGATAACGGCAGTGCGATGTCTCCGCGAGAGATGTTATCGATAGTCTTGAGGTCTCGCAGCGGCCATGGCGCTCAATGGCAGCGAGAGGGAGAGGTGTTGGACGATCGTTGGCGCTGTTGGGGCACGGGCACAGGCCAGCCCGCCAGCTCCCCGGCGGGAAATCAGCAGCGTGTCATCCGCTCGAACCATTTCATTTCTATTATTTCCAGTTCCACAATCCCGACTCCAACTTGATCGGATCTCGTCCGTGCGTCTCGTTTCAAGGCTTGACAGATCTCCAACACTGTGGACGGGACTCATAATCCGTAGAGAAACGCAGGCAGCTGTCGGAGACCGGAAGGCGGTCAAGGCTCTCCTCCGCTGGTCCTGGGCGGAGCGTCTCCCTGCATCCCATCACAGTTCTTCTCCACGAAGAGTATCGTTGAACGTCGCGACAGGCAAAGTTCCTTTCTTCTCCCGTGGCGTCCCCTCAAAATTCCGTCGGCCTTTGGACTGTCTGGACTGTCTCAGTTGCCACCTACCGTCCTGTCTCAACACCCCCGCAGAAGCTCGAGGCTCGTACCAGCTAGAAAAGATGGCTCCTGTATGTTCCCCACATCTATTCTGAGCGCTCCAGAGCGTCGTCTGTGCCATGATATTTTAGATGACATGGAATGCTAACTTGTTACTCTCTCTTTCCAGCGTCACTTCACGAATCCTGCTCCGAAGGTACGTATCTTACTCCGGATCCCGTTGTCCTTGCTCCTTGCCGTTGCTAACTTGTTGTGATCTAGACCGACTCGGCGCGCTCCGCTCTCAGCTCCTTCACTTGCACTCTCTGCAACAAGTCCTATTCTCGCCAGCCAGAGTACGAAGCCCACATCTCCTCCTACGACCACCAGCACCGTAAGCGCCTGCGGGATCTGAAGCAGCTGTCGCGCGATCCGAACGCCGCAGAGAAAGCCAGACGGGCGGAGAAGAAGGCAGATGCCGAAGCTGGGTTGAGGGTCGTCGAGAGCAGCGAGGCTGGCTCAGGGACCGGCACCTCAGGCGGGGCCGGGTTCAAGAAAGGAGGGTTCAAGAGCTCCTTCACGACCGTCAAGGGGCCGTCGGTTCCTGCGGCACCGGCGAAGAAAAATGTGCTCGGAGATGACGATGATGAAGACGAGGGCGCGGGGGCGACGGAGCGGCCTGACGCGACCAAGTCTCGAGCTGGAAAGGAAGGGGAGGCGAAGGTTGATGCGGAAAGCGATACAGATGGGGAATATGGCGCCGATGGCACTGACGCAGGTTACTATAACCCGCGCAGACCAACCGACTGTTTCGTCGGCTGTGCGGGTGCAAGGAACGTTGTCGTGGCGTAGCCAGCTGCGAAGGCTAGAGTTGAAAAGCTCAGCCCATTGCACTGTCCGCGGGTCCTAGATACTGGGCTGCTGGAGTGGAACAGCCTCCTCGTGTCTTCGAGCCGTTTACACCTTTTCAACACAGTGGCTGACGTCCTGAGGCGGTTCATTAGAACATACGGAGGTTAGGGCCCTTCCTGAGCACCCATAGGGACGCTTGCCACGTCATCGGACGCAGCCCTTTGCAATGTTTTACTTTGCCGTACTAGCTCGTTGAGACGAAAGCCTCACGGGACTGGTCTCCGGGCTTCAACTTCGGTAAAGACAAGCTTCAACTTGGGCTTCGACACTGGTCTCTTGCCTCTTACGCCTCCGGCCGGTAACCCGCCAGACACCTCGTTGTCTATCCGCAGTTGGATGTGGCTTAAAAAGAGGATGGCTGGTTAAGCATGGCAAATCTTCAGCTTGCTATGTGGTGCAATATCTGCCGTGAGCAAGAAAACAGAGGATTCCGGACGAATACTGTGTTGAAATGGACTGGATGCGTTACGCGGCACACCGAAGTTCGTCTTCGGATGATTCCATCTGGCTGAGTGGAGGCAGCTGTATCCAATGTTCCCTTGTGTACGCATTGACGTGCATGTATTTCTGTTCGTGGGGATATACAGAGATAAACACTCGACGAACGAGTTCTGTCTTATCCGGAAAAGGCATATTCAAATAACATTTCTCAATTTCTCAAACCATGCCAAAAATCTAGCATCTTTCACCCAAAATAACCAATCAAACCTAGAATCCATTTTCCACCAGCCTCGGATATCTTTCTCAAACGAAGCAGCGCGTAAACCAACAAACAACTTTCAGGCCTTACCTTACCTCCAATATGAACAGTCAGGAAAGGGCAGCTTCCGCACAGCGACAAAGCTATCTTGTCTCTCACACGTCTTCATATCCCAGCTCCCAACGACAGGCATCAACCCGCAGACCAAGCTCCCTCAACCGCTGCCGATTCATCTCCAGCCACGCTGCAAGAGCCGGTTCGATCTCGACATCCATCAGCGGAGGTCTCGTCCGCTGCCCCGTGGCCCGAGAGGGGGTGGGCATGAAACCCTTGGGCGTGGAGACGGGATCTCTGGCAGTATAATACTTCAGCACTACGGACCGGAGAGAAGGGAAGCAGTTTAATCGTTGGAGCTGAACCAGGGTGCTGACGATGGCGTGGCTGCGGCGCGTGTCGTGCGCCGGCAGGGAGACCTCGAGGTGCTTCAGGGAGGAAGAAGAAGAAGAAGAGAGAACGAAGTGGAAGATGTCTGCGTCTAGGTCGTACCAGGCCAGAGAAACGGTCTCGAGAGAACGAGCCGCTTCGCGCAGCAGGGACCTGATCGACCTAAGCACGTCCGTCCCGCTGCTGTTGTTGAACCCGTAATAAGAAGTCCCGGACGGCGATAGAGACTGTTGTGCCAGGAATTGGTTCGTTTGAAGACTGAGATGCCGTAGGGAACGGGCATGTGTGTCCCTAACGGCATTGAGCATCTCAGCCGTGAAAAATTTGAGGCCCGGGAACATATCATCTCGGAGCTCATGCAGGCTGAGGGCGCGAAGTGGCCGCAGCGAGGCCATCACCTCCGGAGTGATGGACTGTAGGACCCGCCTACCCCGACAACCCGTTCTCTGGTGAAACTGCAGCTCGGGAGGCGGACCGACAAGGATGAGCTCCTCGAGTTTTGGTAGCTGACTGAGCTTCGCGAGGGCGTCTTCTGGTTCAGCCACGGAGAAGCCGGTGAAGTTGAAGGTCCGCAGGTTCTGGAAGTCCGGAAGAAACGTGAGTGGCATCTTGTGGTCGTGCAGTGTCAAGCTGTCAAACGAGAGCGCCATATTCTTCCTGATGAAGGCAAAGATAGATACTATGATCTCGTCCTTGGGCTCGATGTCCCGTTCCGTATACCTCAGGATCGCCAGGTGCTTCAATCCGGAAAATAACCGCAGTCTGGAAATAAACTGTCGTGCATCCTGCGACTCTGGAGTTTCCCCCGGATCGTGATGATCCGCCGAGTGAAGCCTGCGTAGGAAAAAAGCTTCAAGCGACTGCGCCGACGGGGCGACGACCTTGAGCTTGAGTGTGTGGACGTTGCATAGCAGCGTCCGGTCCGCGACACGGTCAACCCAGTCGAAAAACGCATTCTGCGATGCAAAAATGAGCGGTCTCTTGTAGAGGAATCTGCGAGCTTCCTCGTATATCTGCCGGCAGGTCCTCAGGAGGCGACACAGATCGGAAGACGACGACGAGTCCAGCAGCTCCGCATAGACCTGCTCGCGCAGCTCGACGGGGATTCCGAGCAGCCCGACTCTGGGAGCAGAGATGGACTCGTCTTCTTCTGGCTCCGGGCTCTAGAAGCATTAGCAAACAAAGAAAGAAAACGACCTGAATTTCAGTATGCGGAAGGGAAAGAAAGAATAAAAAGTTCTCACCGTCACTTTTGTGCGATTGTACCTGTACTCCATACTGTCTCGACAGCGGCCGAGCTATCGATACATCGGAAACCGGAAGGACGAAGAGAAATATAATGTGTAGACTGCCATTTTAATTTTAAACAGTGAAAAAGACTCTGCTGATATCGCAAGAATCAACACGCAGCTATATAATGGATTGGAAGGGTTGCTGGCAGTTAGAGAGAGACGCAAATTACCACGATCGCACCGCTTTCCAGAGGGCACACTGGCGCAAAAGATATCCGCAGTAATGTCGTTAGCCCGCGGACCCCGCACGAGATCGTCGTGGCCACGCTATATGCGCGACGACGGTTCTAGAAACGATTTGAGAGAGACAGAGTAACTAACTAGTTAGTCTGTCAGCCGTGAAGTATACTTAAGTCTATACGGCAGGTGATGTTGGCACCGTGACTGCCAAGCGGACAGCATGGAGCGAAATGATAAGCGTGGGACGGGATTGCAATCGCTGTCCATCATCATCATCATCATCATCATCATCATGGGACCAGACCCATCTGCCCGTGAATTCAGCGCGGGTCATTTTTCCTCTCGTCGAATTGTCTAATTTCTCGGGCAGCCGGGTTGCGACGCGGCCACACAAAGAGCCGTTAACTCGCCCCCAAAACCCAGAGAAGACGCCCCGTCGTCCAGTGGAAAGCCCGGACATGGCTGCACGGATGACGGCCCAATGCCTAGGGTAAGGATTCCAGCAAGAAAGAAAGAAGGTCGAGATGGATAGTGATAGTCTCTGGTCCATGCCGCTATGCTCGATGACGCATGCCACTTGCGGCTTCTCTCAACATCTCTCTCGGCTTTCCCCGGCAATGAGTATATTAAAAACACCAAGGTGTCACAATAGAACCCGCATGTAACATCAAGGAACACATCTGAGAGAATGGGAATATCTCAAGTTTGTTTCTTTTTTCTTTTTCACTCAAGGCAGAAGAAAAAAAGCGAATATGAGAAACGACAACTTTGGTGGCAGGGGAATGTCCGCAATCATCTGGAGTAAATGGCATTTGCGTACCCCAGAAAGGCCCAAAGGAACAGATATCCAACGCTGGTTATCGAAAGAAAGAGAGAGAAAGCGTACATACGTGTCGCTCACAACGGCCATTCCTTCTACCAATAAGCTTGGACCAGGAGGTATTAGAAATGCGGGTGCATGGCCAAGCATCATTCGTTTCTTCAGGAGGAGAAAACTTTAAGAGTTGATGGAACGATCCTGATAGGCGGAAACCCGGCGGAATTGAACGGAGGAATTGGCCCCGAGAACAGGACAGATCAGATAGATACCCTATGTCCTGAGACGTCCTCTCGGAAGGGCGGCAGAGAGAGAGAGGCCCTGTCTTAATGATAACATACCGCACTTCTCGTCAGGAGGTGGAGCAGGCATCGGTTTCCACATTGCACACGGATCCAGTTCAGGGTTTGGATTCCTCCTGAGGAGTCTCTCCATCCCAGCGTGACCATTATATTCCAATGTCCGTTTGAAGACAAACCAATGGAACACCTCTGCTGATCAGCAGACCTGCTCAGACTCTCGACCGTCAGGCAGGACTCTAATATAATATTAATACCGACTGGGATTGCTTTGACATTCCCTCTATGTCATGGTATCATGTCCTTTGCACTTTCAGCAACTCCGACAAGGACATTATCCAGCATCCTCGATGGCCTGCCTGACAGGCTTCCGATGGACATCCCGCTATACTATACATACATATGCTCCATATGTGCAGTACTGCAATCTCATGTGATTTTCCTTCCAAACGAGCGGAAAACCCCCCACCGGCCGTCATTCATCCTCGAGGACGCTCTGCGGCCAGCACGTAGTGAGCGCGTACATACGGAGTTAATGCACAATGAGATTATATATGAGCCATGCAGTCCAATGGACCGGCTACGAAGCTCAAGTCTACTGCCTACCTACCTACCTACTACTGCAGGCTTACCCACCCCGTTAACACCTGGTACCGGCCACCTGGGCTGTTGCATGGGCAGGGCGCCTACTACTAACTACTAGGGTAACTAACACTACTAGCTAGCTAGCAGATGACGCAAAGCCTGGTTAACTCCGTAAAACAGCCTAACTAACTAGTAGTAAGTACCAAGTCTTGGGTTCGTCTTGCTGGCTACTACACTAGCAAGTCGAGCCAACGTGGTCGGAAGAAGATTCCTTGGCCATTGATTGTTTGATTAATTAGTAGGAGGCCTTCAAACGAACTTGCTTTTGGGTCCTGTTCTGTCTGATCTCCTGCTGTGGTTTAATCCATTCTGGTGGGCTGACAGGATTAAAAAAATGTCTCTCGATTTTCCTTTTTGGAATCAGAAAAAGGTATGGATAAAGGGGAAATGCTAAAAAAATCACAACGGGGGTTTCATTGTCAGCTCATTCCCACGATACATAAATATTGTTAGTTACATCGGAGACAGCAAACAAAGGATACTCCTATGTGGTCGCGCTACTGCGTACTGCCCTATATATGTGGTTTACTGTGCCAGAGAAGGCTCTACTGCATATGATATAATTTACGTTGACCACGGGTTTATTTAAATAAATTATTCACGTCGGTTGGAGATGGGATTTCCCTCCGAAAAGCGGAAGGAAGGAAAAAGAGGAAGGGATCAGAGGACAGGAAGGCAAGGCCCAGGAGAGGACAAGATGTTTCCAATAGCTACTCCGCATAGTGAACGATATTACTGAAAACGTAAATTACGTCAGGTATGTAGTAACATACCGATGTAATTTCATCTGAGGTAGTCTCTCCCGCCCATGAGTAAGGATTATAGATAAGATCGACCTCCCGGGAACATGTTAGGTCGTTGCATTCACCGTGAACCGGCCGCATGGGTCAGACGGAGCTCCACAAGGCAACGATGCAACTCTCCGGCATCAGAAGCGAAATAGGATATCCATGTATACTGCCAAGTCGATCAGTCCATGTGACATTGCTAGCACCGCTTCGGGACGAGAGATATATCTAGGAGCTGAGAAGGCGGAAAAATCAACCGTGTAGGTCGTCTAGTCGTACAATCTCAACGTCTAACTCGGAAGGAGGAGGAAAAGGAAAAAGAAATTGTGCAAGAGTTCAGGGTACTAGACACATGACAGGATTAGATTTTTTAACATCCCCACCGCCACTTCGCTCGCTCAATCGTCATGCAAACTGTAGTTTACAACCGCAACAACTTAACGGCCTGGCTCACAATCGTGTCCACCTGCGGGAAGCTCATCTCCTCGAGCTTGATAGCGTAGGGCGTGGGGACCTCCGCGCCGGTGACTCGGACAGCGGGGGCGGTCAGGTAGTCGAAGCCGTACTCCATGGCCAGGGCCAGGATCTCGGACCCAACACCGAACATGGGGAAGCCAGACTCGACAGCCATCAGGCGGCCGGTCTTCTTGAGCGACTTGATAATCGTCTCGACGTCGAGAGGCTTGATGGATCGCAGGTTGATGACCTCGGCCTCGACTCCGTACTTCTGCTTCAGTTCCGCGGCAGCATCGAGCGAGAGGCCAACACACCGCGACAGGGATACGATCGTGAGATCCTTGCCGGAACGCTCGATCTTGGCCTTGCCGATCGGCAGCACAAAGTCGTCCTTCTGGGCAGCCTCGCTCATGGGGAAGGACACACCGTACATGAGCCTAAACATTTGTTAGTGCATTGGAAACCAATTGACGTCGTCCACCAGGCTGCACGTACTCGTTCTCCAGAAAGACAACTGGGTTGGGATCGCGGATAGCCGCCTTCAGCAGACCCTTGGCATCCTCCGAGCTCCAGGGAACCAGGACCTTCAGACCGGGAATGCTACCGTACCAAGCGCAGTAGTCCTGCGAATGCTGGGCGGCGACACCTGCCGCGAAGCCATTGGGTCCACGGAAAGTGATGCTGCAGGGCTGGATGCCTCCAGACATATAGTGTGTCTTTGCGGCGGAGTTGATGATCTGGTCGATGGCCTGCATGGCGAAGTTGAAGGTCATGAACTCGCACTGTTAAGGGAGAGATTGGTGAGCAATTGTAGGCCATCGCACGAGTCGATTCGACCATGGTAGATACTTACGACCGGCTGTAGCCCAGCCAGGGCCGCTCCGACGGCTAGACCACAGAAACCGGCTTCCGTGATGGGAGTGTCGATAACGCGCTTCGGGCCAAAGCGGTCCAGAAGACCTCGCGTCACTTTGTATCTGCAGCACAAAGGCCCGTCAGCGAATGCGACGACGTAATAGGAAAATAAAAAAGCTTATTTCCGGAACAGGGAATGGGTTCGCGTACGCTCCATTGTACTGCGCAACCTCTTCACCCAGAATAAACACTTTTTCATTGCTGGCCAGCTCCTCCGCCAGGGCCTCGTTTAAGGCATCTCGGACGGTGACCTCCTTGACGCCCGCCTCGGTGGCATATCTCCGCGAGCGCAGGATCGAAGGAGCACAGACGGACTGCTGGAAGGCCGGTCGGAGAGGGGTGGAGGTGAAGCGCGAGGAGAGCAGGCGGGCTGCTGGTCGGAAAAGTCGGGGGGCCGCCATGACGGAGGGAAAAGGGTGTGGAGTGGAGTGGGAGGAGGAGGAGAGTCAGATGAGAGCGATTGACCCTGGTGCGAAGGGCGGGGGACAGAGCAGGGAGGGAAGAAGCTGGCCGGGATGCAAGGCCGGCGAGACGAAGCGCTGCTCGGTCTGTCTGTTGGTGAGGAGCATCGAGACTGTTGGGCGCCATGACTAAGCGGGCTGCGGAGGGTGTGTATACTCTGTACGTTCACCGGCCTGCCCTCCGCCGGGCGCGTACCGTACCGTACAGCGGAGAGACGCCGGCAGCCCTTCCGGCATGATGGATTTCAGAGATACATGTACAGCACATACAGATACGCCGTACGACTGAGCAGGCAGTCCGTCCTGCATACCAAGATCACAACATTTTCACGGACAAGCAGCAGCAGAGCATCTCAGATCGGAGGGGCTCCGGCCAGCCCAGCACTCTTGGCCGCAGCAAGAGCCGGGGTCGGGAGTCCCACCCGGGGCAGCACGGGCTGCACCGAGTCTCCTGCTCCATATCCACAGAGTGGCAGACGCTGAGGAGCCTAAGTGATAAGGCACCAAAAGCACTCCGTACGGAAATGGTAATACCGCCCCGCGGCTTTCCGGGTATATCCAGAGCCGCGCTCCGCGTTTATCTCCGCGCCATTTCGGCTTGCCGATGTTGATGCCAGCTTCCCACGCGTACACATATATGTATAATATCTAATCTACCAGGAGCATGCTTTTTCCAGTCCTTCTTCTCATCTCCACTTCCGTCCATGCTGTCCAACGCTCCGCTCCCGACCCCGTCCCCGCGCCGCTGCGCGACCTGACATGGGGCCAGCTGAACTTGCTTCACACCACCGACACCCATGGCTGGCTGGCCGGCCATTTGCAGGAGTGAGTCCTTCCCGTGCGTTGTCAGTGGTCATTTCCGCGCTGACGGGACACGATCAATCACCAGGCCTTCGTACTCCGCGGATTGGGGTGACTATGTCTCGTTCGCGACCCGGATGCGCGAGAGGGCCGAGGCCCAGGGCCAGGATCTGCTCGTCATAGACACGGGCGACCGGGTGGAAGGGAACGGCCTCTACGACTCCTCTGAGCCCAAAGGGATCTATTCTGCGCAAATCCTCAAGCAGCAGCACATCGACTTGCTGTGTTCCGGGAACCATGAGCTGTACAAGCAAAACACGTCCCAGGCGGAATTCCTCACGACCGTCCCCAACTTCCACGGCAACTATCTCGCCTCGAACATCGACATCATAGACCCCAGGACCGGGGAGCTTGTGCCGCTGGCTCCGCGGTTCAAGAAGTTCACAACCAAGAAGCAGGGGATCCGCATCGTGGCGTTTGGCTTCATCTTCGACTTCACCGGCAACGCCAACAATACCGTGGTGAAGCCTGTGGAGGAGACCATCAAGGAGGACTGGTTCCAGGAAGCCATCCGGGACAGGGAGGTCGACCTGTTTCTGGTGATCGGGCATGTTCCTGTCCGGTCGAAAGAATACAATGCTATCTTCCGGGAGATCAGAGGGATCCGGTGGGACACGCCGATCCAATTCCTTGGGGGCCACCAGCATATCCGAGACTACGTCAAGTATGACTCCAAAGCGTATGGCCTGGCCAGTGGCCGGTTCATGGAGACTATCGGCTTCATCTCCATCGATGGACTGACTACGGGCGGTCAGAAGAAGACCGAGGCCCGTCGATCCTCACCCAGTTTCGACCGAAGATACATCGACAACAACCTCTTCTCCTTCTATCACCACACTGGCCTCGATGAGGAGACGTTTCACACCGAGCATGGACGGAACGTGTCTCGACTGATCGAGGAATCTAGGCGTGCCCTTCAGCTGGACCGCGTCCACGGCTGCGCGCCCAGGGATCTTTGGATGTCTCGTGTCCAGTATCCGAGCAACGACAGCATCTACTCCTGGCTGGAAGAGGAAGTTCTTCCAGATTCTCTCAGGGACGAGTCACGCGGCGACAAGCCCGCGGTTGCGATTATCAACACTGGGGCTATCCGTTTCGACATCTTTAAGGGGCCCTTCACGCAGGACACAACATTCATCGTGTCACCTTTTACCAGTGGGTTCCGATACGTGAAGGATGTCCCATTTGAGACAGCCAGAAGGGTCCTCGAGGTCCTGAATAAGCAACCACAGATCTTCACCGAGGCCCTGTCCGCCGACCCGCAGACCTTTTCGCTTGCGCCTCCTGAGCAAAGGCCTTTCCCTCATGGTATCATTTCAGAGGGCGGCTCCACCCCAGACAGTGAGCTGGGAGGATACGGGAACCTTCCTGGCCAGGTACCCCTCGGTGTCGCGAACCGCCAAAAGTCGAAACTCACTCCTGGCTACATAACCAAGGACGATGCAGGTACCGACGGCGACGACACCATCCACTCCCCCATCCCGTACTACAGTGTACCAAACTGCATCATGGCATCGATACCGGCCTCTTCCTCCAATTCTTCGCATGAAGTACTGCGTAAAAGGGACGACGCGACGCCGGAAACGGTGGATCTCGTCTACATCGACTTTATCGAGCCGCACGTGGCCATAGCCGCCAAGTTTGCCGGCCTCGATGCGGACTTTGAGAAAGAGACCGAAGCGTACATGCCGGGCACGACACTGACAGACTTGATCTTAGACTGGGTGAAGAAGAATTGGAAATGCGAGTAGACCAGCAAGCCCTCTATTTTCTTTTTGCATTTTCTTTGCGATATATGTCATTGTTGATCTATCTATCTGTATGTCTCGACGTGCCATGTTTTGAGGTACCCCTCTTTCTAGAGATTTTTTTAGTTAGGTACACTTGAGATGCATGTTTAGATACATATACCCTGCTTCCTGGGCGAATAGGTAGGTAAGATAGCCATTAGATAGCGTGACAAATACAGTGAATATCATCGCACAGCCCTTCCCATCGTCAAAACAGGTGTTACATGAGGTGAAAAATAGTAGCGTAGTCTAAGAACAATACATTGGAAAGGGAAAAAAGGGCTTAATCTCCTTCATAGACGAAGACACCCTTTCCAGCGCGGAAACCGCTCAGCGTGCCCTGAACCGCGTTCGCCAGCTCGGCGGCGTCGGTATCCCAGGTCCACTTGACCTCCTGCACGGGGATGTCCTTGAACTTGCCAGCCCGCGTCAGGCGCAGGACGTCCCTGATCGTGTTCTCCTTCTCCTCCGGGTGCTTGTCCCCCCACTTGCTGACCCAGAAGCCGTCGAAGACGATGTTCTTGAAGATCAGCAGGCCCGCCGGCAGCGAGACGGGCTGCTTGGACATGGCGCCGTACGTGACGAGGTGCGACCCCGGCGCGAGCACCTTGGCCAGCGCAGTCGCGCTCTTGCCGCCCACGCAGTTGAGGCCGAGCCGGATGGGCTCCCGGCCCTGGCGGGTGAACTCCTTGACCATGTCGGCGAAGCCGGCGGAGAGCAGCTCGGCCTCTGTGATGACGACGGTGGCGCCCAGGTCGAGCAGCTCCTTCTTCAGCGCCTCCGTCTCCTCGGGCGTGGCGCGCTCGCGGATGACGTTGAGCGTCTTGATCCCCCACTCGCGCCCCAGCTGGATGGCGGCGCGGCCGACGCCGCTGTTGGCGCCGTTCTGGATGAGCCACTCCTCGCCCTGGCGCATCCAGTCCCAGTCGCAGAAGTCCTTGATCATGCGGTACGCGGTGACCGGGTTGACGCTGACGGTGCCGGCCTGCAGCGGCGTCAGGCCCGTCTTGTCCTCGATCTTGATCAGCTGCGACTCGTCCATCTGCGCGTGCGTGCGCCAGGTGCCCTGCGCCGTGCGCTTCATGATCACCCAGTCGCCCTTGGCGAGGTTCTTGACTTCCGAGCCGGTGGACAGGACCTCGAAGGCGCCCTCGTTGCCGCCGACGGCGGAGGGCTCGGTCGTTCCGAGGGTCGTCTCGAATGGCGGCTTGCTAGGGTACACGCCCTGGATCTGGTTCATGTCCGCGGGGTTCAGGGGCGCGGTGAGGAGGCGCAGGTTGACCTGCGTCCCGTGGGGATGGGAAATGGAGTGTGTGTGGAGGCTGTATCAACAGAATCAGTCTCAATTGTCCCATCTTTTTCCTGCCTTGGGTCGCCCCGCAAAAGAAGCACAGACAATCAACACATACCGCAAAACATCCTTTGGCTCTCCGTACTGCGAGTACACGAGCGCCTTGGCCTGCGTATACCCGTACACGGAGATATAACGCCGGCCCTCAACGGCAGCGCCTGCTGCCCTCGACTCCGCCAGACATGTCCGGAGCAAAGGAGCTCTGGCACTTCGCGCAGTCACGGACGGGCTGCAGGCCGCTCGCAGCACACCCCGAGAGAACATGGTCGGCTGCGTCGCAATGCAATTGGATCGAACTGGCCAGGCGTGGGTTGAGGTGTGGTGTTGGGAGAGGGACGAGAGAGTGTGTCTCTGCACGTAGGTATGTACAGGAATATTTACACGGACGGCCGGGATGACGTCGTCGGGACGGGCTGCCGAGGTCTGGCCGGGGCGGAAAAGCCCCTCCTCCGCGTTCTCTTCTCCACAGACTTTTGACAAGGGTTGTACAAAGCTATCTATCTCCGTTTACAGCAAGACGGAACTTTATCTATGACAACTGCTGAAGTTACCCAGACAGCAATGGCAAGAACTGCTAGGATAGCCAACGCCTAGGTCCGGTCGGTTCAACAAGATACCATCGGCACTATATAGCAATGTCTGTATGACTTCATCCGGCCGCTGCCCCATTCAGCTGCCCATCTTCAAGTACCTTTATCTTCCATCCCTTGCACGCAGCACAATCGCCAGAACGATCTCTGCCAGTTCCCTCATATGAGGAGCGTTGTAGATGCTCCGAGGGCCATACCATTCCATCTCGAGGAAGCATCGAGTAGGAGCGCCATTCTTCAAGTAGTCGAGATAGCTTTGGTCATGTCTAACGAAAGTGAGATAAATCCGATCCCCATCCTCCGAGATAATCAGGTGACTAGGTATATATGTCAGTATCAATTCCAAGCAAGGATAATTTAAGTCACAAAAGATCAACAGCACATACCGGCCCAGAAGTCAAATCAGGCCTGTTCTGGTCATCCATCACCCATCCAACCATTTGCGCCGATTCTTGCATCTGTACGTCAGGCATCACTTTGATCCTTCTTGCGGCCTTTACTTCGATAATTGCTTGAATCTTGCCCCCTGGGCTTTGAACTTCCAGACATCCATCGGCGCGGGCCTCATATTCAGCCTGGCCGAATTGAGCTTTGAAAGCGAGCCGCGTTGGCTTCCAGATGCTTTGTACAGTCGGTTCCTTCTCAGTAAAGCTCATGAGCCAGGCTATGAGTGCAGTGTTGACTGTCTCCTCGTCAAAAGTGCTCCCGCTCTGGCTTGCTGGCATTGCTGGCTGAGCACGGGTGTTTGCGGAGACGGCAACTCCAGTCACAGTGATCTTTGGACTATATGCTATCCCGGGGTTGTGTGTAATTTCCCTTTGTGTGTATCTGGCTACTTCGAAGCTTCCCAAATCCATTGGGTCATTAGGCCCGGACGGTGTTGATGGTGCGTTCTGCCGTACGCTTTTCAGGAAATTCTGAAATGCAGGGTTGCTGCTTAATGTTCTCCTGGACGAGGTTGTATGTGGCGGCATTGAATTTCTTTTGCTTTATCCACGACACTCTCAGAAGGAGAAACTGTTTCTGACTGATATCCGATCCTGATTTCATTGTTTTCAATGTGTGGATCGTGTCGTTCGTTAAATTCGCTTTTAGCATGTAAGAATTCCATTCCTGATCTGTTGCTGATGGAGCGGTCTTAGACCATCCTCATAGGTCCGCTGCAGGGTTCTATATGCCCGCATCCGAGATCTCGTTCAGTTCATCAAAGGGTTATACCCGCTTCTTTATTAGAGCTCTTTTGCGAGGTCTGTGACAGTGAAACTTACGATAGAAGTCAAAGGATTAGCTAAAGCTTCTAGGAAGGTCCTGGGCACGTCAAAGGAGGAAATTACCTATATATATATATATATAAATCAGGGCCCTGTAGACTTCTAGGAAGCTTCTAATCTTCACCACTCTCTATGTCTTTTTAAGTAACTAGTAGTTCAGCGTTGTTGCTCCCGAAGTCCATGAATTTATACGTGCTGTATATATGACTCTTCATCTGTCGCTGGCACTCTGTGAAGAATCGGAGATCTTTGATTGTCCTTTTTTTGGCTTTTGGAGACGCAGCGCAAGGATTCCGAACGGTGAAATGTGGAAAGATGAACAAGATGCGTTTTGAAGCGGAAAGTGCAGTACGAAGTCATTCCCTTTCCTCGCTTCACTACTACTACAAACATTAAACAGGGGTAGGCTCTTCCCAAAATTAAGGCGGACATCTTCTAATCTCGCTTCTTTCTTGCCTATGTTATGGGGGAGAACTTTAAAGTATCCGCAAAAAGCTGAAATTTCTAATATCTGCACCTCTGACTGTCTTACAAAATCATAGACAAGTGGCGAGCGAAACGTTAACAGGTGCAGTGCGTCTGGTAGTTTAGTTGGCAGTTAATATGTAGGCCGTAGATCACTACGATGGGGATTAACCTGAGGTATTATAAACCTGAATGTTTACTTTTCTCCAGACAAGTGCAGAGTCGCCTAGAGTTAGCTCCTGAATCAGAACATGGTACGCGTGAGAACTTTCCATAGACAGTGTGCTGCCAAATTTAGTCTTAGGACACTGCCTAATGAACTCACGACCTCAGAGTCTTGTTTTGTGGGTCTAGATTTGCTTTTTGTAGCTCATTAATCTTTCCAGCGGATATTTAATTTACCATGTCTTCAGCAACCAGTCAATCGGTCAGATATCTCGCAATGCCGCCGAAGTCGACAGAACAGCCTTCTCCCCAGGTTGTGATACGAGATCTGCGCAATAAGATTCGCCAGTTGAAACAGACATACCTCGAAGAGCAAGACCTCCAGCGCATTGGCATTGAACGCAGACAATTTCCAGTCGACGAGCCCGGAAAACCTATGTTTACACCATGTTTCGAGCCTCTGGAGCAGGAGACTCATACAGAAGCATCCCCCCGATGAGGCTGGACTGAAAAACCTGCTTGCGAAAAATCCAGGCGTGCTGTACTTCGAGGACTTTGACGAAGATGCTGTCAAGAACTCCGAGAACCTTAGCTTTGAGCAGGAGAAGGCTTTGGATCCGTTCGAGTGCACCTTGCATATATGGGAATTTCTGGAGGAACACCTGTACCATGTGCCCAGGATAGACATGCCACCAAACGAGTGGGCTCTCATCTCCCTCACCGGTTGGGTTGCGGTTCAGTAGGTAAAAAGTCAAGTCATCTATCCTGTCCCTGCAGGCATGCGCTAACGGATATTCATTTCTCAGAGGCCTCGATAATCCAAGCCCGTTGGTACAAGACATAATATGGGGGGATGGCAGAACGTGTTCCACGAGCCACATTCTGGAGTGGGAGGACCAGTCTCTGCCCCATATCATCATGGTGACGCAGCATTATCTCGTGGGCGATGAGAGGCTCCTGTACGGGGAGGTGAGTCAAATCGTCGAGGCCATGGACATTCGCCTCCATCACGAAGAGTTCAAGAAGCGCGGTATCGCTCCGGTAAGTAAGCTTTATTATCACATTTCTGGAGAAAATAAAACCAAATCGCCATTTCGCTAACTATTTCGACCAACAGATCTTGATGGTATCTCTCACGGGACCCAAGGATGGACGCATTCTCCACGCTTACCTTGGAGATGGCCGGAAGCTCGTCATCAACTGCAGTGAGCGCTACAGCTTCATACAACGCGACACCGCGCTCTTCGAGCTCTGTTACCGTTATCTTCTTGGTAATCCCACAGGAGTAGCTCGGATTCGACGAGAAAACGCCTAGAGGACTGGATAGGGTGATATATGTGGAAGGTGGCGCTGTTTCCTCTTGGCGGTGGATATTATTTCTGGAATCATAGTGCAGATACCCTTTTAAAATACTAATTGGATGCCAACAAATAATAAGACGAAGCCATATCCACTATATATCACCTACTAAATAACCGGGACATTGGACCATGGCATGATCTAGAACATTGAATATTATAGTTGCTTCCCTCTGGTGGTGCCCTCTTTTCTGGCTGCGGCATTGGCTGCTTAACTTGGGTAAATACATAATCCTTTCGGCTATTCGACTAGCTTCCTGCGAGAGTTGCTGGCCCTCCTCTATTATTGAGATAGCGTCACTAGCTATATATTGATCTAGGTGTATTCCGTTTCCTTTTTTGGTTGCAGTATGTAAGTCTGTTGGAGTATATAAGCTCAAGGACAAATAAGTAGCGTTGTCTTTCTGTTCTACACGATCTGTAATTTCCTCTGCAAGACGGACTAGGACTTATCACCATGGCGGATTTTGCCGAACCGGGGACCCTCATAGTAGTACTATATTGTAAACTCTGTTCCTATATACAGAAAATGTAATAAGTGTTGAAATAAGTTTTAGCTCTGGGATCTTGTTACAGGGCTCCGGACTATCAATCAACTGTAGGCCAGGTACCTCAGGTAAGTTGATCCGCTAACCCGTTCTTCCCGCCCAAATTCCCTCAACCCAGATGGTACGGTACACAGCCACATTTACTACTTTTGAAACTGTGCACGGTAATTATCCAAAGGAGAGACATCCTTCACAATATCCCACAGCGCATCGATCCTCTTCACCAGCGCCTCATCCAACGGCTTCACCTCCTTCAACAACTTGAACGTCTGCTCAAACTGGTGGAATTTAGATGCCCCAAAGACAACCGCATCTCCCTTTGCCCCGTCCAGCACGCTATGGAATAAAATCCACCTGTACGCCAGCTCAATCTTGGAGATACCCGAGTCGGTCGCGATCCTATCCCATTCCTCGAGCGCCCGGAGATACTCCGGCTTGTGGAAGACGGCGTTGTAGGTGCGGCCGACCCAGTAGGCAGTGTTCCAGCGGCTGTATTCGGCGGTGAGGCGTTCTTTGAATTTCTCGGGGGTGAGAAGGAGAAAGCCGCCAGCAATCGGGGAGTAGGCGGCGTAGGAGATGCCAAGACGGCGGAGAGTTGGGAGCAGTTCCGTCTCCGGACGACGGACAAATAGCGACATGTTGCCAGAGAAAATAGTGGGCAGGACGTAGCCCTTTGATTTGGCATAGTTGTAGGCATCTTCGACTTCGGTCGCGGAGAAGTTGGAGAAGCCCCACTGAATGGAAAGAGGAATATCAGGATGGGGGCAGGGCAAGTAAAGCGGTTGGACAACATACCTGCTTGAAGCCGCCAGAGAGGTAAATCTCCTGGATTGCATCAACAGTCTCGTGGAGATCAGTGTTTGGATCCGGGTCCGGGCTGTGAAGGTACAGCACTTCAACCTGTGATAATTGGCATTCATATGTTAGTGGCAGATGGTCTCTGTGAAATCAATTTCACCATAATACCTGTTTTGCCTTCAGCGCCTCTAAGCTGGCCTTGAAGTTCTCCAAGATCTTCTCTCGCTTCCCACATCCAGGGGAGAACCCGGGGATCTTGGTATGAATCTTGACACCCTTCTCAACAGCGTCGAGACGTCCAAGAGTCAACTCGTTCTGCGCGACGAGCGTTAGCAGACACTCCCTCTCGTCACATATAAGCGAAAAAGGATTCCGGATCTTACATCGGCATATGCCCGCGCAGTGTCGACGGGAATGTCATTCTCGACGAGGATGTCAAAGACCTTGCGGATCTCGTCGTTACTGTAACTGAGAGATTCGGCGCCCTCGAAGCGGGCGAAGGAGAAGGCACCGTAGATGAGAGACGGGGGAGCAGATGCTGTTGCCATTGAGAAAATATGCCTTTTGTTGGTTTGATCTGATGATGTGAAGGAACTGAGACTGGACGCTATGAGCTGCAGGTGAGGCACCGGCGAACCGCGAGGTTAAGTCCTCATCTGGAGGGCAGGTCAGCAATCATATCGGGCAGGCGTCGTCTTGCTGAGAAATCAAGCCCGCTGGAAGAGCAGGCGGGGTTTGACCACGCCTCTCCTCCTGCAGGGTCATGGGCAGCAGCTGGAGCTAGCGATCGGTACAGAGACAGATGAGCCGCGAATCAGCGTAAAGGCTCGTCTCAGAGCCAGTCTCACTCCCCGCAGAGCGACATGGTGGAGTTGATTGAGCTGCATATCTGCGCCAAGCTTAGGAGCCAGGATGCACATCCTGCATCCCATAGAGCAAAAGGAGCCGCCAATGATCGGGGCATAAGGGGCTTTGTATGAAGGCTTTCCGCCGCACACAGCGCCACTCAACCACTGTCTTCTGCTGGCCAGCAATGTTTGAAGAGACAAGGCAGCCTTGGCATGTCAGCACTCCGTTGGTCTTATCCTCTCGAAGCCAACCTGCAACATTTTGGGAATCGGAGGCTCACTTGGAGACATAGATGATATTTGGTTATGATTGGACGTTATCACGCATTTGCTGCCCAATCTCAGGAAAGACCTCAAGACTTGACCAAACCGTTGCAACTTGATGATTGATCTGATATACAAGGTCTTGGAGATGGACGCACGGGCCACACGCGGACGGCCTTGGGCGCGGAGAACGTCGACGGCCGGCGTCGTCCAACGAACCCCTCCACCCCGCTGGTCCCTCACAGATCGGAGATCAATGTCCCTGCTGCGCGAGGCGGAGAGATGCCTCGCTAGCCAGAAGACCTATGCGGGTCTCAATGCCTTCATCACCCCGCTCCACGCCTCAAAGCAGTGGCTCGAGCGCGTGCGGGATGCCGACGCCCGCAGAGAGAGCGGTAGGACGACGATCCGCATACTCCTCATTTCCTTTTCATGAGCACGATGATGCTGACTCCGTGTGCAATTGGGCAGGAAACCCAAAGTCTGCTATAGATGGTCGATTGATCGCAGTTAAAGACAACATCTGCACGCGCGAGCTGCCGACGACATGCGCCTCCGGCATCCTGGACAAGTACACCAGCCCGTTCAACGCGACGGTGGTGGAGGCGCTGGAGGAGGCGGGCGCTGTCGTGGCGGGCAAGACGAACCTCGACGAGTTTGGCATGGGATCGCACTCGATACACTCGCGGTTCGGTCCGGTCAGGAATTTTCGACGGCGTGGGGATGAAGCTCTCTCCGCCGGCGGGAGCTCCGGGGGGAGCGCCGTTGCGGTGGCCACGGACCAGTGCTATGCGTAAGCGTCCTGGAGAGCGCGCGCAGGTTTTCTTTATTGCATGAGCTAACAGTCTGCAGAGCATTGGGGACAGATACTGGTGGTTCAGTGCGGCTGCCCGCTGCCTATACGGGAACCGTTGGCTTCAAGCCCTCCTATGGACTCCTCTCAAGATGGGGAGTGATCGCCTATGCCAATTCCCTCGACACCGTGGGAATCATAGGCAGAAACACCTCGATCGTCCGCGACGTCTTCAGTATGCCAATTCCTCCCCGCATCGTTCCCAGAATGCTGCTCCGTTTTGGCTGACATCTATTTCGAGATATTATCAATCAGCACGACCCCCGCGACCCAACCAACCTTTCCCCATCCTCCCGCTCCCGGTTATCCTCATACTTTACGACCCCTCCTCTGTCAGACCGTCTGACGGCACGCTCCCTCCGCATTGGCGTTCCCGTTGAATACAACATCGCCGAACTAACCCCTTCCGTCCGCCGCGCATGGCTCCTCTCCCTGGCCCACCTCGAGAAACAGGGGCACACGATCCACCCGGTCTCTCTCCCGGCCACAAAGCTGGCCCTGTCAGCGTACTACGTCCTCGCGCCCGCCGAGGCCTCCTCGAACCTGGCCAAGTACGACGGCGTCCGGTACGGGACGCGCGCCGACGGCCCGGACAGCGAGGGCGGCTACCTATACGCGAAGACGCGCGGCGAGGGCTTCGGCGCGGAGGTGAAACGACGGATCGTGCTGGGCGCGTTCAGCCTGAGCGCCGACGCCATGGACAACTACTTCATCCAGGCGCAGCGCGTTCGGCGTCTCGTGCAGGCCAACTTCGACGCCGCCTTCCGCGCGCGGAACCTGCTGGCCCCGTCATCCTCCTCCTCTTCTACTACTGCCCCAGAGACAGCCTCAGAGGAACAAGGAAGAAACGATGGCGAAGGAGTCGACATCCTCATCGCCCCAACAGCCCCTTCTTCCCCTCCCACTCTCTCCTCCCTGATATATCCAGACAAAAACACACCCTCATCCCCACTCGACGCCTACGTCAACGACGTCTTCACCATCCCCGCCAGCCTGGCTGGCCTCCCCGCCATCTCCGTCCCCGTCACCGTGTCGCACTCCCCTGGAGACCAGGAGACAGACGGAGAGCCAGAAACGGTCGGGATCCAAATCATCGGCCAGTTCGGCGACGACGAGCTGGTCCTAAGGGCGGGGGAGATGCTGGAGGGTGTTAGGCTTGGCTAGTAGACTGGAACTAGCGAGTTTTTTTTTGGCTTCACTTCGTAGATGTGTACTTGTATGTATTACGTATACAAATAATGAGCGAAGATCTAATGGGAATGGATGTTCTTGTGATGATGTATGTTCTGCACTACCTACCTACGTAGATACCTAGGTAGATACCGTATGTATGTATATACGTATGTATGCATCATCCATGGACGATATGATATGCTCTTATATGTAGCAGTACTCTATTCGAATTCCATCTTCGGGATCCGTGCCCATTCTACCACTGTACGTATTATGACATTCATCGCAGTAATAATACATGCCATTTAGAACCTGGTTACTAGAGGGCCACAGCAGCCCTACTTCGTAAGACTTACAATGGAGTGCGGGGATTTACTGTACAAGTATACCTAGATACTTAGGGACAGAAGCCATAATTACCCACACTAGGTCCTTCAACTACATAAAGGAATACTACGTCGAGTAGCGAAAAACAAGATCCCACTCCCTCCTACAGTGGAACCCTTGGCAGGCACAGAGAAAGACAATATTTAACAGGTGAAATTAAACTCGAATTGTTTCATCGGTATCTCTAGGACATACATGAACCGGTAAAATCAGAAAAAGAGAAAGAAGAGAAAATCCACTAGTGTACAGAGAACCATGCAGTCCTTGCTATTCTTTACACGGAGCTAGAAGGGAAGAGAGGCAAAAAACCACAACTTTTTTGTACCGCCCCAGCAAACCGTGTAACCACAGTGCCATGCCATTGCCAGCCGTTTCATGAAGCCACATAACAGAGTAAGAAGGATGTAAGACAGCCTGACGCGTGGAAGATGAGAAAAAGGATAAGCAGGCGGAGCCACCAGAGTCAAGTCTCCTAGCCATTCATGCCTCACATTGGAGTTCGTTGCGATGGCAGGGGTAGTAAAGGATCAAGATTGAGGTATGAGCACGAGTAGAACGCGAAGAGGTCGTGGTCAACGCTGTCGTGGGAGCCAGCGGAGAAGCGCCGCCAATCTGCAAACCAGAGATCATGCAGAATATTCCAAAAGTCTCGTCGAACAGGAGAGCCCGGTCATGCTCAGCTCATGGAGTAAATCCTCATCACCAGTCCAGTTGATAGACCTCGGAATTCAGGACATATCGACATCCTCATCATCGCCCGTGCCGTCAAGTCCCGTTACTGAAGGTGGCCCCGCGTTCGGCGTGCTCGCTCCTCCAATACTCATGGCATCCTCAAAGGTAGTGTGGCCCGGGCCCATTGCAGCCATACCTCCAGGTCCAGGATTGGCAGTAGCGGAACCGGCAGAATTGTCAAAATTTGGCGTGTCAGGTCCAGCGCTGGATGAGGCCGCCGCTTCGTACATTGCTCCCACGCCGCCATCCACGACTTCAGGACCTCCAATGCCGCCAGCGCCAGAAGCAGAGAAGCCTGCACCACCAGCAACGACATCACCGTCGACGCCACCCCAAAGGAACATCGCCTCGACTTCGTCAACGATATCAGCTAGAACATCTTCCACGATCTGCTCAATGTATCGCTCTCCTATTGGACGGACTTTTTGGCCGCTTTCAGTTGTCTCAGGAGGGCCAATCCACCATGGTGGTTCGAAACGACATTCTACAGCGCCACCGCCGTAACAGCTCACAGTAGGATAGTATCCGATCATGCCATCATCTGCGTTTTCTCTCTCGCCGATACCAAGGTTGTTGCTTCCGCTCGCGAGCCTGCTGGCCGGGGGAAGGAAGGCGAAGAGTTCTTTGAATGGAGTACCCATCTTGACGCCGTTCTTGTAGATCGTGATGCTAGAGCCGGGCAAGGTGCGTAGAGACGGGTCTTCAGTATTGAGCGGCGAGGGTGGACCGTAGGTAGGGGTTTCTTTCAGGTTGAACGCGTAATCACGAAGCTGCTTGGTGGGAAACACGTTGGACTGCTGCCAGCAAAAATCGGACTTCAAGTGGAAGGGAATACGGTCGCGGATGAGATTCATGGTTGTTGGAGCGTCAGAATGATAGTTTGTGCCGTCACCATCAACCGCAGGATCATACGTTCCTTCGACGACCTTCTTGTGGAGAGAAAGGGGTGGGAGGGTGATCAGCATGCCTATCACGTCGCCTTCGCGGATACCCTCACCCTTGGGGAAGAAGTACTCGCAACGCATCCTGTTGATCACCTCGCCGTTGACGTCGCGGATTCCATAGCCGTAGCAGTCAACGCCCACGTTCACATCAAGATCTGCCTCGCGCCGTGCCCATCCAAGACGGACGTGTCCTCGTGGAGATTTCGTGCTGCCACCGGGAGGAGGGTTTCCCTGCGGGTCGTTGACGATGCCACTGATGATACGTGCCTCGTAATAGTAAGTTCCTTCGCGCGCGCAAACATTGGCACGTGCGGAGTGCCATGGTTCGCTAGTCGTGACAGCCAGACCATCCTTGGTGAAACAGATCGCAGCAGGAGAATCCTCAAAACTGAAGCGGGCGTGATAAGGAGGAACGTCAGTCTGGCGGTACTTGATGTGTGGAAACGCCGGATCGGCAATCGCGTAGCTGTAACGGAAACCGTTCTTGTTGGTGAGCTTGTCAACAACCTCGTAAAAGTCCCAGCTGCTGCCAAGGACATCTGACGTCTTCCGGCAGACAAAGTTCATCTGACGCGGCTGGGGAGGGAAGACATCGGACGGACGAGGGTCTGCAAGCAGCAAAGGCCGGAGAATCGACAAGTCGGATGAGGGGAGAGCGGAGTTGTGAGCGACGACGGCTTTCTTCTTGGGAGGCATGGCTTCCTGATCGAGACCCTTGGCTTCACGCTTCTTGCGGCTGTCACGCTTGTTTCGTTTCGATCTGGCACTGTCGGCTTGCACTGAAGCGTTGCTAGGTGGAGCGGGAGACAACTTGGCGTGAGGCTCTGACATGGTGGTGGTGGTGTTGTTGTTGTTGTTGGCTGCGTTGCTAGGGGGGAGGATCGGAGAGTTGAGGTTGGAGGACGGTCCGGAGGACCCCGCAGGCTGCGGCGACGCCATGGCGAAAACAAGTCGAAAAGCAGAGATACCACGCAGAAACCGAATGCCCGACAGGACCGAGAGAGTATGTCCGAGGATATAAGAGAAGAGAGGAAGGGGAAAGCGGAATGAAAACCAACGGCGTGCACAGTCGCGCTTGCCAAGGTCACCAAACTAGGCCCAGTCAACTGGGGTTCCCTTCACTGGGATCGCCCTCGCGGGGGTCGAAGTTCCGGGAGATCCTAGCCGGCTTACAAGGACAGGCGAGCCGGCGGTGAAGGGTAGGGCGGAAGCAAACTCTCGGGCGGCGGCGTCTCCTCTCTCCAGCCGTTGTCGCCCTGCTCTTCTTGGCTGGGCTGATCGTCCCCTAGGACAGACTGCTGCTGGTCTCCAAGCCCGGAGATCGGTCCAGCAGGCGGAACCCAGGGAACAAAGCCAGGCACAGGGTAGTAGACAACAGGGCCGGGACCGGACGCTGCAGCGGCAGGAACCGCCGGAGCAGTCGGTGCAGGAAGAGCGCTTTGCGCAGGAGTATTAGAGAGAACCGCGGGCGGAACGACAGGCGCAGCCGTGGTGATAAGAGGAGGGGGAGGGGGCGGCGGAAGAAAACCAGCGGGCACACTCCCTGGCGGATACGGCGGCAGAGCAGGGCCGGTATAAAACCGGTGGAAGTTGTGGTGCTGGAGGCAATACGGCAGCACCCTACCCTGGTTGATGGCGCGGATCGCCTCCGCCCGTATCTCCGGGATGAGAGGCCGTGGCACCGGCAGCTGTATTTGCGCACCTCGCTGTTAGCACATTGCATATATACAGATGACCGCTGATCCAGATCTGGTGTTGCATCCTGTCCAACACAACACAACAACCAGATCCTGGAACGGAAACCATGCGAATATTGGAACAGGCGAAGGGTACTCACGTGTGGGTTGTTTATGCAACACTGGAACGCCTCAAACGCGTCCCGGTGCTGCCCCGCGTTGCCCGACCTCCCACTGTGGTGATCCCGCAACCCCTTGTAGCGGGTTGCAGTACTTCCACAGTGGGCGCAACCCCACAGCTGTCTGTTATTGAAATGGGCCGCTTCCTGGGCCCAGACGCTGGACTGCCCGGCGGCGCACGGGTGCAGCGGGTCTGGCCTCTGCCACGGAGTCCCCGCGCTCTCGGGGAGGGCAGCCGGCGCGGGCTGGGGTGCGGCAGGAGCAGCTGCCGCACGTCAGTATATATAAAAAAAGAAAAGAAATATATAAAGCAGAGGGCGGCAGATCGACGAAGGAGTATATAAACAAAGAAGCAAAAAGCCAACGGCGCGTATATAGGGGCGAGGAGAGAGGTGGGGAGGGAACACTTCTCAGCCTCGAGGAGAGAGAGCAAGAGAGAACTTACGCAGGCCAGGCGCAGCGGATGCTTGAGAGGCCATGGCGTCGGCGGTGAGGGTGGCGGTGAGGGATTGTGTCAGCAGAAACAGCGCACGAAACGGAGAGTGGAAGGCGGTGAGTCTTCTGGCCAGTGAACATGCACGCTGTGAAGGCGGTGAGAGTAGGAAGGACCAGGCGGTGTGGCGGTGCCCGCTATTCATCGGTGGCACGTGAACAGGCTATTCCTCTTTTAGCATAGGGCGCCGCGTTCTGCCGCCCAGATCACGCACCTTCACTGCCCACCACCGTCCACCACCGCGGCCCTCACGCGCAGATGGCAGGAAGTCACCATCTTTCTCTATATATAACATCGCCCTCTGATCCTGCCTTTTCCTGCCATGATATGGCTCTGGGGCCCGCCCCCGTCATGGATCTGATCCATCTGAGCGTTCAGGCCATTTTATAACCCCTGTCGACCATAGACGCCATAAAGACCAAAGAACCATTGTTGTGGTCTTGAAACTTTGTAGATGGCATTCACCACCGCGTCCTTCACACCCAGGTCGCAAAGACCCATGGCATTTTCTACATATGATTTTATCCTCGGATCTTGCTTTTCTCTGCAATGATATGCCTCCGAGGTCCACCTCCGTTATAGATCCGACCAATCTGGTCGATCCAGCAGCTTTATAAGTCATCTCGGCCATCGCTGCCGTAAAGATCAAAGAAATCCATCCCTGTTATATAAAGATGCAGGTAACTTGGATGGCTCTAGCCGATATCGCCTGCGGACATGTCCGCCGTATATCTTTGACCCGTCTTTGGACCATATCATTTTTTGTCTCGATTTGACGGCTGTCATTATCCCCTCGAGATTCGATCGAAAACGGAATTATCGAACTCAGAGATTGAGCTCCGATCATTTCGTCAAGTCTATCTCCCAGCCTCCCTCCTAGGCTCACGAAAGGTCTTTATGGCCGTCTTGACCCACGGGGATCGGTGTCATAATAGCCGCTGACTTTCTTTTGTTCAAATTCGCCGCTCAAAACAATGGGTATCGCGGTATATTCTTCGAGTTTTGATGCCCTTTTCCAACTTCCTTTTCTGCAGCATGCGCAAGAGCTTCTGGCATTTCTTTCGGCTGGTTCCGCACTTACAACTTCCACGACCTCGCTGCATCCGGCTCTAGACTTGTCGATTCCAGGAATGTAAAATGAATCCATCTGGTACTATATTTTGCCATGGGTGCTCATATATCAATCGCAAATTAAAGTCTCTGACTTGGATATTGTCGTATTCGCCCCGAGTCCTTATGTTAAATCCCTCGAGTTCGCCCCAAGTAGGTGGTTCTTCTCGTAGAAGGACTTTCTCTCTGCTTTCCTTTAGCGCTGTATACCTATACAATATGTTTAGTTAGCCCTGCCATGTTGAATCCCCTGAAGTAAATCAGCATCCCAATGTCCAACAACGAGGACTGTCTAAGTCGACTTACATCGTGTTCAGGCGATACACGCAGATAGCTAGGTTCACTTTTTTTTTATATTTTTATGTATGCGCAAAGTAGGAAATAATAACTCATCGCTCTCCCTCCGTGCAGAGGCCGCAAGATAGGGCAATCATCTGTCGATTCTAGGATTGATGATATTTTAGGAATGGAATAGGTACTCGATATACGCGAAGGGAGAAGATAGTAAGTTCCTAGTTAAGGTCATCAGCTCAGGCACTGTACTGAATTCCTAGTTAAGGTTTCTTGTCCATGTCGCTGAGGATAATGGGGTCGTAGCTGCGAGTATAAAGACCGTGACCTGCTGGTTCAAGGATCGAACAAGGTATTGGGAATATACTCCGTATATATAATATCTAAAGACAGAAATATCAAGCTCGCAGTTGAGGTCCTCCACATGGGCCCTATACTCCAAAACGAGAGTTTTATATTTTATATAATGGCGACACTGATGTTCGAGCATGCAGCATGCATGGCATATGAACCGGGGGCGGAGCCTCGATTGTAGGGTAGCCTTCCCAACGACCAAGTTTTTCATCCGGAGCAGGCGCGCCTTTCCTCCTTATTAATTGGTGCCATCGCTGCCAAAGAATATATATACCAGGCACAGTCAAACATTATTGACTTATAGTCAAAATATTGGCGGGAATTATAAAATAGAAAGTCCCAATTCGAGCAAGTATAGAGTGCAGCATCGCCACGGAATTTAGAAGGAACTGTTATTCCTTCCGTAAAAACAGAACTTTTGGAATTAGCTCCACCAGAGTCAGACACCGTTCCTGCCCTCAGTTTTCTTTCCTCGTCCTCCATCCGTCCCAAGTATTCGCGAAGAAGAACAAAGGAAGGATTGAAAGGGAGTCGATAAAATATGAAGATATAACATAAAAGATAAACCAACAGGCGACCACAGCCTTATAGAACCTCAAGACCTGCCCCTTAATCAAAACTATGGTGCATGAGGATCACCGCAGGGTGGATGTGGATCTGGCAGGTTCGTGGCTGACGTGGGAGAACGGGCATCAGGTTTGAGAAGGCAGCACCTGCAAAGAATAGAACTCATAAAAATGTTCTTTAGTCATCGTGACAGGAAGCAATCTATTGCTGAGAGACGCCTTGACTATTTCGTTCGCCATCTCCTCCGTCAGTGGTCGTTTGTGAGGCAGCTGTGATAGACGTTAGCACCAAGATATATATCTAAGCGTCCCACTATCTTTGCCCAAATCCATGAAAGCAAGATGAACCCGGTCGGAGAGCTATGACACTGTCAAGGCCACTTACATGTGGATTGTTGATGCACGTCGAGAAGTAATCCCACTTCAGATCTTTATGCTTGTCCCTGACATGCTGCTGCAGCGTCTTGGGCCTGGAGAAGTGTTTCGCGCACCGAGTACATCCCCATCGTGGCTTTGTGCCGTACAGATCCGCCTCGTCCCGCCAGAGACTGGCACCGGTATCCGCACACGGGTGGAGCTTGTTCCTTGGGAATGTCGAGGGGTCTGCCGGCGGACTTGCAGATACAACCCTTATCACCTCTGCTGCAAGCTGTGGAGGCAGCGGTGGAACCTGCTTGAGTAGGAGCAGAGGTGGATCTGGCGGCGGATCGAAACACGTCCTCTGGCTTTGAGAGAGTTCGTTGCTAGACGCCAGATCAATGGAAGGTGGTTCTGAAGACCTTGAGCAATCAGAAGCATCGTTGTTTGGATACAGGGGAAGTCGGCCGCGCCCTGCAAAACCCGGTTGTTTCAAAACGGTCGCTAATGGCGAATCTGATATATGAGGAAGAGCTTTCTCTGTTGCTGTCGTATAGTCTTTGCCGAGAAAAGGAGGGTTCCCGAAACCAACAGCGCCGCTTGTTGTCGTCGTGACAGAAGTAGATGAATTTGTCGGCCTAGCTTTAGGAATGGAAGCCAAATATCGGAAGAGAGAAAAAGACAGCGGATTGGAAACGGAAAACATGCCGTCCCCTTTCTTATATCCTTGAAATTCAGGGAGCTCAGCCACTTGACCGAACTTGACGACAAAGGGATTGAGGTCACTTGTTGATAATAGCGGTCGCTCCATATCAACCACAGCGGCTTCCTTGGGGTTCTTTAGCCACGCTGAGCGCTCGGAGAAAGAGGACCCGTAATCATTTGGACCACAGAAGACGGTCTCTGATTTAAGCCTATCAGTCTGCATCTTGCTGCTCCGAGCATCAAGGTCTTGGATGTCTGTATTGAGGATGTCTGGATCGGCAGAATTAGGTAGACCACCAAGATCGCCAAACCATTCAAAGATAGAATCGGTGTCCGACATGTTGGATGCAAGTGGCAGTCAGAGATAAGAAGTTTGAGTTCTCAATTCTGGTCTCCCTGACGTGTGGAAGCCATAGAGTTTTGAATTGGCAAAATATCTGTTCTGAACTCCCGCGGCCTGCGTGTCTCTGCCATGTCTCGTCCCGACATTATGACTCCCTCATCACACAAATGTCGCGGTGACGGCAACAAGGAGGTAAACAAAGAATCTTCTTGGTTCTCAAGGTAGATGACAGAAGACTGTTCTGTTGTATTTCGGCGGCCGTTAATGAGCGGGACTGGCAGTCTGACTTTATCACCCAGCTTCTTCACAAGTTTAGGTGCTTGTAGGCATTTGGATAACCTGACGGTGGTTCTATCTTAGGTTTCTTGGCCTTTTGTAACTGTTGCAGATACAGCTCAATGACGAGAAGTTGCCTTTGCATTTTTGTTTCCAAAGAACAGGAGAAAGCAGGAACCTGTTTGATATATAGGAGAACTATTTGTTGCGGCCCCAGAAAGAGGGCCTGCATAAAGGATGGAGGAGGACAAACATGTAAATAAAAGATTGTGGGATTTTTTTATATATATCTTCTGCCAATCGTATCTCCGGCTGAACTTTCAGTCCTTTGTCTTCTCAGGTCTGGTTATCTATCCCTTTTGCAGTGCTGTTATTAGGCGTATTATCGTTTCGTTATCCTTTCCCTTGTCGTCATCCCTGTACAGGTTATACGAGAAGAGATTAGGGTATATGGGGCATGCGGCCGTCTGCCTTTCAGGGGAATGTTTCCATTGTTTTCAATCTCAGAAAGATGCAAAACCTGAGATTGGAAGATCTTGATCCACAAGTTTCATAAAAGTGGTATGCATACCACTATTGACGAACGGCGACTTATACATTAAAGAATACCTGCCTCTTCTGGATGAACTCTTCCGGCGATTGAAAAGGACGACATGTTTCAATATATAGGAGTTGGGCATGACCGTAAGATATCCCAAGAGAAGTTCTCTTCGAGCGCGATATGTGGCGATTATATATTGGAAAGGGCAAAACAGAACAATGAAGTGGGGTATCGGCGTTCCTATATATATGCGCTTTTCAGCTCGTTTGAGATCGAAATAGACAGGATCAATGTATAATTGGAAGAAGGTGGAAACGGGATTATTTCAGATATACTGGAGCCGAAAGAAAATAGCACGAGAGATCGAAGGACCCGCGAGCTGTCCAATGGAAGGAAATTGGGGCCAGGTCCTAATCGGTCTTAGGCACAATGGTCCTATAGTGTTCGAGGCACGCTGTGGCCGGAAATATATAAAGCGAACTATAGAGTGTGAAGCATAGAAAATGGCCAAAGGACGTATATTATAGTCAACTATGGGGTATGTACATAAGTACATGTTTATTCGAGTTCTAAGTACTACCTAGAGAGGTACTAATATACACTAGGCAAGGTGTTCCCTATTACAAGGGTAGAAAGCCATACCGCGAATAGACAAAGATAGATGTGAGGAATAAAAGGATGAGCAAGCAACCTGGGAAAAATGCCCCCTCTTATACCTTTTTCCTTCACGGATAGTAACGCAGTGACGGTCATCAAAGAATCCTGCACGGACATATTCCCTAACTACTTGTCCTCCCTGTCACTAAGCCTATACAAAGGCGGTGAGCCCTCAGTTCCGGATCATCTTTTGACCGAACACTGACCGCCTTACCTCCCACCTCACACCGCCTTCACCTTGTTGTTCCCATTTGTCAACACGGCATCACGGTCCATTCATCCTCACGTGACATATTTTCTGCCAGCATTATTTTCCGGACTTCACTCTTTCCTTCACGATGGGAATTGCAATCAATGACTTCAGCGACAGGACTGCTAAGGGCTTTCAATATCTGCTAGAACAGGTTCATGAAGAAGAACTAACTCAGAGAAATTCACTGTTCAACATCCATCTTACAGCTGCAAGAGACAAAGAAAGTTCATTGCAACTTAGGGATGGGTAAAGAGTGTGGCGTGGCTGTTGTCTTTTAAATATATGCAGATGTTTGTTTCTAAGACTCGGTTCAGAGGGAAAGTCGACAAAATTCCCCATTTTATAGAGTGTTGGTAGATACAATCCGGTTTTTGCTAGCCCACGAAAATACTATTATACGGCATCTAGTTCCTCCTACCAATAAATGTAGATGATCCAATCCAAAGCGAGCAGTTAAAACATACAGATAACAGAAATTCTATTCGCCAATCTCAATCTAGGTATCGTTACTCGAGAGTCTGTCAGATTACAGGTTGTCGGCGTTGCTCTATCCCCCACACTGTTCCCAATCCCCTCTCCCACTCCCGGCGCCCGAGGCGCGCTGACGCTGAATTACGCATCCGCGAGCGGGGACATCGACTGTGTTTTCCCGCCAGCGCTGCTGGCGAACTACCTCGGCGCCAAGATTCGCAGTCTACTCGGCATAGTAGACCCCTACTTCACCCCATTGTTTCCTTCACGGCATCGGAGCTGAATCGCCTAATTGCTGCGGGTATGGTAGAATACTATAGTACCGTACTGTTTTGTTCGTTCATGTCCAATTATTGAAATCAACGTGGAAAGTATACGGGGTAGAAAGTATAGGGCGGCGGGCGGTACCTCGGGGCATTTGGTTCCGTATCTGCAAAGATAGAGCAAGCGCCAATCCAATAATCTTCCATGACAAGAATATGTCTTCTCACTTGTAGGGAAAGAGCTGGAAAAGTGACCGTACCGCCTGCGAGAATCGTGAGCACACGGCGCAGGGCCTCTAGGCGCAAGGAGAAGATGAACGGAGTTGACAAAATTAAATGCTCAAGACCGAGGATGCAGAGACCGAATTGACAGAGTCAGGAACAAAGCAGCGCTATCTGGCGCTTGAAAGGAAATAAAGACGGAATGCTCGATGTTAGGAAGACAGGATTACATATCTGCTAGCCCGGGCAAACGATAAACTGTAGACCCAAAATACCGCTCGACTACAAAAAGAGGCCAAGGCCGCTGATTCCAGCGAGAACTTGTATTTTGGCGGCTGAGTCCTCGTTATGAGGCGAGGCTTCTCGATTTTATTGTTAAATCCCTAATGCTAGGGGATTTTCCTGTATTTGCACTGGAGAGTTACTTACTCTCATATGCCTCTATTGTACTTGTCTGTAGGTGAAAGTGGTGATCTGGCTCGCGATCAGTCGGCAGGCACAGGAGGAAGTTGCCAAAATTTTGCTACTATGGGTCCCTGCCCAAGTCGCATACCTTGCTGCTTTTTCTTTATTGTGAACTGGACTGACTTTACTAAGTTCGCTTAGGGTCCTTGACCTATCATTGTCTTTAATGACCTTTCAGTAGCTTCAAAAAGCACACGTGCATAAAATAGCAATTTGTCCAGCCGCTAGACAGGGATGTAAGTGTAACAATTTTTTTGGCAAACTACTGTAGTGTACAAATTGCAATGCTCAGGGAGGCTGTGGAGGCAGAATGCGGCACAGTTACAGCATAGTATATCTCTGTATCCTCTAGGATTGGAAAAGATGACGACAAGGTTGATGGGAAGTCAACAGACACAGGGAGGACCTGTTAGAGCTCTGATAGGCGGAAGGAGAGAAGTATATCCGCTAAACCTGGAAGGGTACCACTGCAGGTGCTCAGATATGGCTGGATGATTTGCTGAGGATGGAAGGCGGTGAGCCAGAAGAGGGGCATTTGTGGCGGTGCAGAACGAAAACAACGGCAGAAAAGGCAGGGCGTCATGTGAAATACTCAGGAGCACGCCAGTGACATGTTATCCGGCGGCACACACCGCCAGCACGGCAGAAAAACTAATGTCACGTGACCGTGAAATTTACACAAAACTTTCGAGGTCTGCGGGCTTCGGGCGAAGCAGCGGAGTGGACTACGGATTCCTATTTCCCTCCCCTGTTAATAGGAGGAAAAGGTTCTCTTGATAAAATATTCCCGATCTTATGAATTCTTTAAGATACCCTTAAAAAGTCAGAAAGAAAGAAACGGTCAACATGCCCAAAGCAACCACTCCCCGCTCCGGCGCCGCTGCGCGCAGGCACAATCCCCTCGCCGACGATATTATTAATGCCGGCCATTTGCGCACCAAGCCTAGCAAGAAAAACAAACACAGATCGCGCTCCAGCGACGATGAGGGAGATCGGGAACACTACATTGACGCGAAGATGTCGCGCAAGATCCTGCAGATTGGTCAGGATCTGGCGGAGGAAGAGGAGGCGGAGCGGAGAGCCGCGATGGGAGAGACTGGGGGCAAAACAAGCTCCGCATTCGATTTCGAGTCGCGGTTTGAGGATGAGGAGCAGATGTCAGATGATGAAGACAAGTTTGGAGATGATCAGTGGGGTGATGAAGAGGAGGTCGAGGATGTGGTATGCTTTTCTACCCCGCAGCGCTTTTCCTTTGAGTCCTACATCTATTGGGAGAAAGAGGCAGTAGTACTTGTAATTGCGAACGCACATACTGATTTAGTCCAGGAAATTGACCCCAATGACCTTGATATGTTTCACAAGTTCATGCCCGGCGGCGACCAAGATCCCATATTCAACTCCGGTCAGTCCGACGGCAATGAAGGAGGCGAGGGCACAAACCTGGCCAATCTTATTCTCGAGAAGATAGCGGCATATGAAGCCAAGCAGGCGGGGGAGAACCAACCTAAGATCATGGGAGGAGGGAGGCCAGAAGATGCAGTCCAGATACCCGCGAAGGCGGTGGAAGTATTCGAGAAGTATGTATCCCGTCTATTATCCAGCTTGTCAAGGTTATATACTGACCAACGTCAGAGTTGGCATGCTCCTCTCCCGCTACAAATCCGGTCCTCTCCCTAAGCCCTTCAAGATCCTCCCCACCCTCCCACACTGGTCGACCCTGCTTGACATCACCCGCCCCGAGAACTGGACCCCAAATGCCATCTACGGAGCGACCCGGATTTTCATCTCTTCCAAGCCAGCCGTAGCGCAGGAGTTCATCAATACGGTCTTGCTTGATCGCGTCCGTCAGGACATCCGGGAAAACAAGAAGCTCAACGTACACCTATACAACTCCCTCAAGAAAGCGTTATACAAGCCCGCTTGCTTCTTCAAGGGACTGCTCTTCCCGCTCGTCTCGAGCGGCACCTGTACCCTGCGCGAAGCGCACATCGTTTCCTCGGTTATCGCGCGCGTATCCATTCCCGTCCTGCACTCTGCCGCCGCCCTGCTCCGCCTGTGCGACATCGCCGCCGAGATGACCACGGCGACGCTATCGTCCGAAGGGACCGGTGCCCTCAACATCTTCATCCGTGTCTTCCTCGAGAAGAAGTACGCATTGCCGTACAAGGTCATCGACGCTCTTGTTTTCCACTTCCTGCGCTTCCGCGCCGTAGCCAACAACACTGAAGACACCCAAATGGCCGGCCAACCCCCCTCTGCAACCGCCGCCAAGAACTTCAAGCTCCCCGTGCTCTGGCACCAGTCGTTGCTCGCCTTTGCGCAGCGCTACCGCAACGATATCACTGAGGATCAGCGTGAGGCCCTGCTCGACTTGCTGCTCGTCTGTGGACACAAAGATATTGGACCGGAGGTAAGACGGGAGTTGTTAGCCGGAAGAGGCAGAGGCATACCCGTCCCTGAGAACCAAGGTGCCGCCGATGCCGGCGACGATACGATGGACGTGACAATGTAGATGCCTCTTTCACTAAAAGAAAAGTGTGCAACCCTTGATTCGTGCAAAGGATATCGACGCGTATTATTTGATCCGCTCTTATGTGTACATGCTTGCGGCCGGTTGGGCGTTTCCTATTTCATGGATGTTTCTTTTTACCTTTTTACCTTTTCTGCATATACCTCTTGCGGTGTTAGGTAAAAATGGCGGTTCTTTGGGGTTTTCAACAAAATTGAATAGTGCTGCAACCATTATCCCTCCAGTGACTGTACTTGCTATAGTCTTGTACAAAATGAAACGATGATCCAAATTATCGACATGTTGTCAAGTTTATGTGTTTCCACCATCTTCAGAAGTAGTCAAGCAAAAAGCAGAAAGCGAGTAAATCGATTCAGTCCAGAGCGTAAATGTTAGATCCCACTGGCGCAACTAGATACCGAAACGAAGAGTGATGATAAATAGTGAAGGTGTCAATATATATCCGGTCATGGAGTTTATAAACGTCAAATGATATAACAACCATCCAAAAATAGCCAGTGCGCATCACGAAGATCGACAAATCGTAGATGTCGTGTATAGAACTGAGCTGTGTGGATAGGTAGCGTCTGGATATATGTTGAGAATGTACTGTATATCGATGCACGCAGTTAAGGTCGTCGTAATAAAGATGTGTATGGTCCTGTCTTATGTAGCGTCCAGTATCGACATAATAGATAATATTCAAAGGTCCCGGTGCAATGATATTTCCAAGTCAAGGACGTTATAAAGATTCTGAAGAGCCGGTCAAGTCGCAGCCAATATGTCAGTTGTGCATCTAACAATTTATGAAACGCCGGAGACCCTCGAAAGTTCCGGAAGAAGCGCATTGAGCCTATCCACAGTATGGGGATTGAGTCCGTTCCGTGCCAGCGTATCGGAAATCTCATCTAACTCCCGGTTAAGGGCAAAGTTGCTCATTTCCTGCCTGCTCACGTTCGCACTTTCTGATACCTTGATCTCCTTCATAACTTCAGCTTGGGCTTCGAGGAGCAGATCACTGAAGTTGAACTTGTTGTATTGCTCGATTCGCTCCTTAGGCGTAGGACGTGCACCTTTCGCGAGGAGCAGCGCAGCGTTCGTTTCACAATTGTGAAGACGTGCTGTATCCAGAGGAGTAGTGGACTGGTCATCCTCCGCGTCAATGTCAGCTCCATTAGAGAGCAACAACTCAATTACCGCAGGTCCAATGACGGTGTCGGCGATCTGTGCTGCTATATGAAGGGGAGTATCGCCATTTTCCGTGGTAAGGTCAACACGAGCGCCATGGTTCAGGAGAAGCTCCACAGACCTCGTCGAAGGCTCAGAGTTACTGAGCACGAGGTGGAGAGGTGTCTGTCCATCATTGGTGCGAGCATTGACGTCTGCTCCGTAATGAAGAAGAATTTCGATCATCTCAGGACTGTTCTGGTGGAGGCATACGCGATGTAATGGGGAGTAGCCGTCGTCATCAGCTAGGTTAACATTTGCCGACTTTTGGAGCAGAAGTTTGACAATATCGATTGATTCAAAGCTATTTTGTACAGCAGAAGCAAGTGGTGTCTCTCCTGTGTCGTCTCTTGAGTCAATATTCGCACCGCACTGTAGTAGGATATCCATAACTGCAGCTCCATGCTCCGCAAAGCAAACCAGCAAGTGCATAGGCGTTCGGCCCACAGCATCCTTTGCTTCGATATCGGCACCACTGTCCAGAAGCAATCGAATAGCAGAGAGGCGACCACCTGCGACGGCCTTATGTAGAGCCGTTAACCCCATTGAATCTTTCGCGTTTATGTCCGCACCGCGACCAAGCAGGAGTCGGACCGTTTCGAGGTTCTCCGCAAGGGCTGCGTTATGCAGAGGCGTGCTACCGATATCGTCTCGCAAATTTACATCCAGGCCTCTATCAATTAGCATCGACACAAGTGTGGGCATATCAAAGTCGCTGTCTGCAGCGTGATGTAAAGCCGACGGCCCTTTACCATCTGGATTGGTAGGCGAATTCGGTTCTTCAAGCAGCAACAGCTCCACAGCGCGAAGCAGGCCTAGTTTGGCGGCAAAGCAGATTGGAGACGGCGGGTGCGGAAGTTTGGCCGCCGGTGAGCTTACCATGTCAATATATGTCTCGCGCGAAGCATCCCAGATACGGAGTGAATTGGCAAAGCAGACCGGTGAGGAATGGAAAAGCATCATACACAGCGCTTCCAGACGCTTCGACCAGTTCCTTGGGTCGATGACTCTTGCATGCAACGGCCAATGCTGTGCAGCATACTGAGCCAGTGGCCAGTCGTCGAAAGTGCTTTCGGTCAAGGAAGACTCTTTATCGAATTGGAGAAGATAAGCAACACAGGCCTCACTTATCAGCTTATGTGAAACCTCCGCAGAAAGCCAAAATCTGGATACCGCGCTTCTGCGGATTTCTTCGGAAATCAAGTATTCCTTCACTGTCGCGTGGGCGAGCACAATTACCTTAACAACCTGGTAATTATACTGGGTATCACACGACCACAGCGTTTCTCGCGTGCTGACAAGGCTTGAGCAGATGCCAAGTACCTCTCTGTGGTCTCGAAATCGCAGACCTGTATCGACAGAGGGAAGCTGCTCTTCGTCACCATGCTCTATGACCACAACTTCTGCAACTTCTTTAAGTGTCAATGGTCGCTCAGAGTAGGCCAGCCAGTAAAGGATCTTGTACAAGTCTTTTTCATCATTTTCATCGACTGATTCCAGAATCCGCTGATACACCTCAAAAAGCTTCCCAGGTAAGGAGGCAAGAGTCTCCTGAAGGTCCTTCGTCCGACGGCTTTTGCGAACCAGCTCGAGCTGGCGGGCAACAAGGAGAAACCTTGGTCCTGTTTAGATGGTGACTCCAATATTTGGAACATACGAGTACGTACTCACATTCCATCCGCCTTCTCCAGAAGACGCGTTTCGATTTCTTGCCTCACGTCTTCTGGCCACTTTTTCAGCCTAATATCTTTCTTAAGCTGTTCCTGGACGTACAGACGGATATCCTGATTTATCTCGTTCTCCACACGCACTTTACAGGTCAGAAATGGTCCCAGGATCTCTTCAATGTAATCTTCCGTTCGACTGAAGACCATGACATGGAGGTTACTCAACTGCCAGTCGACAATCTCCGCGATCATTTCCAGCAGATCCTCTCTTTCTGCGCATTCATCAAGGGCGTCGATGACAATAAAAGTCTCTGAGAACTCCGACACTAGATTTTGCAGGAGTCCTCCCAACTCATCTAACGCAGGACTTCTATCCTCGCGTTTGCAGAGATTGTACAGCTTCTCTAGCTCATCAGATTCCTGACCAAGTCTTGCCCACAACTGGCAAATCAAGGTACGTAACAAACTATCGCGTACGTGCCTGCGCTTGCGATCATCAAATGAGAAGTAAAAATAACCAAGACCGAGGTTCTCGTCAACTCTGCAACACTCGACCAGGCTGTCAACAACGGTAGAGCACAAAACAGATTTTCCAGCACCCGGTATCCCGTGCACCCACAGCAAGGATGACGGTTGAGTCTTCCATTGCATAAAATTCGGGCTGTTGAGGAACCATTTGCCTGTGCCTTGTTGCCGCTGTTTCTGCAGGAGTTTGTGAAAAGAAGATACATCGACAGGATCGAGCCAGTTTCTGATTTGCCGACGGAGGTCATCGACACGGCCCTGCAGGAGAAGCTTCACGTCAGACCCAGTTTGGGAGACAGATACTTCGATAGCGTTCGATCGATGGGCCAAGATGGATAGCTGCTTTCCAAGTTCAGAGACCTGCGTCTGTGTGGTACCAGAACTGTCGAGCAGCAGGATCTGGATCGCTAACAATATGTTCTCTCTCATATCAGCAACCGTTGCCTGCAATTTTGAAAGCGTACTCTCCTTGAATGGGTATCGGAGTCGCTTTCCTTGTACCACCAGCCGCTGCCGTAGGCCGTCTGGAGGAGAGACGTCCATGAACTTCTCCAGTTCCTTCTTCAGGGCATCATTACCCATGCTGCATGAACGTACGCTGCTCTCGATTCGTTTCACTGCTTCCGGGCTGAAGTCGTATTTCTTTAGAGTGTCATCCAACGCATGCAACGTGATCTGCAGATCCTCTATCTGAGTGCAAGTCGCCTGCGTTTCTTCCCGGAAATGGCTGAAAGAGTGATAATACTTGAGCAACCCATCGCAAAGCTGAATTCCCAGCGATATCACCCCGACTGCAGTTCCCAGGATGTCCGCCATTATTGACCTTGGAAGAGATACGCTTCTGGAGTCAAGAAAAGACGAGAGTCCCTGAACAATATGGCATTTGCAGTTTGCAAATCGTGGACATCTGTCCTCTCGACTTTTGTCAAAGGCTACACTGCATGCTTCCAAGGCACAGCATGGCGGGGCAGTGAACCTGCAGATGCTGCGGCAATCCGTCCTGGAACCAATGGCTGATCATGATGAAGCGCTAATCTGGCGAAGACACATCGACTGCCGGCAGACATTGGATGGTAGTTCCTCGTAGTCCATGCCTGAGTCAGCCTGACAGGGGAGCACATCAAACGCGCAAGTCTAACGTCCGGTGCAAAGCCAACAAGATGAATGAGATGGCAGTATGATGACTGCTCACAAACATTCAACCGGGAACGCACCCATCATGTTCTATCCCTCGATACAGCGTATTTCTCCATCATTGGCATAGATCCACTGTGATTAGATATCACAGAAATTATGCAGATGAGTAGGCGGGGTTCGCAGGCGCTGGGGCCCATTCAACATGTCAACGCCTATACTTGAACAGTATCATTGATATCCTGGGACATGTAGGGCATAGTCGCCAAGCCTCAAACGGCATCCGGAGAAAATGCTAAGACGACCTGCTTGCTGCAGGTATGTTGGCAGCATTGGCGAAGCGAATTACAACGGACAACCTCCGCGGGTTGTATGTACTGTACATGCAGCGTATTGTTGGTGCAACTCGTACTCAGCCGAAGTAGATCTGGGCCGCTCTCATGGCGAATCATGCGCCTGAGGCTAATGCAGAAACCTTGCACTTTTGTATGCCAGCCCTGCGGGGCACGAGGGGCCAATGATCCTTTCATTGCCTCGTCTTACGGCAGCGTCGTTGGCGCACGTCACACAAAGAATCACGGCGAGGAGCTGGCATGGATGAAACGGCGGATCCAGAGCGGAGTTTCAGGTGGGCTCGACGGCGGGCGCGTCACCAACGGGATGACGGCTTGGGGGAGCATGCCCCTCGGAGCGCGGAGTGTATCGTACAGACGCGTCTTGGACGGTAACAAAGGGCGACCTCGCTCGGTGTTCCGCCGCCGCAGCCTGCCAAGAGTCGGTAAAAATAGCAGTCCACCGGTGCGTGTCTGGCGGTAAGCACGTTACTGTGTATGCAGCGTACCGTACCGGCGCCGACAGGCCGAGCCGCGCCTCCTTGGGGCCGATGTGACCACGCTGGCCTTTAAAGAGTCCCCCGGGCCCGGCTTCCCCTCGACCCTCAGGCTTTCCCTCGCCCTCTTCTGAACAGCTGTCCTTTTCATTTTTTTCGACTAATTTGCCTCGCTTGTCCTGGCCGTCGGAGCCATGCTCTGGATCCCACCGTGATGACACCGTGGCCTCTGTCGCCTTGACGCTTCATCAAGTGGACATCCTCGATCGGTACCCCTTCTCTGCAAACCACATTCTGAGGAATATCCCAAGAGAACCACGATCAAGAGTGCGACCGAGGACAGTGTCAGTGTACATCCTGTCCACTGTTCATGATGGATAACCTACTCGCTTCCCTCTCTTCGCTGGGCGCCATGGCAGCGCCCCCGAGCACGGAGATGCCCCAGCTGACTATCGCTCCCACGGCAACCTCTTTGAAACCACCAGAGGTGAGGCTCGACGGGACAAAGCCGGAGGAGAAGAAGCCGGTTAAGAAGAGGAAGTCGTGGGGCCAGGAACTCCCGATTCCCAAGACCAACCTCCCACCACGGTATGTCTGGCTTAAACGCTGATTCTAATGATGTCGCGTACTGACAGCCTGCTTCAGGAAACGAGCTAAGACAGAAGATGAGAAAGAGCAACGTCGCATTGAGAGAGTTCTTCGCAACCGTGCCGCGGCACAAACCTCTCGGGAACGCAAGCGGCTCGAGGTAGAGAGACTCGAGAGCGAAAAGAAGAGAATGGAACAGCAGAACGAGTTCCTCCTTCAGCGCCTGGCGCAGATGGAGGCGGAGAACAGCCGTCTAAGCCGGCAAGTCGCCCAGCTATCTGCTGAGCTTCGCGGGTCTCGAAGCAACTCTCCCAAGTCTGTACCTTCCAACACGGCCTCGCCCACTCTCACTCCCATGTTGTTCAAACAGGAAGGTGATGAGGTCGCTCTTGACCGAATTCCCTTCCCGACTCCGTCCATCACCGAGTACTCTTCCGGCACGCAGCCTTCCGATCTGGCTGAGTCCTCCGACGTGGCACAACATCCTGCAGCGGTGTTGTGTGACCTGCAGTGTCAGTCGGTGGACTCGAAGGATCTGGGAGCGCGCTTCTCTTTGACCTCGGATCGAGCCTTGAGTCTCACGCTGCAAGCAATGCTGCAGCTCCTCTTTCTGACGATGACTTCCGCCGCCTATTCCACAGTGATTCAGCCGTTGAGCCAGATTCTTCACTCGTTGAAGACGGGCTCTCCTTTGACATTCTCAACGGAGGAGATCTATCAGCATTTCCCTTTGATTCTCTGGTTGATTTCGACCCCGAGCCTGTCGCCCTCGACGGCGTCGACTCGTCGATCGGTCTTCCGGATGAAGCTTCTCACCAGGCTCCTGGCGTGCAGCCCAGCCTTGGCGCGTCCACTTCGCGATGCGACGGGCAGAGCATTGCAGCTAGCGGCTAGGGAGCGCTTCTCCCAGCAGACTGGGTCGGCTGTCGGTGGCCAAACTGAGCGACAGAGTTGGGAGTTGTTATTGACTTTGGCATGGGCTATTGATTCTCTTGGAAGAAAACATCGAAGGCAGCCTTCGAACGGTCAGAGACGAGTCCGGAAAGATTACTGGAGTAATTATGATAACTGTTACGGGAGTTCAAGGAGTTCAGGGAGTTTGAGACCTGGCGAGAGCCTTACATATCTATTGACGGGGAAGCCATGTTAAATGTACGGTGTACTATACACTAATGTTAAATCGATTTATCTAATTAAGCATGCTCTTCTAACGGCCAGACATGCGGGGTCAAGATCAATGCGAAATTAGTGATTATTCGTCGATGTGTGATCTAAGGGATCTAAAAGGCACACGTAGAGTACCTTCAGAGGAAGATCACCGAATTAGGATAGCCAGTAACAACCCGTAACTGTTCTCTTGGGATTCCCAAGTAGTATCTGAGGGTTCGATGGTATGGCAGGAGCGTCGGCGGCAATAGTTCATGCTGTTTGGATCTCCGACTGTCGTGGGCTTCCTAACGTGGATGTGAACCGACCAGATGACGATGCCAAGACCGACGCCTATTCCAGGCCGCCTCCGACTGGACATCGCCGTTATCCATCTCATTCAACCTTTCATCCCATGCTGTCTTCTTCCATTCTATCACCGGTGAGTGACGACAGTGATTCGAGATGGTGCGGCAAGATCCGATATTCGAAGCCCGCGCGAAGGTGCAAGTAGGTGTTATCCTCGTCCCCTCATCTAGACCCCTCACCGCACGCTCGTAGACCCGACGGCAGAAGACGCCTTTCGTCTGATATCTCCCACTTTCATCGCACCCTTTTGTAGACTTTACTAACAAACGGCTTTTCCTTTGTGATAGTTTCACATGAATCGCCTCAAGAAGGAGGCTATCCGCGCTGGAAAGACCGCGGAAGCGGAAGAGAGGAAAGCTGACAAGGCGATCGCAAACCGCGAGTTCGATATCGCCCGCATCCATGCAGGCTCTGCAGTTCGCGAGAAGAAACGCCAGATAAAGCTCAAATACGAGGCTGCCCAGGCGGAAGTGATCATCAACGAGCTCAAGGCCGTCCAGAGCACACGCGACACCGCCTACACACTGTCTGTCGCCTCCAAGGGGCTCGAGGCCGCCTCGAGGAGCGTCAATCTTGAGAACCTGCTTGCCCATGCGAACAACTTCCTTGCGCGCTCCGAGGACTTTAGGATTGCGAGCAGCGCCATCGAAGGCGTTGCGCAGGGCGTCACCATGCAAGAAAATGGGCCCGAAGGCCAAGAGGAGGTTGACAGGCTCATGCAGAAGCTAGCAGACAAGGCCGGCGTGGATTTGCGCATGGCGCTCGAGCAGGACTCGGCGCCGAAAGAGGACATCAAGGTTCAAAAGCAGACCGATGCAGAAGTCGAGGATGCGCTGGGCGCGAGGTTGCGTGCTCTCAGGGCTGGGACCTGAGGCGGTCGTTGCCATCACATTGCCTGTCCTCGAAGTCAAAGCCTAAGAACTACGCAAAGAGGTGGACTAATGGTGGGGAATTCCCTTTTTGCCTTTTGTCTGTCGTCTGTTGTTCCTACTTCGCAGGGTGCACTTGGAACTTATGTCCCGTACTGACTCTATCCACATCCGTCCTGTGGATGATCATGACGCATTTCATGTTTACGCCACTTTGCCTCTATGTCTCTGATGCTTCTCACTTTTGTTATTCAAGTCTTGTGCCGTATGTCCATATTCCCAGGAATTGATACAAGCCCCTCTTGTTGTGCGCGCCTTGTTGTTACTTTACCGACTACGTAACGGTGTGGCGTTCGCGGTGATCTGGCGCAGAAACGGAGTGTCTTCCTGTTTCCTTGTTTCTAGTCCGAGGGCCTTGTGCAGCTCGAACTTGGATGCTGTCTTATTAATATGAGGAACGAAGCTACTGTGCCTTGCATACATGCTATCTCCGCTTGTCTTCTGTTGGTTGGCTATTCACTACGTAGGGACGCTCTTTCAACTACTGGAGACTGATAAATACAATTACAGAAATACTGATGACATGTGCAACACAGCGTTAATCTCACTATGGGTGAAATGCATTTCGCTTGTGTGATTGAAATGAGGGAACAGTCAATGTTTCTACGATGCCAATAGGCTGGTCTAACAGGTGCACAGATAAATAAATCTTCATCTACTAAAGAAATGCTCCGGGGACGATATTTTAAACGCTTAGCGCGACAATAATTAGATAGTTCTATACCTGCAGGTCCGAGAACAGAGCGCAGCACTGGTTGAAGGGACATTGCTATTCACCAAAAGAAGAGATCCCTTTAACTACTACATTTGGGATGTGACTGGGATTCGATCAAGTGGATACTCCAGTCGACCATGTCCACATTTCTAAAGATGAAAAAAAAGTTGCTGTGAAAATACAGGCAGTAACCCAGTATTGCTTTTCCTTCCTGCCGGAAGTATGGAGTCGATTCTGTCCGCCAAGAATGTGCAAATGCAAAATGACTGCTCTGTTTTTTGAACCTCCTTGTTATGCCCTCGGACATAGCCGAGATACTGACTCATGTGCTGTAGTTTGGAGGCATGAAGAGTAACGCTACTCCTTTGGATCAAAATAGCAGTGTTGCACTGGGGGAGAGTTTGAATGGTGCTTCGGCCTTTTCCCTTGCCCCGCCGGCACGAGATCGCAAAGAGCACTGAGCATGCTATTGATATGGATATCAACAATGTGAGGGGCCTTGCCGGCGATGTGTTCAACAGGCCTCTCATTGCAACAGTCAAGGTCGTTTCCACAGTGAGCCTGAAGCCTACCAGGCAAGTACTCCATTTGCCGCAGCTCTTTATGCCTTGAAGCGTCCGCTAAATTATCCGAATGCTGACAATGAAACCAGGCATGGCCAGACTCATTTCCTCCATGGTTGTTGCCTGCCTAGCTTCCATTTTCCTTTTCCCCTTCCATCTCGCTACTCCAGGAACAGGTCAAGGATCGCGTGGATCTCCAATCACTGCCGGGTTTCTTCTGCGGCGCAGGCCAAAATCTCACACTAGTCTGCTATCACACCCCAATTACCAGACTTGGAATTCCTAATATGTCCACTGGTGTGTCGGCGTGTCGGCATTACTTCTGAATTAGAGTCCTCACATCAAAGACCCTCATGAGAGCCAGCATTGGAGCCTAATCAGACTGCAAAGAATCATGGCCCATAAAATGCTGGCCTTCTTCCTTCTGGGGAGGGAGAGCGCGCGCGTGTTTTTGACTCCAGTTGATACCCAGAGGGCCAGGCATCATGGCACCTTCGCACTTGTTTCTTGTCTTGTTTCTCACATTTGTTTTTTATTTCTCCTCGCTCGCTTGTGCTGCCCCATGGATTGTGACTCGCTACTATGAGCCGGGGGTATATTCTGACGATGGCTACACAAACACCTACATGACAATCACGCCAACAGTGACAATTGACATTATCAAAGTGACCCCAACAGCATCATCAATGCCTGCGGCGCTTTCTACAACCACAGTGACTACAACTTTGACAACATTGTCACTGTGGTGCAGGTACTACTGCTGTCCGGTGCCCTGGTTGCCACAGATAACAGTTTCTACAACAACAATGACTTCATAACCACCAATTACTATGCCGATCTTATTTATACCGCGCTGACAGGCTGTCCGTCTCACTGGACCACTACTACCGCGGTATTGCTTTATGTGCCCGGGCTTCGTGCAGCCTACCTCGACGTCGATATCATACTCAGTCGACAATTATAAACCCTTTCAGCCAACCACCATCATGCAGGCAATTGTGTGGATTGATCCCACACAGCTACCCGTGTTGAGTCTCTCCTTCCTCCGAAAACCTCTATGCACCGGTCACCATGTTGTACGGTGCTGGCTGCCCGTACGATACCAATAGCTTTGACAGGGACGATACCAACGATGGCACAAGTTCCAATAGCGGCAGTTCCGGTAGCGGCACAAGCTACAATACTGGAAGCTATAGCAGTGATGCCTCAAGTGACAACAGCAACAAAGACTGGATATATGATGACTACTGGTACAGCGTCTCCCCTCTGGCCGTTATCCTCATTGTCATCTTCAGCTGGTTCGGCCTGTGGTTTATCATCGGCCTCATGGAGAGCCGGTTCCAATTCTAGCATCTGATGATGGGATGGCAAGCCCGGCGCGGGCTCCCCCTCTCATGGGCTATGCTGGTGCCTGTCCTCTTGTGTTTCCTGCTCTGCTTCTCCCACAAAGGCTACCGGGCCAGGACGGCGGAGGAGGCTGCAGAGCTCCAGAAGAAATGGATGGAGATGGGCAGCAGGAAGAAGTTCGCCCTCTGGCTCCACTGGGGATTCTGCTGGAAGTATCTGCCCATGTTGGGTCCTGTGCCGGAAAAGGTCAGACGCAGGAGCAAGAAGCCTGTTCCTGGTCCTGCTGGTGCGGTGCCGCCCTTGCTGCAAGTGTCCCCACCTCGCAGCAGCGTCGCGTCTAGCAACAACCTGCCATCAACAATGAGCGGAGCTCTGGAGAACGCTCCTGTCCAGTGTGAGATGTCCCAGCTGCAGTCGCAGCCGCAGCCGCAGCCGCAGGCATTCCTCCAAGTTCCGACTCCCACCACCAGGGCGGCTCCTCAGGAATTGTCTCCTGCTAGGCCTCCTTCTTCTCCTCCTCCTGAAGCGCATGCGCCAGCAACTACTCCTCATCCCGCAGACCAGCAAGAGCAAGACAATGAGATCACTGTGATCCCAACCTCTTGATATCAGCAAAACAAATGAGAGCCATACTCTGCGATCTTGCTAGTGCAAACAAGAGCGGCAGCATGAGGAGCGAATAATTGATTGCTTGCTTTCATGCTCTTAATACAACTCATCACTCTTTATGTATGACTGGGACACAAGATACCTCAGAATGCATTGTGGTATCAAGCATCCTGCTGAAAGTGAAAACCTTGTTCATTCTGCCCTGTTTAGATGATAATTGATACCCGCCTCTCGGTACGAGCAGCAAAAGAGTAGTATGTAATACATATGTACTGTACCTACCTGATGACAGTGACAGATACAGTTGTACGTGTACAATAATTTTATCTATTCATGTACAGTACTTACCTAGTTCTTAAGTATAGGAAAAAAAATAACATTGAGATACCCTATAATTAGTCATATTCTGCATCGTGTTTCTTGTTCTTTGATTAATTCATTCAAAGTCCCTCGTGAGCCTATACCATCTTTCAACGAATCACTGTACTGTACATACAATCATCTTAAGTTCTATCCGAACGTGTACCACTTCCACCTTGACCAGTTTCTGCAATGGCATGTAGTCTACTATTATTTAGCAGACAGTCGGAGGACAGACAGTCGGATAGAGAAGACAGACGCAGTACACAGGTATGTATGTATAAAACTAGCCTTATCCCGTTCCTTATGATATACTTTATATCCAGGGAAACAGCCTTTCCTTCATTCCTTCCTTCCTTACCTTATCAAGTAATACTCGTAACTCGTATGCGTACTCATAACAAGCACTTTCTCTTCTTTTATTTTATTCTTATTTCATCGACGGGGATGATAAATCTTATTCTGACGTGCTGATTGATCTATATGTATGCATGTATATGTACAGTACATACATGCATCGTGTGTATCTAGACGTAAGTACTGTACCTAGGTCCTGTACCTAGTAGAAAGAGATCTCCCTAGGTCATGTCGTGTGCATGCATTCGGAATCCATATCTACAGAGTCAGATTTACATTGATGAATGGACGGATGAAAGAATGAATGGGTTGGTGTTGTACTGCATGTTATGTATGGACGAGGTATGTAGTCACTATGTAGTCAGCCAACAAGCTAGCTCGTTGAAAACTGAAACTTCAATCGATATTGTTGGATAGACCATGGCACTGCTGGCATGACTATCCTGCTTTCCATTCATACAGTGCACACACATAGAGGACAGAATCACTGCTGTTCCCTGGTCTGTTCTCCTGATCATCTTTATTTATCTAAATTAAATAGCTACCTAGGCAGGTATGTGGGTACAGTTGTGTAGCTGACTTTAAAAAAATCATTTACCTGATATAGGTAGGCTGGGTGTCCTATCTGAATCTGTGAGAATTGTTGAAGAGATATTTTTTCTCCATAATGCTTGTATGCACTGTACAGTACCTCCTTTCTTCTTTCTATCGGAATTCAAGACAGGTTTCAGAAAAGTGTTTCTGATAAACGGATAGAGTCGAGGGCGACCATTGCTGGATGAAATTCACAAGTCGCAGTTTGTTGGAGAACTTGATGAGAGGAATGCTGTGTATGTACACCTTGTATAACGTATACTGAAGTTCAACATAACCAATAAAAGGTAAGAGAAGAGGTATGACATTCTCAAACCGAAGACCCTCCTGACGTCCCTGGCCTTGCGTGTCCGGACGGATGAGAAATTATTATGCCTTGCTTCTGCGCCTGTTCCAATGCTCTCTTTATGAACTTGTGTCGACGGCTCGCGCCGGCGCGCTCCAGAATCTCAACGATTCCCTGGTGGTTCTTTAGTATAGCGAAATATAATGGCATAAATCCTGCAGAATCTTCAGAATTGACATCAACTCCCTTGTCAATTAGAAGCTTGGCAATTGCCATATGCCCAAAAAATGCAGATAAATGTAGAGGTATGTATCCCGTAGCAGTTTTACAATTGACATCAGCTTCCTTGTCAATGAGAAGCTTGGCGATTGCTTCATCTCCTTGCATTGCAGCATGACATAGAGGTGTGCTACCATCTGAATCTCTGGAATTGACATCGGCTCCCTTGTCAATGAGCAGTTTCACAACTGCCTTGTGGCCAAGCCTCGCGGCACAGAAAAGCGGTGTCATTCCCTGCGAGTCTTTCGAGCTCACACGGGCCCCATTGTCGATCAGTGATGTCACTGCCTTCTCGTGCCCATTGAGTGTAGCCCAGAGAAGCGGCGTCCGGCCAAGCGAATCCTTTTGATGAAACAAAATTCGACCTTTTAGAGGGTAACATTTGATAAATTCCAAAGTAAGCAGTGATGTGCAATGGCGAGAATCCTCTTATCGGAAGCCATATCACGTCGTTGGGGACATACCGTTTGTGATAGAGCCTTATGTAGGCAGGCATCAAGCTTTTGTGGATTCATGAAGTACCTTTGCGTCAGGCAAATTGTATCATCTTCCATAGGACAAGCTTTTCGCGCATGATTGCCCCACTCACAAATGGCATATCTCAGCAAGGCAAACTGTGATAGCAATGAAAGTAGGTTCTCCCTGAATTCTCCCTGAATTTGGATGGTTTGAGGAGGCCAGATTTATTGTTGATACTGTCAAGAGCAGAAGACCTTAACCAAGTAGGCAGTCTAGCGCGTAGTGCTCTGAATTGGAAGCTGAAGAGGAAGCCGGAATCGACTGTATGATTACAAAAGTCCACGAATTTAGCATATATCTGTTCGAAAGCTGCCGATTCAAACATAATGTATGTAAGACATGTTTGGGTAATGCTCTGGAAGATCGGATCCTGGCTATTAAAGAGATATTCGTGAAGAGAGTAATGAACCAGGCGGACAGTTGAAGTTTCATCGTCAACAAGAACCAAGCCCGGACAACAATTCAGGAAGGTATGCCGACTTGGGAAGTTGTTACGATCAAGGTCTCGATCTCCAACTCTTGTAGCGAGTGCATGGAGCAGCTCGTCAACAGACAGAGGCCGTTCTGCCAGATGTACCCACATCAGGATCCGCATAGCTTGGTCCACATATCCTCTTTGCTGGCTTTGATTCTCTCCATCGTGCCGTCAATGCATCACTGAGCTTGGTTGATAAGGAGTCCAAAGCGGAACGCCGTTTGGAAATAGTAAGCGCTCCCAGAACAATTTGTACGTGCAGCGCAGGCAGTAGAAATCTATATATTCTTGTTAAGACATGTAAAACTGGCCAAAGGTGCTGCAACTTACATTCCATTCGAGAGACTCGTGATCTTTTTCACTATTTCCCCCTCTAGATCTTGGGTCATTATCTCAGGGTTGTCATCTCGGTCCTCATCAATCTTAGTCTTGATGAACGCGCGTATATCTCTTTCTTGTGCCTTGATTGGCACGATTAATGTGCCTCGTAGATAGCGTTCCACGGCTGCCCTGATATGTTTTCGACCGGTTACAAAATTTTAAAAGAAGACGGCAGGTCACGCAATGATTGGGATCATCTCACTGCATTCATCAAGCGCGTCAATGCAGATATATATATAGGACTGAAAATTTTGCAGGCTAAACGAGATAATTCGGTAGCATCTGAAAGCTCGAATGACCTTTGTTCCCGTTTAGACTTTTGCTCGTAGAGCGCGATCATTTCTGAGGAAGGAGTGGCAAAACTGCAAATAATTGCTTGAGAATCACTCCGACTATATTTTTGACGGTTTGTTGGGCTTTGTCCCGGTAATCGCAATATACATAGGCAAGGCCAACTCTCTGGGTCCCAGCTTTTCGACTCTGCAATGCAATTCGTCGATCACGAGAGAACTACGTACTGTGAGTCTCTACTATTTTCTTGAGAACATTAGATGCTTACACCTACCTGATGATAGTCTTTCCCGCCCCGGGGTCACCAAAACAGCAGAGAATTCTACTCTCAGTATTCGAAGGCCAATTTAAAAACGCGGGTTCCTCAAGAATCCATTGGCTTGTACCCTGTAGACGCATTGAACGGACATCCTGGTGTCGCTTAGATGGCTCCAGAGGAGATAACCATCCAAGAATCTCCTCTCTTTCCTTGGAAATGTCAGTGATTCGTCGGAAGGACCTGGGTTCTCATACGCTTACGTTCCAACTCTAGGTGAAGAGCTTGAATAGCAGAAGAAATCTCAGGTGAATTATCTGATGACTGTGCAGTTACCAGGAGCAGGGATTTGATCTGCTGCACAAGGCTTGCAACCTCATTTGAGACAGTAGGAAGAGTTCGGGTCGCATCATTTAATGTGTCTTGTTGCGATTTCAACGCGTTCAGCACGTGGTCATAGGCTTTCTCCATTTGCTCACTGGAAGCTGATTAGATCCAGAATACCTTTACCTTTTCCTTTCGATGATATCGCTTTCAATACATTCTTCTGCGGTAGCTCCTTTGTAGTCTGTTCTTTCCTGAGAGTTTGGGCGTCATATCGGACAGTTCATTATAATCGCCAAGTTCACCCCTGAGAGATGCTTTCTTTCCCGTCAATATTGTAACACGTCTAGCGGAATATGTAACCTTCGCCGTAACAATTATTCAGATACTGATTAAGTAATTTGGACTTTCAAGTTTGAGGCGCTACAACCTCATTCTATTGTCATGTAATGGTAATTTGATTGAGGTGCTCAAAGGGAGAGAAATCCGATTTAGAGCCCGAACTTTTCGATTCCAAGGCTCCGAACATTGTGCGCGGAGATCGCCTGAAAGAAAAGAAGCTTGTCATGGATTTTTCAACTAATATTCGTGGCAGATTCGCAGACAGATACAGTTACAAATTTGAAGCGATTAGGTACCTTATGCAACTTGTCCGCCATGGCCCTCATTGAAACAGGTTTATTCCAACATCACGCATGACTACAGACAATCATCGGCGTTCGAAACGTAGTCTGTTTAAGAATGAAAAGATAAAAATCGATCAGACGCCAACGGTGAGGTCTTCCGTGCGTTATGTAGGTAGTGACAAATATCCTTCGCGCATATCGTAGGGAGAAAAGAGCTGGACAAGGGGGAGGGGGGGGGAGATTAATTTAGGTGTAGGTATGTGGTACCTCTTTGAGAAGAGGAATCTTTATCCAATGTCACGCCATCTGTGATCTTCGAAACCCCATTACTCGAACACAGCTTACTGCCTAAACAAGGAGCAAAAAGGGTTTGAAGCTGTTCTCTTGTTTCAGCAAGGGCTCCTTGAAGACTCTGATGCTCAGAAAGACCATTGTTCTGATCATGATCATGAATGATTAATTAGCCACTGAGATTGTTAAAAACTGGACAAGACACATATGTGCCGTTCCTCTCAGTCCTGTTATTCTCGTATCAAGCTCACGGGTCGGGTATATGTCAGAGCAGTAGTCCTCTCACATTTATGTAAAAGGTAAAAAGCGCTAAAAAAAACTCTAGAGAAGCTGACAGCATGCATGAGGTAAACATATAGCATTCTCTAATTAACGCATCCCAGAACATGTGGAGTACAGAGGTGACCCCCAGTTGGGATTCCTAGAACGGATCCATGTACTTGGGGAGTGATGTTTACACATGCTGATTTGAAATTGCATTAAAGGTCACTCGAAAACTTTTTATAACACCTACGACCATAGGGTGTGGAAAGCAGGGCTTCCCGTCCGCTCAGCCGTACTTAAGCCACACGCCGGGCGGTTAGTAGTTGGGTGGGTGACCACCAGCGAATCCCGTCTGTTGTAGGTTTATTAGCTTTTTTGATTTTTCTTCCTCTTCCTTTTCCCGTATTCTATGTTGTTAAATATAATTCAGGAACTATTGATTTGGACTTGAAATCTGTCTTATGCAGTTCTATGTGTGTATATGTGTGGGAGAGATTTTGATGGCACCCAAAACAGTCAATATCACCACCTAAGACCCACTATCTGGGACGTCAGTTTCATAATTGTTCTACAACCGCTCAACATTCTCACACGCACGGGTGACGCGAAGTGCAATGGCAACTCGAACTGCGATAAGACCTGCAGACTAAGATCCTCGACGACTGGAGTTTCAAACTCCGTCCTCCCGCACAGAATTGTTACTCTTGGCATCTTTCTTAAGACATCAGCCCCCTTTGTTTGCAGGACTTGAGGTAAACTGCTGTCTAGTGTGCTTCATGGAATTCAAACTACGGTCATCTTGATTTCTTGATGCTCACGCGTTTCGGTGAACAATTTCTCGTGTTAACTTATGATTTTCATTATAATGGTCTTTTATACTTCCATGGCTTTTGTATTTGCCACCCGAGATTTTGTTACCCTATTACAAGTCCTCAAGAATTTTAATATGTCTATCTGCTGAATGATATAATGCACTGGGTTATTTCTTTTCCAGAGTTATTTTCCAGCAAGCAGCTCGTTTTCACGACTTTGAGCTATCCTGAATCAACACATCATTCATCATAAAGATACCAGATGCATCCGCAATCACGAGTCCTATTCGCCACTTGCTACTACGTCTTCAGTTACGACAACGGGCTTTTCGCTTCTTTAAAGCAGCTCTTGAATGACGATGGGACTCAGTTGTGCAGTGGACCCATCAAGCAGTAACCCTCGCTGGAGTCAGCTTGCAGCATTCTGAGAGATACCTTTATCACCAGTCCTTCCGCCGCTCCAACTCTCTGCAGAGGAATTGACGCCTTAAGTTTGATCAATTATCTTGCTTGTTGGAGGAACATCTACTTTTGTGGCACGCCCTTCTTTCAATCACAAATTCCACCCTTGCTATTCGATTCTTGAGCGGCAGTGTTGAGTTAATGCAAAAAAGGAATTGATTCCCGAACCACGGAAAGGCTGTTACTCATGCGATGATTGGCGGCATAGAATGTTTTATGACATGCGAAAGCACAATTCCGGAGGCTGTTCAAGGGACGGGAAAGAGAAGGATGTTGCTTGCATTACATTATGCCTTCTGTGAAATATGTTCGAGCGAGAAGAAAGTTAAAGAAGCTGCCGCAGAGACGCTGGCCGTCGAGGCAAAAGCCGAACAAGACAAAATTGGAGAAAAGGACACAGACGGATGACATATACCATTAACGGAAGACGTTCTGGAAGAGGGAACCCTGGGGGCCGCCACACGGTCAGATCACACACGACAATATCTTTGCATCATACCCGCTTTTCCTCTAATGACATTAAATATTTTCTTCAGCCTCATAACTGCGCTGGAATGACCAAGGGGAAGTCCAGAGGAAGCACTCACTTACTGACGACTTCGAGAGAAAGATTAGCTACTGCTCAATTAGAGTTTTTGTCATCAATGGATCCGGCTGATAGTACCAAAACGCAATTATTAAGTTCCTCATGAACTAAATATCTCACCCTCTCTAATACCTGGAGAAGCAGGAGCACACTATGGGTATTGCCAGAGGAATGGAATGCATAAGGCGGAAAATGTACTTTAATTCCCTATGCAAGTACTATCTTCGACCTCCTTGCCCACTCATGCTTGTTTCAGCTTCTCGACTGCCTCTTCCACCGTGACCACATCTGCGTACTCTTCGTCTAGATCGGAGAGATTCGCATCCTGCATGGTAGAAGAACGATCTCCACAAGCAGCGCCAACAACTTGAAAGAGCAATTCCTACATCCTAGGCAAATCTATAATCGATATTTGATAACAGGGGAAGTATTAGAAAAAAATGACTCAAAGAGCTAGGATTCAGGAGCTCTTTACTAGGTAGGCGCGAGGGCTCTTTTGCCCCATTCCCTGAGGCCAGAGCTCGTAGTGACCAAGTAGAACCGTTTCCCAGGAAATCCCTTATGTTTATTTCAAGATCACCTTTCCCTAGCAACCAGAATCCGGGACACAGTGCAGCGGTCAAGGTCAATGACTGTATGTAGTACAAACAGTCAATGACCTTCCCTGTCACCGGACCCCAAGCCCCGGGTTCGATTCTCGCCTTGGTCGAGGTGCAGCGGTTTGATATTAATCAATACTTGCTAACATCTGATGAATCCTTGGTGAGGAATCCAGGTTACCTGAATGAAAATTCCCTGCCCGCGACAAGCATAGGCGGGGGTTTTCGCAGCACCCCAGTATGGCCCCGGTGGGCCGGGGGCGTGAGCTTTTTGTCAATCTTACTAATGATATGTCTGACTTTTGATTCATTTTCCATTCATTTTTTTTTTCTTCATGGCTGAGTGGAAGACTCTGACGCGTCGTGTGGATATAGATCTAAATATCACGTGACCGCATCAAGCCCTCTGGCAGCTATCAAACATAGGGGCAATGGATTCCTGGAGGCCTCTGGCGGTGACATCTTTTGTCTTGTTTCCAGTCGATTTGGAAGTTTTGCAAACGTCCATTAGGATTATAAACCATCTCATTGTCTCTGTTGACCACTCGTATGACAAGTACCGAGAAACCAGATGCCGTGAATAGTGACTCGTCTGCATCACCCCATGCGGAAAGTGAGCGTCAAACCTACCAAGTCCATACCCGTACTATTAGTTGTATTGTATTCGGTGAAACGTAGCAACTGAAAGCTTCCATGACCAGTGCCGTCCTACTCTCCCATTTCCATCGGCCTACACCGCAAATCCTTACAACAAATAGCCACGACACGACGATACGACTTGTTTAACTTTTAGAGATCATTCTTCAGAAAGTCACAATAAAGAGAACGAGAGCGATAGGGTAATTCCATCCAAGAGGCACTCTCGCAGAAGCAATATGCCGATCGCCACTGGTCCCAATGTCGCAAGGTCCATCGTGATTGGCTCTTCCGGGAGCGGCAGGCCCGCGCCACGATCATCAGCCGGAGAGGCCTGGGTTCCCGAACAGGAAACTCGCTCTGCTCATCCCGAATGAGCTCACAGATGCTCGAGCCAAGCACAGGCAAGGGCGATTGCGTGATCGAGGCAGAGCCCGTTGCAGCGTGTATTTAAACGTCGCCCATCGCCCGCGGTACTCTTTCTTCCCTCTGATCCTTAATTCCCACAGCTTCTCGACGGTCAGACCTTGGATCGATCGCTACCTCCCAGCAAACTTCCCTGCCTGTCGTCCTGGCCATGAGTGACGGCCTACCGGGCCTATCCCCCCTCTGAGGGCCTAGGAGGAAACGACAGGCCCGCTGCTGCGACAGGGGTGTTGCCAGGATTGTCAGGTTTCGCCGCAAGAGGGAGCATCACTCGTACGAGAGGAGCGGACGAGAGACAGAGCCCGAGGATCCCGACGCTGGCAGTCGACCGAGAACTGCAGATTCATCCGTTACGCCCGAGACGCTGGAAACCCGTCCTGGAAACCAGGTGAAGCCAGCGCGCGCGGGACCATGATTCTTGGCGAATTAAGCTGCCCGAACAAGCTAGACCATGGGACACTGACGGCTCGGAAGGATGTCTTATCCAGATCGGGCTTTCGAGAGTTGACGTCATCGGATGTTGGAGCGATGATTGGGCCTGCGGGCGAGAGACGGGGCTGTTGGAACCTCTCTTTCGCCCGACGCGAGCGACGGAGATGCTTTCTTGACCGAGCCGAACTGAAACAAGGAAGGCCTTTGGCTTTCGAGGCATCTTGATTCCATAAGGGCATTCTCACTTCATCGACCATTCAGCTCGAGCTGAGGCAGCAAACACTGCCATTCATGCATCCACCATCCTGAATGGCGACTCCAGGTCCATCCGGGCCAAACATGATTCCCCGAGGGTAGTGGCGTTGCAGTGCGGTTCGTTGCTGATAGGCAGGCCAGATCGGGGACCAGATCGGCGACCATATTCTGGGGAAGCCCGCGCAACTGTGGATTCGCTGTGTCTGCGGGGTGGCTGATTCAGGCGACAGGTGCATGGTATCGCATCGGACGAGTGCTCTACAGCTTGGTCTTTCGGGGATTCTCATCATCTGAGCGCTGCGACCCATGGATATAAATACCCTCGGCGAGATCGTCGAGGAGCAGACTTTGATCGCCAGCGCTACAACACCCATCACCAGATCATCGCGTATCAGTTAACTCCATTTCTACCTCCTTCACTGCCACGACTCTAAGCGCCGTCGCCATGGCCTCTTGCGGAGCGGAGGAATCTGCCCCCAACCCCGAATTCAAGCCTCTGCACCGCATCTGCGAGTTCCTCAACGCGCTGCACATCTACACCGACGAGGCGCGTCACAACGTGACCCGCTACGTCGAGGCCAACCACTACTGCTCGCACGTGCGCAAGGACCTGCGCCAGTGCCTCATCTACGACTCTCCCAAGAAAGACGCGCGCCTCATCGGCGTCGAGTACATGATCCCGCGACACGTCTACGAGACGCTGCCCGACGAGGAGAAGAAGCTGTGGCACTCGCACGAGTTCGAGGTCAAGTCCGGCATGCTCGTCCTGCCCCGCCCCGAGGGCGTGGACCCGGAGGAGTGGGAGCGGGCCGAGACGGAGGCCATGAAGGAGGTGATCGGCCTGTACGGCAAGACCTGGCACTTCTGGCAGATCGACCGCGGCGACCCCGTGCCGATGGGGTACCCGACCCTGATGGGGTCCCTGACGGACGCGAGCCAGATCGATCTGGAGAAGTCGCTGGCGGACAGGGATGCCCGGTTCGGTATCGACCACAATGAGAAGGCGAAGCGGAGGGCTGGGATCCAGTGTCCGGGGATCCATCCGTGTGCGGACTCTTGGTGGAAGGAGGGCAAGGCGAAGGCTGGAAAATAAGCTTTTCGCTCAGTTGGCCCTGTGTTCTGGGGTGGACGGATGACGTTGGACTGGCCGCAGATGTGTTGATCGCATCGATGGCGTCCGAGATGGTTGATACCTCTCCACTCAGAGCTCTCTCTGTAAATACATGCATATGGTGTGTATACGCTCGAATGGAAGAAATGGAATATAAGACTCGATCCCTGTACTGAGTTCTAAGTATGTACTGTACAAACCTCTGCTCAAAGATCTGTAAACCTTCTAAATGAGCAAATGGACAAAGGTGGTAGTCTATATATTTATATCCCTTTTCAGTTCAGTCCATCCCGTCATAAGAGGTCCCAATCCAAGCAGAAACCGTATGACTGACAGTCACCGTACTGTACAACGGATGCCTACCCCTGCTGCTGCTGCTGCTGCTCCCGCTCACCCCCCTCCGTAGCCGTCCCATAAGAAGTCGAAGCCGAAGGCGACTCGGAATCACCCCCTCCATTCAACTTCCGCCTCGACCGATCCCTCCCCGCAAAACTGACCAAGATCCCCACATCGTACGTCGCCTTCAACGACCCCGCCATGACGAACGACACCCAGAACATCCCCTTGCCCGCCAACACGCCCGTGATGACGGGCCCCAGGCTCTGGCTGCACGTCTTGACGACGTTGATGGCGCCCATGATGGCGGTGCGGCGGTGGGGCGGGAGCGCCGAGGCCAGAAAGGCCGAGCGCGGCGCGACGTCCATGTTCTGCGAGCAGGCGCGGAGGATGAGGAATGTGAGTGCGAGGGGGAGGGTGGGGGGGATGGGGATCAGCGCGAGGCAGAGGGCCGAGGGGAGGTGTGTGAAGGCCATTGTCTGTTTTCGTTCCTTTCGTTAGCATATATATATATATATATATATATACATATTTACCCCTCGAGGATCGGGGAGATATTGGGGTATCGGGGTGGATCTCGCCTTGACGTTACCGATCCGCTTAGCGATCGAGGACGCGACGAGCATCGAGGCCGAGGAGATGATGCTCGTCGTGAAGAAGATCGAGCCGAGTTTGCCCTCGGGGAGGTCGAACTTGCGCTTGAAGAAGTATGTTATCCATGATCTTGCCCCCTGTCGTTAGAATGCAATTTGCCGTAGTAGGTAGCAGGTTCGGCTAAGGGTGACATACAGCGGCGCCAACCCCGACGCAAACGAGTCCAGCGCAAACAGCACGGAAAGTTTCAGCACCAGCCCCAACAGCTCCATCTCCAGCGACGGCAGGAAGGGGATTCTTCGCTTCTTCTGCGCCTGCGCTCCTTCGACATTGGCGCTGCCCAGCAGTGGCTCCGTCTCGGAGGTCTGCTGCTGCTGAAGCTGCTCCTGCTGCGACGCATCTTTCTTCTTTTTCTCCTTCGTAGCCTCAACCCGCTGACTCAGCGCGAGGGTCAGCGCAAACTTGATCCCCCCGACGGCGGCGTACGCGAAGAAGATGGCGCGGCAGGCCGGGACAAAGGCCCATCCCCGGAACGCCTGCAGCGCGTTGACGACCCATCCGCAGGCCATCATGCCAAAGGCCGTACCCGCGGTGCCGATGAGCGAGTACCAGGCGAAGATGTCGCTGAGGAGCTCGTGGGGGGTGAGGTGCGCTAGGGTCGACTCCTCGACGGCGCGGAAGGGGCCGATCTCGTTGCCACTGTAACCAAGTAATTCGTATGTATATACCACTCTTGCATCACTTGAAAGGGAGAAAAGGATGTATACCTCGGACTGATCACCCCAAACACCGCCGCCGCCAGCAGCACCCAGTAGTTCCCGCACAGCGCAAACACGACCCCGCTGGCGGCCATCAGCGCCGACCCCAGCGCCAGCACGGCCTTGCGGCCCATGGCGTCCGCGAAGAGCGTCAGGAAGAAGCTGATGACGACGTCGCCCGCCAGCGTCAGGGTCATGAAGAGCCCGATGCGGTCGTCGGAGATGCCCAAGACCGACAGATACGAGGCCAGGATCAGCGTCGAGCCGCCGTACGCGAATAGGCGCACGAAGCGCTGCGCGCAGAGCAGCTTGGCGTCGCGCGAGGAGCGCCAGACGGAGACGAGGCCGAGCTCGTCGAGGATGCGGACGAGAAGTCGGAGCCCGGAGGGCCCGTGGGGGGAATTAGAGGCCTGCGTGGGTGACATGGCTTTGTTTTCAGGTTGTACGCATCAATTGACGGGCGTGAGGGTCGAAGGAGAGGGAGGAACTGGATGTTCTATCTGCATACTATCCCGCCGCAGGCAGCTGTGCTCAATTGACGCGTTCAGATCCCGGCGGACGTCGTTATATATCAACGAGATGACGAGCACGGGCACGCGATGGCGTGGTGCCCCGCACGCCGGTTGGCCGCCGAGAAAAGCTTGTCCTCGCGCTAGGCCCGAAGCGCGCTAGCCAGGAACGCACGGTGATCCGAACATCCATCCAATCCGCGTCGGCCTTTTTGTATCGAGAGGCACACCTCGGGCCGTGTACGGTCCTACCTCCATTAAACATCAGCGATCCCTCAGCGTGTGTGGCCAGAGAAATAGGTCCAGCGACAAGGAATCTTCGCAGGGATGGATACCCAAGACAATAAAATGCGGGTCAGAGACCATGGTACCCTTGAATTTACTCCACGTATAATCAGAGAGATGTTCTGCTGACTATGTAGATTTTTATAGCAGTACGAACTGCTTACAGTGAGCATATCGCCATCAACAATCCTTCCAGCCTCTCCTACACTAGAGAAACCAGTAGCAAGCCAGTCTCTCCAAGTCACCACCTCATAGAGTACGGCCAAGGCAGCGTTCAGAAGCCCCAGAATTGATGGATAGTATCCTGTTACGAACCTGGCATAAAGGAGGGGTATGGCATATGGATGAGGATCACGTGACACGGATCGAAATGATCCATCTAACATCTCGATCCAACAAGACCTCTGATCCAACACCCGGAATGATCCAAACGACCTACTGATCCAGACAGGCAAGCATGTATATAATGACGCTCCTTTCAGATAGAATTGGACCCTTGTGGTCGACTCACGTAGCAATTCGACAGTATACAGTTGCTAGTAACCCAGGCCTATTCATATCGCTCACCCCCTTGTTTCTTGTCTTCAAGATAAACCCAGCGACCCTTCGGCCTAGTCATTTGGGCCTGTCGTTACATATCCAACGTGGACATAGTCTGACACCTTTGCGAATAAGGTGGTTAGAAATGCGTGATAATAATAATGGTTGCGGAAAGCTGCACATTATTACTATAAAAATATTTATTACCAAGAAATTACTGTCCATATGCTATACAGGGTACAGACACATAGGAACATAGCTAGTGCCATTATCTCAGTTGGCTTGGTAGATGAATACATGATGGACAGTCTGGTCAAGCCCGCGTGAGCTAATGCCGACATTGAATCCCCCGACCATATCGACAGAATTATCGAAGAGACAATTGGGTATCAGGTTCTCTCCTACCCAACCTCAGTAATCACCTTCTCAGTCGCCTCCGCTGTTTTGCGCGGGATGCTCAGAATGGACGAGTGCGAGATGCTAGGCAGCGGGGATAATGACGACGATAGGTTTTCCACTTGGGGTCTCGGACGGCATGACTAGGCAGGCTGCACGGATGGGGAACTGTACAAAGTCTATGGAGTAATAATACAGCTTTTCTAGTTGCTCTCCTGCATAAACTCGGAAGGCGAGTTTTTCCTGTGGCAGAGATATGCACATCCTGACACAGAATGAGCTAGCTGACAGCTTTATGAATCGCAGCAGAACGATCTTCCGGCGCAAGACTCCCATGCAGCGTCGGATTGCCTCGTATATCGGTACTGAGTGATTCAGGATGCTGGGGGTGTCGTGCATGTGGATTCTCGACCCTGAACTTGGGTCGAAGGATCGAAGCCCGAAAAATTGAGGATTGGCCATTGTAGCGCTTCGTTCTCCCCGAGTTCGTCCTCTGCTACGCCATGAAGCCTCAATAGGCTGCGCCCTTGCGTATTAAGGCGCAGCCCGCACTGAACTGGCGCCTTTAGCCACACTTGAAGGGGCGAAAAGGAAATCAGATGCTGTGATGCTGTGAGTGCAAGAGAATGTCTTGTCTGTCAAATTCCCATCAATTGGAAGCCCCTTTTTCACGGTCAACAGTGATTTTTTTTTTTCCAGTCTGGCCATGGCGTTCGAGCGTATGAAGGAGGAGCAGGCGGCCAGAGTCTCCGTTTGCAGTAGGCTTTGTCAGTACAAGACTGTTAGGACGAGACTATCTGTCAGACTATGTGCGTCAATCAGGAACAATCAAGAACCATGGACACGCCTCTGGCCCTAACAACCCCCACTTCCGCCAGTTCGCTGAGCTCGGATATCTCCCCATCGCCGATGAGGAAATGTGGTTTTTCAGATAGCAATATGCATCTTCATCTTTGGCGAGAGCCCCAATTTTGGCCCGGCGGCGACAGAAATCCAGGTATCAGCAGGGGAGTTCGTGTATATTTTCCGGGCTGCAGAATGGAGATATCTACATTGTTAACCCTTGGGGAACTGTCCTTCTGGTCTGTCTGAGGTAGGAAGGATGCAAGGCCTTGCTACCATCTTGCAACTAGACCTTTTCCAGGTTGCTACTTAATTCGAATATCCAACTGGCTGTCCTGATACGCACAATGGACTGAGTCAGCAGCAAGACTCATGAATGTTAGAACCGATAAGCCCCCCCTGCAGATGTTATACATGTACACTGCATATATGGCTCCCGGGAAGTGACCCTAGCGTGTGACCTGACAACTGCATACATGTTATGGATGTACTGTGAGGTGTCGAGCTCACGTTCCCTGGGCCTCTTCTCCCCGTCCTTCTTTTTCTTGTTCTTGTTCTTTCTCTTATTAGTAGTCTATGCGACAGTCCGACTGGGATATGACCGTCCGCACTTCAAAATCATCAGCCGTTGTACCAATATCGATAAGCATGCCACCAGGACGGTTCTATTCTTCGCCATGAATGATCGTTAACAAAGCTAGTTCTGTCTGTGCCCTGGGTCCTGTTCTATGTCTATGATAAAAGATGCATCCATGATGGCCTTTTTTTTACTGCGATCTCTGGTCGAACTTCTGCTGGGTGTAGAACCAGTGTCGCCGCCACAGACTGCTATAAAAAGATGAAATCAATTCCCTTGGTACTGGATGAATTAGATCAGATAATTTTGGTAGAGGTAGTAGTAGCTACATACCTAGGTAGGTATGTAGATACTAGTGTGTTTGCCACAAACTGAAGTTCTATCATCATTCATATTAATTCTTATCATTATTGTATTTGTTGATAACTTTCTGAGACAACGGACCAAATAGTCAAAACAACGTCCCAGGTCCAGTATCTTTAAGAAATTCGGTTTAGTTCCGGCCGGCTCGTGCCGAAACCTTCCACCTTCCTTCTAACTCAGAATAACCATATACACAGATCCATGGATCATGATGAGACATGAGACGTGGAATGTATAGTTCTAAGGTAACCTTATAGATAGTATTGTACCTGGCAGTCAATCAGATTCGCCGTTCTTATCGAGTCCGGCTGACTCCATTCTATTAGAGAATTGAAGATGAGGATGCTGGGTGGGGAGCCTCCAGCGCCTGTCTGCGTCAAAACAAACGAGCAGGGTTAAAATAAACCAAACTGAACTCTCATCAGATCCACAGCTTCAGAATATCAGAGCCGGAGAGGAGAGAGGGGTACTTTTTCGATCGAAGTTCAGCCAGATCAAATCGGACCTTGATATGATTTGATTTTTTTGGATAACATTCTTGATATTTTTTCAAGTATTTACTACTATTGCCATGTTTTTTTTCTTTTTGAGAAATGATGATAGGTGCTTCGTTTGTATGTACTCAGAACTTCTAGACGTCGACAGAGTTCAAGCTCCAAAATTTGAATAATATACCTTTCATGTTATTATCCACTATGTCTGGGGCTTGGACGAGTAGGCTGAACTGCGTCTGTGGCACTCTCTCTCCTTTCCAGTTTGAAGTTTGGAACTTCGAACTACTTGAAGGGGACTCGAGTACTGTAGAAAGAAACTCTTTCTATTCAAAGAAGGCGTGGCGCCGATGAAATTACCCTGGTGTATAGCACAGCTTCAGTCTTCAGAATTAAGAATAGAGGGAGATCTTATTGCCGTTTCGAGTTCTACTGTAAAAGTGGAACGATTTTCCTGGTGCGAAGTGCTAGCACTACAGTACTGTACAGTTCATGGACGGGGGATATGCATCTAGAATTACAAATATGCCAACTCGAGTTATAACCTGTGAATCAATCTATCTGTAAACGGCATGATTAAAATGAGACTCTAAGATGGGTATCTCTGTACACAAGGCTCCGTTGTGCGCGAAGCCTGTTAAGATAATGTAGACTTTCTTCCTCATCTATCAATCCCGTACTGGTAACACCCTTCCGGTGACCATCCACCTCATTTCACAAGATTCTGGGGACGGATGTTGTAGCGAGTTCCAATCAGCTCCACGCGAAAACCGTTCAAACGGGGGAGCTTCAATAGACTCAAACTTCAGCACAACATAACAGCTGATGTGCCCGTGACGCGGGCGCTGGAATTATCTCCAGGTAGGCAGCATTTAGAGAAGCTCAGCGCTAAGTATCAGCCTGGCTCTCGAGAGCGCTCAAACGCTCTACCATGCACATTTTCCGCCACTTTCGGTACCGTCATAAATGTGTATCAAGATGACTCGCACATGCTTTCACAGCATGCTTAGAGTTCGGTCAAGGAGGACAGAGCGACAACGAAGAAGTAGGTAATCGAAAACCGAAACATACTGTGTAATCAGCCCGGTCTCCATGATTCACGAGACCTTCTGCCGTTTGGCACTATCAGGTCCAGACTGCGCGCGCATGCGTTTCCGCTCCATGGCTTCCATCTCCGCCCTCATGATCCTTTCCTGCTCGGTCATCTTCTTCGGAGGTTCCACAACAGGGCCCTTCTTCCCAGCAAGCGGGTTCTTCTTCGCCGCCTCGGCGAAGACATTCTTCGGTTTCTTCTCGCCCAGCGACATGGATACTTTGACTGCCGGCTTGGACTCGGCCTGGGGAGCGGGTGTAGTGGATTGACTCGTAGCAGCATCAGGAGTCGAGGCGGCAGCTTCACCCTCGCCAGACGACTCCTTCGGCGGAGATTCCGACCTCTCCTCGGCAGTCTGCTTCGAGCCAAAGCCGATGTTCAGCTTCACCTTCTCGCCCTCCTTCCGCTGTAGTTCTCTAGCCTCCGGGGGCACCTCTTCATTCGCCTCGGCAGCAGCACGCTGCGCTCTCTCAATCTGCTCCTGTATCTGTCGCTTCTCTCGCTCTTCGTCACCCTTATCCTGGCGCTCTTTCTTCATGATCGCCTCCCGCCGTCTGAGCGTTTCCGGGCTGTTATCGATCCAGGAAATGAAAAGGCCCTTCTCGGTCTCCTCCACGCGACAGATTCCTTCCCGTCCCAACCACGCTGCGAATTGCGTGAGGCTCGTCCATCGCGTGGCATTCATGTGCAAGTGGTGCCGATCGGCGATATACTCCTGATAGAACTGGTTGACGTGGATCTTCTTCTCGCCATGGGTCGTCTTGAGGAGGTTGATAAAATCGCGCACGAACTGCCGGCTGTACTCGTCGATGTGCTTCTTGGGATCTTCGCCGATCAGCAGCATCTGCCGAACGTGGCCCTCGCTTTGGACATGGCTGTAGTGGCGATCGAGTCAGTATATGCGGGTTCTGCCTGTAACTAAGGTCGTTTCGTAGTACTTACCACTTGAAGCCATTCTCATCACGCATCTGTTTCTGACACGCCTGGCAGTACCATCGTAGCCGCCCTAGGCCTTTCTGCACCACAGTGTTAGTTCCATGTCTCGTCTAGGGAATATGGCAGGAGATCACATACGGCCTTGAGCTGTTTGCTAATCGCCTTGGTTGTTCCCGCCTCCGCCCGAGGCATCGTGGCGACTGCGAGGAATAGCTATTTAGGATGTAAAGGTTGTGTGAGAGAAGGTGAAACCAGGGCGTTGACGGCTCCTGTGAAATGTGGCGATGGAGGAGCGCCTATCGACACTGGGAGACTCGCGATTCATGGAGCGCAGCTTATATAAAGTGTCACGTGACCTTCAGTCGTGGCTTACCCATCCGTCATCGAGGGTAACTACAGTACGAACGACCGCGGCATACGGAGTGCATATAGTAGTTTCTGAGCAATACTTGCACATTCCACTTGGTCCGGTTACTCTATACTACGACTAGACCTCATATTGAAATCATAAATTTGTACAGTGTGAGGAAAGCAAGCGAACAATAGAGAGATGAAACAAATCCTTATCCCATCACAATGCTCAATAGATTCACACATTTAAATAATGCCACAGCGTAGCAAGCACGTCATCGCCTGACTCCATCGATCCTCCCTGCTCTGCTTCTGATTTGATAGGATGTTACGAGAATGACATCCTCACCTACCCAGCAAAGAATACATACGTCAAGCAGATTAAAATGAAGCATCAAGGGTGTAACTTCAGCGGTTCTGAATAACTCTAAAATCTCCAAAACCAGAAAGATTTTTATCGTTATTTTTCTCACCTTCCAGCTCCCTAGGCTTGCTTGGTCGATATGGCTGTGTCCAGCCATCACAAAGCATAGTCATGGATTGCTGCCGGTCCGCTCTCGTTGTACTCGACGCGGCTGAGGAAGCCCTTACTCAGTCCCTGATCGAGCACAAAGATGACCTTAGCGGCAACCTGTGCACCCAGGAAGATTGCTTCCTCCATTCCATGACCCCGGCCGCCAGAAGTACCATCGGCAGTGTTGCTCCCGCCCGCTCCTGTGGCACCGGGTGCGTTGCTGTTGCCCTGGTCCTTCCATTCGGGGAAGTACTCGGGTGGCTTGAGCGCCTTGACAGACGTTGGGGTCTGTGAGTGAGCCGTTGAGCTATGGTACGAAGGGGCATTTGGGTCATTGTTAGCTGTTGCAGGATTTGCATTCTGGTTGGTGGGGGTATTGGCATGGGTCGCGGCGACGAGAAGGGGGTTGACGCCGTGGGCGGCAGGATGATGGGCAGGTCCCGGGGTCTGACCGGGATTGGCAGGAGTGTTCGTCCCGCCGGTAGGGAGAGGGGTGGAAAGATTGGAGGGTAATTCGGAGGTGAACATCGTAGCGGAGGGAGAAATCATGTATTTCTGCATGAGAGTAGCGACGAGCGCTTGGGTAAAGCCTGCATATCATGGTCAGCATAAGCTCCACATATACTTTGGATGCGACAGACTCACCTTTTATCTTGCTGCCGTTTCCAAGGACGATCAGAGACTCCCAAAGCTCTTTCCGCTTCGCGGGATCTGGTACAGAGAGGATGGTGTGATGGATCTGGGCCGCAATGTCGTCGAGAATACCGCCGCTTAAGCGGTCCGACTTTTCCTTGCTCGGGGTCGTCAAGAGGAAACGCTCAACGCCGACCTCGATATCACGCTTTTGACGAATGTATCTCGCGGAAGTGCCATCTGTCCCATTTTCGGGTTCGATTTTAACATACTCCTGGAACTGGAACGTCGCTTTCTCCTTCTTTGAGTTTGGAAGACGGGCTGGCTTATTCGCGTCTTTCTCTCCCGCACCTCCTTTCTTAGCCTTCTCCCTCTCTGCCTTCTCCCTCTCCCTCCTCGCAAGATATTCACTTGTGTTGCCGGTGACGATGGCAGCCACGTTCAGCACGCCCTCATCATCCTCCAAATTTCCACCTTCGGTTCCCGTTTGAGTGTTGTACCCAGGCCCACGGGGAATCGTATTGTTCGGCAAACCGTTGGAAGCGCCTGTTGATGCTGAAGCAGCGGGATTGCCATCCTGCTGAGCAGCTTCTCCAGGCAATGGCGTTCCAGGAGGCAGAATTTCGGTGATATTGCTTCGCTTGAGCTGTTCACACATTTCCCGTGTGAAGCCCTTGGGTCCCAGAAGCTCCACTAGCCGATCAGTCATAGCCTCTCCACCACACCCTTCCACCGCGACGCCCCTTCCATGTTCATTAACGATGAAGTCTGTCACAGCGGTGACATCCACCTTCCCATGTCCGACATCTACCACCGTGGCTGTCGCGGTCCCGTACGCATAGCAGGCGGCGAGCGCAGCGTCCATGAGACAGAAGGCAGGGGTCTTGAACTTTTCGAAGACAAACTGGGTGATGATCTCGCGATCCCGTGCTGACCAGACGGGCTCGGCTATGAGCATGATAGGTGTGTGGAACGGTGGACTCAAGGTGTTGTAGATGTGCGTCAGGAGAGACAAGAAGCAAGGCCAGTCGACAATACGTCCGTTCTGTATCGGATACACCGCGCCCTCATCCGAAGTAATATCCTCCTCGTACACGATCTCCTCGACCGTTTCCTGTTTTGACTCCTCTTTCCCTTCCGTGCCTTCTGCGCCTTCTGCGCCCTCTGCTTTCTCTGTTTCCCCTGCTTTGTCTGCCCCCTCTGCTTTGTCTGCCCCCTCGGCTTTCTCTGCTCCCTCCGCTCCCTCCGCGGCCTCAGTCATCTGTGCGTCCTCCGTCTTGTCTTCTGTCTTCTCTGCTTCTTGTGGCTTCTCTGCCTCCTGTGGCTCGGTAGACGGGGCATCCTTCATTTCCACGTCCTCCTTAGGCGCGGTGGCGCCGTTAGTTTCCTTGACGACCACATGTCGCTTCTCACGGATCTTATAGGGTTCGAATTCTCCCTTTTTCTCTGCGGGGAACATGCGCGTGGGGAAGCGAAACCGAGCCGGAGTGAAGGACTCGGGCAGACCCAATTGCGCCAGGGTCGTTTGCGATCCTGGCGCAATTATCTGGAGGAAGTTAGCGATTCAAAACTCAGGGAACAGGGGATGTGGAGCAGAAATTGCGCCAGCATGTGCAGGACTTACCAAGATGTGCTCGTCCTTAAAGGGCGGCATCCTGAGGACCACGACTTTGTGGTTGTCTGGAGTGTCGCGATGAAGATACCTGGAGCTCCGCGGTGTTGGAGCTCAACCTTCTGCGCGCCGCGAGGTTTGCGTCCCTGGCGCCCCGCCCAGTCGGGTTTAGCGCCATCGGCGCCTCTCGGCCCTAACGCAGAGATCGCCCGCTCCCAGTTGCCACACTGAGTTGCTGGTTCTCCAATAAAATGAGATGCTGAGATCTATGCAAGAATATTGTTCCTAGCATCTGGAATTATTTTATATTCGAGATTGCTAAAATTGACAAGTCATCCTGTTTCTTATTTGTATGTTTTATCAAAGAAAAACGATGAAAAGTGAAACAGCAGTAACTGCTCTTTGATCAAGAGAAAGGCAAAGTTATCGTCCTCGGGCAGACTGTCAACCTCCTGATTCTAGCCTTGAGTTGCCTCGAGTAACAGTTAGGCGCGCTTGTTGTTGAGAAAGCTTCCCGTATTTTGATTTAAAAGGGCTCGCTAAGCCCAATACCGAAAAGCCCAAGCAAGTCATCATGTCCCAGTCATGGCAGGTCATTGCAAAGAGGTGTGATTCTTCGGCCATGAAGTCCACGTGTAGAAGCAGTTGAGCGTATCAAAGATCAAACATCAATGTCTGTCGACCGATGTAAGAACCACAGTTTTAAGTCCATAGCGTCAACGCGCTGTTTGTTGCACATGTATCTGTTCCGCACTTTCACAATTTGTAGTTGTCGGGACAAGCGCTGTATAAGATGCTGCTGGTACCACTGCCGTGAGTTGCTGAAGCCCTTCCCGGATCTTATATCACCCAGAAGCTTCTCGACGGCATACTTGATGGGCACTTGCTCCGTGGAGTGGATTCCCCTCACATGATTCATCATCTCGTCCAGTTTCCTTCGGCGGAATGCTAGTTTCTGCTCTTTCTCACTATCTCTCTTTCTCTGTAACCCTAGACGCTCATCCAAGCACGGTCCGCAGAAAGAGGTAACGATGTAGGAACGGACACCCTTGCGATCGTGGGATAGTTTAGAATCCAGATGCTCGGTCGGGAGGACTTTGCAAATATCACAGATAGGACTCCTTGCGCTTTCCCTACACTCGGGGCAGTCGCAAGGCCTACCCCAGTCGCAATTGGCGAGATATGGAGGGTTGGTGTGGTAAGATCTAGCGACGATACTGGGTCTCAAGGACACGACATGCCTAGTGACCTTGCTGCAGTTTCTCGTGGCAGCTAAGCTAAGGACGAGCCGTCTAAAACATTTTCGTATAGGTGCCACGGTGTCAAGACTGGTTCATATGTTATGAACGGATCGCGCTGATGGATAGATAACAATGAACTCGAAGTTTGAGAGTTGGCGTATCACCAGGCAGCGAAGGCACGGTAGTCGGGGAAGATGGTATGGCTGACGCCGAAGAGGCGTCCACCCAGCTCGTGTGTGCGACTGTCTGGTCTCTTGGCTCTCATAAGAGAAGTTGATGAGGCTGTTCAGATTTCGGGAGAAATTGTGGTATGTAGAAGTTGCAGAAGTGCCGGGCGAGGAGGTGGCTCGCCAGGTCGCACCTGGTGACTACAACACTCGTGGCGGGCACGTGTAGGCACGGGACTCGTTAGATGGTGTCAGACTGAGCGAACCTAGTAATCCGAAGATATCACGGTGAAGCTTTGATTCTTTCGATCTACCTAGCTAGCAGTCTATTGTACTGTTGACTTCTCTTCGGTCCTTCGCCATATCCTCCAGCAAAGGGCCTTACACTTCCCAGCTAAAGAGCTCTGTCTATTCCAGCGGCTATTAATAACTATAACTGTTATATAAGGGGGGCGGAGTCGATTGTGCTAGTCAGATTTGGAGAGCTTATACCTGTCTTCATTCTAAAACTACTGCTATTAACAGCTGGCTTTCAGAAGTCTCTATAACGAATGCCTATTTACCATCCGACTATATAAGAGGGCTCATAGAAGTTTTAACTGATTCATGTCAGGTTTTAATAGCCCATCAGAGATCTAATGAATATACTCTTCTTGAAAGATCTACTAGATTTTATGGTGCCTATTGCAGGCAGCAATCTAGAGCTTCTAAACATTATAGAGCCTATTTTAATAGGGACTTTGGCACTGACATCACTATATGTACCTTCTAGAACTAGGAAGCATCGCCCCCAAATTTGAGGGACTAAGATTTTAGACGGACCTCATAGTCGCTGATCAAGCTTCCCAGAAGGATCTGATGCTGCACTGCTCATACCATCTACGAATTCCCGGCAATAAAATATGACAACTGAGGCATATTTACTGCATCCACTATTGCTCATAGGGTGGGTGACTCCGGGTGAGATAGCCCAGTTTACGAACCTGGGCATTCTCTGCCCGCATTTTGGAAAATGAAAGGAAATTCAACTTTTCCTGAAACACAAAGATGCACACATATTACTCATGCATTAAGATGCCACCGAAGTGTGATGCCTCAAATCGAAAGGACCAGCCCATCTTCCTGTATCAAATGAAATGCACCACACCGGCCATTTCCTGAGAACTCCAGAAACCCCAAAAACTCCCAAAGCCCCGTTTATGACCAGCATATTCAACATAATATTATCGCTGAACGGCCCCGCCGAAACGTCATTCCACGGCGGCGTTGTACTTCTCCGTTGCAGAACGGAAGAGTTCCTGCTGCTGTCGCAGAAGCTCTTCCTCCGTTAGACCGCTCTGTTCCATCTTGCTTTGCTTCTTCTCGCGTGTCTGCATTGGAATAGGATCAGTAAATGCATTCCCTACCAGCGTACCGAAGCGGCAGACAAGAACGTACTTTCAACTGCTCCTTGTGCTCCTCCGCGACGGCGAGCACGTCAGGAATATAGTCGGCGAATCCAAGGTCGCGCAGCGCCTTCTCCACGTGTTCGCATGCGATCGTCTTCTTAGCTTCCTTCTCACTGATATCGTTGGCCTCAGAGGAGATCAGCGTGATGAACTCGACGCAGCATTCCATCAGCAGGTCGCGCGCATCCTTGGAAAAGGTCTGGCCGGAGGATGGTGGAAGGATCTCGGAGATGATCTTTTGGACAGTCGCTTCACAGATCAAATTAGCCTAGCCTCACGCGACATATATGTAAACTCGATCATAGTATCAACAAAAAGGCGGAATATGGAGGGAAATTAGGATATGCTCAAGAGACTGGAGATGCGCGAGAGGCGCAATAAGCTGGCATAGGGCGAGGAAAAAGAAGACTGTGGATTCCCATGCGACGTACCTTTGGGAAGCGATAGATCGTCGTTCGCTACATAGATGACCATCGTCAGCTTTGTACCACGCAGATAGTCAAGAGACACAGTCAAATGAGTATAGACTTACAACTGAATTCCCTATCCGACATGGTGGGTCATATATTATTGTGAAAAATATTGTGGTGAATTAGGAGGGTTTTCCATTCAAGGTTGACTGCAAACGGACTGTACGAAAGTATCAAGGAAGCTCCCGGTCACTTCAGCTCCCTGCGTGGGGCCGGCCGAGGGAGCTTTCCTCTTAAATACAGCTTGTGACGCGCGTGGCCGGAATGGCAGAACTTGTCTCCCGTCGGGCTCCACTCCCACCCACTTTAGGTGCACCACTTTTTTTCACCTCGAGATTTTCTTTTTTTCCTTCTTTCTTCCAGTCGACAACGAACACAGACTTCATCCCTTCACGACGCCTGATACACTATCTGATGAATGTCGTCTATGAGTTATCTTCTACTAACCCTGTAAATGGTACGTTTGCACTTGCCGTCCCGATTTCCTATTACCATGATGAATTCCAGTGTCGCCCCTAGCATACAAACGAGCGAAGCTCCAGTGGTGATTACCTGTCCTTGCCAAACGGACCATCTGAATCTCATTATTCTCTTATTTTTATGTTTGTCGCTCAGCTATCAGAGTCCATTGCTGACATTTTCGAAGAGCTCCAGGTTGTAATCGAGACCTTACGGTTACGTAGAGACACATGCTTTCGGTCATCTACCTATTCGAGGTTTCCTGATAATGTACGTCACGGTGGAGTATGCTGGATGGTTTCTCCCCTTGGCACATGATGTTCGAAAATATGTACTATCAAATTCGGATCAGCAAATGACCGAAAACGCTACGCTCTTTCTGATGTTGTCCAGGATATAGCTTATTTTAGGTACCTCGGCAGATGTTGTTAAGAACAGCAACTGACTGAAGGACAGCATGGATCTGCAGGTTTCTGTCGGTCCATAGTAGGAAAAATTACAAGGTACGTTTACTTTTGCTTCCGGTTCTCCCAACAGACACATGATGAACACCAATACATTCCATGCTAAGTATGAAGATGCCTCTGCATCTAATGCTTAACACTATGTATTGCTTTTCATCTTTCGCCTGACGTCTATTCAAGTCTCTATACTGACTCCCATTGCCTTCTCTGGGATATTGGGTGCTGACGTTAAATAGTAAATAGATCGTAAATTCACGACTGGAAGGCCTCCAGCTCCTTGTCGTTCCATCTGCCTTGCGTCAGTATGGTTCTGCAAAGCTGGGATGTGAGCTTACGATAGGAACCGCCCACTCAGCGAGTTGGGCGCATCGAGCACAAGCTTCGCGATTACATCGCCAGGCTGCTCGGGCTTCAGAAGCTTGCGGTCCTTATGAGCATTGACGAATTTGGAGAGCATTTGCTCATCGAGGTTATTGAGATGGTCCTCTCTCAGTTCCCGCTGCATCTCCGTGTCGACCATCCCTGGTCTGATTGAGACGGATGTCACGTCGGGTTCCTCTGCGCCCAGTGTCAAGGCGAGGTGGTTCATGGCAGCCTTTGTGGCGCCGTACAAACCCCATCCCCTGTAGGCTGACACTGCAGCTCCTGACGAGGTGAAAATGATTTTCCCTTTCGATTCTCGAAGAGAAGGGAGAGCTGCCTTGACCTATAAATGTAGTTTTCCTTCAGTGTGCTGCGTGGGTGATTATGGTGTCAGAAGACAACTTACGAATGCGACAAGACTGATGAAGTTGACGTCGAAACCTTTCTTCCACTGCTCCGGGTCGGCATCGGCGATCTTGCCCACTTGCCCCAGGACCCCATGATTGAGGACTAGACCATCCAGCCGACCAAAGGATGCAAGTGCCAGGTCGACGGCCTTCTGACCGAATGACATGTCCGACAGGTCGCCGGCCAGCACTTCCACCCGGCCGCCGTACTGCTCCTTGAGCTTTTGGAGAGGCTCCTGGCTGCGGGCCAGGACGACCACATTGTTCGATTGCGGGGCCCTGAGCAGGTACTGTGCGACGGCCCAGCCGATCCCTAAAACACGTAGGAAGTCAGCAGCCTGGTCTTGAGCAGGATATGTCGTTGCTTACCTCTCGAGGCGCCTGTAACAATGATCGTCTTGCCGCCCATCTTGATTCAACTCCTGGTCTTTATTATTTGTCAGCTTGCCTGTTAATGGTAGCCCGGAATGCAGTGCATATTTCCAACAGGACGGACAACATAAGTTGAACATGAGCCATATAGAAAAGTCCCTCAAACGTAGATCGATCTGCTCTCAAACCAGGAACGTCTGCCTGTCTCGTCTTCCCGGGATTCCTGGAAGATCTCTCTTCTGCATTAATGCAGCCAAGGGATCGCAGCAGCTGTCAAAGTCCCGAAACAGCGACACCCGCCTGGATTGGGCACGATAGCAGCCAATCGTCAAAAGGAGACGATGACATATGACCAAAACAGAAGCAGAGAAATCAGATGTAGAAATATAGACAAACCCCTTCGCGCGTCCAAATCGACTCATACGCATCCAGATAAACATATAATGCTGTTCTTCAATGGCATGCTTGCCCGCTGCAATCGATTTATATAACAAACCCCCACAATGTACTCGAAACAAAATTAAAAATAAAAGGGGTGATCAATACATACCGTGGTCAATTGATATACGGAACTTTCCCGTGACAATAATGATAATCTCTGGATTAAATCCTCAACACGACTCGAATCACCCCGTCGGCGGAACTCTTAAGTCAGAAGGTTTTTGCGTCCCAGAAGACTCGGGTACCTCCACACCAAGAACGACGAAGGGAAAAAAAGGCCGAGTCTCGGCCCGGGGGACCCCCACCCCTCGCTTACTTGCATCATCGTGCGCTCAACGGCCTCGCGCTCAAGTTGCCCGTTCGGCGCCGGAGTACCACTTATTATTGTTTTGCCGAGCCGACACTGCCCGACAGAGTGCGGGGAACGCGGACGAGTACGAACACGAGAAAGCAGATAATGGCTTGGCTTGGTGGCCGATGGGATCTATGATTCGACTTGATTTAAACTAGATAAGGACGTTCCGTGACTAATTTTCTGGCGTATGATAGGCTGCTTTAGGGTCTAGATTCATCTTCTTACTTCATACACGCCCTGTGGGTGGCATTTGGGTTGTTTTCTATCTTAAACTGCATGTTCCGCTATATCCTGCAATCTGCCTTTCTATTACCTTGTGCAGCAAATCCAAAACTGCTGACTGCTGTTATGAAGCAGCTTGATTGAGAGCTCTGATAGAGTTTTGGAGTTTTGCGCTGTCGGCCTCGTGTGTGCTTTATATTTAGTCCTGTTGATCCCATTCCAATCACAATATAACATCAACATGTCGACTGTAATTCTCGGCGGAGGGATCATCGGCTGCTCAATCGCCTACTACCTCACGAGCGACTCGTCCCCCCACAAGACGGAGGAGGTCCACATAGTCGAATCCTCCTCCCAGCTCTTCAGCGCCGCATCGGGCTACGCGGCCGGCTTCCTCGCCAAGGACTGGTTCGCGTCCTCCGTCGCGCCCCTGGGCGCCCTGTCGTTCAACCTGCACCGTGAGCTGGCTGCTGAGCACGGCGGCGCGGAGAAGTGGGGGTACATGAAGAGCACAGCGCTCGGTCTGGATGTTGGCCACGAGCATTTAGGGGCGCGGAAGGGCGCTCGGGGCGACGACTGGTTGCGGCAGGGGACGAGCAGGAGAGAGGCCGCGGCGAGGTTGCAGGATCCGTCCATGACCGTCAAGCATGATGAGTCCCCGGCTTGGTTGACAAGGCAGGAGGGAGGCAGGGTCGAGAATATCAGCCATGGGGAGACGGCTGCGCAAGTGTTAGTTCAACCTGTTCCTACATTTCTCTGTCTTGGATATATCTTCCTATAAGTTTGATCATCCGTCATACGCATCTGGCTAACGATAACTCCAGAGACCCTCTCCGGCTCTGCAGATTCCTCATGGACACCGCCGTGGCCCGTGGCGTCAAACTCCACCAACCCGCACAAGCAACGTCCATCATCACCGACCCAAGGACAGGGACTCTCGACGGCATCAAGATCCAAGACCTGAACACCAAGACCGAGTCCATCGTCCCCTGCAGGAACCTCGTCATCTGCGCCGGACCCTGGACGCCCCACGTCTTCAAGACCCTCTTCCCTTCCTCGGGAGCCCGTATCCCGATCTCCCCACTGGCGGGCTACTCCCTCCTCCTGCGTTCCCCGCGACACACGCTCGACCACGAGCGCGAGCAATACGGCGGCCGAAGCCACGCCGTCTTCACGACCCACCCCACGTCGTGCGGCTTCAGCCCGGAGATCTTCTCCCGCCAGGGCGCCGAGATCTACATCGCGGGCCTGAACAGCTCGCAGATCCCGCTGCCCGCACGCGCGGAGGACTACCCCGCAGCCGTGCAGAGGGAACAGATGGACAAACTGAAACAGGTGGCGGTCCGCCTGCTGGGAAAGCCCGCAGAGGGGAGGACGGAGTCGTCCGACGACGTCCCGAACGTGGATGACCTGGAAGTCGTGCGGGAGGCGCTGTGTTTCCGGCCCGTGACGAACAGGGGCACGCCGATCGTCTCGCGGGTCAGGGATGACCTGCTAGGTGGGGACGTGAGGACTGGATTTGAGGACGGTCCGGGCGAGGGGAGAAAGAAGGGCGGCGTCTTCATCGCCTCGGGCCATGGGCCGTGGGGGATTTCGCTGTCGCTGGGGACCGGGAAGGTTGTAGCGGAGATGATTGATGATGTTGAGACGTCGGCGGATATCACGGGGCTGGGGGTCTGAGATGAAGACGGTGGGAGATCTCCAGAATTATATACAGATTCCTTATGTGGCAGTCTAGCTTTAGTAGCTAATTTGAACTATCTACCTTTTCTGATAGCGTGTATGTGTCCTGTTTCATGATTCGCAAACTTTGTCTGAATCCTAGAATCGAGGCCCAGCACGAAAAGCTCAAGCCATCGTCATATGATCTGGCTCTCTGTGCCATTGCCAAATAGACATGCGCTTGGATTATCTCAAGTACTAAAATCAAGCACGGAAAACACTGTCATCAGTTTATTGTAACCTCGTCTTCAGGCTGCAATTGGTTGCCTTGTTCTTCTATAACTTGGTGTACCCATTTCAATTGTTAGTTTACAGATTAAGAAAACTGTAAAGCCACGATAGACGTGGCGGAGAAGAATCCATGGATGTGTTCGACATGGGTGTTGTAGACTCTTGGCACCCATTTACGCGGGTCGCGTCCGCCGAGTCCGTCGCGTCGGCAGACGGACAAAGCACCAACGAGCAATTCTGCTCGTAACACCTAAACACCCGCTTCTGAAATTCTTTCAATATTTGAAGTAGTTTAGATACTACTCAAATTTCAAACTATCTTTGATGGTATTATACCCGCGATGTCCTACGACCTGGACGAGGACGGCTACAATGACAGCAACCGCGCGTTTCTGCAGGCCTTCATGGCGCGCTCGACCATGACCTTTGAGGAGGCCAAGCCTGTGCTGGCGGCGATATTTTCGGCTCATGGTGCGCTTTTCCTTACCTTCTTATTCCAAAAATTTTTGAGACTAACTTAGTGACTTGGAACAGAAGGCCGCCCCGTCCTCCCCGAAGACATCACGCAGGCAGACTTCTCCTCGTACATCGCCGCCGCCAACACCGCCATCTCCCCCTTCGACCTCGAGATCCGCAGCACTCTGCACCAGGTGCCCAAGGGCGGGGACCCGAGCGGCGGCGCCGAGCGCGTCTACGCCCTCGTCAACACGACCGACGACCCGCTCACGCAGCTCGCGACGACGTACACCGCGGACGAGATCGCGTTCGTGAAGCGCGTGCTGGACGCCATGTTCGAGACGTACAACACGCGGCGGTGCGAGGCCATGGTGGTCTCGGCGATGCAGGCGATGCAGCTCGCAAAGGTCCCATCGGACGCGAGCCGGCGGGAGTCGAGCGGCGCGGCCACGCAGCAGCAGAGTCAGGGTCAAGGAGGAGGGGCGGCGCAGTCGCTGAGCATGACGCAGGCGGAGAGCGTCATGAACCGGCTGGTGGAGGAGGGGTGGTTCGAGAAGAGCCGGAGGGGGTTCTACAGCCTGAGTCCGCGGGCGCTGATGGAGCTGCGGGGGTGGCTGGTCGCGACGTACAACGAGGAGGATGAGGACGGGCGGAGGGTCAATCGGATCAAGTTCTGCGCGGCGTGCAAGGATATCATCACGGTGGTGAGTTACAATCTCCTAGGATTTTCATGACGATCCCGGAAAGCGTGAAAATTTACTCATGTGGGTGTTAAAATAGGGCCAACGCTGTGCCAACCGCGACTGTCCCGGCCGGCTGCACGACATCTGCATCCGCAACTTCTTCCGCATGCAGCAGGCGGAGAGGTGCCCCGTCTGCAAGGCCCCCTGGCCCGGGGACAAGTTCGTCGGGGAGCGGGCCGTCACCACCACGGAGCGGCACATGCAGGGAAGGCGGCGGAGCGGAAACACCCAACAACGGGACAGCGGAGTCGGGCCGAGCGCGCGGGCTGTCGAAGACGATAATGCGGACGAGGATGCGGCTGGCTGAGGTATGGGTTTGCTGAGGGAGCGATGGTAATTCTACGGTATTATTCTCCGGCGGCGTGATCTTCCGTACGTCGTGTTGCCTGTCCCGATTGGGTTACCTGTCTACGCCCGCCTTGCGCCATTGTCCTGGATGGATTCAGACAGGGGATGCCGTAATTCGACTCAAAGCAGGGCAGGGTAGCTCGTGATAACCGCGCACACCGCGTCAGAGACTCGCGTCTACTAGCGAAGAGCTGGTGATGGAATCTCGCCCGGCAATCCTCCGACAGCTGGGACTGCTCTCTTCGAGGAAGAGCATTTTCTACAGAACCACGGCAGAGGTTCCAGGAGGTTACTTGAAAAGAATATACCCCATTGCTGGAAGAACATACAATTACAACTCTTGTGATTATTCCAGACATACTAGGATGATCTGTCAAATGCAATAATACCAAGGGCTCGTGGCTGAGCCATCCGTGCCGTGTCTCATTAGAATCTGCACTCTGTGTAGATAGACGAAGAAAATAAACTTCGGATCCATCTGACGCCAGCGGGAGCTGATGAAACATCACAATACAACATTTTTTTTTTTAAAAAAAGTCCCTAGACAGTCCCAAAATTCCGCAGTCTTGCAAGAACCGACGCGACGATGGAGGTTCGGTATCTTCCATTATAATTGCTCAAGTCCTGAGATTTGGAAGACTTTGAGGATACTTCATATGGCTTATCTACGTTGCTTATTCTGCAAATTACGGTTGAATAGGATGCGGATTGTCGGGTGAAATGTCCCTGCCATACTCCGCGGTGGATGATGGGTGGGACCTGGTGTGAGATCCGGCAAAAGCACGGACATCGAAGCACTGATCTAGACCCTGACAGGGGTCTGCGTAGGGTCGTCTGGACAGTCCATATGGACTTGTGGAGTGCTCTGTAGAGTCCGTACAAATCATGGGAAAGATCCCCACGGGATTGGATTGGGATGGAGGAACACGAGGGACGACTGCCCTGCCTAGGCCGAGAGAAAAGAAAAAAATGAGACGAAATTCAGGACAGGAGGGGAATGATGAACGCAGCTTTTCACTTCACAGAGAGAAAGAAAAAGAAAATGACGCGCAATATTATTCCAGCGTCCAATACCACAAAGAGGCATATACGTCGTATGCTAGGTGCGGACGGAGCGGACAAGCGCCGAGCGTAGCCGCGCTAGCCCCGAGCCGCGACTCGTGAGCGCGGCGCCAAAACTTTGACCACCCCACGGGCGCGGTCGTCTGACTCAGCCTCCATCAGTTTCCCTCGCGTCTCCCCGTTTGTTCTCTGTCATCTCCATGCCGATCGTCATCTTCTGCACTGGTCAGGTTTCTCGCAGGCTCTCATGGCTCAATGGCAATCTCATATTCTGAGGAGTCCGCTCAGACATCAACCGGCTTCCCGGGGGACAGACAGACGGCGGGTCCTCGAGCGCCCCAGCGGCCCCTGCGGGCTAGCCATACTATCGACCGGCCAAGAGCATCGGCTCTCTCTTCCAGCTCGCCAGGATGCCGTGTCTGCCGGCTGAGCGGAAATAAGTCGGCTTCTCCAGACCCCGTATCGCTCCCCGCCAAGCGTGCGCGTCGGCATCGCGCTGCCGTGTGGGGGCGGCGTTTTCCCCGCAACGGCTGGCGCTGAGCATCGCCAGGCCCGTTCCTTGCGTCTTCCACGCGTGGATCGTGCTGGGGCTCTTCCAGAACCTTCCTCCCATTCGTCCTTGGAGAGGCAGGTCCTGACGATCTCGGCGCGGCGCCATGCCCGTCTCGATGCCTCGTTACCCGGGCCGGCCGCGGCAGGGGTCCGGAGCGTTCCCCAGCGCGCATCCCCGGCCGCATAAGTACTTAATGGGGGAGTGCTGCGCCGGTTTCCCCCTGGTCTCTTGTTCCTCCAGCCTTGCGTTGCTGGTCTGGGTGAAGAAGGTTGGTCCAGGAAGACGTTCGTTTTTGGAGAGTTGGAGCTGCATGAGCACTGAGATCAGGGATTGACCACGTGAAGAGCGCCCTCTAGCCTGGACTGCTGTGCAAGATGCAGCCCAAGGTCGGTGTCAAGGCTTTCTCCTAGCTTCTACCAGGCAAAAGGCTGACTCTCGCAACAGCTTCTGGCTTGCAGCCTGCTGACAGGCCTGCTGCACCTTTCACCCGCATCCGGCCTGCCGCACGATGCCCGCGTCGCCAAGGTCCTCAGAGCATACACGGCCCCAGGCGCCCTCGAGAGGCGTGATGGAAACGCGACCGGCATCTACGAGACCAAGTTCCCCGGCGTGACCTGGGACCAGGAAAACTGGCGCATCACGACCACCACCCTCGACCAGGGCCACTACCAGTCCCGCGGTTCCGTCGCCAACGGGTACCTTGGCATCAATGTCGCCAGCGCCGGTCCCTTCTTCGAGCTCGATGTCCCCGTGGCCGGTGATGTCATCAACGGCTGGCCGCTCTACTCGAGGCGCCAGACGTTCGCGACCATCAGCGGCTTCTACGACCTGCAGCCTGAGACCAACGGCACCAACTTCCCGTGGATGAACCAGTATGGCGGCGAGAGCGTCATCAGCGGTGTGCCGCACTGGAGCGGCCTGATTCTCGATCTGGGGGATGACACCTACCTGGACGCGACGGTCGACCACGAGACCATCTCGGACTACAGCTCGACGTACGACTACAAGGCCGGTGTGCTGTCCTGGTCGTACACCTGGACTCCCAAGAACGACAAGGGCTCCTTCAAGATCACGTATCGCCTGTTCGCCCACAAGCTCCATGTCAACCAGGCGGTGGTGCGCATGGAGATCACGCCGACGGCCAAGACAACAGAGGCCAAGGTCGTCAACGTGCTCGATGGATATTCCGCCGTGCGCACCGACTTCCGGGACTCGGGCGAGGAAGGCGGTGCCATCTTCTCCGCCGTGAGTCCTTGGGGGATCAGCAATGTGACGGCCTACATCTACGCCATCATGGGCGGCTCCGACGGCGTCAATATGCACAAGACTACCCTCGTCAAGGACAAGCCGTATATCCACTCGAACGAGTCGTCCATCGCGCAGGCCGTCGATGTCAGCTTCACACCCGGGAAGACCGTCACCATCACCAAATTCGTCGGCGCGGCCTCGTCCGACGCGTTCCCGAACCCGAAGAAGACCGCCAAGGAGGCGGCCAAAAGGGGCCTGAAGAGCGGCTATGAAGCGCTGCTCCGCTCGCACGTCTCGGAGTGGGCTTCGGTCATGCCTGACTGGTCCGTCGACGACTTCACCTCCCCGGAGGATGGCAACCTTCCCGCGGATGACTACATCGTGGAGTCCGCCATCACGGCTGTCACCAACCCGTACTATCTCCTGCAGAACACGGTCGGCAAGAACGCCATCCGTGAGGCCTCCAACGCTCCGCTCAACGAGAACAGTATGTCGGTTGGTGGTCTTACCTCCGACTCGTATGCCGGTCTGATCTTCTGGGACGCGGACATCTGGATGCAGCCCGGCCTTGCTGCCTCGCATCCGGAAGCTGCTCAGTGCTATACCAACTACCGCATCGCCAAATACCCACAGGCCCTCTTGAACGCGAAGACTTCGTTCGCCGGTTCCAAGAACAAGACATACTTCTCTCCTGAGGCCGCGATCTACCCCTGGACGAGCGGCCGGTTCGGCAACTGCACGGGCACGGGCCCCTGCTGGGACTACCAGTACCACCTGAACGGCGACATCGGGCTGTCGTTGATCAACCAGTGGGTGACCAGCGGAGACACCGAGACGTTCCGCGAGAAGATGTTCCCCATCTACGACTCGATCGCGACGCTGTACTCCAACCTGCTGGAGCGCAACGGAACCAAGTGGACGCTGACGAACATGACCGATCCGGTAAGCTGGGCCTTGCCGGCAGATTGGACTCAAGCTGACATTTGCTTCAGGACGAATATGCCAACCACGTCAATGCGGGTGGTTACACGATGGCGATGATCGCGGAGACGCTGCTGTACGCCAACGCGTTCCGGAAGGAGTTTGGGCTCGAGCAGAACAGCACCTGGAACGAGATGGCGGCCAACGTGCTGATCCTGCGCGAGCAGGGTGTCACGCTCGAGTACACGACCATGAACGGCAGCGCGGTCGTCAAGCAGGCCGATATCGTGCTGAACACCTTCCCGTTGGACTACAACAACGACTACACCCAGCAGGATGCGCTGACTGATCTGGACTACGTGAGTGAAACCGTCATTTCACAGCATCGAAGGGGGATCAAGAGTGCTAATAAGAGATAGTATGCCGGAAAGCAATCTCCTGACGGGCCCGCCATGACATGGGCAATCTTCTCTATCGTGGCCAACGAGGTCTCGCCCTCCGGCTGCTCGGGGTACACATACGCCCAGTACTCCTACGACCCGTACATCCGTGCGCCGTTCTTCCAGTTCTCCGAGCAGATGATCGATAATGCTTCCATCAACGGTGGCACGCACCCCGCGTATCCCTTCCTGACCGGCAGCGGCGGTGCTAACCAGGTCGTCCTGTTCGGATACCTTGGTCTGCGTCTGCTTCCCGACAACGTCATCCACGTCGACCCCAACCTGCCGCCGCAGATCCCGTATGTCAGGTACCGCACCTTCTACTGGCGCGGATGGCCCATCGCCGCGACCTCCAACTACACGCACACCACGCTCCGCCGGGCGACGGAGGTGCCTAAGCTCGACACGGCGGACCCGCGGTTTGCGAACGTCTCGATCCCCGTGCACGTCGGCTCCGAGGCGAACGTGACGGTTTACCAGCTGCCGGTCAATGGAACCCTGACTGTTCCGAACCGCCAGATCGCGTCTATCAACACCGTCGCGGGCAACGTCGCCCAGTGCCAGCCCGTCCGGTCCAGGGCGGAGTTCGAGCCAGGCCAGTTCCCCATTGCCGTGGTGGACGGCGCCTCGTCGACCAAGTGGCAGCCCTCGTCTGCGGACCAGGTCAGCTCTGTGACGGTGTCTCTGCCCGAGTCCAAGCTCGGCACCGCGATCTCCGGCTTCTACTTCGACTGGGCCCAGGCGCCTCCGGTGAACGCCAGCGTCATCTTCCACAACGTCTCGCTGGACGACCCGGCCGCCTCGTTCTCCTTCTCGTCCAACTCGTCCAGCTCCAGCTACTCGGTCGTCACGACTCTGTACAACATCCGCCTCTCGGACCCGTACGACCCCGAGACCACGGACCTGGACAAGATCCAGGTCCCGCGCGGCAACACCACCAACGTGACCCTCTCCGAGCCCGTGCCTGCCCCGCGCTTCGCGACGCTCCTGATCGCGGGTAACCAGGCGCTCGGCGAGGCCGAAGTGCGCGCCAAGAACGGCACGGGCGCAACCGTCGCCGAGTGGGCGATCCTGGAGGCGTCAGCCGCGTCTGACAGCAGCGAGTTCGCCAAGCGGAAGATCAACTCGAGGAAGCTCGGCGCTCTGGCCGGACGCTATGACCGGCGGGTCTGGACGCCGCGTCGCGGTTCGACTGTGGCGTGGGCGTGAGCGTGAGCATGAGCATGATCCATGAGCCATGAGCCACGGAGACGAAGGAATGATGAGGTTCAGGAGATGGATTGATTGATGGACCATGATATAATATGGCATGTAATGTACATGTATGTACAAGTGCACATGTATATCAGATGAACAGCTAGGTATTTATATAATTTATAATTACTTAGCTCAGTTAATGTAAATTAAAACTATTTTGCAATTCCAAATTTGACAAAATAGATATAATACCAAAAAAGCAGCATCAAATCGAATCGAATGAAATCCACAAGGCTGTTTACCCCCCCCCCCCCCCCCTCCCTCGGGCCCTGTCGAAGTTCTATCTATGTGATTGTGTCTGTCTGTGGACGGGACAGGAAGGAAGAAAGGGGGAGGGGGTGCACCAGGTACGTAAATTCTAATTCTGATTCTGATTTTTTTAGACTCATCCGACTTATTATTATTTTTTTTAAGAAAAAAAAATCCCCTTCAGCTAGCTTTTCCCTCCTATACTACTCAGGGAGCTTTGGAGGGTATGCCGATTCAATAGATAGATAGATAGCCTTTTAAAATGATCCTGATTCTGACCTGACTCCTCATCCTGATGCTTCCCCCTTCCTCCCTTCCTTCCGCTTTGCCTTCTCCACTCACTCAATCTAGGATTCCAAGATTCAGATTCAGAATCTCCGGACTCTGCAGACCAGACCAGATCCGACATGTATACATATACAAGGATACATGTATACATGTATGTGCATTACAGCTCAGCTACTGCTAGTTCTGCTGAGCTCCATTGTGTGCCAGGTTAAGGTAAAGAAAGAATAGGTAAGAACAGGTAAGAATAGGTAGATAGATAGCTAGCTAGAATGGCAGACAGACTTGGACAGGCTTAGACAGGGTGATGATCTGATCATGGTTCTGTCTTGTCTGTCTGTCTTCCTGTCCGGGAGGGCGGCGTTCGGGCATCTGTTGCTGTGGTAGTGAATTGGCGGACTCTATTAAGCCTCTAATTAGGGAGGCGGACTGGACAAAAGGGATTTGTTGGGCAGAGAACCTAGACTGAAGCGGCTGTAATGCGGCGAGTAGGAGAAACAATTATTAACTCAAGTTTCATACACAAAGATCCAAGCGATAGAGTAGAGTGAGGCCTCAAAGATGACCTGAGCCTGCCGTATGCTCAGCGAACATCTCCCGAGAAGCCTCCCAAAAACCAACTCACAAGAACGTAGGTGATGTTGTTGTTCCTCCTGTTTTCTCTCTAAGTAGGGGAAAACATATATTGTCAAGGTCAGTCCTCCGGTGGTCCTGAAGCCTGTCCGCGGAATTCCCCGATACAGTAGTATTGCATGGAATGGCTGGCATCCATCGGATCGCGGAAGAAGGCATAGAGCAGAGCAGAGCAGATAGAGAGAAAGAGAAATGGAAATATATATGTATATATATATTTTCTGATCTCGCATTAAATTAAGGAATTAACATTGCTACTACTACTATTAAAAAAGCACAAAGAACGAAATGAAAACAGGATTATTAATTTTTTTTCACTATGTTGGTTAATTAATTGGAGCAAGGAAATTAAGTACATGAAGAAAAAGAGAAGAAAAAAGTACATAAAACGAAAGTAGTTGAATTATAAATTTGACGATTTAATGAATCGATGAAGAATCGAGTACAGAGAGAGAGAAGTTATCGAATTCATGCTTTGCATGTATGTACAAACTGCACCTATCCTAGGTACCAAATGTAGGCAGATCACTCAGCATCCTCGTCAATCGCGAACCGGTCCAGGAACTTGAACGTCCGCAGACCGTCCCTGACGCCATTGATGAAGCTGTCGGTCGTCGAGTTGGCGACGTACACGCCGGCCCGGGTCGTCGAAATCTCCGCTGCGTCGAGCGCCTTGGCGCCGCTGCCGAGCGCCCCGACCGGCTTGCCGTAGCGGAACCCGTCGACCAGGATCTGGAGCGGGCGGCCCGCGGGGTAGAGCGTCGCGGTGGTCGAGTTGGCCGGCCTGGCGGTGAAGCTGTCGCGCGCGAAGAGGCCCTCAGCGCCGTTGGCGACCAGGATGGCGTCGAAGTTGACCGCGTCGGCGGCCGAGTAGGTCTCGTCGACGCCGTCGGCGAGGCGCTCCGCGACGACCTTGACGTCGACGTTGTCCGCCGCGAAGCTGGCCTTCAGGCTGGCGGCCTGCTTGATCGAGTCGGGCTTGTTGACGGTGGCGAGGACCCCGACCTGCAGGCCGTCGAGTCTGGCGAGCGGCTTGCCGAACACCCCGACGTTGGCGGTCTTGTTGTTGTGGTAGAAGGTTGGGTCTGGCTCGGGCTCCGCGACACCGATGGCCCGGGCGACTCTCTTGGCGAGGTTGTTGCTCACGCGGTTCAGCTGGATGATGACGTTGTTCTTCACGACGTCGCTCGTGATGTGGGCCGTCTCAAAGCGGATCGCGTTGATCAGGAACTGCTGCTCCGCCGGCACGAGGGAGTTGTAGAACAGACGAGGCTGCGACCAGACGTCGGCGAAGGTTGAGCTGACGGCGCGCACAAGCCTGCCGCTTGCCGTCCGGCCTGGAGTCGTGAAGAAGCCCTTTCCGACCGTCTGGTTGGCCTGCTTGGGGGAGCCGTTGTTCAGAGTGTTGGGGGTGTACGCCGCCTTGTTCAGGGGGATGTACATTTGCGCTGTTGCCGTTAGAACGCATCATATAAAAATGCATAAAGAAAGGAATACATGGGCTAGCATACCGGCTCCGTCACGGTTGTTGTTGTGAATTGGAGTGCGTGGCCGGTTGATGGGGATCTGCTCGAAGTTCGGACCTCCGTGGCGGTTGAGCTGGGTGTCGAGGTAAGAGAAGAGACGTCCCTGGAGCAGAGGGTCCTCGGTGAAATCAATGCCACGGACAACGTGACCCGGTTGGAACTGTTGCAAGTTAGCACTTCAGCAACGAGCAACCGAACACGGTGGCGAACTGACCATGATCTGTTCAGTCTCGGCGAAGTAGTTCAGCGGGTTGCGGTTGAGCTGCATCTTTCCGAGCTTCGTGATGGGCACGTATTCCTCGGGAACGATCTTGGTCGGGTCCAACAGATCGAAGCCAAAGCGCAGCTGGTCTTCCTCATCCATGATTTGCACGCCGAGCTAGGCCATTATTTAGCATCTGGCACATCCATACATAGCAGGGAGAGCCTACCTCCCACTCAGGGTACCTTCCAGCCTCGATTGCGTCCCACAAGTCCTGGCGGTGATAGTCCGCGTTCTTTCCAGCCACGGCCTGTGCCTCTTCCCACACAAGGCTCGCCTTGCCCTGCAGCGACGTCCAGTGGAACTTGACGAGCTTGGAAGCTCCATCGTCCGTCACAAAGCGGAAGGTGTGGATGCCGAAGCCATCCATGTTCCTGTAGGAACGAGGAATGCCATGACCGGCCATAGCCCAGAACAGAGTATGCAAAGAGCTCGGCTGCTGGCTGAAAAAGTCCCAGGCAGAGTCATGGGCGGTTGCGGCCTGAGGGATCTCGTTGTTCGGGCTGGGCTTGACAGCATGGATCAGGTCGGGGAACTGGATCGCATCTTGAATGAAGAAGACAGGGATGTTGTTGCCGACAATGTCTGCTGGCTGTCAGATCGAGAACATTTAAAGAGAGCATGATAGTTGCCTACCGAAGTTCCCTTCATCCGTGTAGAACCTCGTCGCGAAACCGTGCACGTCACGCGCCGTGTCTGCGCTTCCTCTGCTTCCTGCTACAGTGGAGAACCGGACAAAGACAGGTGTCTCCTTTCCTGCAGCAGACAGGAAGGAAGCGGCAGTGATGTTGGACCAGTCTGCGTAGGATGTGAACACGCCATGCGCTCCCGCTCCTCGGGCATGGACAGCACGCTCGGGCACCTATTACCTGTTTTAATATCACCCCGCTCGAAGAAGGCCGAAAGTAAAGATCAACCTACCCGCTCATGGTCAAAGCGCTGGATCTTTTGACGGAAGATGAAGTCCTCCAGCAGGGTAGGACCTCTGTCACCAGCGCTGAGACTGTTCTGATCCTCAATTGGACCGCCAACATCGGTGGTCATGAAGGTGTCGTTGTCGTTCAGGTAGAACTGAGACAGGAACTTCTCCGTCTCGGCAGCGGCACCACCACCACCCTCAGCACGACGGTTGATAGCATGAGGGTTCTCGGCGAAGGAGCGCGGCAGCTCGCCTGTCATGTAAGGACAGGCAGCACCAGCAATGCCGATGATGCCTGGCAGAAGTCCAATTGCGCGCATCTTGCCAGTCCTGGTGGTATTCTTGAACCTGAGGCAGCCAGAAACGGACAAGAGGACAAGCAGGTGAAAGCAGAGCTTTGAGCGGCGGGCTCCTGACCCGTCGAAGGGGGAGGGATTGAGCTTTATTTAAGGTAGCTGCGGGAGCATGCAAGAGGATCCTCAACACTGGATACCCCCCGGACGAAGGGCATCAAAGGGCGACCAGTGACAGTCCCCGTAAACGATCGAGACCTGAATGCTTATGGCATGACATGAGTCCGGGTGGCACCGCAGGCCATGGAACTTTCCAAGCACCACAGAGGATCACCGTCACCCGGCATGGACGAATGGAGGACCGCATGGTGTTTCGGCATAAGGGCAATTCTCTGAGAGCTCAATGGGTTCTCCCAGCACAGACACCCTCCACTGCCTCCACCCATGGCCATCGCCGGTCACACTGCAGTCCACCGAGCCCGGAGCTCAGCAGTAGGGATCCCCAGAGCCTCCCGTCCCAAGACGGGAGTCAGCAGGCATCTGTCTGCACAGTCTATCAGGCTCGGTGGATCATTACTGCCCAAGACTGCACGGCCGGTGATGCCGGGGGCCATCAGGGGAGCAGAAAACAGGACATCATCAATGGCATGGCCGTTTGGTCTCGCTGAGCAGCGGAGAGCTCGAACTTGTCCGCTGTTGGAAATGGAGCCTTGGCGATGACGAGGAACACAGGTCGGACAAGCATCAATTGACGGCAACGCCTCCGAGGGATGGAGCTGAGGGGAACAAAGGAGAACCACTTGGCACGAGATGTCCAGCGGGCGAGACAGGCCTGCTGAGTTGCCAATGCGTATGATCGCAATTGTGCTTAGTTAGACGGCCTCCCGATCAGAGGGTCGAGGCCGAGCTGCTTGGTAATAACGCCGGTCTGGAGCAGAGATCCTCGCCGTCCCCGCACGATTTGTTTCTGCACCCGTTTCCGAACCTTCTTTCCGATAGCCTCAGGGTTTCTAAACGGACGCAGACGAGTGGCCGGTGACGTACCATGGTCCCATCCGGGCTGGCAAGCGAAGTCATCCTGGTGAGAGTCTGTGAGATGAGGTTGGGTTGAGATGGCCGACATCAGGAGAGTCGCCGGCCGGGCCTTCGCCGAACCGTGTGGCATTAGGCTGCGCAGCGCAGCACGGCACCCCTCCAGCCAACGGCGTTGCGGCTCTCTGCCAAGACCGCTCCCGCCACGGCCTGGAAGCCCTTGTGGCGACGGCCCTCGGAGATCTCGCCCGCCCAAGTGCCGTGCAGGGATGCACCTCTACAGCGACGTCTGTTATGGCATCATGCCGTGGCAGCTGTACAACTGTCTCTTTCCTCTGGGAAAAAGCAATTTCTCTCTATGCTCCCTCTCCATTGGTGACATGTGAATATATTTAGGAACTCCACCATGCGCTTTCAGGAAGTCCCAGGGATCTTCCTGTGGGAGGGGCAACATGGCCAAGATCTTGTTGGATCTCTCCAATTCTGTCCTCTGTTCATGGCTCTGCTGTGCTACATCACATCACGCCACATCCTCGGCCGGAAGCCAAGGATATTATTATCATTAGCCAAGCTTATGCCGCGTGGAGGAAGGGGAGTCGTTGGTGCCGGCCCTGCGAGCCAAGCTGTGATACAATGTGACTCCCGGGTGGAAGGATCTTCTCTTGGCTATAGGACACCTGTGAAATTCAATAATTCGAAGGAGACCACGCCACATGTCCAGATGCTTTAACCGCTGCCAAGGAGTGCCGGTCTGGGTCTTTCATCAGTTGCTTTGTTTCGACCTGCGGGCTTCGTCCCTTTGACTGTCGATTGCAGTCGACTAGCAGAGCTCGCTGCGGCATGAATGCACGATGCATTCTGGAACGATCATGTTCTTGCCACAGTTCCTGGTTTCTTTCTTCTATTAATATATTAATTGACATGATTATCAGCTGACATGTTTTCTATTGGAGTGCTTGGGTGCCAGATGACGATCACACGAACCCTTATTCGTCTTTACGACGCAGTATAACTGCAGCCTACGCAATACCCCAGCCCTCCAGGTCTTGGCAAGTTGAAAGAAAGGAACTTTCGTGCCTAACTGGCCTCAGAGTACTGCGCACGCTGTACGGAGTACGCACGTAGCTACCTAGCTGCCTGCCTGCCGATGATGATCACCTGCGAGTTGCTGTGCCATTATTTTGCTTTGATTCTAAGCGAGCCGACCGAGGCAAACGACATACCGTGCCAGACGGGATCGAACCTTAATTCATCCCTGGATGGCTATTATTAGTCGCTGCAGCGGTTGGCTGAAAGGGATCTGCGATGGGTGCTGCTGCTTTGGGGGTGGTCCGGTGCTGTAAGTAGGTACAGTAGTACCTGCATGCATGATGAAATTGGATTGGCTATCTAAGATGATCTCTCATCCCTGCTCAAGTTAGGTACCTACTGCGTACAGACGGTACAGCAGATTGCCAATGCTTTCCTTACCCAGGGTCCCCTGCGTTGCATTGGTAGATTGCTATTTTATACCCACGTGATTTTGAAGCCATTGAAAGGTAGTGAGACTGTGATAGCTAGCAGACCATAAGCAAAGCCAGTCCGGATCATACGCAGCACGGAATAATAAAGCAAAAGCAGCGATATAAGCAGCTGGGGCCGGGACTCTGGGTAACAAAAAAAGTTTTCGTAACCTACCGCACGCGTGAGAGTTTAGATCTTGTTCTGTGCTGACTGCATTTTGCTGAACTCGAAGTCTTCTCTTCTCCGTACCTCAGAGACATGCCCCACGATTGAAGTACAGAGTATGAGGTATGTAGTATGCATGCATCGTTCTCCAAGTCCAGTCAGATCCCACCCATTACGAATCCCCGCACGCGGTAAGCTGGCTCTACCCCGTACAGCACAGCCTAAGCTTACCTTAGCTATCACCTGTTCAGGTAATCCGCTGCTTATAATATCTAAGCTTGTAGCTAAATGCTTATATGTATCTACCTACTTTCGGATGAGGCATGTGCACATACTTACTTTACATCGTCACCGCTCTTCCGTGAATTCGACCGTGCAGTGCTTTTTTTTAAAGGATTTGCAGAAAATCTCATCCATGCAATCAAGCTGGTCCCCGGAGCTCACGTGCTCGTATGCCATGTCATCAAGTATGTACTGTACTTACTCATTTTGGAGAAAGGACTCGCTTACCTACTACTAGTATCTACTGTACCTACGCAGACAAACCGGCTCCTGATTGAGAAGTACATATGCATAGCGGTAAATCTAATGACATGGACTGGACGCCTTGCATACTTAGCACATACCTAATTAAGCAATATCGCAAACTAGGTACCTAACTGGTGCTAGGATGCACTTGTTTTTATTCTTGTTTCAGGTGTTGCTATATACCGGTGGTTAAATATTCTTTTCTGCTTAGGTTACTAAATCTGACTGACATGTGATGGATCTGGATTCTGTTTACAACCATTTATTTATCAATCTGCCTATCCGTCTGGTGACGGAGATGGCGATCGCAATGGCTTTTTTGGGGCATTTCTCCGGTGTATGTAAGTGAGAGGACAGCACGGCATTGAATGCAGAGAAGAATTTGGATTGCATGATTCGATAACCTCCATAACTACCTAACCACATATATGTACTCTTCCAACAAAGCCATATATAGAATACATATATATATATATCAGCTATTAACCTGGACAAAACAACGCTTTGCCAATCGCAGCCCGCTGTACTGTACTTTAGTTCCTCGCCTCCCGCACCATCGGCACGAGCCCCTCCAGGGTGTAGTTGGGGTTGCTGCGGTCCTCGAAGCCAAACTTCTTGTAGAGCCTGGCGCCCGCGGGGGTCGCGTCGATGTACAGCGCGACGCCCTCCTCGTCGGCCAGGTCGCAGCCCCATTTGACCAGCATGGAGCCGGCGCCTTTGCCCTGGTAGTCGGGGTGCGTCGCGAGCATGTCGAGGTCTGTTGGTCGTTACTTAGTCACATGGTCTAATCAAGGGGATACGGCGTATAAACACCACAGATCGGAAAAACAAAAGGATAAAACATACACCAATTCTTCCTCTCCCCCAACAACTTCTTCCTCTCCCTGGCCATCGCGCCAAAGAAGTCGTCGCACAGCCGCGCATCGCAGTCCGCCGGCCACGGCGGGAACCGACTCCCGTCCTCGTCCACCCCGGCCAGCACCCACTTGCCGTACGCGACCAGCCGGTTGTCCGCGGCCGTGTCGACGACCTTCAGGTACCGCCGGGTCGAGGGCTTATGCAGGAGATCGTTGCGGTTCGCCTCGTCCCACCACCGCCGCACGCCGGGCGTGTCGGGGAAGATGCGCAGCATCTCGGGCGTGCCGAACGCGGCGTACCAGAGGTTGGTGATGTCGGAGATGTCGTCGGGGGTGACGGGCTCGAGTTTGAGCGTGGTGGTGGGCTTGGTATCGTTGTTGGTGGCCATTTTCCCCTTTCGATTCGAATTTTCTTTTTCAGACAATCACGAGCGTTCCCCGTCCACGAGTATCAAAGCTATATATCAGCGGTTACCAACATTGAATAGAAAGATCTTTACGAGAATCGAATCGACAAAAGCGCACTAACTCACACTTGTTTTCTTATCTTGTATATATATATATATATATACAGAATCGTGCGGAAGTCCCTTTCCGTATGTACACTATAATCGTATATACAGCAGAAAGTGGATTCTGGGATGGTGAGTAGTACCTGAATTCTTTTTAATCAAGAACTTCCCGTCACCCACCTGACACGTGACTGACTCTCCAAGGGTCAGCTCTGATCTGATCTGATTTCTCGTCGGGCCAACTAGAAAGAGGTATCTATGGTTCTAAGCTCGCTGGCCTTTATCGCATCATCGCGCTCATGTCTTAGTCAGCTGATCGTCGCATTCTCTGTCTTGCTACTGTCGTGTCGACGCCCGTATCAGGGAAGCGGTGCCATCGAGTCTCATCACATATACGGAGTAGTACTGCCATTCTACAGTGGTACCGTAGAGTGCGCAGGCACCAGATTCATTACTTGTTTCCTACTTTGCTTGGTAGAAACTCTGAAGTAGAACCCCATGCAACATCCATAGTGCAGTGCAGGCTCGAGTGAGGGGCAGCTTAGCAATTTAGCACAGATGATGCCATCCATGAATGGGGTCGAAAAGAGAAAACAAAAGGGTGGTATCTGCGAAATTATTATTGTGATCAAGCGGGGCATCGATCTGGTTGATGCACCGCTTAGTAATGGTAATCGATTTGTGCGCTTTCGCCGTGAATAGTGGCATATGCAATACAGACCTCGAAGAGACACTCAAACATCGAAGAGAGTAATACACATCTCCTACTTAGTAGTATATTCTCCTAGGTGATTGATATCAATCGTGCAGTATGTTTACCACGTCGGGAAGATCAACTGAGATCCATTCCACCATTATCCATGGATAGACCGATCGATCGGTCCGTCCGTTTCGCGGGCCGCAGCGGTGTTCGGAACTTAACCAGGCAAGTTCAGCCGAGCTATAATCAAGATCAAATATTATTATTGAATAAACTGGGAAGCAGCGCGTACTTTTGTATAACCGAGGGATTCTGAGAATGTGATATTGTTAATATTTCCTTGTTCGCTTGAGTGCTGAACATAGGACCTTTGGATTGTATGGAGTCAATCGGCCTGTCCACAAAGCGGTTATTGCAAAAGTCCGGTTGGAAGGTCAGCGCAAGAAACTGGATGAACGTCTGTACATTTGACTTTCAGTCAAAAGTCCTTCTACGGAGAGAAAATTTTACCCCTCTTAGATCACTGGACTTTCGTAAAAAGCCTGGTCGAATTTAGGATCTCTCTGTATTAGTAGGTCACGAGTTCCTACCCCCTAGTAATACGACAGGTACAGTAGGCGTACGTAGAAAAAAATTTGAAGGCTACACCCTCTGAATGAGGTCCTCTGAATAAGGGGCTAGCACTCCGACATCTCCGCCATGTAAATTCTATTTAGTACATTGAGAGAAATTGGATACTACAGATACCATGTAAGACAAGCAAAGGGCTCATACCATTTCTCACAGATCTGTGCCATCAAGGGACATGAGCTTGTAAGCAGTCCAGCAAATGCGGAGCACTCTATACACGCTGTGTAGGATCCTTTAGGCGGCAGAAAGCTGACCTGAACCTTTGCTCGCTGAGATCTATGGCCGTCATGCCCCTTCCCGGGCGGAGTCAAGTTCCTTGTTTCCGAGTGCCGGATACCGGCATCGTCTGTTTGCTACTATAAAGCCTCTTTTAAGTCCCTGCGGGTCTTTGCGGATAAATTCAGCGAAGCTATCAGGAGCAGAATGCGGGCTAACTCAGCATCGGCCAGTCACGCCGTGTGGGGTTTCTCCGCGCTTTTTTTCTGGGGCACAACCAGTCGCGGAGCCGGAGCGTCACTTTCTTCGCATCCTCAGTTATCATCGATGCTAAGCTTGTTGGACTGTCTTGCACTGTGATATGATCTACCGGAAGATGTGGCACTGCATCCCCAGGACGCAGGGAGGTCTTTTTGCGAGAATATTCGGCAGTGGCATGGCCATGATTATCCATTTAAGCGTCCCCATTCCCCGCAGCCTGCTCAGGCCGCCCGGCTTTTTATCCCCTCCGCATTTAGCCCATGTTCCTGTCAGCGGCTAATTGGTCCGTCTGGAGAATGTCAGCTCGCATCTGCAAGGGCGAAGAAAGCGACAGAAGAAGGGGAAGAGGGGTGCTGGATCATTTTAAAGACAGCCGCTGCCATGGATCTGTATAAATTGAGTGTCAGCCGAATATTACCACTATGACCTATCGGTATGCCAACAATTTTATCAGCCTAGTCAGCACCAGCCGATCCGGACTATCATAGGTCATAAGCCCTGCAACATCGTACTACCTCGGTCTATATTCGCTTATAATCGCACAATTTCCTTTGCTATGGCCCCCTAATTCATGAAATATATAGCCAGTCAAATAGGTAGATTAAGAAAATCAGAGCTCCATCATCATACCTTCGGATTACTAGGTTCGCCCAGTCCGACATTGAGTTTGCTGCTCCTTTCGCGGAGTCAAGCCTCTTCCTCAGCCATTGTGATTGCCAACACCTAGTCTGTTGGACTGGCCGAGTTCGAGATGAAGTTGCTCACCGTTGCCTCCCTCGCAGCGAGCGCGTCAGCTCTGGGTCTACCTTTGCTCAACTTTCCCAAAGACAGGACATCATCAGTCGGGACGGCATGGAATGTCAGGAAGTTCTCCAACTTGATCACATTTGGGGATAGGTCCGTACTGTAAATCCACTAGAATAATGATCATGCTTAACATCTTCCATAGCTACACAGACGAAAACCGTCTCAACTACTTCCTCCAGCACGATGGCCAGGCGCCTCCAGTGGGCACGGTCCTGCCAATGTCATTCTCGACAGCCAGTGGAGGCGTCACCTGGGGTCGCTGGGTCTCAATCTACTCAAAAGCCAAGTACTACGATTACGCCGTCTCGGGGGCGTTCTGCGATAACTCGTACGCCTTGCGATACATCAGTAATGGAAACATCCAGTTCCCGTTCCCTGATGTGATGGGGTACGAGATTCCCGCTTTCCTGGCCGACACCAAATATATAAACCCGAAGACGAGGACCAACACCGTCTACACCGATCGGAGGGCCGATAACACGGTGTACGCTCTCTGGATCGGTACAAATGACCTGGGAAACGGCGCATTTTTGACCGACAGTAACTTTCCCGGCACGACCATTACGAACTATACGGACTGTATCTTCAAGGCGTTTGATGAGATATACTCCGCTGGTGGTCGGAACTTTGTCCTGATGAATCTCGCTCCGTTGCAATTGAGTCCTCAGTACAATATCAACGGAACTGGGCCTACCCATTACTTCCCAGATAAGGTGGGTGACGATGTGTACATGCATTCTTCGTTTCACCACCTCAGAAGTAATCGCGGAATCTTGCTGACAGATATATCTAATCTAGGGCAACGGCACGGAAGTCGGATACAAGATGCTGGAGTACACGACATTAGTGAACGGCCTGTTCTCCTACCAAGTCCCGTACGAGCTGCACGTCAAGGGACGCTACCCCGGAGCCGCGTTCGCCATCTACGACGTCCACAGCCTCATCACCGACATCTTCAACAATCCGTCCCAGTACCTCAACGGCACCAGCCCGCTGAACGTCACTGGATATTACCACCACTGCGATTTGAGCGGCAACAACTGCTACGACCTGCCCGGTGCGAGTCTGGACTCGTTCCTCTGGTGAGCTTAGTTCATCCGTTCTGATAGCCGCAAAGTTTGATCTTGTTTTTTGTCTTATGTAGAGCGGATTCTAACTCGCATGTTCACGCAGGTACGACGAATTGCACCCCAGCGAGCGAGTCGACCAGATTATTGCGGAGAACTTTATCGACATCGTTAAGGGTCGCTCTAAGTACGCTACTTATTGGTAGCTACGTTACCCTGCAGATATTACTTGTTATAGGCGTAGGTGTCTGCGCTGTAATCATGGAACGACGGTCATGCACTTGGTCCTGAATATATAATATGATCTAAATATAATGCGGATAATATTACGCATATGGTTCTGCTGCTACATAATATGATGATTTAGTCCGGCATGTAAAACCCATCTTCAATGACGATGGCGAGAACCTTTCTATCTCTACGATACCGACGTACATGTGCATGCTGCGCAGTAATTCCTTGCTGGGCCGATCCCGTCATTTAGCCATATGGATTCCATCTCTAAACGTATCAACTTTTCTAGAGCTGAAGAAATCTCCGCCCCTGTCAATCCCGCGCGATGGTCTCCTTGACCTGCCTGACAAAATCCACCACCGTCTCCCTGAAACTGCGATAGGTCACTCCCAACTCCTTCGACACCGTCTCCCCGTCCAACCTGTACGTCGGAGGCATCTTCTTCCCACTCTCATAATTGCCCGTCACGGTCTTCCGCGCCCACTCAAACTCCTCCTTGATGATATCCGCCGCCAGCTCGTACGAGAACGGCTCCCCCGCCGCCGGCACGTACCTCTTCCCGCCGGCCGCCGGGTTCAGCAGCGCCTGCACATGCGCCTCCGCCAGATCCCGGACGTCGATCCACGCGGGGACCCGCGCCGTCGGGAGCGGATCCGCCCCCGCCGCGACGCTCCACAGCGTCGCGTTGGACTCGTTCAGCCGCGCGACGTTCGGCACGGGGTGCACGACGGGGCCGAAGACCATGGGTGGGCAGAGCGTGACGAGGTCGAACTGTGGCTTCTCGCGCTCGACGAACTTCCACGCCTCGAGCTCCGCGAACTTCTTGGACCCGCGGTAGGCGACGACAGCGCTGGTCGTGGGATTGACGGCCTCCTCGTAGGTCAGCGGGTTCCAGTGCGCGCCGGTGTAGGTGAATTCCGGGCCCGGGGACTTGGAGATGTCGACGACGGAGGCGAAGGAGGAGGTCAGCACGATGCGGGTGATCTTGCTTCCCGGTTTGGCGGCGGCGGAGAGGATGGATTTGACCCCGTTGATGGCGGGGATGACGAGTTCTTGCTCGTTGTTGGTCGTGTTGTAGGTGAATGGCTACTTAGGCGGGATATATACATATTCGAGTTAAAACAGAGTTCAAAACAGTAAAAATATTTCATATGTCCAAGGGAAAAAGTAACCGTAGACTTACGCTCGCAACGTGTATAACCGCATCCACCCCCTCGACTGCTTTATCAAAAACACCCACTTTGGCGAAATCCTCGATCTGCACGAAATCCAGCTTCGAGGCGTACTGCGGCCGCGCGGCCTTCATCTGCTCTCCCTTCTCCAGGGACCGCGTCGCGCCGCGGACGGCGATGCCGCGGGCCAGGAGGTTGTCCACGACGTGGGCGCCGATGAAGCCCGTGGCGCCGGTGACGAGGACGTATCTGGTTGACAGGTAATGTCAGTGAAATATAATATTATAAAGAAAGAAGGGTAAGTGCTGCGGGGGTTAACTGACGATGGGGTTTTGTATGTCATTTTTTTTTCTTTTCCTTTCAGGTTGGAGAGATGAAAGGCGCAAAAGGAAGTCTAGTTTTCTGATTGAGAAACTGAGTGGAATGAAATTAGATATTAAATATATGGATACGAGAAGGTGGTCTATTATATAACCCTGCGCTGCTGCTGTTGATGAGAATTGCACACGGTAGAAGTTTCGCACATTATCACTTACCCCGCGCTGGTCTGCGATCTGACCGATCCGGTCCCTGGACGCACCGTCGGCAAATCCCCGTGGCATGATTGCTCGATTTAGTTATCCGGTTCTGCTCTGGTCTCGACTTCTCCTCTCCTCCCCGCACGAGGACGAGCTTCATCGCTGCGCCGGGGAAAGGCGGCAGCGGGGATAGGCGGGAGCTAGGGATATAGTCACTTATACCAAGACATCGGGAGACTCCAAACCGCGAACCAGATTGCGCCTTTCTCCTGAGGGATGGGACGGCGTCGAAGCCCGCGGTCTTGGGAGTGCTATCCAGGACCAGCTAAGCTCCAGCGTGAAGACCGCTTGACCTTCCCTGCTGATATCGTTCACACCCCCCGCGTCCTCGCTGGCCCCCTTCCCCAGACTTTTGCACTAGAAGCTCGTGTCGAGATCGATCCCAGATTTTAGCACCGCGGTCTTGGATGTCTCCATGTCTATGGCTTACTTGGTCCCCGGCCAGCCCTCGTCGCCCGCGTACAGTACAAATTGCAGGACTCGCACCGCGGCTGTGAGGTCTTTGTTTTGGCAGAGATGTATCCAGGATTCTCCCCCCGTGTCTTCAAGTGCTTGACTTGTCGTCATCCACCCTGAAGAAAAGATGTGGTTCATACGAAAGCTGAGTGGCTTCTGGCTGGTGTTCTTCATCACTCTTGGCAATGCCGGTATGCTCTGATATGCTGCTGCTGCTTGATCCGCCCCTTGATCTGATGTTCTGTTCAATTGACCATGACATGGCACAGCTACCATGTGTTGGTTCGGCTACGACCAAGGTGTCTTTTCTGGTGTTCTAATCTCCGAAGACTTCATCAGACATTTCCCGGAGGTGAAGAGGGCCAATGTCAACGGTATCACATCCAGCTGCTTCTCTGTATGTCGCTTCTTGTGGGAATAGGAATCGAGGTTTGCTTACAGGAAGCTGACATGCTGACAGCTTGGTGCTTTTCTCGGTTGTATCTTCGCTTTCACTTTCGGTGATCACTTCGGGAGGCGGAGGTCCAATTTCATCGGGCTGGCGTGCAATGCTGTCGGAGCCATTCTGCAGATCACGGCTTTTCATCTGCCGCAGATGATCATCGGACGCATCATCAATGGTTTTGGCATGGGTAAGAGGGAGGGGACATCCTAACTGTAGTTGTACATGTACATGCTGATCGCCATGGAGGTGTCGTCACTGCGGTCGTGCCGGTGTACCAAAGCGAGTGCGCGAAGCCGCAATACCGCGGAAGGCTCGTGATTCTCGCGAACATCAGCAACACGGTCGCCTTTTGCCTGGCGAACTGGATGAACTACGGTCTCTATTTCCGCGGCGGCGCATTCCAGTGGAGGTTTCCGCTGGCCTTTCAGCTTGTGTTCGCTGCCATCGCGATTCCCATCATGATATTCCTTCCAGAAAGCCCGAGATGGCTCTTGCTGAAAGATCGGTCCGATGAAGCGCTCGTTGTGCTTGCGAGGCTCGAGGGCAAGAACGTGAGCGTCGACGATCCGGCTGTGGTCAATGCCCACAAGTCCATCATGGTAGCTATCCGGGAGGAGCGCCAGGCAGTGGTTCCAGCAAAGGATGTGTTCCTTTTCCGTGATGAGACTCAGAACTTCCGGCGACTGCTGCTTTCGTGTGGTACACAGCTGATGCAGCAGTTTAGCGGTGTGAACGCTCTAGGCAAGTATCCATGCCTGCGCATGGAGTCTGTAGTAAAACTGACAAATATATTTCAGGTTACTATCTTCCTACTCTTCTGCAACAGAGTGTTGGATTCAACCAGCAGATGAGCAGGCTGCTGACAGCATGTAATTCTACTTCATACTTGGGAGCTGCTTTTGTCTGCCTCTTCATCATAGATATGGTCGGCCGTAGGAAGTATGTTTCCCAATTCCCCTTCTTGAACTCATACTGACTCAATGTTTAAAGGTTGATGTTATACGGCGCTATCTCTGCGGGAAGCTGCTATCTCGTGGCCTCTATCTGCCTGAAAATGGCGGACCTGCACCCCGACAAGAAGTACCAGGTATGTCTATCGCTTTGCAGAGATAGCCGTTTGGATGCCAATTTCTCGTTTCATAGTTGGGTTCCGCAACGACGGCCATGTTCTTCCTCTATTACGTGTTTTATGGAACAAGCTTTGCCAAGGTATGCGTGATAAACAATGCAAATAGACCTATGGGTCTAATACTCACGCAATCCTGCAGGTCCCATGGGTGTACGGCTCAGAAATCAACTCGCTTGGCTGGCGTACACGAGGCGCAGCCGCCGCAACTGCCACGAACTGGATGGGCAGCTTCATTGTGACCCAGTTCACGAAAGTGGGAGTCGACCACCTTCACTGGCGCTTTTATCTCAGTAAGCTGATCCTACAGCCCCCAGAGAAGAACTGCATCACTAACGTAGAATGAAGTGTTTGCCTGCTTCCTGTACGCGTATTTCCCAATTGTCTGGATGATCTATCCCGAGACAACCCAGCGTACCCTCGAGGACATGGATGTGATATTCCGCACGAATCCATCGGTCTTCGTCTTCAGGAATAAGAATCTCACGCAGCGCGCTCGCCCCCAGGCCTTTATCGATGCAGAGACTGCGAGAATCGAAGAGGGCACCAATCAATTGAAGCGGGGTATTTCTGAGGGCAGTCAGAAGAGTGGTGTCGCCTCCCAGCAGTATTTGGAAAAGGCATAAGCTGTAGCACAGTTACTGTACATCTCGGCGTCTATCTCATTAATAGGAGAATCCGTTGGAGTATATAACGGTCGACAATTTGAAAGACAAAGAGGTAACGTTGCCTTTTTGTTCAATAGACTACCCTTTTAACCTGGGGTTGGCCAAGCTCTCAACGGAAACAGCTCTGAGTATTCGTCTGGTATTAAGCCTCCATACTTTGACACCAAGGTAATAATTTATTGTTCAGGCCGGAATGGACCTTTAGGCTCTTCTACTAAGTGTAAATAAAGTGGTTACTCAGAAGTATATACCATAATGGATCACATAGCCGGATTCTACCCAAACATGCTAGCCGGCAAAAGAAATATGAATTTAAACTCCTCTAAGAATTATCAATATTACTGGGTAGAATTTTCAGGACCCCTCGGTAATTCGGTAGCAGCCGTCTGACGGTATTATTATTGGCGTTTCTCACGCCGGATCTTCGCCTCCTATCCGCCTCCACATCCTCCGCTTTGCCCCGGATTTCCAACTCCACGAAACCAACATGAGCTTCCCACGCAAACGCACGGCTCTGGCGTGTGACCTGTGTCGTCAAAAGTTAGTTTCCTTTAACACCACAGATCCATGATCGGCACGGCTAACTTGTCCCACTATGCAGGAAACGTCGTTGCGATGGCCACAAGCCCGTCTGCGGCAAGTGTGCCGAGTCAGGAGCTGAATGCCAGTGGCAGGAGCTCCCGATCCAGCGGTACGGCTGTATCTGCAGAAGGTTGACTATGGGAATTCCTCTTTTCTCACACTGGATATTGCAGAATCAATTCCGTGCAGATACCAGACCTGACGACGTTGAGACGCCTTGAGAGAATAGAGTCATTGCTAGAAGTTCACTCTGAAGCGATCCGGAGCATCCAAGCTGCGTCCGCTGTACCCCGGGCTGCAGGTACTGCGACTGCAGCATTGCCTCCTGTCCCGTCGAACAGTACCGTCTCTCACGGCCGTTTAGATTCTGTAGCAGAGAGATTGCAACATTATTCAGGCACCCCTCGGTCCGATAGTCATTACTACTCGAGCCGTTCGATCTCCACAGCGTCTCCGGTCGTGGTAGACACTACTACTCCTGATGTGGAGCTGCCTCCACTGACAATACCCTCCAAACACCAAACGTCGACGAACGCGTTGTTGCGTTTACCAGTCATCAGATCACTGGTCGGGGACTTTCCATGTGACTACTTTCTTCGACTCGAGTCCCACCGCTCCGTACCCGTACTCTGTGGACAGTCCCTGAGTCAAAGGGCCCTGCCGCTCCTGAAGCGTGATGTCACAGATCTCCTTGTGACCACCTTCTTTTCCGCCGTCTATCCATGTCACCCGATTCTCGACAGGGAGGCATTTCTGGCAAGCTACGAGGACATACTCGTGCGCGGTCTGAAACCAGATGTAGAGTCCGCACTGTGTATGGTCATCCTGGCCCTGGGGGCTGTGGCATCCCAGCCCGCAGATTTCTGCCCCAAGGATGGCTCGTGGGCTCCTGGGATGGATCTGTTTAGACCTGCTCTCGAGATCCTCATCCGTGAGGCGACGTGGTTCTCGAAGCCGAGCCTGCCTCTCGTGCAGGGGCTCATCTTTGGAGGCGTCTATTCTGCGTATTTGGCGCAGCCTTTCCATAGCTGGAAGCTCATTCATATGGCTTCTATGAACGCGCAGCTTCTGCTCTATGAGTAAGCCTTTATGCGATGGGTCCATGTGTACTTACACCTTCATCCTCACAGAAGTTCCAGGTGTCAGGATCCGAATGCGGACGAGAAATTTACAGAATATGTGAAAATGGCCTGTTGGAGTTGTTACTTAATTGAATGGTGTGTTCACCTGGATCCTGAAACTAAATGTATGGCTAACAACGGCTCAGTGACCGTCTCGCGGAGCTGGACCTTCCACGAAGTGGTATCGAACAGGTAGTCGATGGGATGACGTTTCCCAAAGCAGGACGTCCTCCCGGCCACGACCGACTATGCTACCTGGCGGAACTTTCGATCCGACGCCTTCTGAACCGCGTCCACGACTCCATCTACAGTGCTAAATGGGGGACAGCCGTTAATACCCCTCAAGACATCCCGGCCCTGTCGACGCAGGTCAGCTCGCTTGTTTCCGTAGTCCATGAATTGAACAGACAGCTCCTGGACTGGTACGGCTCACTGCCTGAGACGATCAAACCGGGTTTGAACTCGGAACCCTTAGGCAGCTACCGCCAGAGGATCCTGCGCATCCGTTACTTCGCCACGAGACACATCATCCATCGGCCGTTTGTGATCTATATTGCGTCCTTGCCAGACACACAGCCTCCGGCCCCGCCCATTCTTGAGAAGGCCCAGATTTGCGTGGAAAGCTGCCGCTCGTATCTGCAAAACACTGGCGAGATCATCAAACGACCATCGCAGTATACTTGGACGTTCTGTCTCTCGTAAGATACCTATATACTAACTTCCACTGCATTCCGTTCTGTGATCAAGTCAGTTTTGAGGGACTTGCTGACGGTAGATACCTCCAGGTCCCTCGGAGCAATTCTAGTCTTGACTGTAGCCTCCTTGTCCAACCATCTCAAGCATCTGGTCCCCGATATCCACGATCTACAGCAGCTTGTTGTGCGTAATGTAGAGAAATGGGCTGCGCCGGACTCTAGCTTTGAGTCTGCCATCCTGATCTTGGAAACTATTAAAAAGAAGACCCGGTTTCGTTAGTTGTGGAAGTATTAATTCCTGCGCCAGTGATAATACTTACCTTTTGATGAACAGTACCGGCAATAGTGCTGTATAGGCACGTATGTACATACTTAGTACTCATATCGCTGCAGCTATACCTAATTATTGACCAAAATACCGCCCGACTACGAAAAGAGGCCATGACCGCTAATTAAAGCTGAAATTGGTATATTCTCTGGTCCAAATTAATAGATATGTCGCAAGAGCGAAACATCATATCATCATCTCCAGCCTCGGGAGTTTCGCGGTTTCTATCCGTCGATTTTACATACCATTTCTGTAGAACCGGCTACTATCCAGGGAAAAGCGCCAAGATTGATATGTTAATCTGTCTCTTGCCGACATCGTGATGGAGGCGTGGGGTGGTCCGGGCGGAAATAATACCGATAAACAACAATGACAACAGCAGCGGCTTGTCTTCCGCCTATCCCCGGATTCCCCGCCCATCCGCGCCGCTAGCTAGGCTCTGCGGGGATCACCCTGCTGGCGCACCGTTCATCTCCGCCGTAGCTTCGTTCCTTTCTCACCCCACTTGATGCCGTGGGAAATGTGAGCCTGACTGGACCGGCCGGAGAGAAGCCCGGCACTTATGGAGGACTAATTAAGTCCGGCAATCCCTACTATGACTTGCAGTCTGCCGAGGAGGATCATGCGTCTTACTTACACCTCCTACTGGCTGTCAATCTCGGAGAATCTCCATAATGGATGGTTCAGATGCTCCACGCACTCTAGATGGGGCTCCCATCCACATACCAATATGCGAATGAGCCAAGATGACTACTGCGTAGTCCAAAGATAATGGTTGATTCGTGGGGCAGTTAACCGGTACACGTGATGGAAGATTTAAGGCCAGAGAGCTGGTTTGACAATGGAGCTCAGGAGATTCTATAAGGTCGGGCAGGTTCCTGGCCTTCATTTTGTTTTCGATCTTCAGACGTTCTCATATTTAAAAAAAGGAACAAAGTTCATTCCTATGATAAAGAGGTTACCAACGCTCTACCACTCGCCTCCGCTCTAGTCCATAGAATCATCTTCTACTGTGTTTTCTTCACCTTTATCTAGAGATGGCCTCCAAGGAAGTGCTTGACGTCGCGGATGTTAGAATCACCGGGTACAAAGTGATTGACCTCCGGTTTCCCACAAGTCTCGATGGAGTGGGCTCAGATGCGATGCACGTTGGGACCAATGGCTCCCATCCGTACATTCAGCTGGAGACAAACATACCGGGACTTATTGGTGAGGGGATTGTAAGACACTGATCCTCAAATAAAAGAATGCTTTGGGGGATAAAACGCTCACAGAATCCAAGGCCTTCAGCAACGGCCGCGGCAGCGAAATCATCTGCTTCACCCTCGACATCTTCGCCAAGCGCGTCGTCGGACGCACCATGGCCGACCTGACGCGCGACATGGGCAAGACCTGGCGCCACATGGTCAACGACTCGCAGTACCGCTGGATCGGCCCGGAGAAGTCGGTCACGCACCTCGCCGTCGCGGGCGTGCTGAACGCCGTCTGGGACCTCTGGGGGAAGATCCTCCGGAAGCCCGTCTGGAGGATCGTCGCGGATATGACGCCTGAAGAGGTTGTCCGGTGCATCGATTTCCGGTACATCATCGACGTGATCACGCCGGAGGAGGCGGTGGAGATGTTGAAGAGGACGCAGGTCAATAAGGAGAAGAGAATCCAGGAGGCGTTGGAGAATCGGGCTGTTCCTGTACGTTTACATACAGTCTTGCCTTTAAAAAGACCATTATTGGTTAAAGGAAACAAGCTGACGTCGTCCTAGGCATACTCCACATCTCCCGGCTGGCTCGCCTTCTCCGGGGAGAAGATGGAGGAAGTACTCCGACAGACCATCGCGGAGGGCTTCACCGTTTTCAAGTTCAAGGTTGGAAGCAGCATCGAGGCTGATCGCGAGCGATTAGCCGCTGTGCGCAAGGTCTTGGGATATGATAACGGGTATACCGTGATGATCGATGCGAATCAGGTGAGTTCATTTTCCGCTGCTGCTGCTGCCAGGCTCTGGGCTGCTTGCCTATCTTACTTTCGTCAGGTCTGGAGCGTTCCCGAGGCAATCGAGTACATGAAGCATCTTGTTGAATTCAAGCCTGTCTTTATCGAAGGTTAGTCCATGTACACCAATTCGCTACATTACGTGTCAAGGGGGGGGGGGAAGTGTATACTAGATGTTCTACAGAGCCTACCAACCCCGACGACGTCCTCGGCCACGCGGCGATCCGCAAAGCGCTCAAACCCTACGGCGTCGGAGTCGCCACGGGCGAAATGGCCCAGAACCGAGTCACGTTCAAACAGCTCCTGCAGGCGGAGGCCACGGATGTCTGCCAGATCGACGCCGTGCGGCTGGGAAGTGTGAACGAGTGCCTGGTATATCAACCTCTCGCCCACCCCAAACATACGTATATCCTGAAGAAAAGCGTCTAACTGATGTTGATGACCAGGCCGTCATGCTCATGGCCCACAAATTCCACGTCCCCTGCGTCCCGCACAACGGCGCCATGGGCCTCACCGAGCTGACCTCGCACCTCGCCCTGATCGACTACATCGTCGTCAGCGGGCGGAAGTCGATGCTCGAGTTCGCCGACTCGCGCCGCGAGAACAACCTGCGGCACCCGTCGCGCGTCGAGGGCGCGCACTACGTCACCCCGCTGGAACCGGGTTACTCGACGGGGTACACGGACGAGGCGCTGGAGAAATACACGTACCCGACAGGAGCGTTTTGGGCGTCGGAGGAGGGGAGAAGGGTCATGGAGGGGGGGATGGGGGAGTTGGTGTAGGCTGTAGTCAGTCGTTGTTGCCATTTTGCCATCGTATATCCTTTGACAACTGGCTTTCCCGACTGATGATGATGACAAGTCATCGTTCGTCTAGGGAGTTGTTTTATGTCATAGATTGACCGGTTTGAATGTGGCACGCATTCTCACCTTAAATTTTTATCCTCAAATATTGGGTCAGCGTTGAGAGTTCTAATCTACAGGGACATTGATCGTAGGCTTCAATTTCATAAATTAATATTTAGCAGATTATCCAAATTGTATGTCTATATCTATATCTATATCTATCTTTCCCATATCTAGCTAGCTATTATCCAACTTGTATAAGAATAGAAAGGCAGAACGGAACATATCAGGAAACGAGTAAAAGGGGGATGATAATGGATAGTAATAATTGCAGTAACACTTGAATTAATAGACGTAGGTCCCAAGCAAGCCATGTACTGCTCAAACGCTCGATTGCTCAGCACGGTGACATATGAGATGTATACCCAATCAGCCGAACAGAAGTCTCATTGAGCCATGACGGCGAAAACCCACTTATCCCACGCAACAACGCATGTACATACTGTCCAGTATACAGCGCTGTGTGTTTGTATATATACTGTACAGTACATCACGATCACATTCCCTATTCCTTCTCCGCCAACCACGCAAACCCTTCCCTCATCACCCTCTCCACCGTCTCCGGGCGATCCGTCCCCGGCAGCTCCTGATCGATCTTGTACCCCCTCGACGCCAACACCACCCCAGACACTTATAACTCTCCCTCATCCCCTTCGTCTGCTCCTCAAACCCCTCCGGCGGCCCACTTCCAGGAACCACAGGCGAGATACTGTCCCGGTCGTAGATGGCCTCGAGCGTGAGCATCTTCCACTCGCCGCCTGTCGGGCTGTCGACGCGCTCCACGCGCGACACGAACCGGCTCCAGGCCACGACGTCGTATTGATTCTCGCCGTGACTGTCGGGCGTGCTCATGCGGATGCGGATGCTCCCTACGGACTCGGTCAGCGCGCGCGTGCGCGAGGCGTTGAAGTGCACGACGACGGGCGTGAGGGTGTGCGCGGCCGGCGTGCCGCGCGTCGTGGACATCTCTCTGGACAGGGAGACGAAGGCGTCGGCGGGTCCGGAGAACCTTTTTTTTGCAGCAGCAAGTCGTCATCGTCATTATTTGATATATATATATATATATATATATCATATATATTAGGTATGGGATATATGCGGCAAGATGGAGACTTACCACGAAATATTCACCCACGTCCTGGACGCATCCGGGTGGTAGCACTCGCGCAGCTTGTCCCACTGGAAGGTATCGCGGTAGTAGCGCTCGCGGACGAGCAGCGACTTGATCTCGTACTCGGTCAGGAGGTGCTCCTGGCGGGCGGGGTCCATGGCCGTGGCTGATGTCTATATGTGTGTCTATGTGTCTCTGTGTGTGTAGGTAGAGGGGGGAGGAGGGGTTGGTTCAAATGGATGGATAGGATACTATATATATATATAAGACGGGTGGCCTGAATTCAGAGTACCCTATATGATATAAAGAATGGAACTGGTCTTGTTACAGTATATGGGTATGTTGCAATTGTAAAGTAGTACGTACTGTACGTACATACGTATAGTACAGGACATGCATAAACCAGGTCCGAAGCAGTGTATATATATATAACTATGGAATCCCATCAAATAAGGAGACCCAAACCCCACATACAGAACTCCCGAAACTCATTCTAGGTACCCTTGTATAGGCACCGAGCCGGTCATGAAAGCTGAACGAGCCAGCCAGCCAGCCAGCAGGTAGACTGACTGTTCAAGAGAGATACCCGCACTCAACAGCGTAGGTACTGTACGTATCACATAGCTACCTAGGTAGGTTAAGCAGAAAGCGTCGCGTAACTCCCGAGCCATCAAGCCGACACACATCCAGAAAGCTAAACTACCTATATTAGGTAGCTAAGTAATCCGATCTGATTGACTTTGCGGGGTTGTGCCGGGACGGGGCTTCCCCAGAGTCCCCACAGACTGATAAACTCTACCAATGTGGATGGTTAACCTCGGTAGCGTATCTTGATTTGATTGCTCGATTCAATCGGGAGGTAATTCAAATCACTTTCTTTATTTGATGCCATGGACTTTCAGAGCAATTTATTTTTTGTGGGTTTAGTCCGTCAGCGCAGCTTGCAGAAGATATCGGAAAGTAGGTACCGAGTATATCGGAAGTCTATATACCTCGCGGATTCCTGTATTTTCTACCGCAAATATCTCAGCAGGAGAACCGCCGAAAAGCTCATATGCAGATCATCAGCATGTACGAACTCGGCAAGCCATGACTGAAAGGCGTGTTTCCTCCGACAGACAAAGAACTTGGAGCTGCTGGGTGAGCCCATAATGATACAAAGAGGTATACTGTGTCACCGAGGATATGTATATGTACACGCGTGGCGAGCAACAATTCGAGGACGTGTTCTGAGGGGAGATTCTGTAGTAGGAGTCGAGGTGAAATGGGATGGAGGTTTCACAGGGTCATAAAATAAAAGCTTGTAAACAGCTGGATGAAGAATCCAGACTGTAACCTCGATCCAATGATCTTTAAGCCAAGAAAATAACAAGACCCAAGGCTGATGCGCAAAAGAACTTGTATATTTTTCACGCAGTGCCGGCCTTCTTTCGAAGCACCTCCTCCGTCACCTCGACCAAGATCTCAAACGCACGCCTGACATACTTCTCCTCTGCAGCCGGGTTCGCGCTAACAACGCGGATCGCGTAGATGCCCTTGATGACGGTCGAGGTAAGGAAGATCTCACCGCGAGAGTTGATCGTTTCATAGACCTCCTTCGTCAATGCATTGCACTCCTCGTCCGGCTGTGGAACAACAGCGGCTCCGTTGGCCAGCGCGCCGTTCTGTGCTGCCGCCGCCTTCGGGTTCCGGACTCTTAGGACAGTCAGGCAGAAGGCAGGCTTCATTATGATCTCGAAGAGGTCCTGTCTGCTGCGCACCAGATCCGCGAAGATGTCTCCAAAGGCGACGCACTTTCTGATGTGGTCTTTCATGCCGTTCAAACCGTAGCTGCGCATGACGAACCAAATCTTCAGTGCGCGGAAACGGCGTCCCAGGGAGATCTGCCAGTTACGGTAGTCGATCACCTTGCCCATCTCGGAGTAGGGGTTGCGCAGGTAGGATGGTGTGATGTCCAAAGCGTTTGTGAGGTCGAACCGGTTGCGCACGAACAGGCAGCTGTGGATAATCAGCAAGCTGCTACAAAAGTTTTGCGAAGAGTAATGTCATTGAGTCCATACCTGGCATCAAAATTAACAAGCAGCCACTTGTGCATGTTCATGTCGAAGCTGTCGATGCCCTCCGCCCACTCCTTCGTTATCGACTGGTACTCGTCTGCGACGAGGGCAGCGCCCGCGTAGGCAGCGTCGATGTGAACCCATATTCTCCTCCACGACTCCTTCTCCTTCAAAACCGCCTTGATCTCCGAGAAGCGATCCACCGCGCAGGAATTAGTGGTCCCCATGTTGAGCGTGATATAGTAAGGGTCCAGCCCGTCTCCTTCGCACTCCTCCAGAACAGCTCTCAAAGCCTCCCCGGTCAGTTCCATATTATCCTCCAGCCGCGTAGGAATGCTCCGATAGCGCGTTCCCGCAATGAGAGCTCCCTTGGCCGTACTGCTGTGAGTCTGGTCGCTCCCCAGCGCGACGAGCTTTGATCTCAGCTCCATTGTCCGGTCCTCGTACTCCTTTGTGCCTTCTTTCAGGCCTTCCGCCAGCGCCCTCTCCCGTACACGCCTTTCTCTCGCCGCGACCATCATCGTCGCTATCGATTCACTGGCGCTGCCTTGTATCACACCGCCGCCATGGTTCTCAGAAGTGCTGAGGAAGCATTCGGGGAGTCCCAGAGCCTTGGCTACCCAGTCCATCACGATCGTCTCCAGCTCCGTGCAGGCGGGCGAGCAGAGCCAATTGAACGCGGGGGCCGTGAACGCCGCAGAGTACATCTCGCCCAGGATGCTGGGGTACGTGACGCTGGCCGGGAAGAAAGCCATGAAATTGGGCGACTGCCAGTGCGTCAGGCCCGGTTTGATCTTGGATTCAATGTCCGCCTGTATCTGCGACCATTCTTCCGGCTCCGTGGGAGGGTTCTCGGGGATCTGCGGGCGCAGGTATCCGGGTTCAATGCTAGGCAGGACGCGCTGGGAGGGGAGGCTGTCGAAGTAATCGATTACTGTTATCGGCCAACTGCGTCAGCACAGTTCGCGATAGGAGTGTACTAGTCAAGACGCAACCGTTGTATACTCTGCAGAAAGCCTCATGGATAAGACGTACTGTCATCAATAGCTGCATGCGCAGCTGCTCTGAACTGCTCTTTGTCCATTTTGTCTCCCTTTTGCGCTGTAGATCTGTATCTGCTCGATTTGTGCTCCTGCGGGGTAAGACCGATGACTCCGGAGGGGCACGACGTCAAAGACTACTCTATGCTCGAACAGTCGCGAAATTAATCGGGCTATTTCTCAGTCTATTGCAAAGCCCGAGAACCCGGTTCAAAAACCGGCAACTGGATAAGCAATGGGTCGCAGATGGGAGGAAGAGCGCTGTGAGGGCGAGCGGGACAGAGACGACAGACGCGGAGTCTGACGTGGGCCGCGGAAACCCAGATTGGGGATAATCTTTTACGGGGTAGGACAAATCCCGATAAAACTAGACGAGTCCTGGCTCTTCGCCACCAGCGGCATTGTTCTAGTCTTCCAGAACGCCTTCCAAGTACTGATGCAACGTTCATCTTCCTTTCTGGAGATCGAAGGACGCTGGTGCGCGATTCTGGAGTCGGGACTCGAAGTCTTTCACGATCATCTTGAGTTCCGCACACGAGCGCAATTGAGCCTTCTTCTCCAGCGGCAGAGCGCGTCAAGCTAATGTGACGACGGAAACTGAACTAGAAGGTGAAGGACGCGCATCTTCTCGGAGGCAGGTTGCCTGCTAAGATGCGCAGCGCCCTTTGCCCACAAGCGCTAAGAGATCCAAACATGGAGCTAGGGTGTTGACAAGTTGACATGTCCAATGGCTGTCATCCATCGCCGACAGACCATTCCTTGACAACGTTCCTGTGGTATTCCGTATGTGCCAGCTCTCTACGAGTTTCTCTAGTATGCCATGCTGGGAACTGGAATCATTTAGTCAGGCCAAAAAATGGCATGCTGTGTTCATTTTGATACTCCCTCCTCACCCCATAAACTAATGGTGTTCTTTGATTGTTTGACCTATCTCAAGTGCTATCAATGCTCCCCTGACATGGGTTCTGCAACTTCTGTCTGCTCCCATGCAGGTCTACAGTATACTAATAAAATGCCTAGAGGAATGTGAGTGTATGCAGGATACCACACCTCAGTTCACAATATAAATAAATAAACCTCCTTGTCTTGTTCCTCATCAAGATGTTTTTGCTTCTCTCTCTTCCACACTCTCTGCTTTGGCTAAACTGATGTCACCATCCTGTTGAGCTGGTACCAATTCAAGTGTCACGCACTTCAGCTTAAGTTAGCACTGCCCTGCAGTGAAGTCTACAGTGTCCTGAATCATGGCCCTTTGCAGATTTCTAAACCTGATGCTTGAGCTGACTTTCAGAATGCCATTATGCGGCACAACATTACCTCTGTTGATTCTTCTAGTGAAACTGCTGAAAGCACACCAATCAGCTCCAACTGTAAGTTGACTGGCAATAATCCAAGAGACATTGCTGATGCTGTGTGATTGGTTTCAGAAAATGCCCTAGTTGATGGTGAGCACATGAAACCTGCAATCTATAGTATTGATCTGGATGGAGATGTTATTTGTCACTGAAAAATGACTTCTCCGACATGGCTCTCTGTTTTGTACTGTCATCTGACTCTTCCCTCTCCTGTTTTCAGAGAGATGCTCAATGAGAGGTGTGCAAGGAATGATGTGTGGAAGACAACAACTACTCTATGTCTTAATGCTAATCTTGGAGCCATGCTGATTCTCATGAGAGTCATCCATGGGAAATTTAGAAGTCTCCCTGATGTGACGGCGCCCAGTCATAGTATTATTAGCTGAACCTATGGTAGCTTGTCATACAGAATCAAAAGCATGGAGAAGAAAAAGAGAGAAATCATGGCATCGTGAGGTGGTTGATATAGCCAAGTAGTCCCGGCAGTATCTCCCACCGCCTACTTGTCCGCCACGCCGTCACACCTGAGTCCCTTGAGTGGGGGGAAATTGAGGCAGGCCATGGCACTAGCTAACAAGTACCAGGTCTTGAGGATTATCAGGCCCTTTGCCAAGACATGGATTAATCAGCTGGGTATCTCAGGTCAATCAAGATGTAGTGACAAGTGTTGCAGGTCTGTCCTCTATATTGCCTGGACACTTTAAGATCCAGAGCTGTTCAAAACCGTGACTTTGCTACTTGTTTGGAGAAACATTGGCAAAATTGATGCTGCAGAATTGCCTCGTTCAGCAGAGATTGAAGCTTAGTAAAATGTCTCAGCAAATTCTAACTAATATGTAATCTAAAAAATCAAGATGCGATCAATGAATGCGGAAGCAGCAGAACCAACCTCTTAACCACACTCTTCAACACAGTTATTGACATGATAGATGTTACGGACTAGGAAGGAGGTCACGTGATGGATCGTCTACGATCCATTTCCATGATCCAACACTACGATCCAATTCCACGATCCAAACCCATGATCCAAACCTATGATCCAAAACTATGATCCCATTCTATGATCCCCAAGGACCCAGGACAGGCAGCATGTATATAATGACGCTCCTTTCAGACAGATTCCGACCCCCGTGGTCGACTCACATAGCAACCTGTCATATAGGCATTGCTAGTAACACAGGTCTATTCTTGCTCTTATATTGCTCACCCCCTTGTTTCTTGTCTTCAAGATAAACCAACGACCCCTTTAGGTCTAGTTATCTAGGCCTGTCGTTACAATAGATCACTACATCAAAGACAAAACCCTGAAATGTACTAGACATTGCAACATGCCAGTGGCACTCTCTCTTGTAATGACTGTGGAAGAGTTGGATCCAACAGTTGATGGGCCAACCCCTGAGTCCCATGCGAACTCAGCAGTACTGAGTGTTTTTAACAAGTTTTGCAAGATGGACCTGCCCTTGGAGCATTCTCTGGATGGGTCAAGATATCAGTGAGTCAGTTATCTCACTGGTCTGAGGTGCAACATTCCAGACATTCTTAGATGTTGGATTAAAAAGATGGCCAGCTCTGAAGCCGCGCAGGGGCTTGACATAAGTAAATTTAAACAATCCTGGAGGAAGAGTCCATGATGCAGAAAACACAGCAAATGTGGCACTTTATGCCTGCAGTCTGGATACTTAGGTTCATGTTTCCTGCGCAGAAGGCATCGCTTTGCCATTTGTTCAAGGAAGGAGGGGAGGAGACAAAGAGGTTGCAACAGAACTGACCTGAGTGTGTGTGGTGACGCTGGTCTGCTGACCAAGGAAGATAGGGATGGCCTGACTGAACAAGAGAGGAGTCGACATTACCTATGGGGGCAGATGCAATTCCCGCATTCATCCCAAATGGGTCCCTACGAGTCATCCTCTGTTTATCCCCTCCTTCTACCTCTAATCCATATGCCCCTGTGTCTAGTGCGAACACGGCGACAATGAATCCTTTTTTGTCATAGTGATCCCCTGCACGGGTCTTCCAAGGTCTAGAAACCTGCCCGTACGGCACCAGCATTGTCCCGGACGATGCTTTGCCTGTCTAGTGCCTTCTCCATCCCCGGAAAGGGTCATAGGAGCCTTTTCGCCTCCAGGGTTCACCATGGGCACCCGATAGCGACTTTCCGAACAGGAGCACAAGCCGTCGTCCTGGAGGTCCAGGCAGCAATGGAGGGGGAAGAGCATGATATCGTGCCTGCCACATCATTCAGTGGTTGGTTAAAACTGCATGAAGGCTTGGGAATGAAGGACCAGCTAATTCAACAATCCGTGGACGAACCATGAATGAACACCGAGGTACTCCACGACTAGCTCCGAATAGTGTGGCGATAAAAAAATTAAAATACATATTCATATCCAAAAAGAGAGTCTTTGTTTCAGAAAGGAAAGAAACAACACATTTCTCTCTACACCGCTATCAACCAGATAATAAGCCTGGTGCCATCTCATCTCTCCTTCGACTCCGGCTCCCCGCCCTGCCCCTGACTCTCACTCCCGCTGTCATACTGCTCCTCATACCACTCCTCCCCCAACTGCTTCCCCGCGACCGTCAACTGCTCCATGGGCAGAAACACAAACAGCAGCCGACACCACTCCGAGTCGCTCGTGTTGCGGAACGAATGGCTCGTCCCGCGCTGGATACTCACATCCCCGCGCTTCATCACCCTCTTCTCGCCCGAATCCAGGATCAACTCCGCCTCGCCCTCGATCACGACGCCGTAGTCGAGGCTCACGGTGCGGTGCATGGGCGTGATCTTGCCCGGTTTCATGTCGATCACGCGCATCACGGTCCCCGTGGGCGCGGTCAAGCCCGGTGGAGTGTGCAGGTAGTCGTCATAGATGGCGACGTCGGCTTCGTCGTGCGCTTGGACGGGGAAGGTCGCGGTCGCGTAGAGGAGGGCGAGGTCCCCGTCGTCGCCGGCGGGCCGGGAGGGGACGCATTCGGGGATTTGGTTTGGAGAGAGGAAGACGGCTTCGCCGTCTTTGGTGTGTGTCGTGATGTAGCGACGGATTGGGGGGAGGGTGTTTCTTGTGACCATCTTTCTTTGGTCTTGGTCTTGTTGTTTTGGTGTGGAGGTGGAGTGGGAGTGGTATGTTATGGATTGACAGACGGACGGATGGAGAGGTCCGCGGGGGAGGATTGATTTTAGAAATCAATTGCTCACTAAAGAAGGGAATCAGAGATTCTATTTGACAGAGTAGGTAGTGTTATGGACCCCGATGTGTTGTCTCTTAGAGATGGATATCAATATCGAGGCTCTCTCCCCGGCAGTAGTGTACGATGGCTGGCCAGCAGCAATAATGGGCTTATGACGTCTGCGTGTGATTTATCCGCTTCGGTAGTATATTAAGAATGTCATCCCGGCACAATATTCCACACTGCATGTTTCGTGTCCTTATCAACAGCCACACGTATGAAGATAGTCCACTTGGGGCCAACTACAGGAAACTCAGATAGCCTCTTTTGAATTGAACAACTGTACAATGGTATCTAAGCACCGCGCCCAGAGGATCAAAAACTTGGTCGATAGCGCGCCAGATTGAGTTTCGGGTGTCTGTATCCAAAGCTCCGAGGTTCACTGGTTCTATATATCATGCCTTCGTCACTTCAAACGACTGCCGTCACATGACTTTTCATGTAGATATCCATCAAAACCGCATAAGCATGTTTCTCTGATCCTGATCATGAGGAATAGGCAACAGAAAAAGAAGTCTTGGTTCATGATATAAAACATGACTATTCACAGGGCATCCTCGCGTTGGTGAGCTCCGTCAGCAGATCCGTCCAGTCCGGCGGTTCGGAGGCGAGGTTCACGCCGCTGTCCAACAGCTCGGACCATATGTCCTCGAGCTCTTTATTTGCGCTTTGATCAACGGCCGTGTTGTTGCTAGCTAGAGGGGCGGCTAGAGCCTTGCTTTGAACCGGGGAGGTTGGACCTGTTTCTGGAGTCGGAAAACCAGTTGATCGCGAGCCTTCTACGAGGGGTGCAGCGGCGCTGGTGCTACCAGCAGCAGACGCAAGCGGGGGATCTGAGATTGTGGCGGCATCTTCTTGTGCAGACGATGATGACTGTCTTCCCGATGGCCAATATTTCTGCAGGATCCCCATCATCGCGTTGATGCCGTCTCTGACAATGGAAGATGCCTGCTGCGCCTTGCTCAGCATGCGGCACGCGTCCAGCACTTCCTCCCTGCGCTTGTCGGCCAGGATGTCATCCCAGTTGAAGCAGACGTCCATGAGGAGCATCACGGCAGCCATGAAGACGTGATGCATGACGGACCACACGATGGAGCTGTTGGGCATGAAGATCGGCTCCTCCTCGTCCATGATGCGCTTGATCTCGAGCACTTTGCGCGCCGATTGCAGGCAGATGACGTGTGAATATGAGTACTGTGGATCGCGGGCGCCGCGGATGAAGTACTCGCGGTGCAGCCTGCAGAGGCGGGAGTAGAAGCCCTGTTGGACCATGCATCTTTGCCAGGCGAGCGCGGGTCTTTCTCGATAGAGCTGTGCGTGTCGTCGTCTATTCACCGGATCAAGGTGGAAGAAGTCCGGAATCCCCTTGTATGCCTGGTGCAGCCTGCGGTCCAGGGCGAGGATCTTGTCGTAGTTGACCTCCAGGCCCTCGAAATGCTCCATTGCCGTCTCGTCTACTATCTCGCGGCACACGATGGCCAGCTTCACACGCTCGATGGAGTAGGACATGATCGTCGGAACGGAAGGCGGCCTGCAAATATCGTTTCCTTGCGGTTGGATCTCATCGTCGTCTATATTCAACGGGAAATCGACCCGCATGTGTTTAGGATTGATTAGATAGGTTCTCTCCTGGGGACCGCTCAGAAAACCCAATAGCCTAACCTAGGGATCAGCATTGGACATTGCGGGTGAGACTCTGGTGCTTACCAGTCATACGAGGCAAGATCCCACCATATCCTCCTCTTGGTTTCCAGCTCCACCGCATCGAAACCGTTTGTCCGTCTCTCCTCCCACAAGCGGGGGGAGTCGATACAGTGCAGCATGAGACTCTTCGCCTGACTGACCATCGTCCCATGCAGAAAGAACGAACGGACGGACGGGTCAGCATTAATATTCGGAAGATAGTTGGAGATGATGATCGTCGCCTGAAGGCCCTCGATGGTCGGATGCGCGATGTAATCGCTCTGCACCAATGCGGCACCCACCAAGGATGTAAACTCCCGACAACGCGACGCTGCATAGTCATGAGATTCCACAGAGCCCCCAGGTGGAGGCCGGAAGTAGGAAGCCACAGCGAGGATGCTAAACAGCAGCGCCAGATGGTTCAGGTTTATCGGAGAATTGCTGTTGATGCACCGGTAAATGTTGTTGATCTGCTCCGCGACGCGGCGGGGCACGATGATGTGGTAGAGATAGTCGATGTAGAGCTCATAGTACCTGAACAGGCTGATCGCCTCTGATTTCTCAGGCAGGAAAGACGTCAGTTTGACATTGGAGAGGCCATTGATAAGGTCTGTATGATGGTTTCCACCAAATGGCCCGGGGCACTGATTGTTTCCCGTGCATGCTGTCGTGTTCCGCTGGCCAGAATTCGAGGCATCCCTGGCCTGTTGCGCTGGCATCAGCCTGTCCCCCAACGTCGCTGGCAGCGTGCCAGGCACCTTGTGGCCCATGACAATGTTCTCAAGCAAGTCCGCCGTCATCCATTGTTCGCTGCTCTCGGGCGACGGCCGGACGCCGTGAGAAGCGGATTGACCAGCGGTGGTGGTCAGCGCTGGAGGTCTAACATGGCTATCCCTGGGAAATAAGACTGTAACTGGGCCCAGACTCCTTGGATTCGGCAAGGTCCGATACTCGTATGGTTGCACAGGGCCAGTTCCGTAGTATTCGCAGGGCACGCTGCGAGTGCTGCAGTTGGAGCATGGACGGTTGCGGTCGCACTTGAGCTTCTTTGCACGGCATCTCTGGCAGGACACAGGGTCCTGTCGGGACGGACGTTTAGTCAGGGCGTCTGTGCCCTTGGTATCGGCCTTGTCTTCGAAGTCTGCCCGTCTCTTCATGCTTGTCGACAAGAGATGCCAGCGCGATGCCGATATGATTGATAAGATATGGATCACGTGCAGCCCTCCTTTTTGCCTTGGATCTGGCAGCACAGACGACGTGGATAGACACAGCAACCCCAGAAGAAGCGCTCAGACGCGCATCCAGAGCTGAAAAAAACATTGAAGATGGATATCCGTGAACGTTTGCCGGTCAGAGATATGAATCGGAGCATGGTGGAGGTCTTATCAGATCTAATTTCTCCGAGAATCCCTCTCGGAGCTTCCGCGGACACTCCGAGCCGCATCAAGGATGACAGTGAATGAGCAGGGAGAAGCATGTCAGCTCTCTTCCGGTCTCCAATACTTCCAGTTTCCATGATGTTGATGTCCGCGGACTGTCGGAGCCTGGAAGCTCAGATTTTTGCAGCTATGGCGAAGTTCCAGGCTAACAGCCATGATATAAATCCTCTTGATCACCCAGTGTTTGCAGATCCGTTCAGTCGATCACTTGATGTTTCTCTTTCAACTGTCTGTTTGATTCGGTTATTTCTGTTAAAATTTAATATCTGCTTTTGATTCCGTTTATTTTTTTAATTGTCTGGTTTACAATTTAGTTCCTTTTTGCATCCAAGCCTCGTCACCATGGGCCAGGATGAGCTCCCCCATGATGAACTCGGGCGGGAGTCAGAAGACTCCGAACCAGGAGAAGGCAGAGCCCAAGGGGGAAGAGGAAAACCCTCCCAGCGAACTCACGTATGCCGGACCCATCCAATCCATCGTTTCTCAGTTCCCAGCTGACATGTTTAGTCCCCGAGCACGTCTCGCTCTCGTGGGCGCCTTCGGGTCGATGTTCTGCACGGTCGGCTTCCTGAACGCCTTTGGCGTCTTTGAGACGTATTACAAGGAGTATCAGCTGGCGGACAAGTCTGAGTTTACGATATCCTGGATCGGAGCGATCAATTTCTTCTGCATCTTCTCCGGGTCGATACTGACGGGTCCGCTGATGGATATTTCTGGGCCGCAGGTTAGCACAGGACCTACGTTCCCTCTACGCAGGAGAAAATGGATATGCCTCATTGGCATCCTCAAATTCCACATATCATATAGTATCTTCATAACTGACAGATGATATACAGATAATGTTCTACACCGGTTCCCTCAGCACCGTCTTCTCCATCATGATGACCTCCCTCTGCAAGGAGCTGTACCAGTTCATCCTCGCGCAGGGCATCCTCCTGGGAATCTCTATGGCCATGATCTGCTGCCCCATGGTCACTATCATCAGCCAGCACTTCAAGCGGCAGCGCGCCGCTGCAGTGGGGATGGTCATCGCAGGGTCGTCCCTCGGCGGCGTCATCTGGCCCATTGTCGTGCACGAGCTGCTGCAGAAGCCGAACATCCGCTTCGGGTGGACGATGCGGATCGTTGGGTTCATCATGCTGCCGATCCTGGGGGTGTCGTGCATTTCGGCTCGTCCGCCAGAGTCGTCAGAGTCG